>Ga0207650_10000400_pt1 | contig 39164 bp, 30 predicted proteins | sample KBSS63metaG_FD_184325 | JGI IMG/M metagenome (GOLD analysis project Ga0207650, IMG submission 184325) | Switchgrass rhizosphere microbial communities from Kellogg Biological Station, Michigan, USA - KBS S6-3 metaG (SPAdes) (version 2) | ecosystem: Host-associated > Plants > Roots > Rhizosphere...
GCTTCATAAGACGAGATGAAGATTGCCGTACTCAGAGAAGATCTGCCGGGCGAAGCGCGGGTGGCGCTGATGCCGGAGTCAGTCAAGAAACTTCTGTCGCTCGATGCGACGGTGTTGATTGAGAGCAATGCCGGCTTGCGGGCCGCGCGCGCTGATGCGGATTACGTCGAAGCGGGCGCGGAAGTCTCGGCCGATCGCGGCGCGATACTGGGCCAAACAGAAGTGCTGGTTACGGTGAACCGGCCTGACGAAAAAGTTTTCAAACAACTTCCTGGGGGCGCAGTTGTGCTTGGCTTCCTGCGTCCGCTCGACGAGCCCAAGGCGTTACAGCCGGCGCTCGACCTCGGTCTCACGACGTTTGCGATGGAACTGGTTCCGCGTATCACGCGCGCCCAGGCGATGGATGCGCTCTCGTCGATGGCCACAGTCGCCGGTTACAAAGCGGTGCTGCTCGGCGCGTGGAACATTCCGCGCATGTTTCCGTTGCTGATGACGGCTGCCGGCACCGTGCCGCCGGCGCGCGTCCTCGTGCTCGGCGCGGGGGTCGCGGGCTTACAAGCGATTGCTACCGCACGGCGCCTGGGAGCAGTGGTCGAAGCTTACGACGTGCGCGCCGCGGCCGGTGAGCAAGTGCGTTCGCTGGGCGCGACGTTTTTGGAAGTTGATCTGGGTGGACTGAAGACTGAAGACGCGGGCGGCTACGCAGTTGAGTTATCCGAAGAAGCCTTGCAACGCGGACGAGACCTGGTCGCTGAACACGCGCGGACGGCGGACGTGATCATCACTACCGCCCAGGTGCCGGGACGTCGCGCGCCGTTGTTGATGAACGAAGCGGCAGTGGGTGGTATGAAGCGCGGCTCGATCGTTATCGACCTGGCTGGAGCGACGGGAGGAAACGTCGAGACGAGCAAGGCCGACGAAGTTGTAGAACGCGACGGCATCACGATCCTCGCGCCGACGAATCTGCCGGCGACGGTGCCCGTTCACGCCAGCCAACTCTATTCGCGTAACGTGACCGCGTTTCTTAGTCTGCTAATCAAAGATGGCAAGTTGAACATCGATATGGGCGACGATGTGGTTGGGCCCTCATGCGTGACGCATGAGGGGAAAGTTGTAAACAGTCGGGTCGCGGCGGCGTTAGGCGCTCCCGTTGACGCAACAACATGATTTAGGATTCGGATTGGTTTTTTCCTCTGTGCCCCCTTTGTGTGCTCTGTGTCTCTGTGGTGGATTTCCGTGGCAAACATCCACCACAAAGGCACAGAGAACACAGAGTTCGCACAGAGAATTCCAATCGAAATCACGCAAAAACGGTCGACGGACACAACTAACATGACTCCAGAAATATTGATTTCCGCGCTCTATGTTTTCGCGCTCGCGGCGTTTCTTGGCTACCAGGTTATTTCGCGCGTGCCGCCGCTCTTGCACACGCCGCTGATGTCCGCCACCAACGCCATCTCCGGAATTTCCCTCGTCGGCTCGATTGTTACTGCCGGCGCGCACTACAACCTCGTCAGCACGATCCTGGGTTTCACCGCAGTATTTTGTTCGACAACCAACGTGGTCGGCGGCTTCGTTATTACCGACCGCATGCTGCGGATGTTCAAGCGCAAACCTACGGAAAAGAAATAGGGCTTTGGTCTTGGTCTTTGAACTTTGAACGTTTGCACTTTGAACCGAAGCTTGAAGAACAAAGTACGAAGCACAAAGTACCAAGCTCAAATTCAAAGACCAAAGCCCAAAGCCCCAAAGACCAAAAACCAAAAACCAAAGACCAAAAGCCAAAGACCTTAATAACAAGTGCGCACTTACTTCATCGAAATAAGCTACCTGCTGGCTTCCATCCTTTTCATCCTCGGCCTCAAAGGCCTGAGCCATCCGGAGTCTGCCAAGCGCGGCATGCATCTCGCCGAATTTGGGATGCTGATGGCGATCATCGGCACGCTGCTGCACTACGAGATCGTCACCTACGTCTGGATCATCACCGGCCTGGCCCTCGGGTCGGTAGTCGGTCTGGCGATGGGCCTTTGGGTGCCAATGACGGCGATGCCGCAACGCACCGCGCTGTCACATGCGTTTGGCGCTTTCGCCGCGGCCCTGGTTGGCATCTCTGAATTCTATCGGGCTGGTGGTCACCTCGAAACGATCACGATGGCGGCGCTTGGTTTTGAAGTGATGCTGGGCGCGCTAACCACGACCGGCAGTTTGCTCGCGTTTGTGAAGTTGCAGGGACTGGTTCGCGGAACTCCGGTTACCTACCGCGGCCAAAATATTTTCAACATGGCCCTGTTGGCGACAACGGTCGGCATCTTTATCTACTTGATCTTCGTGCCGGGTTCGATGCCGCTGTTTTTTGCGATGGTCGGATTGGCTTTCGTGTTTGGACTGCTGCTGGTGATGCCGATCGGCGCTGCTGACATGCCCGTCGTCATGTCTCTGTTGAATTCTTACGCAGGGCTGGCCTCCGCCGCCACGGGCTTCGTCTTAAAAAACAACGTGTTGATTATCGCCGGCACGCTGGACGGCTTCTCGGGCTTCATCCTTTCGATATTGATGTGCCGGGCGATGAACCGCTCGATGACGAACGTTCTGTTTGGCGCGTTTGGCAGCGCTGCGAAATCCGACGGACCCGAAGGCGCGCAGGGCGTGATGCGCGAAGTTGGTTTAGACGACATCGCGGTGCAGTTGGCTTACGCAAACAAAGTTATCTTCGTGCCTGGTTACGGCATGGCCACCGCGCAGGCGCAACATGCGGTGCGCGAATTGGCAGACACGCTCGAGAAGCGCGGCGTCACGGTGAAGTATGGCATTCATCCGGTGGCGGGGCGCATGCCGGGTCACATGAATGTATTGCTGGCCGAGGCGAACGTTCCTTATTCGTCGCTTTACGAGCTGGAACAAATCAACCCCGAGTTTCCCACGACTGACGTGGCCATGGTCATTGGCGCGAACGACGTGGTCAACCCGGACGCGCGCGACAATCCCGGCAGCCCGATCGCCGGTATGCCGATCCTCGAAGTCGATCGCGCTAAGTCGGTGGTAGTTTTGAAGCGCGGGCAAGGCAAGGGTTTTTCCGGACTGGAGAACCCGTTGTTTTTCAAAGACGTGACCGGCATGCTCTACGGCGACGCGAAAGACACGCTGACCAAGCTGGTGGCGGCGGTGCAGCACGCGTAAAAGTACTAGCCGCGGATTTACGTGGATGAACGCGGATCAGAGCAACGCATAGATAGTTAACGTCATCATTCTCTTTTCATATCCGTATCATCCGCGTTAATCCGCGGCTAATTCATCTTCGGGAGTCTCATGCGAAAAACAGTTACCACTTTATTATTAGCCGGCTTTCTTGCCTTCGTTGTTTCGTTACCGTCTTCGATTACGCCGGGTCTGGCCCAACGCAAGTCCAACGTCGCCGCCAAAGTCGCGCCCGCTTCACTCGCGACCCAGCGCGGTGTCGACACGATTTCCGCGACCCAACTGCGAGACTACCTTTCATTCATCGCCTCCGATGAGATGGAAGGACGCGACACTCCGTCCCGCGGGTTGGACACCACGGCCCGCTTTCTCGCGATGAATTTGTCGCACTGGGGCCTGAAACCCGCCGGAGACGACGGCAGTTATTTCCAAAAGATCTCTTTGAGCCGGGACATCATTGATAAGGCGGAAACGCGCGCGCAGTTTAACGACCAACCGCTGGTCCTCGGTGAAGACTACATTCCGGTCGCGCGCCCGGCAGACATTCCCGCGACGCAACTCGTGTTTGCCGGTAATGGTTGGTTCGTGAAGTCGAAAAACATCGATGCTTATCGCGGCCTGGATGCGCGCGGAAAGATCGCCGTTATTTTCGCGCCGGCCAACGGCATTCCGCGCGGCATTACGAATGCCGACCTCGCCGGCAGCAAGCGTGGTGAGGATTGGATGAATGCGGTGGAGTATGCCCAGAAACAAGGCGTGTTGGCTCTGATCGTCGTGCCTGATTTTCAGTATCTGGCCAATTGGGATCGCAACCGCAGCCGGCTCACTGAGCGCGGCACGATGAAGGTCGACAAGTTTCAGTCGCCAGCTTCAGCGACGCAGATACCGCAGATCGTGATTTCTCCGCGCGTTGCGAATTTTCTGTTTCAGGGAGAGAACCGCAACGCTGTCCAGTTGTTTGAAGCAGTTTTCGGCGGACAGCCGACCGAGGCGTTTGAACTCAACGCGCAGAAAAAACTTTCGCTCACGGTGAAGGTGAAGTCGGAAGCCGCGACGACCCAAAACGTCGTGGCCGTGTTTGAAGGAAGTGATCCGGTTCTCAAGAACGAGTACGTAGCGATGGGCGCGCATTACGATCACGTCGGCGTTGGCGCCCCGGTGAAGGGTGATGCGATTTACAACGGGGCGGACGACGATGGCTCCGGCACAACGGCGCTGCTGGCGATGGCCGAAGCTTTGACGAAAGCAAGTGTGCGGCCCAAACGCTCGGTGCTTTTCGTTTGGCATGCAGGCGAGGAAAAGGGACTTTGGGGCTCGCGCTACTTCACCAGTTATCCCACCATCCCTTTGGAAAAAATCGTGACGCAGTTGAACATCGACATGATCGGCCGCAGCAAGCCGGCGGGAGATACCAACCCGCTGAACCGCGAGCTCTCAGGGCCAAACGAAATTTATGTGATCGGCTCAAGGATGATGAGCATGGAGCTGGGCGAGTTAATCGAAAATGTTAACAAGCAGTATCTGAATCTTACTTACGACTATCGCTACGACGATCCGCTCGATCCCAACCGCTTCTTCTTCCGCAGCGATCATTACAACTACGCGCGCAAGGGAATTCCCATTGCTTTCTTTTTTGACGGCGAACATGAAGACTATCATCGGCCCGGGGATTCGGTTGACAAGATCGACTTTGAAAAAATGCAGAACGTCGCGCGCACGATCTACCTGACACTTTGGGAAGTGGCTAACCGTCCGGCTCGTCCGAAGGTTGATAAGCAGTTGCCGCAGCAGTTGAATGTGGAACGAGGGAATTGATCTCGCCGATCGTTTAGAGGCGGGCACCGCCCGCCGTTGCATCTTGAGTGGAACGCGCGTTTCTACGCGACTTGAACCGGCGGGCAGTGCCCGCCTCTAAACGAACGTTTCTTAGCGCCCGCCTCTAAACGATCGTCGTACTGACTTCATCGTTCTGCAACCAATCGCCGGTAAGCCTCGTCACGAGAAAGTCCCAGTTCACGAGCGGCGCGCTTGAGCGCCTGCCGGTGGTCCAGCCCTTCGGCTTCCAGTTTCTCAACCAGCTCCGTCACATTCGATTCATTTTCACTTTCATTGTCGGTTGCAATGATCGTGCGATCGATGAGCAGAACCATCTCGCCGCGCGCATTCTCATCAACTGAAAAGCGCTCGGCCAGTTCACTTAAACGACCGCGCACAACTTCCTCATGCAGCTTGGTCAACTCTCTGGCGACCACAGCTTCGCGCTCGCCCAGTATCTCGCGCGCGTCGTGAAGCGTCGCCGCGATGCGATGCGGTCCCTCGTAAAAAATTAAGGTGGCCGGCGTCGAGCGCAGCTCTGCGAGTCGCGCGCGTCTCGCTCCCGAACGCGCCGGCAGAAATCCGCCGAAGAAGAACTCGTCGGTCGGTAGACCAGACGCAACCAGGGCCGCCGTGAGTGCGTTTGGGCCGGGAACAGGAACAACCGCGATGCCGGCGGCAATCGCAAATTTTGTTAACCGGTAGCCGGGATCGCTAATCGCCGGCGTGCCCGCGTCAGATACGACGGCGACGTTTCGGCCAGCCTGCAACTGCTCCAGCAGTTCAGCCGCCCGCTCGCGTTCATTATGTTCGTGGTAGCTGATCGTGCGCGTGGTAATGCTGTAGTGATTGAGCAGCTTCTTGGTGTGGCGCGTGTCTTCGCACGCGATTAGGTCAACTTCGCTGAGCACGCGGACGGCGCGATGGGTTATGTCTTCGAGATTGCCGATGGGAGTAGCGACGAGATACAGCGTGCCGGACATGCGCGCTATTCTGTCACTAATGTTATGCAAACTGTTAGTTTGCATTTTAGCTTGGGAGCGCAGACATCCTGTCTGCAATGAGCGCGAAGCGCGAAAAACCGATGCAGGCAAGATGCCCGCGCTCCCAGCTTTGCTGAACGCTTAATAAGGTAGCGGTATTCTGCGCCACCAATCGTTGTTTCCGTTTCGGTTGGGCAGGTTACGGCCGTTCGGATAGTAACCGCCGTTGCCATAACCCAAACCATACGCGTCGGAAATTATGCGCAGCTCCTGCTGAATCTGTGACCACTCGGAAGCGACGCGGTTGTCCATGGCGCCGCGTCCCAGCCGGTTGAACTGCTGCGACTCGGCCAGCACGCGCTGCGCTTCGTCGCGGCTGCGATTAAGATCGCGACCGTTGCCAAACGCAGACTTCAGATTGCCGACGGCGCGGCGAAAATCGTGGCCCTGCGCGTTGATGCGGTCTTCGCGCCGGGTACCGTCCACGCGGCTGTGGTCCAGCGCGCGATCAAGATCTCTTTCAAAATCTTTGGCCAGTCGATCGAGCCGGTGGATCGAATCCTTGAGATAGCGCTCGTCGTAACGGCCGTAGTTGCCATTGCGGTTGCGGCCATAATCCGGATAGCCGTAACGGCCTTGCGCGGCTGCCAACACCGGCAGGCACAGGGCCAGAATCGCAGCCGCGAAAATTGAAAACGTGAATGTGCGTCGGTTTGTCATCAGTATCCTCCTAAATTCTCTGTGGGGTTTTGACTGGACACTCGCAGCTCTTCGCCGCAGGTCCAGTTCAACCCGATTTCCGCTCGCAATGGGGGACACCAAACATTGCGAGCGGCTTCGCGCAAGCGACATTGGCAAGCATCATGCCTCGCTCTGTGCCGCCTTTGTGTTCTCTGTGCCTTGGTGGTGGATGGCGCGCTAAATAATCACTACAAAGGCACAAAGAACACAGAGGAAGCACAGAGATGTTTTGGTAGCGGGCGCGAAAACGTGCATGGCGCTGCGGAAATCGTCAGTGTGCAAGTGGATTACTGCGGGCGGGAATCGTCAAGCAGAAGGGCGAGGTGCTGAGTTACGGTTGCCTCGTGCAACACGCTGGGTTCTTTCGAGTCTTGTTGCAGCCAGCGTGGTGTCCCGGCATCGTCGAGCGAAAGGCGAAACTCTTCGTTGGCGGCTTTGATTCCGACGTGCTTGATATTCGCACAAGCCAAACCGCCGCCGCGCATGAACCCGTCGCGCGGCGTGCGTGGCCACCCGACTTCAATCACCAGCTGGCGCACGCCTCGCGCAAAACTAATGCTGGTGCCGATCATGGTTGTGTTCGCAACTTTGAAATGGTGGTTTTCTTCAGTCGACACCTGGATTGACGCTCCTTTGCGATTTGCTTCGGCCGCAGCCTCGGCAAACAACCCGAGCAACCAATCGCTGGATATTTTGCGAATCAAGTCGTTCGAATTGCGCAAGGCCAGATACTCGGCGATGTCCGCGCGCCCCACCGTGCGCGCGCGCGCTTCAGCTTCCGCGATTCCCAGCGCCCACGCCTCATCGAGTTCGCTCACCGCAACCTCCGAATTGATCCCTACTCGCTGACAGCTGACGGCGATGGTATCATGGGCCTTCTAAGCGTCCCCATTTTCGGTGTCCTAAAGTTGTGTTGTTGGGATTCAAATCGGGGCAGTAGCCCGACCGTCAGGAAGGGCTCCATTGTTTCAATGCCTTCTAAACCCTCCCTTACGGTCGGGCTACTGCCCCGGCCTTGCGGCTCTCCCCCGACAGGCAAATTCTAATAATGAAAGAGTCAAGCATGATTCAATTTACTCAGCGCCTTAATACCCGATTGCTCGTCTTCTTCGCCGCCACGGCCATGTTTCTTTCCCTTGGCGTCAGCCAGCTCGCGCAAACTAAGCAACTGCCCGCGCCCACCGGTCACGTCAACGACTTCGCCGGCGTCGTGGACGCGCAGACGCGCCAACAGCTCGAGAATCTTCTTTCAAACTTCAAACTAAAAACGGGAATTGAATTCGACATCGCCACGGTTGAATCGACCGGGGGACAAGACATCACCGAGTTTTCCTTGCAGGTAGCCAAAGATTGGAACGTCGGCACGCGCACCAGTCCCAAAAAGAGTTTACTTTTGGTTCTCGCAGTAAACGAAAAGAGTTCCTTCACGCGGTTCAGCCGATCCGTTCAGAACGATCTACCGGAAGGAGTGCTGGGAGAGATGGGCCAGCGCATGCGAGCGCTTTTCGACTCCGGCCAATTCAGCGAAGGTCTGAATGCGGGTGTGCAACACTTCGTTAACTCAATGGCCCAAAAGTTAGTGATTAGCACCGACGACCTGGCCGCTGCATCACCAGACTCGCCGAATAAGATTGCAGCGCCGACGCCTGAGAATACTCCGGGACCGCCGCAGAAAGCCACTGACGAAATCGGACCGGCAACGGTTGCGCCATCAAAGACCGACGAAGTCGCGACGCCCGTCAATCCTCCACCCGCTCGCCGCGAGAGTGCGTCCACCAGGGTGCGACGATCGAACGCGATCGTTGACGACTTAGCGGAATCTGAAGCAGTCGAAGTCACGCTTTCGCTCCCGCTCGAAAAGCGCGTGACCGCGCTCAAAACTTTTATCGAGCGTCATCCTGATTCGAAGTCGCGAGTTCGCGCGACCGAGTTATTGGTCAGCTCATACGCAGCTTTGGGCGACGAACGATTGAAGAATGCAGACAGCGCGGGGGGCGTGGAGCAGCTGCTGCTGGCGATCGCAGTCGCTCCGGCAAACGCGTCGGAGAAACTGTTTGGCGGCGTGATCGCTCAGATTCCTTTAAATCTTTACTTGCGAGGCGAGCCGGCCGCGGCCTTGAAAGCCGCGCAGAATATCGAAGCAAAGTTTGGCAACGACGCGCGGCGGCTGGCGATGCTTTCGGATTTTTATATCAGCACCGAGCAGGGCGGCGAGGCCGTTCGCCTGGCGACACAAGCGGTGCAGCTCGCTCCCGATCTGGCCGAAACGCATCAGGCCCTCGCACGCGCGCTGCATATCTCGCTTCGTTTAGACGACGCGACGGCAGAATACAAGCGCGCGCTCGATCTCGATCCGAATTCCAAAGCACGGCTGAGTCTCGCCGATCTCTATCGCGCCTCGGGTAAAGCTGAAGATGCACTCGCGCTCTATCGCAATCAACTGGAAGCACACCCGGAGGACAAAGCGGCACGCACCGGACTAATTCTCTCCCTGCTGGACACGGGACGGTCTGACGAAGCTAGACGTGAACTCGACAAAGCACTCGCCGCGGAACCGCGCAGTCTCGGTTTACTGGCGGGCGCAGCCTACTGGTTTGCGGCCCACAACGACCCGGATCAATCCGTGGCGCTCGCGCGCCGGGCGGTCGAAATCGAGCCGCGCTATACCTGGTCGCAAATTGCGCTCGCCCGCGGTCTGGTGGCGCAACGGAAACCGCTGGATGCCGAGCGCGCGCTCCGCTTCGCGCGGCAGTACGGAAAGTTTCCTACCCTGGATTATGAGCTCGCGAGCGTGCTGGCCGCTACGGGCCTTTACGACGAGGCGGCGGAAGTTTTAAGGCAGTCGTTTAGTTTGAAAGACGGTCAAATCGAGGCGCGACTGGCGGGCCAGAGCCTGGTCCGCAGTGAAAGTTTTGTCGACCTGCTGGCGCCCGAGCGACGCGCCAGTATTTTTCAGTACACGGCAGCCGACAATGCTGCCAACGCAAGAATGCTCAAGGCACTCCTCGCCTTTGCTACCGCAACCGATCCCGAGTTGTACGGGGGCACGATCAGCGAACAAAGCGCAGTGGCGGCGGCGAAGGAGTTTGCCTCCGGAGACGATCCCGCGCGCGTTCATCGCGAACTTTACGCAGCCATACGTTTGCTTCAGAGAAATATCGGTTTTCAAACTGCCTATGAGCTGGCGGAAGCCGCGCGCAGCAGCGCCGACGCCGGGCTGACTGTGCCGGAGTTGACACTCGCGGTGCAGGCTGATGAGTTTCGTTCGATCCGGGCCCGCGCGATTGCGGCCGGAGGCACGCCCGACATTCCCGAAGCGCCGCGAAACGTCTTGTCTAACCTGCTGCGCGGGCGAATTGAAGATACTTCGGGCTGGGCATTGATCAATCAGGACAAAGCGGACGAAGCAGTTGGACCACTGAAACGCGCCGTCACGATCCTTCCCGAGGGCACGCCGGCGGCGCGCGCTGCGCTTTGGCATCTCGGCGTGGCGCTGGAACGTCAGGATAAGAAAGCCGAAGCGCTTTCGTATTACATCAAGAGCTATAACTCCGGCGATCCCGATCCGGTGCGCCGCTCGGTGGTTGAACAACTCTATCGCAAGGTCAACGGCTCGCTCGATGGACTCGACGAACGCATTGGGCCACCGCTAACCAGCGCGCAACCGTCCGCAGCAAATGTCAGCGAGAACACGCCGGCACCCACGCCGTCGCCCGCAACTACGACACCGATCGCCGAAGCTACACCAGCGCCGGCGGAGCCATCGCCGTCGACTGAAACGCCGGTTGCTAAGCCGGATGCGACACCCGCGTCGGAACCGCAGCCTTCAGCGTCGCCATCAACATCGCCATCCGATCCCGCCGGGGGTCACGCAGCCCTCGCCCCGGCCGCTGCCACGCCGTCACCTGAAGCTCCAGCGTCCGCAACGGCAACGCCTTCGCCGGCTGCTGAATCGAGCTTGGCGAGTTCGCCCGTGGAAACAATAAACAAACCGCAGCGCACGACCGTCGCGATCACCGGGCGCGTTAAAGACGCGAACGGCAATGGAGTTGCGAACGTAGTGGTGGTACTGATTAGTCCGCAGGGGACGGTGCTCGCTTCAACGACGGACGAGCAGGGAAACTATTCATTCACCGTGGCCCGGTCGGAGGCGACGCGCAGTTACCGAATAATTCCTTCGAAGGATGGGTTTGCTTTTGAGCCGGTTGATCGAGTGCTGCCGTTGGCGAGCGACGATGTGAAGGAGTTGGACTTCGTGGAACGACCAGCGGCTAAGCCTTGACCTGCGCGGCTTCACCGCCTGCCCTGCGTACGTTTAGAGGCGGGCACCGCCCGCCGTCTCAATGCGCGAATCGAATCGGCGGGGGGTGCCCGCCTCTAAACTAACGTCTCTCTACTGCCCGCCTGGGATCAGTTTTCCTTCCGCGTCGTAAACTTCCACCGTCCCATACTTCGCCAGAATCTGTCGCGTCTTCGACGCGTCGCCCACCGCGACAATCTGCAGGTGGCCCAGGTCGACGTACTTATTTGCCGCCCGTTGAATATCGTCGACGTTGATGGCCATCACGCGTTGCGGGTAAGTGTCCCAGTAATCCGCCGGCAGGTCGTAAAGCTTTTGTGTGACAATGCCCTGGAGTAGCGTGTTTGGTTGTTCGAGGGAAAGCGCAAAGCTCCCAACAATCGCCCGCTTCGCATTCTCCAACTCCACAGCGCTCACCTTTTCCTCACGGATGCGTTTCAGCTCATACATGAATTCCTTCATCGCGCCTTCGGTCACATCAGTTCTGACCTCTGAAGCCGAAACTACGGTGCCGCGAAACTTCGAGCCGCCGAAGTTGCTGTAGGCGCCGTAGGTGTAGCCGTTCTTCTCGCGCAGGTTCAGAAAAAGACGCGCCGCCGGCCCGCCGCCGAGAATCTGATTCATGACCAGGACCGCGAAGTAGTCTTCGCTGGTACGCTCGATTCCCAGGTTGCCGAGCTGGAGCGCGGTTTGCACCGAGCCGGGCCGATCGATCAGCTGAATCTTCATCACGGCCGGCGCGGGCGCCACCGGAATGCTGGTCTGCGGCACCTCGCCTTTCTGCCAAGTGCCAAATGCCTTCTCGAGTTTCGGCAGCAGGGCTTTCAAAGTGATGTCGCCGACGACAGTTAACAGCGCATTGTTTGGACGGTAGTAAGTGGAATGGAAGCCGGCCAGATCCGCTGACGCGATCCGTTTTAGCGATTCAACTGGAGGAACAATCATGCCCGCCGGGTGTTCGCCGTACACCGCTCTTTGAAAACGTTCCGCTGCCAGAAACTGCGGCAGCGAACGCTGAAACTGCAGCTGGGCCAACTGCCGCTGCTTGTATTTATCAACCTCTTCCTGTGGAAACTTCGGATTACGCACCACATCCTGAAAGATGTCGAGCGTGGCATCGAAGTTCTCGATCAGGCCAGACGTGGTGACCGTGCTCGTAAACGAGGAAAGCCCGGCGGACGCGTTGAGCGTGGTGCCCAGAGTGTCCAACTGCTCGGCGATGTCTTTGCTCTTGCGCGTCGCTGTTCCTTCACGCAACAACGCGGCGGTGAATTGCGCGAGACCATGATAGTTTGCCGGGTCAGAAAGTCCGCCGCTCAACACCACCAGCTGCATCGTGAAGGTCGGCACGCGATTATTTTTCAACAACACTACGCGCAGACCATTCGCGAGCGTCGCCTCCTCAGCTCGCGGCAACTTCACCTTCAGTATTTCTTTATTCATCGGCGCGCGGCCTTTGATCTCAGCGCCGGTTACCGATTGTCCGGCGGGACCCGTTTGCCCGGCCGGGCGCTGCGCGAAAACCGAGGTTGATGCCAATGACAAGACTATGAGTGCGAAGAACGGCTGTGCACAAAAAGTAAATAAACGGGTGGAAATCGTCGCATCAGAACCGGGAGCAGTAGCGACTGGCCAAAGATTCAACTTGAAAAAGCGAAGGTTTGCAAAACGCATGAAGAGTATTTGGCCGGTCGCTACCGCTTCCGGTTCTGATGTTGAGCACTTTTTGTGCGAAGCTGCGGCTAATAGTTTACTTTTCAAGTTTGTCTCCTTTTGGAAAATTACTGCCTGGCCGCAGTCGCCGGGCTGGCGCTCTTGGGCACGGTGATGACGACGGTGCGATTCGCCGCGGTCAGATATTTGTCAGCCACGCGTTGCACGTCAGCCCGGGTGACGGCATTCACCTTGTCGAGACGCTGGTTAATCAGGTTCGGGTCGCCGTAGTAGACGGTGTATTGACCGATACTGACGGCGCGCGAGAGCGAGCTCTGCAGTCCGTTAATGAAATTTCGCCGCGTCGAATTTTTGGCTTTCTGCAATTCCCAGTCAGCGATGCCTTCCTTTTGCAGTTTGGCGATCTCGTCGTAAATAAGTGCCTCGACAACTTCAGGCTTGCCGCCAGGCTTGAGCGTGGCCGAGACGTAGAGCGCTCCCGGGCCGCGCTTCTCATCCATGAACCCGCCGACACTTGTCACCAGTTGTTTGTCTTTGACGAGCGACTGATACAAGCGTGAACTCTGTCCGCTTTGCAGCGCCGCCGACAAAACCTGCAACGCGTAAAAATCAGCGGTGTTGCCGGGCACGGCCTTGAACGCAATGTCGACCTGGGGCGCGCGCGCGAGTGCGTCGTCAACATTGGCGCGTCGCTCCGCGGTTTGGGCCGGCTCGGTCATGTCTACCGCCGGCGGCGCCGGTTGCTGCGGGATAGCGCCGAAATTTTTCTCGATCTTCTTGAGGGCCTCCACGCGATTGAAGTCGCCCACGAGCGTGAGCACCGCGTTGTTCGGCGCGTAGTACATCTTGAAAAACGAAGTGACGTCCTCGAGGCTCGCGGCATTCAGATCGTCCATCGAGCCGATGGTGGTGTGCTTGTAAGCAAAGTTGTCGTACAGCAGCTCCTGATGAACCTCGCCGCTCTTGCCATAAGGCTGATTGTCCACGCCCTGACGGCGTTCTTCCTGAACGGCGTTGCGCTGGTTGTCGAGATTCTCCTTGTTGATGGTGAGACTGCGCATCCGATCCGCTTCCAGGAAAAGCGCCAGGTCAAGCTGGTTGGCGGGCAGCGCCTCGAAATAGTTGGTGCGGTCTTCGTTGGTCGAGCCGTTCATGTTTCCGCCGTTGTTGAAAATCAGATAGTAATACTCGCCGTTGCCGACGTTCTCTGAACCTTTGAACATCAAGTGCTCAAAGAGGTGCGCGAAACCAGTGCGGCCGGGCCGCTCGTTACGCGAACCAACGTCGTAAGTGAGCGCAACTGCGATCACCGGCGCGCTGTGATCTTCAACGGTGATCACGCGCAAGCCGTTCTTGAGTGTCGTTTCCTTGAAGTCGACATGGACACCCGGCGCCGTTTGTGCCTGGACCGGGAGAATGAACGCACACAAGATCAAAACAGCCGAAAGCTTCACGGCGTATCTCATAAGACCGACTCCTTTAACCGATATAAAAATCACCTGACTTGCTTTGAACTCTCTGCGTGAGAGTTTGCTCAATTGAATTCACCACAGAGACACAAAGACCACAAAGGTGGCACAGAGGAAAGCTGAAACCAGCGCACACCTCAAAAGACATTTGATAGGGGAGACAAGTTGGTGTGGGGATGCAACGGACTTTAAGACGCGCTCTGGAACACTGTCAAGCCGGAGATCCAGTTGGCGCTGCGCTTCCGGGGCAGTAGCCCGACCGTCAGGGAGGGCTTTTCAATCGCCCAAGCCACGCCCTCCCTGGTGGTCGGGCTACTGCCCCGCCTTTAGCGTTGCGTTGCCTAGCCAACCGCCCGCCGCTCTTTACCATCCAAAATCCCGAAGTCCGACAGCTCGATCTCGTAGCACGAATTATTCCGTCGCAGCTCAAGGTTGGCCGGTCGAGGTTGTATACTCAAGCACTAAATATCAGCAAAGCAGAGACAAAATGAAGATATCGAAGCCGAACTTTCCCCAAACGTTGTCACTTAAGACCCCAGTTAACATCGCAGTTCCGCGTCGCGACCGTCTGTCTTCCTGGTCGAAACAGGTTTGGCTGTCACTCGCAGCGGTGTTTCTAACCTGGGTCGCGGTTAACGCTCAGCAGCCGACGCCGCAACAGTCTGCCAGCCGCTTCGACATAACCAGCTATCGCATCGAGGCCCAGCTGATTCCGGACCAGCACACCTTGCGAGCCGGAGCCGACATTACGGTTATCCCTACCGACTCGACGCGTTCACTCGTCTTTGAACTCAACGGTTCCCTGCATGTCGAAAGCATCGATCTGAACGGCCGGCCGTTGACCGGATTTGTGCAGGACCCGGTCGGCGTCGGTTCGGTTGGACCGAGCGTGAGAGTTGATCTCGGCCAGGTGGTCCCCGCCAGTCAGCCGTTAACCCTGCGCTTCCGCTGGAGCGGCGCCTTGCTGTCGCCTGAGGGTGGTCCGCTCGCGACGAAGCGGCTCGCGTATGTCGGACCCGAAGGTTCTTACCTGATGTATGCCTCGCGCTGGTTTCCGTTTCACGATTACGCCGCCGACCGGGCCACCTCCGATATCACTTTGATCGTTCCCACGGGCGTGCAAGTGGCCGGCACCAGCGACGATCCGGTGACGCCGCAAGCTTCACCGAAGGATGGCTCGACGCGTTTCCACTTCGTGCACCGGCAGCCGGTGCTGATCGGAAACTTCGCAGCCGGCCAATACATCAATCGCAACCTGCGCTTTGGTAATTATGAAATTCAGTTTTACGCCAAACCGGGCAGCGAGAGCCGCATAAATAATTACGCCGAGATGATGGGCCAGGTGCTGGAGTTTTATACGAAGCAATACGGCACCCCGCTTTTCGGCAACCGGCTCGTGGTGGCCCAGGTTGACGACGAAAGTCTCGACACGTATTCCGGACCCGGCATCATCTTCCTGGCTTCCAAGTTGTTTGATTCATCGCGCCCGGTGCCGGACGAAAAACTGGCGCGCGAAGTGGCTTATCAGTGGTGGGGGCAAACCGTCGGGCTCAAGTCGTTTGACGATGCCTGGCTGTCGCAGGGACTTGCCGAGTGGAGCGCCTTCGCGTTTCGCGAATCCAATTTGAGCGGTGGGGCGCTCGAAGCAGCGCAACGCGAGCAGCAGGAACGCGCGCTCACGTTTGAGCAAACGGCGTCAATCGCGCGGGCGCCGAGCGCGCTTGACGATCAGTCGGCCGCGTATCAATCAATCGTCTTTCACAAAGGCGCGATGGTGTTCCGCATGCTGCGCGAATCTATGGGCAAAGACAAATTCGATCGCCTGCTGCACGACTACCTCGAACAGTATCGCGGCAAGAATGCCTCGATCGATGATTTCGAGAAGCTGGCGTCGAAAGTCGCGGTGGAGAATCTTCGTTACTTCTTTGCGCAGTGGGTTGAGGGCACAGGCGTGCCCGAGTTTAGCGTCGACTATCAAATCATTCGCACTCGCTCCGGCAAGTTCCGCACGCGGGGAACGGTGAAGCAATCGCTCGACACCTTGCGACTGCCGGTGCAATTGATGTTGCGCAGCGAAGGGGACAATCAGATCACGACCGTTCGGGTGGAAGGCAAGAGCGAAGATTTTGATTTTGAATCCAACGGTCAGCCTATCGAAGTTATCGTCGATCCTAACTACCGGATTCTGCGCATGTCGGACGAGCTGCGCATTTCGATAATCGCGCGGCGCGGCATCGAGCAGATGAAGGAAGGTCTCTACGCGGAAGCGCAGCAGCAGTTTGAAGCTGCGTTGAAGCTCGATCGTTCGAATTCTTGGGTCTACTACAATCTCGGCCTGCTCTACCTCGAGCAGCGCAATTGGCAGCCGGCCCTCGACAACCTCGACGCCTCGCTCGCCGGCACGCTCAAGCCTTCATGGATCGAAGTGTGGGCGCACATCAAGAAGGGCAATGCCTACGACGCCAAGGGCGAACGCAATCGCGCGGTGGCGGAGTACAACAAGGCCGTGAACCTGGGTATCAACTACGACAACGCGATCGCCGTAGCCAAGAAGTTTCTCGCAACGCCCTACGATCCGAAGGCCGCGCAGTCTGCCGAGCTCATGACCCCGGGCCAGTAAAAGAGAAATTAGCCGCAGATTTACGCGGATAAACGCGGATCGGATAAATAGGGATTGATCTGCGTTCATCCGCGTAAATCTGCGGCTAATTCTCTTCTGCCTTCTGCTTTCCGCTTTTTCGGCGTAACCTTTTTCTTCGTCAACAGTTTTAATAGGTGTAAGCAGACTGCAGATTACGGTAGACGTGTAAGTCGTTAGGCGAGGGACTAGTTGAGCGGTCCGGAAACCCATCCAGACGAGCGAACTCTGATCGCAGCGGCGCAGCAGGACCCGAGCCGTTTTGCCGAACTGTATGAACTCCACTTTGAACGCGTTTACGCGTATGTCGCGCGACGAATTGGCGAACGTTCGGCCAGCGAAGAGTTGACGGCGCACGTTTTTCAGCAGGCGCTGGCGAACCTCGGAAAATTCAAGTGGCGTGGCGCGCCTTTCGCAGCCTGGCTGTTTCGCATCGCGGCCAATGCGATCGCCGACCGGGCCCAGCGGCTCCGTCGTGAAGCAGTGCGTGGGTCGTCGCTTGAGCCAGGCGTCGCTGACGCTGCGCCCGAGGCCCAACTCGATCTCGAGCAAGTTGAAACTGTGGCTCGGATTTACAAGCTGGTAGATCAACTCCCCGTGGACCAACGCCACGTGATCCATTCACGTTTTGCCGAAGAGAAGTCCATTCGCGAGATTGCCGAACAGTTGAGTAGAAGCGAAGGGGCCATAAAACAGTTGCAGTTTCGCGCGCTGCAAACGCTGCGAGCGCGTTTGAGTCAAGCAAATGTCTGAAGAGTTATTCATCGAGCAACTAGACGAAGCAATCGACGCGATCATCGCGCGCGGCGAGGCAACAGCTTCATCCGACAGTCCTGCGGACCTGGCGGCGCTTGCAGCAATCGCGACTGGGCTGCGTCTATTTCCGCGCGAGCAATTCAAAACAAATCTGAAAGAAGCATTGATAAGGAGCGCACACATGACGACCACCGCTACTGAAACTGAAGCAATCGGTAAATCCGATCCTGCGCCGAGCCAAACCATCACGCCTTATTTAACCGTCAAGCGACCGGGACAGTTGATCGATTTCATCAAGGATGTGTTTGGCGGAACGGAACTCTACCGCGGCACCGGATCAGCCGGCGGCATGCACGCGGAAGTTGTCATCGGCGATTCCAAACTAATGATCGGCGGAATGGAGTCGGTCGAAGAAATTCCCACGGCGCTTCACGTGTATTTGCCAGACGCCGATGCCGTCTATCAACGCGCGCTCGACGCCGGCGCCACCTCGCTTGAAGCTCCGGTGGATCAGTTCTACGGGGATCGGGAGGCGGGCGTGAAAGATCCAACCGGCAACGTCTGGTGGGTTGCCACGCACAAGCTCGGCAGCGCCGGAAGCTACGTTCCCGAAGGGATGCGTTCAGTGACACCGTTCCTCCACCCGGTCGGCGCCGCGGCGTTAATCGATTTCATGAAAGTGGCGTTTGCTGCTGAAGAAATTTCGCGGGAACAATCTCCGGAAGGTATGTTGCATCACGCGGTGGTGAGAATCGGCAACTCAATGATCGAAATGGGCGAGGCTCATGGCGAGCTGGCGCAGCCGATGCCGCCCGCGCTTTTCCTGACGGTCGACGATTTGGAAACGAGTTATCAACGAGCGCTCGACGCCGGCGCCACTTCGCTGCAGACGCCTACCGATCAAGGCTACGGCCGCACAGCGTGGGTGAAAGACAACTGGGGGAATGTTTGGTATCTGGTTGCGCCGGCGGGAAAATAAAGGGAAGAGGGAAAGGGTTAATAGGGAAAAAGCAAAAACATTTTCTATATCTCATTTTTCATTTCTCATTGGTCATCGGACTAAGAGTTCTTTGAAGCACTGTTTAGAAAGGAGACTTGTGCTCCCGCCTCGCGGTAGGCGGACAAGTCCGCTTTCTAAACGTCCGCGGCGATGTAGTTTCTAAACTCCGCGGCGATGTAGCTATTCTGGCGATGACAAATGAGAAATGAAAAATGAGAAATGGAAAATGTTTTCCTCTTTCACTTCCCCAATTCCCATCTTCCCCGCATCACCGTCCCGGATTGTACGTCGCCCAAAAATATATCGCCTGGCCCACGCCGATAAAGAAACCGATCACCGCGCCGAACAATTCAATCGTCTTCAAGTGATGCTTCGCCACTGACAACACCAGCTCCTCGAGTTTTTCAATCGGATAATCTGAAACTTTCCGGCGCACCACGCCGCCGACGTCAAACTCCGCGATCGCTGTCGGCAGGCGTTCGCGCGCCGCCTGGGTAATCCTTTCCACCAGCGCTTTGCTGGCGCGTTCAAGCGAAGGCCGCGACACGTGATCTCCCAGCCGGCCGATCGGCGCGACTAACAAGCGCTCGATCTGCGAGCTCAAAATGGCGTTAATCGTGCGCGCGGTGTCGTCGCGCGACAAAAGCCCGATCAAGCTTCTGGTAAGAAATCGCCTGGCTGTTTCTACCGTGTCAGGATCAACATGCTGGAGCGCCGCGCCAAGAGTCTGCGGCCGGAACCGCTCAATCGCCTCACGAACGTAACTGGAAACTGACGTCGACAACTCCTCGCTCTTGAGCAGTTCCAGGATACGATTTGCAATCTCGCGTTTGATGGACTCGAACTTCTCGGACTCAATCTGGCCCACGAGCACACTCAACGGACGCGCCAGCACGTTGTCGATCGTTGCATTCAGAAACGCTTCCGCTTCCTGTTCAAACGCTGGCCCACGCAGATACTCCTCGATGCGATGCGGCAGCGTCTTGTTCACCAGCTCGTCGACTTCGCGATGAATGCGCTCGCGCGAAATAAAGATTTTTTTGATGAGCGAAAGCTGTTCGTAGTAGTCGTCAACTTCGCGTTTGATAAGCGCGCCGATTTGTTTGCGCGTGTTCTGGCTGGTGGCAATGTCTGCCAGGTGATGAACGATGGGCGGCACCTGGCTGTCGATGCGCTCCTTGATGAAAGCGACTGTCTCCGGCGTAAAAGTTTCGGCGAGGGTGGCATTGCTGCGAGCCAGATCATCAAGCCGCCCGGAAACAAAACCGGTGATTTTCTGTTCCAGGCCTTCGGCGTTCGCGAGATGCTCAAAGCGGGTCTGGACGAAATGTACGATCTGCTCGAACGCGTCTTCACTGAGCGTGTCGCCAACGCGCCGCGCCAGTAGATCGTCGACTTGTCGATCGACGAAGGTGGCAATCGCGTCTTGAGTTTCTTCGCTTTTCAACATGGCGGCGATGTATTCGGCGAGGCGGTATTGCAGCGCCGAAATCGTGTCGAGCACCGGCGCGCGCGCTTGCGAAGGCAGTGCATCGAGGAACGAGGGATAAACTCTTGCGAGCAACTCACTGGTGTAAGTGCCGACGAAGTCTTCTACCTTGCTTTGAAAAAAACTGGTCTCGAATAGCGCGTCAAACACCGTCTCCTGCGAGACGAGTTCATTGCCAACGGCGTTGCCGATCGACTGCGCGAGCTTTTCGCGGTGGCGCGGAATCATTCCCTGCGGCCAGATCGTCACGCCGAAAAGCTTCACCGGGCGGTAGGGGTGAAACAACATCCAGATTGCGAGCCACGCCGCGCCGAAGCCATGGATGGTGGCGATAACCACGATTGCCAGGCTGATCAGAAGTTTGAAGGTGAACGGATCCAAGATTGGTAAATCGTAAAGGGTAAATGGTGAATAGACAAAACACTATCCGCAGATTACACAGATTACGCAGACTTCTGCGACAAACAAATGAGCAACCTGGCCGGCAGAAGGCAGAAGGCAGAAGGCAGAAAGCAGAAGGCAGAAAAGCAGTTGATTCTTTAATCGGGGTGATCTGCGTAATCTGCGGACTAGCTTTTCACTTCGCCTTCCACTGCGTAGCCTGCGGCTACCCAGGCGCCGGTGCCGCCGGTGACGTTAGCAAGATTTGTGAAGCCGTGTTGCTGGAGGATGCTGGCGGCGGCGCTCGAGCGATAGCCGCCGGCGCAAATTACCGCGGTCGGAGCGGAGGGGTTGAGTCCCAGGTTTGTTAGCGACTTTTGCAGACTCAGTAGCGGCGCGGTGATCGCCTGCGGTACGTGTCCACCGGCGTACTCGGAAGGACGACGCACATCAATCACCTGTGCGATCGTTTTGGAGTTTAGTTGCTCGTTCAGTTCTGACACCGAAATCTGCGGAACCGTGCCGACTTCGAATCCCGCGCCGTCCCATGCTGCCAGGCCGCCGGCCAGGTAGCCTTTGACATTCTCATGGCCCACACGCGCGAGGCGTGTCACCGCTTCAGCAGCTTTCTCTTCCGAGTCTGAAACGAGCACGATGGGCGTTCCGATAGGAATCAAACATCCGGCCCAAATCGCAAATTGTCCGGCGAGTCCGATGTTGATTGAACCGGGAACGTGTCCCGCGCCAAATTCCGCAGCCGTGCGCACGTCAAGCACGACGTACGGCAAACTGTTAGTTTGCGGCTTAGCCGATATCACCTCCCGAAACTCTTGCGCCGACAACGCCGGCGGCTTCGGCAACCGATCGAGTGGTTCCGCGCCACTGCGATTAATCTCGGCATCGCGTGGAAAATAAGCTGGAGCTTCCGCCAGATCAGTAGTCATCAGCCGCACGAATTCATCTTTCGACATCGGTTGCAACGCATAGTTCGTCTGCCGCTGTTCGCCTATCGTTGAAGAAGTTTCCGCCGACATGTTGCGGCCACACATAGAGCCGGCGCCGTGGGCCGGATAGACCTCGACCTCGAGGTCTATCCGCAACAGCTTTCCGTGCAGCGTGTCGTACATCATTGCCGCCATCATCGGCGGCGTGTAGCCTTTGCCGCCCGCGAGATCGGGGCGGCCCACGTCGCCGACAAAGAGCGTGTCGCCGGTCAGGATCTTCTGCGGTTGATCTGAAATCTCGCTGTCGATGACGAGCACCGAGATGCTTTCCGGCGTATGTCCCGGTGTCTCGATAATTCTCAGCACAACTTTGCCGAGTTTGATCTCATCGCCATCGCGAACTGCTCGATGCGGAAACGCAGCATCGGCCTGCGCGCCAAAAACAATCTCAGCGCCGGTACGCGCCGCCAACTCACGATGGCCGCTGACAAAATCGGCATGCAGGTGGGTTTCGATCACATACTTGATCTTGAACCCTGCGCCTTCGGCTTCCGCGATGTACTGGTCCACGTCGCGCTGCGGATCGACAACCGCCGCCTCACCTTCAGAACCGATCAGGTAAGAAGCGTGCGCCAGACAACCAAGATAAAATTGTTTGAAGTACATAGGTTTCAAGTGTCCAATGCCGCAGTCAGGCTGCCACGCTCTTGTGCCACGTGGTGATTTTTCATTCGGTGAATTATAACTCTCTCTGCGCTGCGTGTAGTCGAAAAACAAACGCAGTTCAGAGTTCAAGCTTTAGCTTGTGTTTTTGGTTAACAGACAAAACCCACAGCCTAAAGGCTGAACTCTGAACTACCAGCCTCAAGCTCACCAGTACCAAACGAGATCAGAACATGCTAACAAGGGCGCATATCGGCACCTCGGGATTTGGCATCGGCCGCGCGCGATACGTGCAAACCTTTGACTGCGTCGAGGTGCAACACACATTTTACCAGCCGCCAAGAATAGCTACGCTCGAACGCTGGCGTGAAGAAGCGCCGGCTGGCTTTGAATTTGTCTTGAAAGCCTGGCAGTTGATTACGCACGATGCGAAGAGTCCAACCTACCGGCGCTTGAAGCGGCAGCTTTCCGAACGCGAAAAGCAGGACGCCGGTTACTTCAGGCCCACTGCAATAGTCAACGAAGCCTGGGAGATTACCCTCGCCTGCGCTAAAGCTTTGCGAGCCAGGACGATTCTCTTTCAGTGTCCAGCCAGCTTCAAACAGACTGACGAGAACATCGCCAATCTCAAAGCGTTCTTTAAGAACAGCCAGCGATCAGTATTGGCGGAAGGGCGGACACGCGGGTCCGCCCCTACAAGGCTTGTGGAAGCTGAGTTTAATTTTTGCTGGGAGCCGCGCGGCGATTGGGATCCGAAAGTCGTCAAGCGAATCTGTGGCGATCTAAATCTTTGCCATGCAGTGGATCCTTTTCAATCAGCCAGCGTCACACCGCAGAAACTTTATTTCCGGTTACACGGCAAAGGCGGCTGGCGATACGAGTACGACGAAGCGGAGCTGCGTGAGCTGGCGGGAATTTTACAAAGCACCGGAAAGAAATCAAAAAGAAAACGCGACGCGCCTTACGTGTTTTTCAACAACGTCCGCATGACGGACGACGCACTGAAGTTTCGGGCCATAGTTGAATCAACACAAAATCAGAGCCGGGAGCTGTAGACCGGGTTGTCGCAATACTCTCGCGATTAATTAACAGGGTTTTCATTATCGAAAGCGGTTCGACAGCTTCGCAACAACCCGGTCGCTACGGCTTCCGGTCCTTACTTTGTGCATACCGAGTTTGCAGTCCAGCCGAGATCGAGTTTCTTGTTCTCGCCCCAGTCAGCGCTTTCACCCTTCACCAGCGCCGACACGAAACTTATGACCTGGGCCACCGTGCCGCCGGGACTGTCCCAGTATTCCGCTTTCTCGACAGTCACGCGCAACAAAGCGATGTCCGGGCCGTCAGGGCCTTCGGGAAACCATGCCTTCAGCTCAGGCTTCCACAATTCCTTGATCTTGTTTTTATCTTTGACCAGTTCGGCGCTGCCGCTGATTGACACGTAGCGGCTGTCGTCAGGATCGGCAAAGCTGACGTTGCACCTGGGCGTACGATTCAACTCGGAAACTTTGTGTGAACTTGCGGACGTGAAAAACCAGAGGTTGCCCGCTTCGTCCACTTCGCTGTTCAGCGACATGGGCCGGCTGTGCAGGTTGTCGCTCTCGTCCACCGTGGTCAACATGCAAAAATCTATTTCCTTGATCAGCTCGCGCAGCTTTTGAAAGTCCGCCGATCTATTTGCGTCTGCCATCCAACCCTCCTCAATTCAAAAGTTCCGAACAATATATGGTCGGAGAATTCACAGACGAATGTCGGCAGTGAGGCAAATGCTTAACGGGGTTTACGAAAGCCTAAGTCAATTCAAGATCAGCCACGGAGGCACAGAGACACGGAGAGGAACAAACACAGAAAGCAAAGTGCCACGTAACCCGGGATTTAAATGCTCTATTGTTTTCCTGTCATTCTCTGCGTCTCTGTGCCTCTGCGGCTGACTTTCGTCTATCGCAGAGCCTGATCGATCGCGGACGAGTCGTCCAGCAAGATCCACTCAACGATCGAAAGTGGCAGGCTGCCATTCTTGATTAAGTCATCGTGAAACTGGCCCAGGCGAAAGTTCGCGCCCTGCTTGTCGCGATACTTGCCCAGCAGACGCATGATCTGCCACTTGCCGACCATGTAAGTAATTTTCTGTGTCGGACTCGCCGCAGCTCCGGCTGCTTCGCCCGTCGCTGATTCGCGATCCAGGCCGCCGGCTTCCATGAAATAGTTCACCGCCTGATCGAAGGTCCAACGGCCAGTGTGCAGATTCACGTCAACGCCGATACGCGCGGCCCGATAGCGCGACAGCCTGAGCACCTGGGCCTGTCCGGGTGAATTGTTGGGATAGAGTCCGGTGCGCATCAGCATCTCCTCGCCGTAAAGCGCCCAGCCTTCGACGAACACGCCATCGCCATGCTGGCGGCGGATTTCATTCGGCAAATGATTCGCGATCGAGAGTTGGAGGAAGTGGCCGGGAATTCCTTCGTGACCAAGTATGGGCCGCGGGTCTTCGATTGCGGCGCGTATGTAGAAGTTTTTCGACTGCGCGTTGTAAGTCGGAATGAAATAGAAGCCGCTGGAATCCTTGTCATAAACTCCCGGCGGATTCATGAAGCCTCCCGGACTGGTCGGCTTGAACGCTTCCGGAAGTTGACGAATTTCAAAACGGCCGAGGTAAGACGGCAACGTGATCAAATGATTCGTGTTGAGGAAATTGATCATCTCGGTCTGCCGGCTTTCGTACGCTTTCAAAAACGCTTCCTGATCTTTGGGAATGTTTTGACTGCGCGCGGGGTTTGGATCGGCGAGTGAAGGATCGGGGAGCCACGACTCGAGCGCGCGGTAGCGGCCCAGCTCTGCCTGGCCCAACATCTCCACCTGCTTCGCATCCATCGGCAACAGGTAAACGTTTTTCAGAAGGTAGTTGTAGTTCTCCTCGCCCATTGCCTTGAACGGCACCATGCCTGGCAGACGCTTCTCCAGCCAGTCGGCGAAGCCGTGAATCGACACGACCGCCGCATCACGAGCTTTCACCAGTTCGTTTCGTTCGGCGGGAGATAAATCTTTCGCGAGCGTCATAAGACTGTCGGTGAAGAGGCTATCAATCGATCTGGCCGAGTCGATTGCGAGCTTCGCGTAAAGTTGCACCGGCTTCGTGAGGTTCCCCTTGCCTTGCTCAATCAGGAAAGGCATCTGCTTGAGACGCGCGGTGGCGGCGAGAGCGCGATTGCGCGGCGTGTCGTACTCCTTCTTGAGCAGCGAAAAGATGCCGTTGCTGCACTCGTTGACGTAGGTTTGCGGATCTGTCTCTTCGAAATCGATAACGCGATTAAAGAAGTCGATGCCGTCGAGTTGCGAGCGAAACAGTAACCAGTCGATGCGGTCGTCCTTGCTCCAGCCTGCGGTGTTCATGGCGCGCACTTTCGCGAGCGTTTCTTTCACCTGCAGGCGTCGCATGAGGACTGCTGAGAGCGCGTAGTCGGTCAGCTTGTTGTCCCAGGTGTGGAGTCCGGCGTCGCTCGAGGCGACGGGAAAGTTTTGATTGCGCCAGTTGTAATAGTCTGTTGCTAACTTATGAAGATCGGCTGGTGTTTTGGGGTCCTGAGCCAGGACAGGATTGAAGGAGACTAGCAGGAGCAAGCAGGCAATCAGTATTAGCTTCATTAAAGGACCTCGTTTACGGTGAATTAGAAAGAAAGGTTCGTGCCGCGGCAGCGGCAAAGAGAAGATAGCCAGACGTGGAACGTCTGGACAGAAATCGTAACAGATGAAACGCGCACTGAAGGTGCGCAAAGAAGTTCTGAGCGCACCTTCAGTGCGCACTTGATCCCAATTTATTTCCAGAGGTTTCACCTCTGGCTACCTTCGATTTGCGCCTTCAGCGCGCCGATTTGAATTCAACAAGGCTCGCGCGTTTCGCTGCAGCCCGGCAAGCTTCGCGCGCTTCATGGCGCTGCCGCGATAACGCTCGGCGTAAGTCTCCGGTGTCAGCTCCAGCACTTCGCCGAGCGGCACGTTCACGTTTCCCTCGCGCGGCAAAAACCGTGGCTCGTCGGTTACCTGTTCGAAGCGATTCCAGGGACAAACATCCTGACAAATGTCGCAGCCATAAAACCAACCCTCAAGGTTTCCGGCAACCGCCTCGGGCAGCTGCTCGTCGCGCAATTCGATCGTCGCGTAGGAAATGCATTTGTTGGAATCGACAACGTAGGGTTCAGTGATAGCAGTCGTCGGACACGAATCGATGCAGAGCGTGCAGCTGCCGCAATGGTCTTCAACAAGTTCCCGGTTGTACTCCAATTCGATGTTCAGCAGCAGTTCGCCAATGAAGACCCACGATCCGTATTCGGTTGTGATTAGGTTTGTGTGTTTGCCAATCCAGCCCAGACCGGCGCGCGCGGCCCAGGCCTTATCCATCATCGGTTGGATGTCGACGCAAACTTTCCCCACCGCTTCAGGAACCTGTGTTTTGATCCAGGCAAGTAACGAACGAAGCCGGGTAGCGATAACATCGTGGTAATCGTCGCCCCACGCATAACGAGAGACTTTGCCCGTCGCTTGATCGTCAGAATGCTGTTCCGGCGTGTAGTAATTCCTGGCGACTACTACCACTGAGCGCGCCGCCGGGAAAAATCGGCGCGGGTCAGTGCGGACTTCGGGAGCGCGCGCCATCCACGCCATGTTGCCTTGATAACCACGGTCGAGCCACTGCCGTAGTTGATGGCCCTCGCGATCCAGCGCGGCAGCCGGAACGATCCCAACTTTCTCAAATCCTTCGCGTGCAGCCTGCAGTTTGATTCGCTGCGAAAGCTCGCGAAGGCTGTTAGGAGCATCGCCCGATCGAAGATTGTTCGCCGCAATCTCAAGCGGAGCTGGTGTAACACTGGCAGGCATGCAATCAGGATACGTTCGGAGCGCGCGAGTCGTCTAGCGAGGGAGATCTGGGCAGTAGCCCGACCGTAAGGGAGGGCTTGCCAAACTCGATGATCATTAGGTCCCTCCATTACGGTCGGGCTTCTGCCAGGCTTGGACGCCAGACGCAGGTAGGGGCACGGCATGCCGTGCCCCTACCTGCGTGGACCATGTGGTTAACAGCTTACTGAATCTTTTGTAGCGTGACGGTAGTTAACGGCGAAGAGCCGCTGGTGCGATTGTAAGAAACCCAGTAGCCCGCTTTGGGAAACCGAACCATCCGGTAGACCGAGCCGTCGGCCTTTGCTTCGACGTCAGCGCCGAAAACTTGTTTCGCGGTGGGCACCGAAGCGCCCGCGCTCAAAAAGTCTGCCGAGATCGTGACCACTTTGTGTGCTTGGTCGTAAACGATCTGGGCCGTCTCGTTGTCACCAAATACAAAGAAGTCTTGTTCGTCACCTTTGTCTTTGGGAGCGCCCAGTTTTTTCCGTACCTCATCAGCGAGCATCCCTAGCTGCACGCCGCGATACTCTTTGAAGGCGCCGGCTTCTTCCTCACCGCCCCCCGCCGCCGCAGACCTGCGAGGCGTTTGCGCGCTGCCGCTGGCTAAAAGCAACAGGCTTGCGGCTGCGACCGCGAAGACACAAAGGCGGAGGGCCGGTTTACGACTTCCTGTTTCCGCGACCGACACGGATGGCATTGTCGAGTTCATGCGTAATTCTCCTCTTGAAGAAAAGCGGCTCGGGCGCAGCGGAGTCGTGGTTACGAATGGGTTGGGCGCCGGACCCGCGCCAGGATAGTTAACACCGGCTGCGGACAATATCGCCACGAAACGCGATTGTCAATACTGAAGGAGGGGCAGTAGCCCGCGCGTTAGCAAGGGCTTCGGTCGCTGCAAAAAAGACAGGCAGAAATTCCTGTCCTACTTAGTTCCTTGACTATTCAAGCCGATTGGAATAGAACGCACCCGCTCTGCAAATTAATTCAGGAGTTGAATCATGAAAAAGATGTTCGTAGCGCTTGCTGCCTTGATCTTTACGGCGGCCTGTGGGACTCCGACAACCAACACACCGCCGCCGGTAAATACAAATTCCGCGGCTACTCCCGCAGCCGCAATCATGACGGAAGCCGACGCGGTTGCTAAAGAAAAGGCTATCTGGAACACGATCACAACCAAAGACTACGATGCTTTCGCCAACATGCTGGCCGAAGATCAGCTTGAAGTCACCGGCGAAGGCGTGCTCGACAAAGCCGCTTCAATTGCGTCAGTCAAAGAGTTCGAGCCTACTGATTTGACGTTTAGCGATTGGAAATTTCTCTCGATAGACAAAGACGCGTACCTGATCATTTATGGCGTCAACGTGAAGGGAAAGTATAAAGGCAAAGAGTTCCCAGCCCAGAACAATCGCTGCAGTTCGGCCTGGGTCAATCGCAACGGCAAATGGCTGGCGATTTACCACCAGGAAACTCCCGTGCAGCCACCCATGCCGCCTCCGCCCGCAAGCAAGACCGGCGCGCCGAAAGCGACCCCAGCGAGCAGCGCGTCTCCGGTGGTCGCGACTACCGGAAGCGATCCAATCGTGAACGAAAAGCTGGTTTGGGATTTGTTCAAGAGCAAGAGCTTCGACGCATTTGAGGCTTTGCTGGCGCCGGAGTTTATCGAGGTCGAGCCGGATAAGGTTTACAACAAAGCCGAATCAGTCGAGGCTTTGCGATCGTTTGATGCGACGAAGGGTGTGTTGAGCGATTGGAAAATGGTGAAGCTCGATGACGATGCTTCCTTGGTGACCTACGTGGCGAAGGTTCCTTATCCCAAAGCGCCGCCGCTGGGAGAACGTCACACGACCATCTGGGTTAATCGCGCCGGCAAGTGGGTAGGTTTGTTCCATCAGGGCGGTACACCGGTGGCGAAACCCGGAACGATGGCAGCGGCGTCGCCGGCAGCTTCGCCGGCGGCTTCGGCTTCGCCAAGGGCGTCCGCTTCGCCGGCTGCAAAGCCGTCGCCGAAGGCATCAGCTTCGGTGAAACCATAACTGCGTACCAACCTGCGGAGCAGGCGAAAGCGTAAAGCCTGGGGTGGAGCGCGAGCGAAACCCCAGGTCAATGGTCCAAAAACATCAAGAGCCCGCGAAGTGGGCGACAGCTTCCTGCGTTACTTCAAGCTGTCGCCCACTCCGTGGGCTTTGGTTTTTTCAACGTGACTGGTCCTGGGGTTCCGCTTCGCTCTACCCCGGGCATTATGCTTTCGCCCGCTCCGCAGGCTAGCGCATACATCATCAAGACCAAATGCCTGGAATGCTCGTCGCGCACGACGGGCACTTGCCTTCAGGCGTGACGTTCATCTGCCTAATCAAGTATCCATGACGCTCGACCAGCAGTGCGTCGCACGAAGGACAATGCGTGTTCTCCCAGCGTCCTACGCGTCCGGGAAGATTACCGGCATAGATATATCGCAGTCCCGCAGTGCGACCGATCTCGCAAGCACGTACCAACTGCTCGGCGGTAGTGTTTGAGTTTTCGGTCATGTGGTAGTCCTGATGAAACGCCGTGACGTGCCAGGGGATGTCGGGTGAAACCGACGCGATGAAATCAGCCGCGGCTTTAAGTTCAGCTTCCGAATCGTTGAAGCCGGGAATCACGAGGGTGACGATCTCCTCCCAGAAGCCGCGTTCATGGACCATCTGCACAGTTTCCAGAATATTGCCGACCACGCCGCCAAGCTGCCGGTAGTTTTTGTCGCTCATCGACTTCAAATCAATCTTGTAGCAATCGGTCCAGGGCCGGATGTAGTCGAGCACTTCGGGCGTGGCGTTGCCGTTTGAGATGAACGCGGTGCGAAAACCTTCGGGCCGGGCCTGCTTGAAGACTTCAACAGCCCACTCCGCCGTAATCAACGGCTCGTTGTAACTGCTGCCAACCATCGAGGCGCCATAAGCCCTGGCCATTGCCACCAGTCGTTCGGCAGTGACCGGCTGCGGCTGAGTGCCGGCGCTGTCGTCGCGCAGCGCTTGCGAGGTCAGCCAATTCTGACAATAGGCGCAATGCAGATCGCAGCCCAGCATGCCGAAGGTCAGCGTGTCGGAGCCGGGCAGCACATGAAAGAAAGGTTTTTTCTCAGTCGGATCGCAGGCGAGCGCCGCGACGTAGTTTGCCGGCACGATCAGCCGGCCACCTTCGTTGAACCGGACTTTGCAGATGCCACGCTTGCCTTCGTTAATCAGGCAGCGATGTCCGCAGGCATAACACTTTAGCGCCTGGTTCGGAAGGTGCTCGGTGAGCTCGGGCGCGCCCTCGGCGGTTAAGGCATCGAGCGTTGCGGCCAGAGATTGGGCTGTGTTGCTTAACGGCATTTGGTGTTTCGTGCAAGCGTTTGAATGAGTTTCATTATACTTTGAAGAGCAGAAAAAGTTACTCTACGACCGCGACTGAAAAAACCTGATTAGACTGTGATAATCTAGGTCAAGGAGCCAGGAAGATGACTTTAGTCATTGAAGAAGAGGCCGTGGACAGCTTGCCCATTTCCGTCAACCCGCAGGTTATGGGTGGAACACCGGTCTTTCAGGGCACGCGAGTACCTATTGAGGCGCTCCTCGAGAATCTTGCCGCCGGAATCTCATTGAACGAGTTCCTTGAGAATTTTCCCACTGTCTCTCAAGAGCAAGCACTGGCAATCCTCAACTTTTCCAATCAAACCTTGAAAAAATTGAGACTGGTACGGTGAAAATTCTGCTCGATGAAGGTGTTCCCAAGATCATTCAAAAGCGGCTTCCGGATCTATCTATTTCCACTGTCGAAGAAATGGGTTGGAGAGCAGTGGAAAATGGAGTGCTGCTTGATTTAATGGCTAAAGAATTTGCGGTGCTGATAACAACCGATAAGAACATTGCGCATCAACAGAACCTCAAGAAGCGCGGAATATCTGCAATCGTGCTTCCGACTAACCGCATTCCCCTCGTCATAGAATTATTACCGGAAATTGAACGGGCATAGCGTCGATTCGCGAGGGCGAGATCCGACTCATGTCAAATCCGCGGCAATGATCATCGAAGAAATCACCGTCACCGCTTTTCAACAGCACACGCGCATCGTCGCTTGCGAGGATACGAAGCTCGCGATCTGTATCGATCCGGGTGACGATTCCGCGTCGATCGTTGCGGCCATAGACAAACACGGGCTCGAGCTGCAGGCGATTGCGGTCACACACGCGCACCTCGATCACATTGGCGGCGTCGCGGCGCTTAAAAAACTAAAACCCGCCGCTGCGATCATGCTTCATCAGGCTGACGAGTTCATCTACGACGCGCTGCCGGAACAGGCGGCCTGGATAGGAATTCCGCGCAGCCAGTGCGCGCAGTTCGGATTCGACTTCGAGGCGCCCCCTCGTGTCGATGCGTATTGGGAAGACGGACAGGTTTATCGCGTGGGCAAGTTGGAGTTTCAGATCATCCACTGTCCGGGCCACACGCCCGGGCACGTGGTTTTGTTTGAACCAAACGAACGCAAGGTTTTTGTGGGAGACGTACTCTTTGCAGGCTCGGTCGGCAGAACCGACCTGCCCGGCGGATCTACCGAACAACTATTGGATTCGATCATGAACAAGCTTTTGCCGCTCGGAGATGATGTTGAGGTTTACTCCGGGCATGGACCAACGACGACGATTGGTCAGGAACGAAGAACCAATCCGTTTCTTACCGGCAAGTATGAGCTTGGTGGCGGCAGATTTTAGCCGGGGATTTACGCGAATGAACGCGGATCAAGCGGAAGAAAATCCGTACCGAGTAAGGAGAGTGGAGAGTTTGTCTTATTTTTGAATTGATCTGATCGGCGTTTATCCGCGCCAATCCGCGGCTAAACTTCTACCTTTGCCCCGGCCCTTTTAGACGACTCGCCTTGAGCTCTTCCCACTTTTCTTTCTGCTCGCCGTCAAGCTGGCTCGGCAGCGTTTCGACTGGGATGCCGTTTTGCTGGCAGAAATGTCGCCAAAGAATAAACCTCATATCAAAAGCGCCTGTTTCATCCGAGATGACGTTGTCGACCGGTTCCTGCTTACCCTTGCTCATTTTATTTCTTCTTCTGGTTCTAACACTGATATCCGAGCCCTCCCTGACGGTTGGGCTTCTGCACACTCAAGATAGCTTACGCGACCGTAATCTCCTCGCTGAGATAAACGTCCTGAATCGCGTTTAGCAATTCCACGCCCTCAGTCATCGGGCGTTGAAATGCTTTGCGACCGGAGATCAAACCGGTGCCGCCGCCGCGTTTATTGATCACGGCGGTGCGCACTGCTTCCGCCAGGTCGCTCGCACCCTTCGACTCGCCGCCGGAATTAATTAATCCGGCGCGGCCCATGTAGCAATTGGCGACTTGATAACGAACCAGGTCGATCGGGTTGTCGCTGGTCAGTTTCTCGTAGACCAGCTTGCTGGTTTTTCCGTACGACTTCCCGAGTGCTTTTTCCACCGCCATATAGCCGCCGTTTCTCTCCGGCAGTTTCTGCTTGATGATGTCAGCCTGGATGGTGACGCCGAGATGATTCGCTTGTCCGGTCAGGTCGGCGGACGCATGCATATCACCCTCGGGGGTTTTGAACCCCGAGTTGCGGATATAGCACCAAAGGATCGTGCCCATTCCCAGTTCGTGTGCCTGGGCAAACGCTTCGCTGATTTCGGTTATTTGCCGAGTGGATTCTTCCGAGCCGAAATAGATGGTAGCGCCCACCGCCACCGCGCCCAGATTGTGCGCTTCCTTTACGGTGCCAAACAGAACCTGGTCAAACTTGTTCGGCAGCGTGAGCAGCTCGTTGTGATTAATTTTTACAATGAAAGGAATTTTGTGCGCATATTTACGAGCGACGGAACCAAGCACGCCAAAGGTCGAGGCCACCGCATTGCAGCCACCCTCGATCGCCAGCTTCACGATATTTTCCGGATCGAAATACTGGGGGTTCGGCGCAAATGAAGCGCCCGCCGAATGCTCGATGCCCTGGTCCACGGGAAGGATGGACAGATAGCCGGTACCCCCCAGCCGGCCGTTGTCGAATAGGGATTGAAGCGACCGCAAAGTTGCCGGGGAACGATCCGAATAAGCCCAGACGCGATCGATGAAATCGGGGCCGGGGAGATTTAAGTGGTCTTTCGAGATTGTCGTCGAGGTGTGATCGAGCAGCATTCTGGCGTTTTCGCCCAGCAGTTCTTCAATGCGGTCGAGAGGGTTTGTTGCTCGTTTGAGTTCGGTAGCCACAATCGGTGTCCTCCTGGGCGCTCAAGGCCCGTACTGTTAGAAATGTTCAGTGAATCAACAGAATTGTAGCATAGCCCGCACCGCCACCGTTTGTCACCGCCACCTCCAGGGTAGTGTCGCAATTTCAGTTTTGCTCTGTGCCTCCTTTGTGCTCTTTGTGTCCCTGTGGTGAATTTGCCGCCGCAAGCATCCACCACAGGGACACAGAGGACACAGAGGTTTCAAATGACGACACTATTCGCCCAGCGTGGTGGTTTGGTTAACACAGCCGCGTGGAATCGCTGAAACGTTGCGTGGCCTTTAGGTTTTAGTTTAAAATCCGCGCGCGTTGCTTCAAGGGTTTCCCGCAACCGGCTGACACGCGCCCTCGCCCGTCGCGTCGAAAGCTCTGGCCCAGAATTCACCTAAGTTTTCCGGAGTTCGAAAGATGAAATTTATCCCCCGTTTTCTCCTCCCCTGCTGCTTGCTGTGTGTCTTGTTTGCTGCTCCCGCGCTTGTTTTCGCCGACGACTGGCGGCCAGTCTCTCCGGCTGAACTGGAACTCAAGGCTCCCGTCGTCGAAAAAGACGCCGACGCGGAAGCCATCTTCTGGGAAGTGAAGATTGACGACAATCCCGAAGGCGACCTGATTTTTTCGCACTACATTCGTATCAAGGTTTTTACTGAGCGGGGTCGCGAATCGCAAAGCAAGGTCGACATCCCCTTCGGCAGAATCTTCGGCAACGACATCAAAATCCAGGATATCTCGGCGCGAACTATTAAGCCCGACGGCTCGATTGTCGAACTGAAGAAGGATGACGTGTTCGAACGCACCTGGGTTAAGACCAGCGGGCTGAAAGTAAAAGCGAAGTCGTTTGCCATACCTGGTCTCGAGCCGGGTTGCATCGTCGAGTATCGTTGGCGGGAAATACGCGTGGGCCAAACGGCAAACTACGTGACCTTCGACATGCAACGCGAGATTCCGGTCCAACGCGTGAAATACCTCATCAAGCCATATCCTTTTGAAGGTATGGCGATGCGCTGGATTACGCTTCACGGAAAAGACTCGACTTTCGTGAAAGAGAAGGATGGTTTTTTCAGCACCACGATGACCAACATGCCCGCGCTGCACGAGGAGCCGCGCATGCCGCCCGAGAAACAAGTCAAGACCTGGATGCTGATCTACTACACGAGAGACGAAAAGTTAGACCCCGAGAGGTATTGGGACAACTACGGCAAGCGCGTTTACGAACTCACCAAGTCGTTGCTCAAGGTAAATGACGACATACGACAGGCCTCCGCTGCCGCCCTTGGCGATGCAAAAACCGACGATGAGAAAATTCAGCGATTGTTTGAATTCTGTCGCGCGAAAATCAAGAATGCCAGCGATGACGCGTCGGGACTATCCGCCGAAGAGCGCAAGAAGGTTAGAGAAAACAAGAGCCCGGCAGACACCCTGAAGCGAGGGGTAGGCAGTGCCGAGCAGATCGATCTGCTTTTCGCGGCGCTGGCCTCGGCTGCAGGTTTCGACGCGCGTATAGCTATGTCTCCGGATCGCGGCCAGTTGTTTTTCAATAAGAGTATTGCCAACGGGTATTTCATCGAGCCGACCAGCATTGCAGTGAAGTTCGGCGACCAGTGGAAATTTTTCAATCCTGGTTACGACTACATCCCTGCCGGAATGTTGCGCTGGCAGGAAGAAGGCCTCGAAGCCCTCGTTACCGATCCAAAGCAACCAGTTTGGTGGAAGGTGCCGATGTCGGAGCCGGAGCAATCGCGCGTTAAGCGCCTGGCAAAACTAAAACTTTCCGAGGACGGCACAATTGAAGGCGATGTGGAGCTGGCCTACACGGGACATTTCGCCGTCGAACGTAAAGAAGACAACGACGACGATTCCGCTAGCCAACGTGAAGAGTCATTGAAGGATGAAGTCAAAGCCCTGCTAAGCACTGCCGAGATTGAAAACATCCACATCGAAAACGTCACGGACCAGGTGAAGCCATTCACCTATTCCTACCACATTCGCGTTCCTGGTTACGCTCAGCGCACTGGCAAACGGCTGTTCCTGCAGCCAGCGTTTTTCCAACACGGCACGCGTCCGTTGTTTTCAGCCAGCACGCGTGAGTATCCGGTTTACTTCCATTACTCCTGGCTGGAAGACGACGAAGTGATGATCGAACTGCCCGCGGGTTTTGCTCTTGATAATGCCGACGCGCCCGCTCCTTTCGGCGACCGCGCCGTGGGTGCGTACACTCCGAGCATCGGCGTCACCAAGGACGGCCACACGCTTGTCTACAAACGAAACTTTTTCTTCGGCGCCGGGGGCAACATTCTGTTTCCGGCCACTTCATATCCGCAGCTGAAGAACTTTTTCGACGTTCTCAACAAATCAGACAACCACACCATCACGCTACGGCAGACCACCGCGGGGGATTGAAGCCGGCAATTGATTCTTAGCCGGGGCAGTAGGCCGACCGTTAGGGAGGGCGGGAAGTCTCCGAATGAACGCACCTCCCTAACGGTCGGGCTACTGCCCCGGCGGCAGCAACATTCGAGTAAGGAAGGAAACATGATGAAACGATTTACTGCTCTACTATTTCTCATGCTGCTGCCGGCTTCTATTGCCGTCGCTGCCAGCGACGACGCACCGCCATGGCTAAAGCAAGCGGCCGCGCTCTCCGTGCCAACTTTCGACAAGAAAGTCACCTCGGTGGTGCTGGTTGATAGCTCGACAATGACTGTGGGTGAGGACGGACAGATCACTCAAGTGTCGACTTACGCCATCCGCGTCCTTAGTCGCGAGGGACGCGACGAGGCCGTCGCCGGAGTGGGTTACGAAACGGACATGGGCAAGGTGAAAGACTTTCGTGCGTGGTTGATCCGACCCTCTGGTCAGGTAAAGAGTTACGGCAAGGATGAAATTATCGATCAGTCCGACCTCAACGATGTTTATGACGAATCGCGCGTCAAGAAGATCGTAGCCACGAATGATGCCGAGCCGGGCGCGGTTTTCGGTTACCAAACCATTACCGAGACGAAACCGTTTTTCTATCAATCGACCTGGTATTTTCAAAGCACCGCGCCGGTAATGTCGTCGCGGCTTACGGTAGTGCTGCCCAGTGGTTGGCAAGCCAGCAGCGTTACCTTCAATCACGCTGACGTGCCGGCTTCCGCGAGCGGCACAACCTATACCTGGGAACTTAAAGATCTGCCGCCGGTTGAATGGGAGCCCGCCAGCCCGACGCTGAGGAATCTCGCACCGCGCGTGGCGGTCAAATACTTTCCCACCGAAGGAGCGAAGAATCCCGGCGTCAGGCCGTTTGAAACCTGGCGCGATGTCTCCGTTTGGTATACCGGTCTGAGCGATTCTCAGGCAGCGCCGGACGAACGGATTGCGGCGAAAGCCCGCGAGCTGACTGCCGGCGCCGGCACGGAACTGGAAAAGATCCGCGCCATCGGCCGCTTCGTGCAAAACATTCAATACATTTCGGTGCAGATTGGAGTAGGACGCTGGCGGCCACACGCGGCTTCGGAAGTGCTGGCGAAGTCGTATGGAGATTGTAAAGATAAAGCAAACTTGATGCGCGCTCTGCTGCGCTCGCTCAACATTCAATCCTATCCGGTGCTGATTTTTTCCGGCGACTCGACTTACGTTAGTGAAAACTGGGTGTCGCCCGGACAATTCAATCATTGCATCATCGCAGTCAAGGTCGGCGACGATACCAAGGCACCGACTGTTATTAATCACCCGGCGCTTGGTCGTTTACTAATCTTTGACGCGACCGACGACAACACGCCGGTAGGCGACTTGCCCGAAGATGAACAGGGCAGCTTTGCTCTCATTGCCGCCGGCGATTCAGGATCGCTGGTCCGTATGCCTGAGAGTCCTCCGGAATCCAACTCGATTGATCGCCAGATAGAAGCGACGCTCACCTCCGATGGCCTGCTAAACGCGGTCGTGCACGAGCGTGCGACCGGACAACGCGCAGTGGATTACCGTCGCGAATTTCGCAATCTGTCTCGACCGAATTACGTGCAGCGCGTCGAGACCCGCATCAGCCGCGGGGCAACCGCGGCGAAGTTGTCGAAGATTGAACCGACGGATAGAAACACCGAAGGCAGGTTTGATTTGGATCTGGAATTTTCGGCCACCGCCTACGGCCAGCTGATGCAGGAACGGCTGCTGGTTTTCAAACCGGCTGTGCTGGCGCGTCGCGAATCGCTTTTCCTAACGGAAGCGGTGCGCCGCCATCCGATAGTGCTCGATGCCTATGCTTTCGCTGAAACAGTTCGCATGAAATTGCCGGCCGGGTTTACGGTTGATGAACTTCCTGACCCCTTGAAGATCGACGGAGCGTTTGGTTCGTACCAGACCACTTACGAGGTGAAAGGCAACGAGCTTTGGTTCACGCGCACGCTCGCGCAAAAGGCGGGCACGATTCCGGCGGCGCAGTACCAGCCGGTGCGCTCGTTTTTTGAACGCATTCGCGCGGCGGAACAAGCGCCGGTGGTGTTGGTGAAGAATTAGATTCGGTAGGGGCGCAGATTGCCCTGAAAGGGCAACAGATAATAGCCAGGGGTAAGCGCGAAGCGCGCCACCCCTGGATGAGTGTGGTTGAGATGCGCGCCCTGAAGGGGCGCAAGAAGCTTTGGCTGGGACCCCTTCAGGGTCCTGTTAAGAAACGAACGCATTCCAGGGGTGGCGCGCTTCGCGCTTACCCCTGGCTATTTTCTCTTGCCCTTTCAGGGCAATCATACTTCACGCTTCATTGCCGCAAGCGAGTCTCTTGCGAATCTTCGCTGCAACGCACGCGCTATCGGAACACCCATCCTGACCAGCAATTGTCTCGGCCGCGAGAAAGCAAAGATGTCATAGAAGACTGAGCCGTCCGCGTGCTGTTCGACCGTGAAGCGTTCTTCGCCACACTCAACGTGGTCCGGCAGCGTGCCGTAAGCGAATCCAAATCTTCGCAACGGCGCCGTCTCATTGATGACGTAAACAATGCGGCAGGCGTTTAGCGACCAAACGCCAAACGTGTGCGCCTGCACCGCCACCACGGCTCCCGCTTCAATCGCCGTATCAGGCGGAACGATGTTCACCCAGCCCAAATCAAACTGCTTCCAACGGCGCAGCGCGGCAACGGCCCGCTGAAAAGTTTCCGCTCCGGCGCCGAGCTTCGTTCTGTTGTGATCCACATAGAAACCCGAAGGCGTTTCTTCGCCGCGCGTCGCGCCGGTCGCTGAATAAGTAAACTGAAGCTCACGTTGCGAAGCGATAAACTCGGCGACGAATGCTGCTGAAGGTTTGCGAGATAAGAACATGATTGGCCGCGGATTCGCGCGGATGAACGCCGATCAGGTCAAGAAGAGAAGCCCCAGAAACCTCATTCAGGTTGTCAGATTCGTACAATCCGCGTTAATCCGCGGCTGAATTCTTCCGCTCGACAGCGGCGGCGCGCGCACGCGGATGGTGATTATCGTAAGCAGCGCGCAAATGTCGATCGGTGATGTGCGTGTAGATTTGCGTAGTTGAAATATCGCTGTGTCCGAGCAGTGCCTGCACCGAGCGCGAATCAGCGCCGTGTTGCAGCAGGTGAGTGGCAAAGCTGTGGCGCAAGGTGTGGGGCGAAACGTTCTGCAGTCCAATCTGTTCGGCGTAAGCCTTAATCATGGCCCACGCCACGTGGCGTGTCAGCGGCTTGCCCCGGTGCAGAAAAAGATTCGCGTAGGGAGACTGGCCATAACCAGCCTTCACCGCCGCATACTGCTGCAGCCAATGGATCGCGCTCTTGCCCACCGGCACGCGCCGTTCCTTGCTGCCTTTGCCGTGGCAGTTGACCACGCCGGAATGCAGGTCGACCTCGGTTTGTTTCAGCGTCACCAGTTCCGAGACTCGCAGCCCGGCGGCATACATCAGCTCGAGCATCGCGCGGTCCCTGATCCCCTGGTCCGTCGAAATGTCAGGCGCGGCAAACAGGCGATCGATTTCGTCTTCGGTCAAAAATTTAGG
>Ga0207650_10000401_pt1 | contig 38959 bp, 55 predicted proteins | sample KBSS63metaG_FD_184325 | JGI IMG/M metagenome (GOLD analysis project Ga0207650, IMG submission 184325) | Switchgrass rhizosphere microbial communities from Kellogg Biological Station, Michigan, USA - KBS S6-3 metaG (SPAdes) (version 2) | ecosystem: Host-associated > Plants > Roots > Rhizosphere...
GCTTGGCCTTGGGTGTGTTCGCCTTCTTGGTGAACTTCTCTGCAGGCATCAGACCCTCCGCACCAGGATGACAATCAGGATGATGATCAGGATCAGAACGATCAACCCACCACCGATGTACATGGATGGACCCTAATCCCTGCTGCCTGGCCAAGTGAGGAGGAGCACGAACCAGACGATGATCGTCCAGCCAGCCAACTCGCGGACATGGGAGGGGAACCAGATCTCCGCCATCATCTGATGATGATCGCCCTGATCCGTCGTCTTGCACTGCCTGTTGCCGTCACGTCGATCGTGGTCAACGCGATCATGCTCGTCGCCTCGGTCGTGATCTGGTGGTTGGCGATCAAGCAGGGCTGGCTCGACGAGGTCACGTTCGTCTCGCATGTCTCGATGTTGGCGCTCGTGTTCTCCGCCGTGTCCGGTGTGGCTGCCGCGGTCGCAGGTGTACTGGCCCTCGTACCGACCGACGACCTGCTCGGAACTGATCCGGAAGACGAAGAAGCCCCCCACCCCTGATGGGGTGGGGGGCTGATCTTCAGGGGAACGCTTGCTTGACCGCAGCTACCAGCAGTGCTGCGATGGCGGCGATGATCAGGACGAACAGGATGTCGAGGATGTAGTCATCGTTCACAGGCTCTTCAGCCAGACGAGTGCGCCCATCGTGATGATGCCTGCGCAGAACGCCATGACCAGTGCTGCCTTCTCGTCGCTGGTCACTCTTCCTCCATGATCTCGATCAGGGCTTCACGCGCACACGTCTCGCACAAGTCCCCGTCGGTGGCTCGCCAGTACCAACACACAGCACAGAGCAGCACGTCGTTGCCGTCCTGGTCCGTGTACGTTCGCCACCGTTGCCTGAGTTTGTCGATTGAGTCAGTCCATCCCAGGTCACTCATTGGTGATCCCATGTTCCTCGTCCGTTTCTTCGCAACACCTCGGGCAATAGCCCTCGGAGCAGTACCACTGAGGGTCGGTTGGATCACCGCATCGTGGGCACAGGTCGTCGCTCATTTCCTGACCTTCGGTATGGCGGGGCATGACGCCTCATGGTTCTTGATCGCTGTCTCCAGCGGGATACGAGCAGTGCCACGGATCACTCCGTGGCACTGCTCACAGGTGTGTTGGCTACCGACCACCGAACAGCCACTCCAGTCGTGCGGGGATCACCTTCGTGTCGTTGCACGCGTCGCAGCAGCGGTCGTCGTCGTGGTTGCCGTACGGATCAGGGTTGTGCCCGTACCCGGTCGGTGGCTCGTGCCACGGCTCGCATGGCTTGCCGCACAGGCAGCACAGCGGTTGCTCAGTCATGCTGCACCTCGTCGACTTCATCGGGAGTCGAACGCACCGGCTCACCGAGGTAGTCGCAGCAGTCCTTGCAGGACCACCAGACGATGCCGTGGATGCAGTCGGCATCCATCAACCGGGCGTCAGTCATGCTGCACCGCCTTCAGCTGCATCGCCAACGACTCGACTTCACCGACGACGAAGGCCCAGTTCCGGTAGGTGCTGTGACCGAACGTGCCCTCGCCTTCGAGGAAGACACGAGCGGGCATCGACACCCGACCACGCAACTCGCGCAGGTCGGCCTCCATCCCCGGCGCCAGGTCCATGAAGTGAGCGCAGTCGAAGCCGAACCACCAGATGTCGTGCTCCCTGCCCGGCTCGGGGACGTGGCAGATCTCTCCGCCTTCCTCGCACGCTGCGCTGTATGTCAGCCCGCCGTGGACGTCGACAGCACCGACCTCGTTGTATCCGGCACCGTGCCACGGATGGTCGGGTCCGACACCGACGTAACCGCACCACGCACCGCTCGGACCGCGGTTGATCATGCAGTCGAGATCCGTCACCGGATCCACCCACACGTCGTGGTCGGGTTCGTTGTTCCAGGGGCCTTCGCCCCAGTCTTCGTGATTCATCTCTCTCCTTGGTTGTTGGTCAGTTGATGTCCGACCAGGGGTTCTCCTGGCCGATCTCGGCTTCGAGATCGTCGGGCACGTTGTGCCCAGCGACTCGATGCTTGTGGACGTGTTCGAGCGCGTCGCCCAGCGAGTGCAGTTCAACGATCCACGGATCGTCGAACAGGCACGCCGAGCAGCAGATGAATCCGCCGACGTGCTCGAACATGTACAGGTCGCTGCCGTCCCAGCCGAAACGGCAGTAGCTCATGGCTTCTCCTTGGTTGTTGGATTGAGTTCACCGAGCAACTCGTAGAGCGTGCTCAGTGTCTGCTGCAGCGCGTCGAAGCGCCGCCGCAGGTCTTGTAGTTCAGCGAGCGCCTCGTCGCGCTCACGAGCAACGTCACCGCTGACGAGCGCAGCGACCTGGCTGATGATGTCTCGCAGTCGGGTCAACTCGTCATCGAATACCGGCTCCTGGATCGCCTCGATGAACGGCTCCCACTCCTCGTCCGTCATCGGCTCGGGCTCGGGTGGGGTCCACTCGACCTCGATCTCGAACTCCGGCTTAGGCTCGCCGCGCGGATGCACCTCGGATGCCTTGTAGTTGGGGATGACGTTGACGATGTTCTTGCGAGCATCGACCGTTGACGTCGCCTCCCCCGCCTGGACATGAACCTGCCAGTGCGAACCGACTCCACGCTTCGACGGGTACTCCAACCCGCAGATCAGGCAGCGGTAGGTGATCTGATCCTCGCCGTCGGGGACGAGCCTGCGGATCACCGTCTCCATTACCTGCGAGACGTACTGCTGACCCTTGGTGGCGAGTGACAGCGTTGGTTCGACTCGCTCTGAGTACGGCACTAGTTGGCTATCCGGAATTTCCGGATGCATGTCATCCTCCTCGGCATGACCCTCCGCCTCGTCCTCGGATGCATCGCCCTGCTCGGTGAACTCATCCTCATCGGTGTCCTCGTCGGCCTGTGGTTCCGTCGGCACTGACTCGACCAAGAGACGGAACGCACGCGCGTGCGAGGCATCCAGCTTGTACTGGTTGAGCAGCTTGTCGATCAGTTCCGCAGTCGGAAGGTGCGTGAACGAGTGAGTGTTGATCGCCCCGAGCCGGTTGAGGAACACGCCGTACTTGATCGACGTGTTCGTCGGGATCGACTGCTTGAACCCGGTCCGGGAAATCATGGTGACCTGCCGTCCCGGTTTGTGGACGATGTTCCACTGGCAACTTGCTGCAAGTGCAACGACCGCTCGCATCGCCGTGTCCTTGATGTAGCTGACATCGATCGGCTTGAGATCGGTGACGTACACCGGGGACATCGCCTCTTCAGCGAGATTCATCAACGTGTCATATCCCGGCGTGTACGGGTCGACTCTTAGTTTTCCTGTTTGTATCGCCATTTCTGATGGCCCTTTCTGTTGTTGGTTGTTGGTGGGACCAGCGGCAAAGCGCAAGCACTGCCACTGGCCCCGGTTGGGTTCACCACCACTTGCCTTCACGCTTGGGCGGTGGTGCTGTCGGGAACTCCTCGTCGATCTGCTGAGCAAACTGATCGACGATCGTGTCGATGTCGCCCGGCTCGGTCGGCAGGAGCTTGCCGCGGTTGCTGATCCGCCCCTTGTCGATGTATGCGTCGATGTTGGCGGCGCGCATGATCCAAATCAGCGACGTGTCCATCGCCAGCTTCAGTTCGGCCGGGACGGTGTCGTACCAGTCCCCGTTGTCGGTCGGGGTGATCTCCAGCGCGAAGCCGTGGTCGTGGAGGTGGATCTTCACCTCGCTGATCCGCAGCGCCTCGGCCTCGAAGCCTTGAGCGATCAGGCAGGCCCGGTAGGCGATGGAGATGTCGTGAGTGTTGTCCTCATCCATCATCGCCCCGATCAGGGTCAGCGCGTCGTCGACGCGCCCCGCCTCGATGAGGCGTCGGAGGACGCGATCGGCGCGCCCTTCGAGTTGATCGTCATCCATGTACGGTTGTCTCCTGTTGGTTGTTGGTTGAGCGGGGGGCCATCCGGAATTTCCGGATGGCCCCCCGGTTGGCTAGCTGGTGGCGATCTGACCGAACTCGTCACCGTTGTCGCGGTAGATCCTCGCCCCGTCGATGCGACGCTCGATGGCGCTGTCGACCTGCTCGTAGATCTGGCCGTAGTCCACTTCGACGCTGACGTTGTCGACGTGTTCCCCGACGATGTCATGGAGCATCTGGTCGATGGGCGGGAGTTCCCGCTTCATCCGCTTCGCCGCCTCCTGGCGCTCCCACTGCGGGCGCAGCGAGTTCAACGACTTGACCAGGTGGTCGGTGGTGATGGTCTCCACCGCATGGTTGCGGGCGATCGAGAACCTGACCGCTGCACCCATCCCTTCGGCGACGAACGCAGGCATGTAGCCCGCGGTCGCCGCGTACACCTTGTCGAAGTCGACATCGACGGCCAACTCCTGACCGACGATGATGTGCGCCAGCTTCTCGACACCTGGCCGGTCCAACGGACCGAAGACGATCTCGGTGTCGATCCGTCCCGGTCGGAACATCCCGGCGTGGATCTTGTCGGCGTGGTTGGTGGTCATCACCAACAACACCTTCGAGTGCTTCGCCTCCGACCCGTCGACCGCGTCGAGCAACCTCGACATGACGCGCTCATCGGACAGCTGGCCGATGGTGTCGACATCCTCGATGAACAACAGGCACGGCCCGTACAGCCGCGCCCAGTGGATCATCTCGAACGGGTCGTCCTGACCGGGACGGCAGAAGATCACCGTCCACCCGGCAGCGACAGCCGACTTGGCGGAGATGTCACCCATCCCCGTCTTGCCGCCACCGAAGTCACCGGACAGCAGCACCGCCCGCTTCGGCTTGTAGCCACGCTCGGCCAAGATGTGCTGGTCGTGCATCACCGAGAAGATGAACGTCTCCGCTGTGGCCCACACCTGTTCGGTGAACACGAACTTGCTCGGGTCGATCGCGGCGGTGTCGATGAACTCACCGGCACCGTTGAACGCCTTGCCCCGGTAGATGCTGTGGTGGTCGAGGTACTCCTGCACCTTGTCGAAGAAGCCCTTGACCGCGGTCTCGTGCATCTTCATGACCACCGCTCCGAGGTGGAACATCAACCCCTGCGGCGTGCGCTTCTGGGTGATCAGTAGCGTCCCACCGCGCAGGCCGGGCAGGATCATCTTGCACTCGAACGGGACGGTGATGCGTTGCTCCACGCCGTTGACGTAGCCAAGCGAGATGTCCACCACTGCGGGCGGTGCACCTCGGTCGTTCTTCGCTTGGGCGTAACCGAAGAACTGCTTGAGCATCCGGTACGTGGCGTGCGCGCCGTCGAGTGGGCGGTACTGAAAGGTCCGCTCGACGACGGTCTGCTCGCTCATCGACGCGGCAAGGCGGGCGATGTCGCTGGCTGCCGAGTTGAGGTCGTCACGGTAGATCGCCGGGATGTTCCAAGCGTTGCCGTTGAACGTGATGTCGTCCTCTTTGGTCATCGAACCACCGATGATCGCGAGTTGCTGCCAGGCTGCGGCAGCGAGTTGGTCTTGGTTGGGCACTTGTCTCTCCTTGTTGTTGGTTGTCATTCGAATCCGGCCAGCTGGCCGGGCAGATCACGCTCGGGGTCGCCGAACGGTCCGTGATACGAGTGCATCGTCTTGGTCTCGTGGTCCTTGATCACGTAGCCGTACATCCACGACGCGGGATGCGACGTGGTCACGGTGATGATCAACTCGCGCACCTCACCGCGCGGTGAGCGCAACACGACGAACGGGTGTCCGTCGTCGGTCGTGCCGATGCGGGTGACGTGCATCCCCTTGGCATGTTCGAGGATGGGCGGGATGGGCGGGTCCATGTTGGGATGGACTCCTTTCTTGGTTGGGGAACGACACAAGCCCGGCACCTGGTGGTGCCGGGCTTGTGGAAGGGTGTGTGTTGGTCGAGCGTCAGAGACGGTGACGTCGGCGCCGTTCTCCAACGGTGAGGTTGGAGCGCGGGATGTGCAGCTGACCGGTGTACGGGTCCTTGGTGACTGCTGGTCGGTTGACGTAGATGTCAGCGACCACCATGACGAGCCATGTCGCCAGGATGGTCAGCAGCATCCAGGTGGTCAGGGCCAGCAGCGCGGCGAGTCGGTCGTCGCGTGTCACTTGAACATCGACAGGATGGCGAAGCCCCACAGGATGATGGCGACGATCGCGCAGACGTCTGATGTCTTGCCGCCCCCACTGTCGGGGTTCGGTCCGGGTACGTAACTGGGCATGTTGGTTTCCTTTGGTTGGTTTATTGGCTATCCGGAAATTCCGGATAGGGCTAGTCGCTGTAGCGCAGCAGCAAGGTGATGAGCACAGCGAGGATGGCGACGCTCACGAAGAACGGGGTCAGGACGTTTCTCCGAAGATCATTCCGTCTCCCACACGTCGAGACGTTCGATCAGAGCGTCCACCACGTTCATGATGTGGCCGGTGTCGGTGCGCCAGAAGTTGTTGTTGTCAGCGGCGTAGGCGGCGAGCCAGCCGTCCACGTTGGTCGATCCGTCCTCGTTCTCCCACGGCTCCCGTCCGAAGATCACTCCGCCACCGCCGCCCAGTAGTCGGCATCGGCCTGCGCCTCACAGTGACGGTGCAGCGGTGCCTCGAAGTTGATCTCGATCTGATCGGTCGGCAGCCCGCAGATGAAGCACGTGTGGTCGCCGGTGGCGGTGATGAAGTTGGCGTCAGGTCCGAAGATCACGCCACGCACCCGAAGATGTCGCAGTGTCGGGTCGGGTGCAACGCCTGGTGTGCGAGCCGCCCTAGGCGCAGCGACTCGGGGCTACCGATCGACGGGCCTTCCAGCCAGTCGGTGACGCACTGGGCGAACAGGCCACGGCACGGCGGATCGTGTGGGCAGGCGGTCGTCATCGCCCGATCCTTACTCGCAAGATCACGCCGCTCATGACGTGCTCCACGCGCGGTAGCCCTGCTCGCGCCACAACGTCGCGCCAGCACGAACGTTGAAGTACGGATCAGTCAGGCGATCACGCGTGCACCATGTATCCATCTGATCGGACAGCCAGCCGCAATGCGACGACAGGATCTGCAACAACCCGGTCGCCGACGACGAACGGTTGCGCACCTGAGCCTGACAGCGCGACTCGCGGTACATGATCCGCGACATGCGCACCACGTCCCAGCCGGGCGAGTACTGGCGGAGCAGTGGCTCGGCCCCGACACACCGCCCGTCCGACGACGCGTCGGAGTAGCTCGCAGAGGCCGGGACTTGTTCGGTCGCAGGCGGATCTGGCGGATCGAGCCGCACAGCTGGCGAGGTGGGTTCGGCGGCGACGTATACGCCTTCGGGTGGCAGGTCGAGGTGGTTCGGTGCAAGCACCAGCAGTGCTGCGATGAGGATGGTCATTGGTCGTCTCCTTCGGGGATGGTGCCGTTGGTCAGGTACTGCTCGAACGCTTCGTCGTCGAGCGAGATGATTCGTGGTGGTGGGACGGTCTGGTCGTTGGCGACGTGGTCGATGTCCTGACCGAGGCGGATCGCTTCGCTGCGGATGAACTCCCAGGTGCGCGCCAAGGCGACAGCTGATTGGATCAACTCGATGTCGGGTGGCAGGGTGTTGCCTTCGGGGTCGGGTTCGCCGTGGCACACGACGACAGGACCCCAGATCGGTCGGCACATCAGCAACGACGCGGGGACGTTGAACACGCCACCGTTGAGCATCCCTTCGTCGTCGATGTACATGCCGACGTCGTCGTCGAGCTTGAGGTAGTCGAACACCGCGTCGTGGAGTCCGTCTTTGATGCCCGCGTACGTGCAGGGCACGGTGCGGTAGGTGCCGTCCGGGTAGACGGCGAGCAGTCGGTCGTTGGGCATGAATGGAAAGCCTTTCAGGACAACGACGAAGCCCCCGGCCTTGGTAGACCGGGGGCTTCGTACGTGTTGATGATGTCATCCGGAAATTCCGGATGTTGTGCTCAGGTGTGAGCTAGATGCGGCTCAGCTTGCCGAGGGTGCCGACGAGGATCGTCAGCGTGGCGAACGTGGCCGGGTCGCCGTCACCCTCGGCCACATCGCCGAGCAGGTCGTTGACCAGCTGCAGGGTGTGGGCAAGAGCACGCCCCGGGGCACGCTCCTGGTTGTAGGCACGGACGGCACGCGCCGCCTCCCACTCCTGGGCACCTTCGACCGTCCACTCGGGACGGGCGATCTCGGTGGCGACGCGCTCGTTGCGCTCGCGCAGCTTGGCACGGTAGCCAGGCATCCTCGACGCGGGCGGCAGCTTCTTGCGCGGCGTGTAGCTGTCCATCGCTGCCTGGCGGGCCTCGGCCTCGCGGACGTCGAACACCTCGTCGAGGGTGATGGGTGTGTCGTTGTTCATTGCATTCTCCTTGTGTGTGTTGGTTGTTGGTTGGTGGATGGGTCAGCCGGGCATGTCGGCAAGGGTCTTGACGTACCGGCAGTCCGGACGGTGGTCGAGGATGCGCGAACGGTCGGTCGGGGACTCGTCGCCCCACCGGGCACCACAGATGCGGCACCCCGTCGTCCAGTCACGGCGGAGACCCTCAGCGGTCGTGAAGATCTCCTCGTTGGTCAACGGACGGAACACGACGACGAGACCGGTCGTGTACGGCACGTTGGCGAACCGTCCGGTGGCGATGTACCGACCGGCGACCCGTCCCTGCGGATGACCGGACGAGTCGGTGAAGACGCGCACCATGTTGACGCGGATGATCCGCGAGTTGTTGTGGAACCACAGCTTGACGTGGTCGCCGACCAGGATGTCGGGATACTCGACGGTGCTCATCGGGCCACCACCGTCGTGAAGTGGCGACGGGTGCGACGCGCCCAGCGGGTGGACAGCTTGCGCGCCCAGTGGTCGTAGTGGGCCATCCGCGCCAGATGCGCTTCGGCCTCATGGTCGGCGATGACCAGCAGTGAAGGGCAGGTGCAGTGGTTGCAGCCCTCCTCGACGGTGTGGTCGGACGCCGGATGACCGCAGTCATCACAGTTGGGGACGTGGGTCTTGATCATGACGTGATCCCCAACTCCGACTTGCGCACCATGCGGAGACCGCGTGGTCGGTGACACACCGGGCAGCGCAGGTCGATATAGACGACCGTGCCGGTACGGACCAGGTCACCTTCGACTGCCATGCGGTACTCATGGCCGGTACAGGCTCGCTCACGCAAAGGGTTGATTTCAGGGATATCGGACAGTTTCATTTGTTGGTTGCTTTCTGTGAATAGCCACCCGGAATTTCCGGATATGGCGGGACTTGGTCGATTGGAGCCTCAGATGGTTCTGCCGTGCACACGCCTTGGTCGGTGGGCAAATCCATGAAGCAAATTGAGGTGGACTTGAATTGGTCGGTCGCTCGACATCGATTCCGTCGAGCGTCGACATCGGTGGGCCAGCGCGTGATGCGTCGGCACCGGGACGCGACGAAACGCCCGACCCGCGAGGGATCGAGCGTTGACCGGGATGGCCATCCGGAATTTCCGGATGGCGGGAACGACAAAGCGCCCGACTCGCGATGAGTCGGGCGCTTCGTCAAGTTGAGTAGCCGCGCCTTGCGCGGCGATGGATCACCCAGCCGCGACCGCGGTCTGCGCGGCCATCGCGGCCATCACCGCGGCGACCACCGCGGCGACATCCGGCGCGGGTGCGATCGGCACGACCGGCGCGATCGGCACGACCGGCGCGATCGGCGCGGGCGCCGAAGCTTCGGTCACCGCGATCTGCTCGGCGACCACCGCGGGCGCGACCGGCGCGGGGACCTTGTCCCGCGCCTTGATCGCGCCGTCGATCAGCCGCGCCAGCAGACGCAACTCATCGACCGAAGCCGCCGCGATCGCACCGCGGAAATCCTCCTCCTCGATCAACGCGAGCAGACCGGAACCGATGCCCTTGTGAGCGCGCTTGACGACCTTGACCGCGTCCGCGTCGGCCGCGTCCACGGGGTTCAGCACCGCGTCCAACGTGGACCCAGCGACGATCGCCGCGCCCATCCGCTCCGCGACCACGTGCGCCGTGATCTTCTTGCTGGTCGAACCCTCACTGACACTCTCCGCCGACATCGCGACCTTGACCGCTTCGGCCTTGTTGCCCTTGCCAAACAGGGCGAGAGCTTGCTTCACGTGCTTCGTGTCGACCGGCTTGCCCACCTCATCGACGACGCGGACGGCTTCGGTGATGTGAGCCGACAACGCGTGAAAGGTGAAGTCTTCCCACAAGGTGCCGACGGACCGCGGCTTGATCCCGGCACCGAAGTCGATCGCCGCGCCAACGGCTTTCCAGCCCATCGCGGTGCGGATGCTCGTCCACGCGTCGGCGTGGTTGACCGCAACGGGCTTGTTGCCCTGCGCGCCAACCTTGACGATGTAGCCCGAGTAGATCGCCGCGCCAATCGCGGCCTTGCGCCGCGAACCCGCTTCGATCAGGGCAACCTGATCGGTGCGGTCCCCACTCTGCGCGGACAGGATCGCCGCCGCGATCATCCGCATCGCTTCGGCCTGCGCCTGCTCTTCGGTGAGCTTCGGCGTGGTCTGCTTCGTTGTACGTGCCATGACTTGGTTCCTCCTGAGGAATCCTGCGCCATCCGGAATTTCCGGATGAGCGACCGGTCCCTGACCGGCACCAACCATGCTATCAGGTGGGTGGGTGGGTGAACCGACCAGGGTGGACCGGGTGTATAGGCCCCCGGCACCCACCCATAGAAGGTAAAGGGGAGTCGAGGTCAGAGCGATTTCTGTGAGGTTCCGGCGATCACGGATCGAACATGCGTTCTCGAGTGTCAACCTGAGGTGAAACGTGCGATTGGGGCGTGGTGCGGGTCACATGTTGTGGGCTGGGATGGTCGGTCTGAGTCAGTTCGTGATCCGAACCTCATGTTCTGTGGTTGTTGCTCACTGAGAGCTATCACCCCTGGTAGATCCATTCTGGGTTTTTGAGGTCGCACCTCACCTCGCCAGAACGTTTTTGCGGACTACCTCAGAACGGTCTGAGAATGGATCTACCAGGTGTGATGCGAGCGTTCGGAACGTTCCCAGAATGCTCGGATGTAACGTTCTGGGCGTTCCCCCCCCTAGAGGGGGGAACGCCCACGGCATCTGGGATCAACGGGCGCTGTACTTGCCCTTCGTCACCTCGTCGAGGTGGCCGTTCTCGACGAGCAGATCGAACGCGGCGACCTTGATCGTCGCCGCCCAACCCGCCGTCCCGGTCACCAGGCTGGTCTTCGTGAACGGTGCCCGACGCTTCTTCGCCACCTTGATCATCTCCACCCCGCAGGCAGCCACCTCTTCGTCTTGGCGTTCCTGCGGCGACTGGTGTTCCTGCTCGGCCATCGGGAAGGTCCGCACGATCATGTCGTCCGGCCCCGACGGGTTGAACACCATCTCCGCCACCACAGCCCCCCGGCTGTGGAACCCGTAGCGGTCCTTCGCGCACGTCAGGCGCAGCTTCCCGCCCCGACCCTTCGTCAACGGCTTCACCGCCTCGATCAGGTACGCCGCACCGCCGACCGCGGCCCGCTTGCGTGCGCTGCCCTTCGGGTACAGCGGGTTGTCCACCGTCTTGGTGACATGATCCACGATCAGCACACACGCCCCGGTGTCGGCCAACGCCCGCGGGATCTGCCGCAGCCACGGAGCCACCTCGTTGTCCTTGTCCTCGTTGATCGAGTCCAGGCCGAACGCCTCGCCCAGGCTGTCGATCACCACCAGCGCCGCCTGACGCTCCCGGCACAACCGCACCAGGCGGACGATCTCACTCGGCGACGACGGGTCCTGCGGGCGCAGGTAGACCAGCCGGACAGCGATCTCCTCGGCCGTCAGGCCGACGTTGCGCAACCGGGTCGTGATCGACGTCGGCGTGTCCTCCAAATCGACGTACACGGCCACACCGCCCGCCCGGATCACCTCCGCAGTGGCGGTCACCGCCACCCAGCCCTTGCCCAATCCCGATTCGCCGTGGATGCCGTTGATCGTCCCCGGATAGAACAGGCCCACCCCGTCGGTGCGCAACAGGATCGACGGCGGATCGAGCACCGCCGTGCCATCGAGGAAACCGGTCAGATTCACAGGTGTCGACCATGATCCCCCCTCCTCGATAGGTTCCGGCTCACCATCCACCAGCACCTCCTCTCGGGCGAGCGGAAGTGCTGGTGGAGGCATCAACTCCCGGCGAACCCGCCGACCGAACGCCTGACGGTCACCGCCGTCCTCGTACGCGCAGATGAAGTCCGCCAAGCTGATCGAGTAGCCGCCGTCGCTCTGACGGCTGCCGAGCGCGGTCATCCCGGCGGGCATGTCCGTCTGCGACCAGAAGGCGAATCGCCCGTCGTCGTGCAGCTGCGCGGCGTGTCCCTCGCGAGGCGTCTTGCCCGGCCTCACCCAGTACGGCCCGTCCGGCTGCCAGCCGTGCCTGGTCAGGTACGTCTCCCATGACAGATTCTCCCGCACCCACGACCACGGATCATCGCCCGGCAGCTGCGACGACGGATGACGCTCCATCGACGACTCCGTCCGCTTCGCAGGCTCCAGATAGGCCCGCAACAGGCCCAGCAGCCACTCCGGGGCCATCGGCGGGTCGATGTGCAGCAACCCCCGCTCTGGACGTACCCCGTAGCTGACCAACTCGCCGGTGACCTTCGACGGCCTCACCGACGGCGGCAGCATCCCGTAGCCACAGCCGACGTTGCCCGCCCGGCCACCACGCAGGTCGATCCCCGGCCCCAACACGTCCGTGCCGGTGATGCACAACTCGTCAGGCACCAGGTAGAACAAGTGCCGCCCACCCGACGGCGTCAGATGCACCGGGACACCACCCACATCCCAGCCGTGCTCAGCCTGCAACGCCCTGAACGTCTCCTTGCCACCGTTGATCGGGTCGATGTCGACCATCAACAACGATCCCGGCCAGGTGTTCAGCTGCGGGCCACAGCACAGCGCCAGATTGACGTCCCGGCCCTGGAACGAGCGATCAATCCAGGCGACATCGTTGGTTGCCTGGCGCTGCCATTCGCTGATGATCGGCCGGTGGCCGTGAGATTCGGTCGGAAAGACGCGCAGGCCACGCATCCCGAACTGACACGCCGCCATGTACATCGGGTCGAGTTGCTCGGAGGCGCTCACGATGCCACGAGTCCGGCGAAGTAGGTCGTCCCCTTGTGGAAGCGCTCGGTGAAGATCGACGTTGCCGGGCAGAACTCGCAGGAGTACAGCCGCCCGATCACCGTCCCGCGCGAGGACACCGATTCATGGATCTGCTCGACCAACGCGGCATCGGGGAAGGTCCGCTCGGCTGGGCCGCGATCCTGCACGGAGATGGCGATCACGTTCAACACGTCGCCGCTGTCGCCGCGGGCGATGATGTACACCGCCTCGGGGTGGAGGCACTCGCCTCCGCAGGCCACGCAGTACAGCGTGTTGTCGGGGGTTCCGGTCTTGCTATTGTCGTCCATGACGTTGGTCCTTTCGATGAGGGACTGAATGAAGGCCCAGGGGTTCCCGCCCCTGGGCCTTCGCACATTACGACGTTCTGCGACGCCGACACGACGGGCAGTGACACGACGTCGCGTGCGGGACGTGCACCACTGGTCGTGGCTTCTTCGTCATCTCTTTGACGAATACCTCCTGGTCAGGGACCACGTCCGGCCACAGGCTCATCTGAATCAACATCACTCCTCCTTGACAGGGGTGGTACGCTCTCGGCGGGCCTCACGGATCGCCGAGAGCGATTGTTCGGCTCGTTTCCGAGCGTGCGGTGGATACCGATCCCGCTCAGGCAGCGGGGTCTCCCGCAGGATCTTGTAGATCGTCGCCGGATGAACGTCGTACAGACGGGCCAACGAGGCCACCGTCGACCCGTCCAGCCAGGTGTTGACGATCTTCGGCCACAGTCGCGGCGGGATCTTGTTGCGCCCGTTGGCCTCGCCGCGCAACCGGTTGACCGGCGGCTTCTTCGCCCGGCCCTTGCGCCGGGCATCGGCATTGTTCGACGCCATCGTCCCCACCGACAGATGCTCCAGCCTGAAGCACAGGGGATGGTCGCAGGCGTGGAGGATCACCTCGTCCTTGCGCAGCCGCCGCCCCAACACCGTCTCCATCACCCAGCGGTGCGTCGAAATCATCCGCCACGAACCGTCCGGCTGCTTCATCTTGCGCTTGCCGTAGCCGTTGCTGTCGAGGCTGCCCTGCCACAACCGACACGGAGTCGGCTGTGGCGTGGGCGGTGGGAAGTCGCGCAGCGACCGGCGGACGTAGTCGCGGTTGACGTTCGAGACCGAACGGAACCGTCGCTTCTCAGGCAGCGCGATCCGCACGCTGGGCTGGAGCGTGCGGATCGTCACCATGTCAGTCCTCGTCGATCCAGACGATGCGGGTCGCCCCGCCGTGGCCGTGGACGTGGAGGATCGAATCGATGCCCCGTTCGTAATGCACGATCGACGACGGCCACTGGCTCGTCCAGTGGAGCACGGCGACATCATCCGAGAACAAGATGCCCTCGGCGACGACGCCGGTCCCACTGACGCCGGTGACGTCCACGTCACGTTGCAACACGAAGCGGCGGTGCATCAGGCCACGTGCTTCCAGGTCCGGCGGTTGCGGATGAACACGATCGTCGCCTTGGTGACGCCGTAGCGCCTGGCGAGCGTGACGCAGCCGTCGGATGACAAGCGGATGGCGCGGACGTCGTCTTCGGTCAGCTTGGCATTGTTGTTTTTCTCGCCGCGCGAAGCGCGGCCTCCGGCGGCTGGGTCCAGCGCTGCTCCGCGCGCTGGCATTCCCCGCTCGTAGGCCATCCGCAGGTTGTCACCCTGGGTGCCGAGTTGCAGGTGGTCAAGGCGGACGCATGAACGGTTGTCGCACAGGTGCATGACCACCATCCCCAAAGGGATGGGGCCATGCACCTGCTCGTACGTCCACCGATGGGCCAGCTTGGGGGCTGGCCACCCTTTGCGGTTGACCTTGCCGTAGCCGCTTTTGTCGACATACAGCGGCCAAGGCTCGCAGGAGGTGGTGGGCAGTGGGGTCATCTCAGAAGTCGTCGAGCAGGTCGGAAGCGGCGACAGTCTGGACCGGTGGCTTGTAGGAGGCACGATAGAGCTTAGGGGCACTATACCCTCTGTTCGTTTTCTTGCCTTCGCCGGTGTAGGCGACCTTGAGGGTGCCACCCTCCTTGATCTCCTTCACCTCTGCCTTCTTCATCGCGTCGGCGATCGCATCTTTGAGGCTCTTGCCGACACCCGAAGCCACCTCATAGTTGCCGCCCTTGGCGAACACCTTGCGGACACCGTCGTCGTTCTCACCTTCGGACAGTTCGGTTTGCAACGTGACGACCAGCTGCATCCGCGGTGAACCGTCAGCCCACGTCAACGGAGAGTTGTCTTCCATGCTCGTTTGCTGGGTCAGACGTACATCGGTGATCGTGCCTTCGACAGCGTCACCGACTGCTTCGAATTTGGCGGCTTTCCCGCCACCTCCGAAGAGGAAGGATTCAACATCGCTCATTTGTCTCTTTGCTCCTTTGTTTATGGGATCATGGAATTCGTCAGACGGGGCGAACCCCGGTCTTTGTTCTTCACTCGTGGATCGGGCTGGAACGGCAACGAGAATTCCTTCTCGATCGCGTCCAACAGGTCGAGCACCTTCGTGATGTGCGCCGGGTCGGACAGCCCTTGCTTCGGTGTCGGCACCCCGGCAGGCCAGCGGTTGACGAACTGCACCGCCGCCTTCTCGTGCGAACGGATCACCGCGACACGCACCTTGATGTAGTCGATCATCGCGTAGTGCAACTCGTCGGCTTCGACCTCCGCTTCACCGGCCTCCCACTCCGGGTTGACGACAGGCAGCGGGACGGCGAACGCATCATGCCCGTCACGCCCCGCCTTCCACGCGTTGCGCCACTCGTTGACATCGAAGGCCAACAGCGCACCACGCAACCCCAGATCGACCGACACCCACAGCGGCGTGCACGTCGCCTGGCCCACCGGGAGATGGACGAGCATCGTCCAGTTCCGGTCGATCTCCGGGGTCGGCAACCGCCGCTCGGTGATCACGTCGTACAGCGTCCCGTCGGCGTACAACGCCAACTGCACGCAGTAGCCGGGCAGGGAGAAGTCCAGCTTCTTGCCGGTCTTCAAGTCGGCCAGGATCAACGTGCCCGGCGGCATCATCGAACCGTCCGGACACTCCAACGGACGGGTGGTCTTGTAGATCCGATCCGCCGTGCCCGCCGCCCGGTAGGCATCGTTGACCATGTGGACTTCGACCATCTCGGAGACGAGGCCGTACTCGTCGAGGAAGCGGACGTACGCCGCCAGATCGTCGGCGTACTGATCGGGAGCGCAGAAGTCGTCGCTGAAGTCTTCGACGCGCGCCGTCATCGCATGCAACGCGGTGCCGGTGTCCGCCGCCTCGTTCGCCGAACCCTTGTCCTGCGCTTCATCGCGGAGCGCCTGCTTCTCCGTCCGGTCTTCGTCCTTGCACACGGCGACCTTGGCGGCGAGCGCCTGCGACCGGGCGACACCGGTCATCGACTTCCAGATGCGCCACTCGGTCAGCGCTGACTCGTCGTCGAGCAGCTTGGCGTACGACGACGGGCGGCGGTAGCGCAACGTCTTGTCAGGGTCCGACGGGTCGGAGACCAACGGCGCACCGTTCGCTCGGCGGAAGTCGTTGCGTGCTTCGTGGGCATCGTCCAGTTCGTTGATGTCAACCGACGGCACTGGGACCACCGATCACTTCGAGCAGTTCCTGCCAGCACAACACCACTTCGTTGATGCCGCCCCGAGAGACGTCTTCGCGCAAGGCGTGCACCGCAGCGTCCATTGCTTCGATGGCGTGCTCGCGGGTCAACGGGTCCGGCTCACTCCGGTCGTCGGCGTAGATGTCGTTCACTTCGTCCATGTCAGTCCGTTCTTGATCATCATCACGGTGGTTTGGCAGACGCCGAAGCGTCGAGCAATCCAACGCGTCGGCACGTTGTCGGTCAACTGTTCGCGGATGCGTTCCACGTCGTCGGGCGTCAGCTTGTGGTTGCCGTTCGCTTCGCCCCAGCGCTGGTTGTAGGCGACCTTCACAGCTGCCACTCCTTCCAGAACTGGTCCGGTGGTGCGGGCCGCTCAGCGACGATCTTCTCGGAGTCGGTGTCAGAGATGTTCTTGGCGACCGCTCTGCTGTCCGCGTCTCGGATCAGCGCGTCGGGTGCCTTCAGCACGGTGTCGATCCACAGGTCGTGGATCCACAGGTCGTGGATGCTCATGCCTGGGTCTCCGTCCAGCGCTTGCCGGTCTTGATCCTGGAGATCAGTTGCTGACCGACGCCATAGTCGGCGGCAATCAGGCGCTGGACTCGGCCGTCGGAGCGGATGGCATCGGCCTGCACCTGAGTCAGCTTGGCCTTCGGATTGGCTTCGCCTCGGAGCGCACGTGGCTGCCAACCGCGACCCTTCGCCATCATGTCTGCGATGTTGTCGGCCTGGGTTCCGAGGAACAGGTGATCAACGTTCACGCATGGCGGGTTGTCACAGTGATGACAGACGTACAAGCCATCAGGGATGGCACCGTGAACCTCGGTCCAGGCGACTCGGTGAGCGAGCCACAGACGCCCGTTCCACCAACGCTGTCCATGTCCTGACGGGAGGCAGTACTTCGTCCATTCGATGCACGCGGTCATTGGAGGCCACCTTCGAGAAGGCGGGAGGCGTAGCGGTCGAACACGTTGACGATCGCCGCCTCGTCGATCAGGCTGATCTCCCACAGCAGGCGGGCCATCGTCCGTTCGCTGCCGGTGCCCTTGTCGATGAACTCGCGGAAGCACTGCCGCCACAACTCGACGGTCATGGCTTGATCTCGTGAACGTGATCGACCCTGTCGATCTCGGGTGGCTCCCAGCCACAGTCGGCGCAGCGCCAGTAGCCCTGACCGATGTACTTCATGTCGTGGGTCCAAACCTGCTTGCAGCCCTCGGGGTTGGGGTCACTCATCGGACTGCCCTCACCGGCAGTTCGGAGAAGAAGCCGTAGCGGGCGATGAGCGCCGCCTCGGCCAGCCCGTCCTGGCTGACCTTCTTGAAGCTGTTGGCGAAGTCGGGGAACAGTTCGGTGGCCAGGCCACGACTGGCCGACTTGTCCTTGCCGGTCAGACCCATCTTGCGTTTCCAGTCGACGGGCCTGACGCGCACCAGCGAGAAGTGGTTGGCCTGGACGACACCGACGATGATGCCGGTATTCAGCCCGAGGCTGAAGCTGGCGATGCTGCCGTTCTTCGGCATCGGCTGGGTGTTCTCCAAGAACACGACATCCGGCTCCCAGTCGGTGAGCATCGCGTCGATCGCCCATCCGTCGGCTCGGCTGTCGTGGACCGGCATTGGCTCGACGCCCGCCAGTTGGCCGTCGTGGATGACGGCAAGCCCGCCGGTCACTCCAGGATCGATACCCACGATGACGTAGCTCATTTCATCCGACCGATCGGATGATCGTTGACTTCCATGACCGGCTCGAAGCAGTCGTCGCAGAGCAGGACGTTGTCTCCTTCGAGATCGAATCCGTGGGTCTGCGCTTCGGTCAGCATCTCCTCGTCGGTCCACGCCTTGAAGAAGGTGTCGCCGCACGCGGCGCAGGTGAAGGTGTCGCTCATTCGGCGGCCTCGTCGATCTCGTTGATCGGCTTCGGAGCCTGGGGTCGGTGGACGCGTTCGAGGATCTCGACGACCAGCGCGGGCAACGAGACGCCTTGTTTGTCGGCGATGCGCTGCAACTGCTCTCGGTATGCGTAGGGGACCCGGATGCTGATCTGTGTCGAGGTCAACCGCGGGTCCCGTCGGTAACTCTTCGTGGGCATGGGTGTATGGTACCACCCAGCCACCCACCCTGTCAAGGGTATGTTCGACGCCGGATGGACAACTGGTCGATACTTGGCAGATGGGCAAGGGCGAGAAGATGCGCACCGACTGGCGACGCGAGCGTTTCCTCGAATGGCTGTGCACCATCAAGCAAGACCGGATGCCCCCGTCGCAGGGCGCGCTCGCCGAAGAACTGCAATGCAGTCACGACATGCTGCGCGACTGGAAGAAGGACCCCCAGTTCCTCGCCGACTGGGAGGCGCTGTACCGCCGCACCATCGGCAGCCCCGAGCGCGCCGGGACCGTGATGCAGTCGCTGTACGAGACAGCGATCGACCGCACCGACCCGCGCCAGGTCCAAGCCGCCAAGGCGTACATGGATCAGATCGAAGGCGCCCGCCCACAGAAGGTCGACGTCACCGTGACCAACGGCAAAGCCGCCAAGGATCTGACCGACGACGAACTGTTCGCCATGCTGGCCAACCGGGCTGAGAAGGAACTCGCCGATCGTCTCGAAGAACGAGACGACGTCAATGGCTGACCAACTCGTTCGCAACGGCTACGAGCCAGGACTCACCGAAGCGACACGGCGGGCGATCTTCGACCTGCGACGGCGCGCCGACGAAGTCACCATCAGCGACACCGACCCCGGCAACGGATACGAACTGTGGTTCAACACCACCGACCAGAAGCTGTACGTCCGCTGGGAAGACCAGTGGGTCGCCCTGTCCGTCGGCACACCCGGCCCCGAAGGACCACCAGGACCACAGGGACCGCCAGGTACCGGTGGAGGTACCGGTACCGGCACCGATGAGGTGTGGGTCGGACCCGACGACCCGATCGCCGCCCATCCGACGATCGAACTGTGGGTCGACAGCGATGCCGAAGGTGGCACGGGTGGCACTGGACCGCAGGGTCCGCCTGGGCCTGCTGGTCCTCAGGGTCCGCCAGGTGCCGACGGCGCTCCGGGTGCGACCGGTCCCGCTGGAGCACAGGGTCTCCAGGGCGTGCCCGGGCCGACAGGTCCTACTGGGCCGACGGGACCCACGGGTGCGCAAGGTCCGAAGGGCGACACGGGCGCAACTGGTGCGCAGGGTCCGATCGGCCTGACCGGTCCGACTGGCCCAGCCGGTGCAGCGTCGACGGTGCCTGGTCCTCAGGGTCCGGCCGGGCCGACCGGTCCAGCTGGCGCAGCTTCGACGGTCCCCGGCCCGCAGGGTCCGGCTGGCCCAGCCGGACCGCAGGGTCCAGCGGGTGTTGCTCCCGACGAGGTCGCCATCAGTGCGACCGATCCGGGCGGGACGTTCGAGTTGTGGATCGACACGTCGGTATGAACGGGAGCAACTGATGCCAGTACTGAAGGCCCGCATCAGCGGCGCATGGGTCGACGTCGGTGGTGGCGGTGTCGATGAGGTGTGGATCGGCACGGCTGCGCCGACCGACACGGCGACCGAGTTGTGGTACGACACCGACGAACCGAACCTGTACGAGCCGGATACGGCCCGATGGAACTCGGCGTGGGGCAACGTCGTCCCGCAGACCGCCAACAGCGACATCGATGTGGCGGCTGGTCCGACAACCGTGCGAAGTGTGACGTTCACCGCTGTCGCCGGGCGTCGTTACGTCGTCCGCGTCCTGACGGCGAGCAGCTATACGACCGGCCAAACCGTTGGTCAGAGTTTCACGACCGCCCTCCAACTCGATGGTGTCACACAGTTGAACTTCGTCATTCAGGTCGATGTCAACGACAACTATCAGCCGTCAGCGACGACCACGGTTGAACTCACTCCGGCCGGTGGCAGCCGCACTGTCGCCATCGTCATCAATCGCAACAACGGCACCGGCACGTTCCGTGCTCGCTACGCGCTGGCGATCGACGACGTCGGCCCGGTGTCCCTGTCGTCGAACCCGCCCGCCCAGCCCGCCAGCGTATGGACGCCAGTGACATTCCAGAACGGCTGGTCGAACAGCGGCGGTACTCACCAGTTGGGGGCGTATCGCCTCCTGGGTGATCAGGTGCAACTACGCGGCCTTGTCAAAGGTGGGACGAACGCGGCGGCGATCTTCACGCTGCCAGCCGGATATCGACCGACAGCGACCGTGGTGGCGGCGACCAACCACATCGTCGGCGGCAACTGGGCGTTCGGCATCGTCCAGATCGCGACTGACGGTGCCGTTGCTCCGTTCGGCTCGGCAGCGCCAACGGACGTCTCACTCAACAACCTGTCGTTCTCGGTGCTCTGATGGCTGGGGAGGTATAGCTGGTGGGCGCAGGGGTTTTGAAGGCCAAGGTCGGTGGCCAGTGGGTGCCGATCATCGGGTCGGGCATGTCGGCCGAGGTGGCCCGATGGAACAGTGCATGGGGGGTCGTCGCCAAGGGGACGTCGACATCGAACGCTGGCGGCCTCAGCGCGGATACGACGATCATCTCGGTCACGGCGACGCTCGTTGCCGGTCGGCGCTACCGCCTCGCTGGCACACTGCAAGTTGGTAGCTCCACTGCCAACGCCATCCAGTTCGCCAAGATCACTGACAATGCGCTGACGCAGTTGAGTGTCGACAACGAAATCAGTACCACCGTCAACACGCTGGAACCCGTCGCCTATGTCGAGCCGGTCGTGTCGGGTCTGGTGACGTACCTCCTGCGGGCGTCGTCAACTCAGACGTTCGCCCTCAATGGCGCTTCGTTCCAGCCGCACGTATTTACCGTCGAGGACGTCGGCCCGGTGATCTACAACGCCGCACCGGCACCGATCGGCACCCCGACGGCGTGGACGAACGCCACGTTGCAGAACTCGTGGGTCAACGTCAGTTCCTCCACATTCACCTCCGCTCGCTATCGACTGAATGGCGATCGGGTTGAGGTTGAGGGGCTGGTCGGCGGTGGGGCGTACAGCGTGGCGATCTTCACGCTTCCGGCGGGGTACCGGCCGTCCAAGAACTTCGTGTTTACATGCTTCGGCTCGGGGGCCAATGGCGCGGTTGGGGCGTTCCGCGTTGATGTCCAACCAGATGGCACTGTCTTGGTCCAGGCGGCTGCCGCCGGGACGACCGGGCCTCCCAGCTACATGACCTTGACCGGCATCCAGTTCTCGACTACGCCCTAGGAGGCACCATGTCCTACAACACGATCCACGAATCATCCAAGGATGAGGTGCTCAACGGGCGGATCACCGCCTGCTGCATGCAGGAGCACCACGAGCCGCTGACCGAGGCGATGTGGGCGGTGTACACGGCCAGCGACGTCGAGGAGGCGTACGCCTACGCCTTGTCGGTCGACAACCCGAACCCCGGCGGGGACGAGACGGTGGTGACCGACGGGATGATCCTGGCGCACGTCCAGGGGTTCTTCAATCCGGCGCCGCTGACCATGCCCCCGGAGGCGCAGCCGAAGTGACCCTGAACGAGTCCCAGATCACCTGGGACCAGCTACTCGAAGAACGCGAGTGGCGGCGCTGCTTCCCACAGACGACGAACCACGCCAAGCTGCTCGCTGGCTTCGACTACTTCTGCCGGACGTTCGTGTACATCAAGCATCCCGAGCGCGGCCGGATCAAGTTCGAGATGTTCGACGCCCAACACGAGACGGTCGAACTGTGGATCAAGAGCCGTTACAGCCTGATGCTCAAGGCCCGGCAGCTGGGCTTCTCCACCCTCGTCGCCGTGTTCTGCCTGTGGCTGACGTTCGGCTATCCCGACCGCGTCATCATCATGCTCAGCCGCACCGAGCGCGATGCGATCAAGTTGCTGGCCAAGGCGAAGTACGCCTACCGCTTCCTGCCCGACTGGATGAAGTGGCGTGGCCCGATCATGAACGCCACGCAGACGAAGATCGAGTTCACCAACGAGAGCTACATCGAGTCCCTGCCGTCGGCGTCGGACCCTGCGCGTGGTGAGTCGGTGTACCTGGCGGTGATCGACGAGTTGGCCTACCTGCCCAACAGTGAAGAGGCGTGGTCGTCGATCGAGCCGATCGCCGACGTCGGCGGGCGGGTCATCGCCCTGTCGACGGCCAACGGTGAAGGCAACCTGTTCCACAAGCTGTGGGTCGGGGCGACGACCAAGACGAACCGGTTCACCGCGATGTTCCATCCGTGGTGGTCGAACGGGCGCAACCAGGCGTGGTACGACGAGAAGAAGGCCGACCTGCCGGAGTGGCAGCTGGCTCAGGAGTACCCGGACAATCCCGACGACGCGTTCTTGAAGTCGGGGCGTCCGGTGTTCTCCCTGGAGGTGTTGCGCAAGCTGGAGACCCGACCGCCGATCGCCCACGGCTACCTCGCCGCGCACCGCAACGGACGGTTCGTCGTCGACGACGACGGCCCTCTGAAGATCTGGGCGTTCCCCTCCGGTGACGGCCGCTATGGACTCGGTGCCGATCCGGCTCAGGGCATGGAGCACGGCGACTACTCCAGCGCCCACATCATCAATGTGCGCGATGGCGTCGTCGCCGCCCACTGGCACGGACGCATCGACCCGGACCTGTTCGGCAGCCAAGTCCTCGCTCCACTCGGACGGATGTACAACGACGCACTGATCGGTGTCGAGTCGAACAACCACGGCCTGTCGACACTGAAGGCGTTGCAGCGGGTGCGCTACCACCCGATCTACATGCAGCGCTCGCCCCGCTACAAGCGTTCGATCCCGACCGACATCCTCGGCTGGCGGACCAGTCAGATCACCAAGCCGTTGGCGATGGACGAACTGAACATGGCCCTGCGCGAAGGCACGGTGATCCTCGAAGACGAGCAGACCATCGCCGAGCTACGGACCTTCGTGCGCGACGACAGCGGGAAGATGAAGGGGTCGCCGTTCGACGACCGCACCGTCAGTTTGGCGATCGCCAACCAGATGCTGAAGTACGTCTGGCTCAAAGACTTCGAGCCGCATCGCGAACCCGGCCCAGGAACGATGGGCTGGATGGAAAAGCAGCTGTACGGCGACGACGTCTATCAGAAGATCGCCCCGCGTCATAGGCTCGCCCCGCGCGATCCGATCGGGAGTCACTTCGTCCGCGATCCCAGCGCCAGGAGGCAGTCATGAACATGAGCGGTCGGCTCGATCGTCAACGCTTGCCAGGTCACTACCACAAGCGCAAGAACAAGCGGCTGGACCGCCGGGGCTACGCCACCAACCCGCACACGGTGTGGGGCGACTACTCCACCCTCCCTGGTGGGATCACCGGCCCACAGGCGAGTGGCTGCACAGCAGGTGCGCCTGGCTCGTTCACCCCGGCAGGCTGCGACGTCCCCGGCAGCTTGGCCGAGTTGACGGCCCTCGGGTCGCTCGGCCAGACCGCGGCGTGGACCACCGGCCAGTACGTCAACCTCGATCCTTCCGGCTCCGCCTACTGGAACGGGACGGCCTGGGCGTTGGGCGTCAAGCCGTGATCTGTCCGGAGTGCGAGAAGCGCTCCGTGTCGGGACACCTGACGACCTGCTACCCCTGCCACATCGGCAGCATCGGTTGGACGTTCCGCGGTGGCGGACACAACTGGGGGCGGAACAACTTCAAGGAACGTACGAACGCCGAATGGGTCGCCGAGCACGTCGGTGACGTGAAGAACACCCCAGGGATCGAGCCGCTGTGAAGACGTCTGACTACCTCGCCTACTGCCGTGACGAGGTGAAGCGATCGAAGAACTGGCGAACCCAGGAGATGTACGACGCCGACTGGAAGCGGTACATCGACCTGTACCGCGGCAAGCAGTACGGCTCGATGTCGACCAACGACCAGCTGATCGTCAACCTGGTGTTCTCCACGATCAACGTGCTCGGCCCGGCCGTGGCGGTGAACAACCCGCGGTTCGTGGTCAACGCCCGCCGCCCCGACACCGCACCGCAGGCGGTGATCACCGAAGAGGTGCTCAACTACGTCTGGCGGACGTACCGCTACCAGGAGGACTTCCGCCTGGCGGTCAACGACTTCCTGATCACCGGCCACGGCTGGATCAAGTGCGGCTACAAGTTCACCAAGCCGCCGGAAGAGCGCAAGTCGGACGAGTCGGACTCGATGAACGACCCGACCGCCCCCGACCAGGAAGGCATCGACGATCGCGACGACGTCGAAGGCAACGTCGAGTCGGAGATGTACGTCTACGACGACCGGCCGTTCATCGAACGGATCTCCAACTTCGACATGTTCGTCGACCCCGACGCTCGCCACCCGAAGGAGATGTGCTGGGTCGCCCAGCGGGTGTGGCGTCCACTGCAGGACGTGCGTGTCGACAGCCGCTACTCGGCGACGGCACGCAAACGTGTCGGTGGCAGGCGCTGGTCGCGCTGGTCGAACTCCGACGGCGATGGCGATGGACGCGACGACAAGCCGGACAAGGGACCGAAGTCGTTCGTCGAAGTCATCGAGTTCTACGACATCAAGCGGCGCACCGTGGCCACGTTCGCCCTCGATGGCGGCGGCCAGGACACCAACGACCTGTTCCTGATCAAGCCCAAGCCGATGCCCTACGCGATGGGCCACCCGTTCGTCATGCTGCGCAACTACGAGGTGTCCGACACCTTCTACCCGATCGGCGACGTCGCCCAGATCGAGTCGCTGCAGCTGGAACTGAACCAGACCCGCACGCAGATGATGAACCACCGCAAGCGCTTCCAGCGCAAGTGGCTGTACGAGAAGGATGCCTTCGACCGCGACGGCGTGGCGGCGCTGGAGTCGGACATCGACAACACGATGATCCCCGTCATGTCGGACGGGAACCCGTCGAACGTCATCGCTCCGCTCCCAGCGGTGATCACGCCGACCGACTTCTACGACCAGTCGTCGATGATCTCCGGCGACCTGGACCGCGTGTCGGGAATCTCCGACTACCAACGCGGCTCGGGGCAGACGAGCATCAAGCGCACCGCCACCGAAGCAGCAATGATCCAAGACGCGGCGAACTCGCGCGCTCAGGATCGCCTGGCCAAGATCGAAGGTGTGCTCGCTCAACTCGGCGAGCGGATCATCGGGCTGATGCAGCAGTACATGACCGGCGAACAGGTCGCCCGGATCGTGACGATGCCCGGCAAGGCGTGGGTCAACTACGACGCCGACTACATCCAGGGTGAGTTCGACTTCGATGTCGCTGCCGGTTCGACCGAACCGATGAACGAGACGTTCCGCCGCCAGTCCGCACTGCAGCTGGTCGACGCGTCGATGCCGTTCCTGCAGATGGGCGTGGCCAACCCGGTCGGTCTGTACATGCAGGTCTTGCAGAAGGGCTTCGGCATCAAGGACGTGTCGACGCTGGTCCAGGTCCCACCCCCGCAGCAGCCTGATCCGTCCCAGGCTCAACCGCAGGGGGTGGCGCCGCCTGACGCGGGTCCGCCACCCGGACAGGACCCGAGTCAGGTGCTTGGTGGCCCAGGGGGAGGCGCACCTCCTCCTGGGCCACCACCGCCGGACAACATGCCGATGCCACCCGGACAGCAGCCACAGTTCGGTGGTCCCGCGCCGATGCCGATGCCGCCAAATGTCGGCAACCTGCAGGCACCACAGATGCCGCCGACACCCGAAGACATCCCGCTGCCGCTGCTCATGCAGCTGCTCGGCAGTGGGGGTCCGATTCAGTAGTTGCCATTGGGCGTATGATCCGGGCCATTACGGGAGCAAGCCCGATGGAAGGAACTCTCGATGAGTGATACACCTCTCAGTGAGGGGGTGGAGGCCGATCTCGGTCCCGACAGCGGGGAAGCCGGAGAGGTCGAGCAGTTCGAAGCAGGCACCGAAGAGCCTGCTCGTCAATACGTCGAAGTCGACGACCCTGACAACCGCTGGGTGCGGACCAAGGTCAACGGCGAAGACGTTGAGATTCCGTTCAGTGAGTTTCAGCGTGGCTACAGCCGACAGGCCGACTACACGCAGAAGACCCAGGCTCTCGCCGAGCAGCGACAGCAAGCCGAGTTCGGGCTACGACTCCAGCAGGCGCTGGAGGCCAATCCCCGGATGACCTTGCAGTTGCTCGCCGAGCAACATGGGATGTCACTCGCTGAGGCTCGTGCGGCTCAGGCCGCAGCCGAGCCAGAGCCGGAGTTCGCAGACCCTCTTGAGAAGATGGTCTACGAGGAACGCCAAGCCAGGCTGGCCCTGGAGGAGCGGCTCGCTCAACGGGACATCGACGAGCAGCTGGGTCGGGCCGTGCAAGGACTGCGCACCGAGTTCAACGCGAGCGAGGATGATGTCCGCACGACCATCAGCACGGCCCTGCAAATGGGGTTGGGTGTTGAAGCTCTCCCGATGATCTACAAGACGATGGCCTACGACCGCTTCCAAGCCACGCTGGCGCAGCACCGCGCCCAGCAGGAAGCCGAGACGGCACGCCGCACGCAAGCCAAAGCGTCGGCGTCGAGCATCGTCAGTTCAGGGCAGGGTGCCGGGAATGGACTCACCGATCGGTTGAGCGCGGATCGGAACATGTCCATCCGCGAGGCCATCGAATCTGCCTTCGAGCAGATCGAACGGGGCTGAGCACCCACGCTGAAAGGTGAGCTATGGCTCTCCCGACCACCCCATTCACCACATGGGACAACCTCCTGACAACGACGATGCGGAACTACCGCAAGTCGCTGACCGACAACATCTTCAACAGCCGCCCGCTGTTGGAGTACCTGATGAGCAAGGGCCGCGTGCGGATGCTCGACGGTGGCATCTCGATCGTCGAGCCGCTGCTGCTCGGTCCCGGTGAGGCCAACTCGTACGGTCCCTGGCAGCAGATCCAGGTCAACGCGGTCGACGGTCTGTCGGCTGCCGAGTTCCGCTGGAAGCAGCTGTACGCCACGATCATCATCTCCGGCCTGGAAGAGGCGCAGAACAACGGCAAGGCCGCGGCGATCAGCCTGATCGAAGCCAAGGTCATGCAGGCCGAAGAGACGCTGCGCGACCTGCTGTCGAAGATGCTGTACGGCACCAAGGCCGGACCGCTGGCGACCGACTTCGATCCGCTGACCACGCTGATCGACGCGACCGCTGCGGCTGGCGGGATCACCCCGGCTGCCGCCCCGGACCTGACCAACCAGTGGCGTTCGCCGACGTGGAACGCGGCGACGAACACCGGGGTCGACGCCAAGGGCGCGGCGATCACCATGCCCGGTGCGGCGCTGTCGTCCCCGTACGACGCGACGGAGATGGAGACGGTGCTGCGGCACATGTTCATGCTCGCCTCCGACGGCGGCTCGGATCATGTCGATGCGATCTTCTCCGGGCGTGCCTGGTACGAGAGCTACGAGGCCAGCCTCACCCCGCAGGTGCGGTACACGGACACGTCGAAGGCGAACCTCGGGTTCCAGAACCTGATGTTCAAGAACGTCCCGCTGTACTGGGACCCGGACTGCCCCGACGGGACGGCCCTCGGCCTCAACTCGAAGTACATCGGGCTGGCGATCCACTCCGACCGCAACTTCAAGCAGTCGCCGTTCACCTCGAACCTGGCTGGCTCGGTCGCCTCGACGCCGAACGCCAACCCCGGTGCCTCCGCTGCCGCCCCGGCGGCGAACGCGATCGATGCTCGGGTGTCGTTCATCACCACCTACGGCAACTCGACGGTGCGCAACCGGCGGCGCAACTTCAAGGTCACCGGCGCGACCTTCAGTTGACTGTGCTGGGTGGCCATCCGGAAATTCCGGATGGCCACCCCTAACGGCTGGAGGCCCCATGCCCACCCAGGACTTCTCACCCAAGCCAGCGACCGGCGTCGGATTCGGTCCGAACATCGCTGTCCAAGGGCAGGCGTACGGCCAGTTGGTGCAGGGCGTCGCCCGGTCCAACGCCGCGTCACCGGAGGGCGCGGTGCAGCCTGCTGGGCTGTTCTCCACTGCTCCGTACCGTGGACCGGCCAAGGCGGGCGGGTCGGTCAGCCTGATCAAGATCGAAGCGATCCGCGAAGACGTCGAACGCGACGCCCGCTACGGCAAGTGCTTCGGCAACGACGACACCTGCACGGCGTGGGGCACACAGAAGTACAACGGACTGTGCAACGCCCACGGCCGGATCGCCCTCGGCTTGTCGGCCTACTCACCGAAGGGTGGCTGATGGACGTCCAAGAGCTACGCAACTACGCCCGAGCGCAGATGGACGTCGATGACCGCGACCTGCCCGACAGCGTGCTCAACGTGTACCTCCAAGAGGCGTTCGACCGGACGATGGCGTTCACCAACAAGTGGCCGCGCAACGAGACGGTGTGGGGTCTGTCGGTCCTGGCCGACGACCCGAGCGCGACCATCCCCGCCGACGTGAACATCCCCTCGATCACGTCGGTGATCGCCGTGGACAACGGCTACGCCCTGGTGCAGATCGACCAGCATCTCGCCGAGCAGAACTTCTCGCCGCTGAACGTCGTCAGCCAGGGCACCCCCGTGTACTTCTCGATCTGGGGCGACCAGCTGTACCTGTGGCCGCGGCCGATGGCCAACACGGTGTTCGACCTGAGGATGCGCGGCTTCCGTCAGCCGGTGTGGTCCAACGCCGCCTCGACCATCCCCGACCTCGATCCGCGCCTGCACGTCACCTTGGCGTACTTCGCCCTCGGCCTGGCCTACGCCAAGGAAGAGGACGAGGTGATGGAGGGGATCTACATGGGTCGGTGGAACCGTGACCTGACCCAGCAACTCAAGGCGATCCTCGAACCGTCCCATCAGCGTCCGCTGGTGATGCACGGAGGTTCGCCGATCGGGGGCGTGCCCTCGTTCGTGGTCATCCCGCCGTCGGTGCCGTAGATGGCCGGGAACCGCTTGACGCCAGAGAACCTGACCGACTTCACCGGCGGGCTGAACTACAGCAGTGATCAGTTCTCCCTGGCGGAGAACGAGTCGCCCGACCTGATGAACATCGACCTCGACCCACGCAGCGGGTTCACCACCCGACGCGGCTGGCGGCGGCGGAACCTGGCCGAGATCGCGGCGGTCACACCGTGGCAGCCGCGCAACGCTGTCGTGCACACCGTGGCGACCGGTGAGCAGACGATCTTCGTGGTCAACAACGAGGTGATCTACGCAGCCCCCGAGTCGGGGGTGTTCGCCCCACTCACCGGCCCGGTGGCCCAGGGCACGCCGCACGGTGCTGACTTCGTCTCGTGGGGCGAGGACGTCTACTTCACCTGCGGCATGGGTCAGACCGCGTACCGCCGCCGCATCGACGGGACGCTGACGGCGATGACCCCTGACGTGTGGTCCGAAGTCGACAGCCCGGCCCTCGACACGATGCCGCGCGCCGGGCTGTGCGAAGCCCACGCGGGCTACATGTTCACCGCCCGCATCCGCGAAGGCACCGTCTCGTACAACACCAGGATCCGCTGGTCGCACCCCAACCGCCCCGACGCCTGGCGCGAAGACGACTTCCTCGACATCGACGCCTACGGCGGCAAGATCACCGCGATCATCTCGTTCCGCGACCACCTGCTGATCTTCAAGACGACGAGCATGTGGGCGCTGTACGGCTACAGCGACGACTCGTGGCAGCTGTCGCTGATCTCCTCGTCGATCGGCTGCCCAGCCATCACAGCGGTGACCAAGTCGGAGACGACGGCGTTCTTCTTCTCGGCGTCGAACAAGAACGGCATCTACGCGTACAACGGCGAGCAGCCGACGTACATCTCCGAGAAGCTGCGCCCGGCGATGTCGCAGATCACCTCGTTCACCAACGTGTTCGTCTCGTGGGCCAACCGCAAGCTGTACGTCGCTGTCCCCTGGCGGCCACCGAACGCTGCGGTGACCGACCCGGCGTCGCTGTTCATCTTCGACCCCGATATCGGCGACGGCGCGTGGACGATGTACTCGTCGCCGTACGGCGCGGTGGCCTCAGTCGTCGACGGCAGCGACATCAACTCGAAGTTCCCGCTCGCCGCCTTCTGGTCGACGCGCACCGCAGCGATGCTCGTGCTCGACACGATCGACGACGCCTACGACGAGATCCTCACCTCCGGCGGTGTCCTCACCCGCCAAGACTTCCCCGCCTACTACCGCACCCGCTGGCTGCACGGCGGCTGGCCGGACGTGCGCAAGTCGTGGCGCCGCCCGATGTTCATCTGCCGCCGCGTGCCACACCAGGTCGACTTGCTCGTCGAACAGTTCCGCGACTACGACGAGACGACGATCCGGCGCACCGGCCTCGTGCCCGGCGACATCTTCGAGGGCAACGTCTGGGCGGCTGGTGGCTCGGCGGCTCCCGGCGGCATGGACTGGGGCGAGGCGGGAATGACGTGGGGCGCGCAGGTCCAGGGTGCCTCGCTGATCCGTGGCGGGCCGATGGGTCATGCCTCCTCGCTGCAGCTGCGCGTCACGCCCGCAGCGAACACTCCGCAGCGCAAGTGGGGCGTGGATGGGATCATCATGAAGACGACGATGCAACGGTTCAGGACGTAGGAGACAAGACATGGCCAAGATCGCCCTGCCGTACACGATCATCAACGGCGACCCCGTCGATGCCGGACCGGTGCAGTCGAACTACCAGACGATCGAGACGTACTCGAACCAGGAGTTGATCGAGCGCGGCGGCACGGTGGCGATGACCGCACAGCTGAAGCTGGTCGGCAACCCGGTCGCCGCACTCGACGCCGCACCCAAGCAGTACGTCGACACGATGGTGCCGATCGGCGGCATTCTGCTGTTCGCCGGGAGCACTGCCCCGGTGGGCGGGACGTGGCTGCTGTGCGACGGCACCGAATACCAGCAGGCGACGTACCCCGAGTTGGCCGCGGTGATCGGTGCAGCCAACGGTCGCTTCAATGTTCCCGCGCTGATCAACCGCGTCCCCGTCGGTGGCGGCGGGGACTACGCCCACAAGTCGATCGGTGGGAGTGCTGATGCCGTCGTGATCGCTCACGGTCACGACATCAGCCACACCCACGCGGCGAACAACACCGGGACCGTCAGCAACGATCACAGCCACGCGGTCAACATCACATCCGGTGCTTCTGATCGTGCGCTGGGGACGAGCAGCAACGGCGATCACAGCCACGTCGTCGCGCTCGCCGGATCGAGTGGTTTCCTCGTCGATGGCATCGGAGCCAGTCCGTCGGCCGGGATCGACCTGGGCGAGGAGAACGCCTACGGCTTTGTTCCGGCGACATCAGTCGCCGGGGCGCACACCCACTCGGTGACCGACCACCTTCACGCGGTCAGCGGCTACACCGGCGGCATCTCTGCCGACCACACACACACGTCGCAGACGCCAACGTTCAACGGCGCGTCGAACCAGGTCGGTGTGGCGGGTGCAGGGCTGAACATGCCGCGGTACTTCGCCCTGGCGTTCATCATCAGGGCCAAGTAGTCATGGCCCTGTCCGGCTACGGCGTCCCCGACCTGGGGGCATACGACCGCCAAGCCAACGACCTGCAGTACCGGTTCAACACCGACTCGGCGTCGAACGCGTACGGCCGGTTCCTGTCGCAGCAGCGTGGCTCACGCGACCTTGGCGACCTGACGCAGAACTACCAGCGCGGCCTGCCGGGGGCGTACGCCAACTTCAACGGTCGCGGCCTCGGCGGGTCGAACAGGTCCGGGTTGCAGCAGCGGGCGATGCGCAACTACGTCGGTGACTACGGCACCCAGTACCTGCGTAGCCAGCAGGACATGACCCAGGGCTTGCAGCAGTACGACCTGCAGCAGGCCAACAACCAGCAGAACTACACGAACCAGCTGCTGTCATTGCAAGGACAGAAGGCGCGTGATATCGCCAACGCCGCGCTCGGCATCGAAGCGTTGCGCCCCTACCTCGGAGGGTCTTGATGGCCGGTCAGTACGACGCAACACCAGTCCCAGGCGAGAGCGCGTCGGCACGACGCAAACGCCTCTCCGCCCAGGGGTACTACAGCACAACGCCAGGCAACAAGTCCCCCGCCCACGCGGCCGAAGCCGGTGGGGCGGGGACGTGGTATGACCCGAGCACGTACTCGGGTCAGTTGGCCGCGGCCAACCCGAACGTCAAAGGGATCACTGCCAAGTCCAGTCCCGGCCAGTACAACAGCCTCCTGTTCAACTACATGCAGGGCGGCAGTGGATCGACCGGCAGCACACCGAACAACAAGTGGACGACCTACGGCGGCGGCGGCGGTGGTGGTCGTGGCGGCGGTGGCGGTGGTGGTGCAGCCGCACCACAGCTGACCCAGGCGCAGCTGGATCAGCTGTACGCCCTGATGCGCGGCGCCCAGCCGGGCAGCCAGACGGCCAACCAACTCGACCTGCCCGACTACCAGGCGTACCAGGGTGCGGCGTTCGACCCGTCGATGTGGCAGCAGCTGCAAGGCAACCTCGACACCGCCGTGGCCTCCGACCGGGCAGCGGCAGGCCAGGCGTACGGGGACTTGACCAGCTACCTGAACACGAACTACCGCAACGCCTTCGCCGGTGGCCCGCAGACGACGATGGGCAACGCCCCCGGCATGGACCAGCAGGCGATGAACCGGATGCTGCAGGCCCAGAACGTCAACCCGAACGCCCTCGGCGAGCAGCGCAACTACGCAGGCGGCGCCGACCAGGCGTTCGGCAACCTGCTGGCGATCCTCGGCGGCAACGAACAGCAGGCCCAACAGAACCGGCTGGGCAACGTGCAGATGGACGCCAACACCACTAACCGGGCGCTCGACATGGCAGCCCTGTCAGGCAAGACGGGGATCGGGCTGCAGCAGGGTCAGGCGCAGCAGGCGTGGAAGCAGCGCCAGGACGACCAGGCGTTCCAAGAGTGGCAGAACCGCCAGGCGGCCCTGCAGCAGGAAGCGATGCAGAACTGGCAGCGGGGCAACACGGTCGCCGACACGAACCTGGCGGCCCAGAACGCATGGAAGCAGGGCAACATCCAAGACCTGATCGCACTGCTACCGCAGCTGATCCCCGGCGGGCTGAACTTCCCTGATCTCGCAGGGATGGGGCTGGCCTGATGTTCCCCTACGACATGCCCCAGGACATCGGCGGCGCCGAATGGAACTCGTGGTTCTCCAGGCAGCCGTCGCTCGTCAAGAACCAGGTGGTCCAGGCGATCACCTCGCTGACATCCGACCAGTCGCTGCCGCCGTCGATGACCCAGGGCGGCTACGCCCCCGAGTTGGACCCGCAGTCCGCCGGGCTTCTCGGCATGGGTGCCGCACCGGTCGAGCGCAACACCAAGGGACAGATCCAGCCGTACGACCTCGGCGTCGGGTCGACGACGACGAACGTCCTGCAGGACCGCAACTCGTACCTGATCGACAACGCCGCAGCGATGCAGGCCGGGCCGGGGGCGTACTCCGCCGAAGCGTTCAACCCGGTGTACGAGCCGATCGGCCAACCGTTGCAGGCGCCTGGAGCGCAGCTGCTGGATCGCTACGCCTCCAGCGGTGGGGCCAGCTGGCAGAGCTACATCGCCGACGCCATCCTCAACAAGGGACTCGACCCGGCGTCGGCCCAGGCCGACCTGATCCGCACGATCACCGCCCCGGAGACGGCGACGGCGACACCGCAGGAGAAGGCGCAGCGTCAGGCATTGATCGACTCGCTGCCCGGCCGGGCAGTCAAGGACCCGATCTCCGGGGTGTACACGATGATGGCCCCGGACCTGAAGGACATCGTCAACACCGTCGACACTGACAAGATCTTCGACTGGGCCGACAAGGGCTACCAGCAGATGGCCACCGACCCGCTCGCCGGGTACACCGACCCGGCCACCGGACTGGACTACGCCGGGGCGAAGGCCCAGGACTCGACGGCAGCGAAGTGGTACCACGATCGCGGCCTGTCCCTGCCGACCGACTCGTACACGGACCCGAAGTTCATCGACCAGATCGCCCCGGTCGACCCGGCCGAGATCGCTGCCTGGGAGCAGTCGAAGCAGAACACCGCGACCGCGGCCGACTCGGCGCTGCAGAACTTCCGCACCCAGCAGGACGTGTACGGCGCGACGCAGCGGGCATTCGACTCGTCGCAGCGCAGCACCGCGCCTGTCATGGACCTACCGATAGGTGGCGGTGCCGGGACGATGGGTGTCCGCCCTCGCTCGGGCGGCGACCAGCTGCCGACCACCGGGCTGCCGTGGCAGCCGACCGGGGCACCGGGCATCGTTGCCGGGCAGGGAGGGATGCGTCCACCGATGGCGCCGGGCCGTCAGCCATTCACTCCGTTCCAGCCGCCTCCCGACTTCCAGCCATCGAACCTCGGCGGGTCGGTCCAGCCGTCGCCGGGCCGGTCGATGTACGACGTCCCGCCCCCGACGTGGCTCGGTGGTCCGGCCGCACCGACCAAGCCGATCGGGTTCCCGATCGAGGGGACGGTGTCGGCCCCCGAGACCAGCCCCGGTAGGTCGCTGTACGACGTGCCGCCCCCGGAGGGACTCGACCAGGGGCCGTGGTCCGGATACGGGACAACCGCTGTCCCCGCCGCCGAGGCGAAGGGCGACTCGAAGGGCAACAAGAAGCCGCCGAAGTCGGCCAAGGATCTCGGCGCCGGGTTCATGCTCGGCTCGTCCCCGAACCAGGACATGGTCAAGGCCGCCTTCATCCGCGCCGAGGCGGCACGGAAGGCCAACGCTGCGGCGATCCAGGCACGCAGCGCGGCACAGGAAGCACCGGACGCCATCTTCCAGCAGGCGATGGCGTACATGTCGGCCAAGAAGTTGCAGGACTCGGGTCGCACCCGCCTCGGTGACCAACTGGCCCAGCGCGCCCTCGCCGCCCGAGCGGCCGGACTGTACGGCTACCAGTGAGCACCCTCGACGCCTTCGCTGCTGGCGGACGTCCGGCCGTGCAGGTGTACTCGCCGGGGCGTGCCCTGCCCCCGGCGATCACCGGACGGCAGACCACCGCGCAGTACGTGCAGCGTCGAGCAGCAGCGCAGGCCACCCCGCAGGCGTCGCCGTGGAGTGCGCTGGCCGAGAAGTACCAGGTGTCCCCGGAGGCACAGAAGAAGTACCAGGAGGACGCGCAGAAGGCGGCGCAGCAGAAGGCGATGGATGCCCTGCCCGCGTGGAAGCGGACACTGGCCAACGTCGTCGAGAACCCGTTGGTCAAGTACCCGTTGGCCGTACTCGGCGCGCCCAGTCGCCTCGTCAACGTCGGCCTGGAGGAAGGCGTCAAGCTGCTGCCCGACGCAGTGGAGCGGCGCCTGTCGGAACCGTTCGGTTCCGGCAACGACGTGGCCAACTCGGTCGCCCCGCTGGCGGGCGGCATCTTCGGCATGGACCAGGCCAAGATCCACGACGACCAGTCGGTCGCCTCACGGCTCAACCCGTTCAGCGACAAGTCGTACGGGGCCAGCGACATCTACATGGACTCGCCGATCCCGGTGATGACCGGGGCGCGCAACTTCGTTCTCGACGTCACCCACGACCCACTGACCTACGTGTCGGTCGGCGGCACCAGGGTCGGCATCGACATCGCCGAAGCGGCACGCACCGCGGCGCTGGCCGACGAGTCGATCACCGCTCTGCGTGCCGCCGAGAAGGCCGGAGATCACGTCGCCATCCAGGCTGCTCACGACGCAGCGATGGATGCGGTAAACGCAGCACGCAAGGCGAACACCCCGGTGAAGACGGTGCTGCCCCACACGCAGAAGGCCCGCGCCGATCTCGTCTCTGAACTGGTTGTCAAAGACCCATCGCTGGCCAAGTACAGCGACGAACTGACCAAGGGTGTGCGTCAGGGCTTCCGCTTCATGTCGCCCGAAGCGCGCGCCGCGATGGGCATCGACAAGGTCGGCCTGCGCCTGAACGGCACCAACCTGATCATCCCCGGCACCGAGAAGCTGACCGCGCCGGTCGCCCGCGCCGGGCTGGCGGCACGCGCCGGACTGTCCAAGCTGCCCCTGCCGTCGGGTGCGGTGCGTGGCGCGGAGGATGTCGCCAAGATCCTCAACGGCACCGGCTACGGGGACTTCGAGACGGCAGCAGCGCACCGCTGGGCGACCAACCAGGGGCGTGCCCTCGAAGGCCGGGCGAAGAACCTCGGCATCCGCGACCTGGTCGACACGGTCAAGACGTCGATGAAGAAGACGAACGCCTCCGAGCGTGAGGCGATGGTCTACGCGGCGGAGACGACACCGAACATGGAGCCGCTCAACGATCTCGGCAAGAAGATGCTCGGGATCTACGAGCAGGCTGCCGGGCGCACGATCGACCCGCAGTACCTGCGTGACGAGACGACCAACGTCCCGCACATCCTCGAACCGAAGTTCCGCCGCACTCTGGCCCGCGTTCTGGAGAAGGGCACCGACGAGGAGAAGCAGCGCGCCGAAGCGTTCCTGCGGGCCAACGGGATGCGCAACCAGGATCTGTTGGAGACCAGCGGTCACCTCGACAACGCCCGCGTGCTGACCCCCAACGCCGACGGCACACCCAAGCGCATCCAGGTCGGACCGGTCACGAAGGACGCCAACGGCAACCTCGTGCCGGTGCCGGGGATGGGGCACGAACTGATCATCGACGACGGGACGATCCGCGGGCTGAACAACAACGCCACCCTGCGGGCGTACTTCCCTGGCTACAGCGGCAAGTTCTACATGGACGACCCGATCAAGATCTTCGACGCATACAACTCGTCGCTGGCTCGTGACGCCGGGCGAACCGGCGGCATGTTCGCTCTCGGTCGCACCGCATCACCGAAGGCCCACGTCATCGAAGGCGAACTGGCCGACACGCTCACCGCCTACGACGCGGCGCTGCGCCAGCAGTCCGTCCCGCTGCGACAGATGGAAGCGGTGCAGGCCAACCCGCATGTCCCCGGCTCGACCACCCCGGTCCCGGCGGCAGCACCGATCGTGCCCGGCTCGGCGGCCGACACCGGGCGGACGTTCGCCAACAACCTCGAAGACATCATCGCCAACGCGACCAGCCCGGCTGACGTGCACGCGCAGTACCTCGCCGCCGGGGACCCGTTGACGCCGACGGACCCCAACCAGTTCTTCGCCCCGGTGCAGGGTCTCGACGCGACCGACGAGGTGCGCGCGTTCTACAAGGGCAAGAACAGCGAAGCCAAGCAGTACACCGGTCAGGTCGAGCAGGAGATCGAGAACGTCACCGAGCCGATCGTCAAAGACCTGTACGACCTGCGGACCAACATGATGCAGGGATTGCGCGACGAGAGCGTGGCATCGAAGGCGGGGATCAAGGACGCCACGACGACGATCCGCAAGTACCAGAAGCGGCTCAACGACCTCGGTCCACTCACCCCGAAGAACGCTCAGGAGATGGGCGACTTGATCAATGTCGTCGACAAGGACATCGCTGACCTGAAGCACGAGTTGGGTTCACGGCGCAGCCTGTTCGGTCGGGCGAAGGGTGCGATCCAGGGTGTGCAGGATGACCTGACGCTGCGCTACGGCACCGAAGAGAAGGCGATGAACGCGGCGGCGCGCAAGGCAGCCAAGGCGCGTGCCACCGCAGTCGAGGAGCAGCTGAACAAGAACCTGAAGTGGCTGGAAGGAATCCGCGCCAAGGCCGAAGCGAAGATCGGTGAAGGTCCGCGTGCTCTGGCCGACGAGATCCGTCGACGCAACGACGAACTGTTCCGCCCGGTGCGCGAGGCGCGCGCCGCGCTGGACGCTAAGGCGGCGTCACTGCCCCAGCCGCACACCGATGAGGCCGTCGAGCGCGCCCGGCAGGTGCTGGGTGAAGCGACCGAGATCGACCCGGCGTACACCAAGCTGTCGAACGAGTACACCAAGGCGCTCGAAGCTCGCGACCGGGCGGTCACCGCGGCAAAGAAGAACCGCCAGGGCAAGATCACCTTCGCCTCACAGAAGGCGATCGACGACGCCCAACAGCGCATCCAGTCCCTGCGTCTACGGCTGGGACAGATGTCCGGCAAGGGCAGTACGTACAACAAGGCCAGACAGGAACTCAACGCGCTGAAGGATTCGCTGGACACCGTCCCCGCCGCCGAGCGCAAGGCCGTCGAAACGAAGATCGCCAGGATGGAGGCGCAGTTCCGTCAGCGTGGTCGCTTCGCTGCACAGGAGAAGGCCGCGCAGGTCATCGCCGAGCACGAGGCATGGGTCAAGCGACTCGACGAGGCCACCGCCCCGGAGCGCAAGGCGTACGAGCGCATCCGCCAGGCTGCACTGAACTACCCCGAGCGCGTCGTCACCGACAATGCGGGCAGGCGCCTACGTGGTGCCGAAGGATTCGGTGGCGGCGCGACCCGCCGTGTCGGCGAGCCACTGCCCGCCAACCTGGTGCGCGAGGTCAACCCGGAGCGCACCGAGATCGAGGCGTTGCAACAGCTGCGTGCCGCCGGTCGGGACGCTGGTGTTGTCGAGCAGCAGCGCAAGGTCG
>Ga0207650_10000403_pt1 | contig 38821 bp, 42 predicted proteins | sample KBSS63metaG_FD_184325 | JGI IMG/M metagenome (GOLD analysis project Ga0207650, IMG submission 184325) | Switchgrass rhizosphere microbial communities from Kellogg Biological Station, Michigan, USA - KBS S6-3 metaG (SPAdes) (version 2) | ecosystem: Host-associated > Plants > Roots > Rhizosphere...
CTGGAAGTGCTACGACGTCATCGTCGGGGGCGTCTCGCTCGTCACCAACTATCGCGACGAGTTCAACGACCAGGTGCAGAAGGGCGGCGTCGACGCGCTCATCAAGACCCTGTCGGATCGCAACAGGGGGGTGGCCGCCAAGTGAGTCAAGCGGGCTCCGCCACCGAGGCCGGGTTCGAGGCCGGCTTCGCGCCCGACCGCCACGGCGCGCGCTGGAGCTACATCGGGGCGCTCAACTTCGCCAACGCGGCGCACGTGCTCGCGGCCACGACAGCCGTCGCGCTGCCCGCCGACGGTGAAGTGGATCTCGAGAACATGGGCGCAATCGATTCCGCGGCCGTGGCGGTGCTGCTCGCGCTCAAGCGGCGCGCCGAGGACGAGCGCAAGCCGCTCCGCTTCATCCGCGCCCCGGGGGCGCTCCTCGCTCTCGCCGACGTGTACGGCGTCGGGTCGATCCTCGACTCGTAGATAGGCTGCGGCTCTGCAACTTGCGGTAGAAATCGACAACGTCACGCGCCGCTTCGGCCGCGTGCAGGCGTTGGCGGGCGTCAGCCTGGCGGTCGGGAAGGGCGAGTTCTTCGGCCTGCTCGGACCGAACGGCGCGGGCAAGACGACGCTCATCTCCGTGCTCGCGGGTCTCACGCGCGCGGACGGGGGCAGCGCACGCGTGCTCGGCCACGACGTCGTTGCCGATTATCGCCACGCGCGCCGCGCGCTCGGCGTCGTGCCGCAGGAGCTCGTGTTCGATCCGTTCTTCTCGGTGCGCGAGACGCTGCGGATCCAGTCCGGCTATTTCGGCATTCGCAACAACGACGAGTGGATCGACGAGATCCTCCATCACCTCGATCTCACCGGCAAGGCGGACGCGAACATGCGGTCGCTTTCGGGCGGCATGAAGCGCCGCGTCCTGGTGGGTCAGGCGCTCGTGCACAAGCCGCCGGTCATCGTGCTGGACGAGCCGACGGCGGGCGTCGACGTCGAGCTGCGGCAGAGCCTGTGGGCGTTCATCCGCAAGTTGAATCGCGACGGCCACACGATCATCCTCACCACGCATTATCTCGAGGAAGCCGAGGCGCTGTGCGGGAGGATCGCGATGCTGAAGGCCGGGCGCGTCGTCGCGCTCGACACCACCCGGAACCTGCTGACGCGCGTGGCCGGCCTCACCGTCCGTCTGGTGGCCGAGCGCGTGCCCGCATCGTGGCAGGCGCGCGTGACGAGCTGTGACGGCCGGATCTTCATGATCGGCCTCGAGCGCTATGCCGAGCTCGAGTCGCTGCTCGCGGCATTGCGCACGGAGAACATCGGCATCGACGAGCTCGCGCTCGAGGAGACCGACCTCGAGCAGGTGTTCCTGCAGATCATGGGCTCGGCACGCCAACCCCGGGAGCCTCGATGATTCGGGTCGCCGGCGCCGGCTGGCTCACGCTCCTCTACAAGGAGCTGCTGCGGTTCTGGAAGGTCGCGTTCCAGACGATCCTCGCGCCGGTCATCACTTCGCTCCTCTACCTGCTCATCTTCTCGCACGTTCTCGAATCGCGGGTGTCGGTGTTCGGCGGCGAGGTCACGTACACGGCCTTTCTCGTGCCCGGACTCGTGATGATGTCGGTGCTGCAGAATGCGTTTGCCAACAGCTCGTCGTCGATGATCCAGTCCAAGATCACGGGCAACCTGATCTTCATCCTGCTGCCTCCGCTGTCGCCGGCGGATTTCTTCGCCGCCTACGTGCTCGGCGCAATGATCCGCGGCATCGTGGTGGGCCTGGGCGTCTTCGTCGTCACGCTGTTCTTCGTGCCTTCGCTGCTCGCGCTGCCGCATCCTTTCTGGGCTTTGGCTTTCGCGCTCCTCGGCAGCGCGATCCTCGGCACGCTCGGCCTCCTGGGCGGGCTGTGGGCCGACAAGTTCGACCAGCTCGCCGCATTCCAGAACTTCCTCATCACGCCGCTCACGTTCCTGTCCGGCGTGTTCTATTCCATTCACACGCTGCCGCCGTTCTGGCAGTCGCTGTCGCACGCCAATCCGTTCTTCTATATGATTGACGGGTTCCGCTACGGATTCTTCGGACTCTCCGACGCGCCGCCCGAGCGGTCCCTCGCCATCGTCACCGGATGCGCGCTCGCGCTGTCGCTCCTCACGCTCGTGCTGCTCCAGCGAGGGTGGAAATTGCGTCACTGATCGGCCCTTCTGCAACCCATGGTTACGCCCGAATCCATCAAGAACTCCATCGCCGCTGCGCTCGACTGCGAGCACCTGGAAGTCGCCGGCGACGGCCATCACTGGGAAGCGGTCATCGTCAGCAAGGCCTTCGCGGGACTCCCGAAGGTTCGCCAGCACCAGCTCGTCTACGCCGCGCTCGGCGACCGCATGCGCGAGGAGATCCACGCGCTGTCGATGACGACGCTCACGCCGGCGCAGTGGGCCGCGCGCGCCGCCCGTCCGTAACGCTAACGAAAACGCCGGATGGACAAGCTCGTGATCGAAGGCGGCCGCCCGCTCGAAGGGGAGGTGTGGGTGTCGGGCGCCAAGAACGCGGCGTTGCCGATCCTCTGCGCCTCGCTGCTGACGCGCGAGCCGCTCGTCCTCACCAACGTCCCTCAGCTGAAGGACGTGAAGACGATGCGCTCGCTGCTGTCGCAGATGGGCGTCGCGCAGGAGGCGAGCACGCCCGGCTCCGTGTCGCTCGATGCGGAGGCGATCGACTGGCCGCTCGCGCCGTACGAGCTCGTGAAGACGATGCGCGCCTCCATCCTCGCGCTCGGTCCGCTCGTCGCGCGCTGCAAAGAGGCGCGCGTGTCGCTGCCGGGGGGCTGCGCGATCGGCCTTCGTCCGGTCGACCAGCACGTGAAGGGGCTGGCCGCGATGGGCGTCGAGATCGACCTCGAGCACGGTTACATCAGCGCGCGGGCAAAGAAGCTCGTCGGCACGCGCTACGTGTTCGACGTCGTGACCGTCACGGGTACGGAGAACCTGCTGATGGCCGCGACGCTCGCCGAAGGCACGACGACCCTCGAAAACGCGGCACGCGAGCCTGAAGTCGTCGATCTCGCGCGGTGCCTCGTTGCGATGGGCGCGAACATCGCCGGCGCGGGCACCGACCGCATCGTGATCGAAGGCGTCGGGCGATTGCACGGGGCCACGCACTCGGTGATGCCCGATCGCATCGAGACCGGGACATACCTCGCGGCGGTCGTCGCCGCGGGCGGCGACGCGACGATCCGCGGGACGCAGGCCGACACGCTGGAGGCAATCCTCGGCAAGCTCGTCGAAGCGGGCGCCGACGTGACGGTGAACGACGACGCGATCCGCGTCGTCCGCCGGGAGCCGTTGCAACCGTTCAACGTGCGCACGGCGCCGTTTCCCGCGTTTCCGACGGACATGCAGGCGCAGATGATGGCGGTTGCGACGCGCGCTGCCGGCACGTCGGTCATCACCGAAACGATCTTCGAAAACCGGATGATGCACGTGCAGGAGCTCGTCCGGCTGGGCGCGGAAATCGAAGTCGAGGGCAACACGGCGATCGTGCGCGGCGTCGACGAGCTCACCGGCGCGGACGTGATGGCGACGGACCTCCGCGCGTCGGCGTGCCTCGTCATCGCCGGACTGATGGCTGCAGGAGCGACGACGATCGATCGCATCTACCACCTGGACCGCGGCTACGAACGCATCGAGGAGAAGCTTTCGCAGCTCGGCGCCTCCATCCGCCGCGAAGCATGAGCGGCCTCGGCGATTCGCCGCTGGGCCGCGCCGCTCGGTATCCGGAGCAGTACGATCCCAAGCTGCTGTTCGCCGTCGATCGCGGCGAGCAGAGAAGGCGGCTCCCATTTGCGGGCGCGCTCCCATTCGTGGGCGTGGATCTGTGGACCGCCTACGAGCTTTCCTGGCTCGACCGAACAGGCAAGCCGCAGGTCGCCATCGCGACCTTCAGCGTTCCCGCCGACTCCCCGCGCCTTGTGGAATCGAAATCCGTGAAGCTCTATCTCACGGGATTCAACCTGACGCGCCTCGACGGCGACCTCACCGTCGCGAAGACGCTTGCGCGCGATTTGAGCGCCGCTGTCGGCGCCACCGTCGACGTCGCGCTGTCGGCGGCCGAGGTGAACGGCGGATTGCCGCTCGCTGACTTCGCGGGCACCTGCATCGATGCGCTATCTGTCGCAGCGGTCGACGAACAGCCGGTTCCGCAGGCGCTGGTGGCCGCGGGCGATGTGCGCGACGAGACCTTGTACACGCGGCTCTTTCGGTCCGTCTGCCCGGTGACGGGACAGCCGGATTACGCTTGCGTGCAGATCGCCTATCGCGGCCCGGCGATCGACGCTCCGGGACTGCTGCGCTATCTCGTGTCGTTCCGGCGCGAAGCCGGCTTCCACGAGCATTGCGTCGAGCAGATCTTTGCCGACGTGTGGCGCCGCTGCCATCCGGAAAAGCTGTCCGTCTACGCGCGCTTCACAAGGCGGGGCGGAATCGACATCAATCCCTGGCGCAGCAGCCACCGCCGTTTGCCTCCCGCCGCGGTGCGCACCGTACGGCAATGAGCACCGAACGCACGTTTCGAGCGCGACCGCGACGTCGTTGAGTGAGCGCGGGCCGCCTGCTTTCGGCCGTCCGGTAGAATGAGGCGCGATTTCATTTTCCGCCGATCGTGGCTACCCTCACCTTCGCGCTCTCCAAGGGACGCATCTTCGACGAAACACTGCCGCTCCTGCGCGCGGTGGGAATCGTTCCGTCCGAAGACCCGGAGACGTCGCGCAAGCTGATCGTCGGCACGAACCGCCCCGACGTTTCGGTCGTGATCGTCCGCGCATCCGACGTGCCGACCTACGTGGCGCACGGCGCCGCCGACCTGGGCGTGGCCGGCAAGGACGTGCTGATGGAGCAAGGCGGCGAAGGCCTCTATCAGCCGCTGGACCTCGAAATCGCCCGTTGCCGGATGGTGGTCGCAACGCGGCGGGGCTTCGACTGGCCCGGCACCGTGCAGCGCGGTGCGCGCATTCGCGTCGCGACGAAGTACGTGCGGACGGCGCGCGAGCATTTCGCCGCCAAGGGCGTCCACGTCGACCTCATCAAGCTGTACGGCTCCATGGAGCTCGCGCCGCTCTCGGGTCTCGCCGACGCGATCGTCGATCTCGTGAGCTCGGGCCGCACGCTCGCCGCCAACGATCTCGTCGTCGTCGAGGAGATCGCGCCCATCAGCGCGCGCCTCGTCGTGAATCCGGCGGCGTTGAAGCTGAAGCGGGACCTCGTGCAGCCGCTCCTCGAAGCGCTCGCCGGAACGGTCGCGGCCGCGCGGATCGGCACGCAATGAGCGCAGCGGCAATGGCAGACAAGGCGCAAGCGGGAAGCGATGCGCTCGTGTTGCGCCGCCTGGATGCGGCAGATCCGCAGTTCGAGCGCGAGCTCGGCGCGCTCGTCGCATTCGAAATGGCGCAGGATCCCGACGTCGATGCCGTCGTGGCGCGCATCGTCGCGGACGTGCGCGCGCGCGGCGACGTCGCCCTGCTCGAGTACACGCGCACGCTCGACGGCGTCGACGCGGAGGCGGTGGCCGCGCTGGAAATTACCGCCGCCGAGATGCTCGACGCGTTCCGCGCGCTGCCGGAGACGACGCGCGCCGCTTTGCAGACTGCGGCCGGACGCATCCGCGCGTTTCACGAGCGGCAGAAGCTCGAGTCGTGGTCGTATCGCGATGCCGATGGCAGCGAATTCGGTCAGCAGGTGACGGCGCTCGACCGCGTCGGCATCTACGTGCCGGGGGGCAAGGCGGCGTACCCGTCGTCCGTGCTGATGACGGCAATCCCGGCGCGCGTCGCGGGTGTGCCGGAAATCATCATGGTCGTCCCCATGCCCGGCGGGGCGCGCAACCCCCTGGTGCTGGCGGCCGCGCATCTTGCCGGCGTGACGCGCGCGTTCGCGATCGGCGGCGCGCAGGCCGTTGCCGCCCTGGCGTACGGGACGGCGACGGTTCCGGCCGTCGACAAGATCTTCGGACCGGGCAACGCGTACGTCGCTGCGGCCAAGCGGCGCGTGTTCGGCGCCGTCGGCATCGACATGATTGCGGGCGTTTCCGAAGTGCTCGTCATCGCCGACGCTAGCGCCGATCCCGATTGGGTCGCGATGGACCTGTTCGCGCAGGCCGAGCACGACGAGCTCGCCCAGGCGATCCTCGTGACGCCCGATGCGACGCTGCTCGACGCCGTCGCAGCGAGCGCCCGCCGGCAACTCGAGACGATGCCGCGGCGCGCGATCATTGCCGCGTCGCTCGCAAAGCGCGGTGCGCTCATCAAGGTGCGGGACCTCGCCGAAGCGTGCGCCGTGTCGAACCGCGTGGCGCCCGAGCACCTGGAGCTCGCCGTCGCCGAACCGGCCGCGTTGTTGCCGCAGATCCGCCACGCCGGCGCGATCTTCATGGGCCATCATTCATCGGAAGCGCTCGGCGACTACTGCGCGGGTCCGAACCACGTGCTGCCGACGGGACGCACCGCGCGCTTCTCGTCGCCGCTCGGCGTCTACGACTTCCAGAAGCGCTCGAGCGTGCTCGACATCTCCATCGGTGCCGCGCGCGTGCTGGGCCCGGTCGCGGCGACGCTCGCCGACGGCGAAGGCCTGCCCGCGCACGCGCAGAGCGCGCGGTACCGCCTCGGCGTGGAGCGAGGACGCTGATGCGTTCCGCCGCCGCTTTCGTCGCTGCCGTCGTGCGCCCCGAGATTCGTGCGCTCAAGGCCTACGAGGTGGCGCCCGCCACGGGCATGATCAAGCTCGATGCCATGGAGAATCCGTACCGTTTGCCGGCCGACGTGCGCGCCAGGATCGCCGCCGCCGTCGGGGACGTTTCCGTCAATCGTTATCCGGATGGCGGCGCGGCGGGCGTCAAGGCGGCATTGCGCGAGGCGTTTGCGATACCGGATCAATTCGGCATCGTTCTCGGCAACGGCTCGGACGAGCTGATCCAGATGCTCACGGTGGCGGTCGCGGTGCCGGGCGCGACGATCCTGGCCCCGGACCCCTCGTTCGTCATGTACCGGATGAACGCCACCTACGCCGGTCTGCGGTTCGCCGGCGTGCCGCTCGCGGCGGATTTCGCGCTCGATGCGAAAGCCATGCTGGAGGCGATCGAGCGCGAGCGACCGGCGCTGATCTTTCTCGCCTACCCCAACAACCCGACCGGCAACCTGTACGCCGAAGGGGACATCGAGGCGGTGATCCGCGCGGCACCGGGCCTCGTCGTCGTGGACGAGGCCTACCACGCGTTCGCGGGAACGAGCTTCCTGCCACGCCTTGCGGAGTTTCCGAACGTCGTCGTGATGCGCACCGTCTCGAAAATCGGGATGGCCGGGCTTCGCCTCGGCTATGCGATCGCGGCGCGGGAATGGACCGCGGAGATCGAGAAGATCCGCCAGCCGTACAACCTCAACGCGCTGACGCAGGCCGTGGCGCCCATGCTTCTGCGCGAAACGACGCTGCTCGAAACACAAGCGGCCGCCATCACGAAGGAGCGCGCTCGGGTCGCGGCCGCGCTCGCAGCGATGCCGGGCGTGCACGTGTTCCCGACCCACACGAATTTCGTCCTGGCGCGTGTGCCCGACGCTCCCGGCTGGTTCGATCTGCTCCGGCGCTCGGGCATACTGGTCAAGAACCTGCACGGGTGGCATCCGCTGCTCGCGCACTGTCTTCGCCTGACCGTGGGGACGCCCGAGGAAAACGACGCCGTGCTCGCGGCGCTCGAAACGAACCGATGAACGCGTCGAAATGACCAAGCCACGCCGCGCCAGGGTGGAGCGCAACACGAAGGAAACGCGGATTGCGGTCGAGGTGAACCTCGACGGGGAAGGGAGAGCCGAGCTCGCGACCGGCGTCCCGTTCCTCGACCACATGCTGGACCAGCTCGCGCGCCACGGAATGCTCGATCTCGTCGTGAAGGCCGAGGGCGACCTGCACATCGACGCTCATCACACCGTCGAGGACATCGGAATCACGCTCGGCCAGGCGGTGGCGAAGGCGGTCGGCGACAAGGCGGGCATTTTCCGCTACGGGCACGCCTACGTTCCGCTCGACGAGGCGCTGTCGCGCGTGGTGATCGATCTGTCCGGGCGTCCGGGGCTCGAATTCCACGTGCCGTTCACGCGGGCGATGATCGGCGCCTTCGATGTCGACCTCGCGCACGAATTCTTCCAGGGCTTCGTCAATCATGCGCTCGTCACGCTGCACGTCGACAACCTGCGCGGGGAGAACGCCCACCACCAGGCCGAGACCGTTTTCAAGGCGTTCGCCCGCGCACTGCGAATGGCCGTGACTCGCGATCCGCGCGCGGCGGGCACGATTCCATCGACCAAGGGCACGCTCTGACGTTCGCGCGTCCGCCGCGGGCGAACCGCCGAAGATCCGCATGACCGACATCGTCGTCGTCGATTACGGCATGGGCAACCTGCGGTCCGTGGCCAAAGCGCTCGTGCACGTCGCGCCGGAGCGCGGAATCCTGGTCAGCGCCGACCCGGCCGTCATCCGCGCGGCGAGCCGCGTGGTGCTCCCCGGCCAGAGCGCAATGCCCGATTGCATGCGCGGCCTCGTGGAGAGCGGATTGCGCGATGTCGTCGTGGAGGCGGCGCGCACGCGCCCGTTTCTCGGCATATGCCTCGGTCTGCAGATGCTGTTCGAGACGAGCCAAGAAGGTCCCACGCCGGGTTTGGGCGTAGTGCGAGGAGAGGTCGTCAAGTTCAGGCACGAGGCGATGACGACGTCATCCGGCGATAAGCTCAAGGTGCCGCACATGGGCTGGAGCCCCGTCCGGCAGACGCGCGCGCATCCGCTGTGGTCCGGCATTCCGGACGAGTCGCGCTTCTATTTCGCGCACAGCTACCACCCCGTGCCGGCCGACGCCGGCGTGACCGCGGGAACCGCTTCGTATCCGGCGGCGTTTACTTGCGCGATTGCACGGGCTAATATCTTCGCGACGCAGTTCCACCCCGAAAAAAGCCACCGCGCCGGCCTGCAGCTGCTCGCCAACTTCGTCGCCTGGGAGCCACAGAGCTAGTCCTTCTGCCTTGACCGGCGAATTCCCCGCCGGCTCTCCTTCTTTCCCGGTCGTTCCCACCGCCATGCAGATCATTCCCGCGATCGACGTCAAGGACGGGAATTGCGTTCGCCTGAAGCAGGGCGAGATGCATTCCGCCACCGTGTTCTCGGAGGATCCGGCGGCGATGGCGCAGCACTGGCTCGAGCAAGGCGCCGAGCGGCTGCACATCGTCGATCTGAACGGCGCCGTGGCGGGCGTGCCGAAGAACGAGCTTGCGATCCGCGAGATCGTGAGCGTGATCGGCGAGGAGATCCCGGTGCAGCTGGGAGGCGGCATCCGCGACCTCGACACGATCGAGCGCTACCTCGACGACGGCATCACCTACGTCATCATCGGCACGGCGGCCGTCAAGAATCCGGGCTTCCTGCACGATGCCTGCTACGCGTTTCCGGGCCACATCATCGTCGGCCTCGATGCGCGCGACGGCAAGGTTGCGACGGACGGCTGGTCGAAGATGACGGGGCACGACGTCGTCGACCTCGCGAAGAAATACGAGGACTACGGCGTGGAGGCGATCATCTACACGGACATCGGCCGCGACGGCATGCTGACCGGCATCAACGTCGAGGCCACGGTGAAGATCGCGCGCGAGCTCAAGATTCCGGTCATCGCCTCCGGCGGCATCGCCTCGATCGACGACATCCTGCATCTCGTCCCGTTCGAGAAGGAGGGGATCATCGGTGCGATCGCCGGCCGCGCTCTGTACGAGGGAAAGCTCGATTTCAAGGCGGCAATGAAGGCAGCGAAGGGCCCCTGAAAGTAGGGTCAGAGACGACTTCCTGGGTGGAAGCAGGGTGAGAGACGACTTCTGCGCACCAGGCAACGCGTCTCCCGCTTTCTGAAAAGTCGTCTCTGACCCTACTTTCGGTGACTCCGGTTTCCATGGGCCTCGCCAAGCGCATCATTCCCTGCCTCGACGTTGCCGCGGGCCGCGTCGTCAAGGGCGTCAACTTCGTGAATCTGCGCGACGCGGGCGATCCGGTCGAGGTGGCGCGGCGTTACGACGCCGAGGGGGCCGACGAGCTCGCGTTTCTCGACATTCGCGCGAGCGTCGAAACACGCGCCCTCCTCTACGAAATGATCGAGGCGGTCGCCGACGTCGTCTTCATTCCATTGACCGTCGGCGGCGGCGTCAACTCGACCGACGACATCCGCGCACTTCTGAACGCCGGCGCCGACAAGGTGAGCATCAACACGGCCGGGGTCAGGAATCCCTCGCTCTTCGAGGCGGCCTCCGGGCGCTACGGCGCGCAGTGCATCGTGGCGGCGATCGACGCGAAGCAGTCAGCGCCCGGACAGTGGCGCGTCTACACGCACGGCGGGCGCACGGCGACGGACCTCGATGCCGTCGAATGGGCCCGCGAAGTCGCCGCGCGTGGGGCAGGCGAGATTCTCCTTACCAGCATGGACCGCGATGGCGCACGATCGGGTTTCGACCTCGAGCTCACGCGCGCCGTCGTCGACGCGGTCGACGTTCCCGTCATCGCATCGGGCGGCGTTGGAGCGCTCCACGATCTCGTCGACGGCATCGTGAAGGGCGGCGCCGACGCCGTGCTCGCGGCGTCGATCTTCCACTACGGCGAATTCACGATCGGTCAGGCGAAGGCGGCGATGGCCACGGCCGGGATCGAAGTGCGCTAGCATTTCCCGCATGGACTGGATCGAACAAGTGAAGTGGGCGGACGACGGCCTCGTCGCTGCCATCGCCCAGGACCATGCCTCCGGCAAAGTGCTGACGCTCGCGTGGATGAACCGCACGGCGCTCGAACGGACCGCCGAAACGGGCGAAGCGCATTACTGGTCGCGCTCGCGCCGCAGCCTCTGGCGAAAAGGTGAGACTTCCGGCCACGCGCAGAAAGTGCGCGAGATCCGCCTCGATTGCGACGCCGATGCGATCCTGCTCCTGGTCGAGCAGGTCGGGGGCATCGCCTGCCACACCGGTCGCGAGCGCTGTTTCTTCCGGCGCCTGGAACGCGATCGCTGGGTGGAAGTCGAACCCGTGTTGAAGGATCCGGCTGCGATCTACGGCCATGGCTGAACCCCCGGACCCGCGTGCGGGAACGCGCGCCGACGTTCTCGATCGCCTGGCGGCCGTCATCGCATCGCGCCGCGGCGCGGCGCCATCGTCATCGTACGTGGCCGCGCTCTTCGCGAAGGGCGACGATGCCATCCTGAAGAAGATCGGCGAGGAGGCGACCGAGACGGTCATGGCTGCGAAGGACGGTGATAAACTGCGAATCACTGCCGAGGTGGCGGACCTCTGGTTTCACTGCCTCGTCCTGCTGGCCCGGCACGGGCTGGGTCCCGAGGACGTGCGGGCCGAGCTCTCGCGGCGCGAAGGCACGTCGGGGCTTGCAGAGAAAGCGGGCAGGGCGCCCTGAGGGCGCGCGAAGCCCAGCCAGGGTTCCTCCGGCAGTTGGCCCACCACGGAGACGTAAACGGTGCAGGACTGCATTTTTTGCAAGATCGTGCGCGGAGAGATCCCGTCGAAGAAGGTGTACGAGGACGAAGAAATCCTCGCCTTCCACGACATCCAGCCCGTTGCGCCGGTGCACTTCATGCTGATTCCGAAGCGGCACATCGCTTCGCTCGCCGAGACCACGACCGACGACGCCCTGGTGCTGGGACGCATCCTGACGCTCACGGGACGCCTCGCGAAGGAGCAGGGCTCGCCGGAAGGCTATCGCACCATCGTCAACACCGGCCGCATCGGGCGGCAGGATGTGATGCACGTGCATGTCCACGTCCTCGGCGGACCGAATCCGCTCGGGCGAATGGTGACGCCCGGGTGACTCGCCCGAGCGCAAGATGAGGAGGATCGTATGGGCTCGATGAGTATCTGGCACTGGCTGATCGTACTGGTGGTCGTGCTGCTGATCTTCGGCACGAAGAAGCTGCGCAACATCGGGCAGGATCTGGGCGGCGCCGTGAAGGGCTTCAAGGAAGGCGTGAAGGGCGCCGAGGAATCGGCCGATGCGGCGAAGGAGGCCGCCGCGCCTGCGGCGAAGATCGGGGGCACGACGATCGAGGGCGAGGTCAAGAAGGAGCGGACGCAGCAAAGCTGAACGCGCGCCGGGCTTACGCGCCCGCGCCTTCGCGAAGCCGCTGCGACAGTGCGATGTTCGACGTCGGCATCAGCGAGATCATGGTCATCGCGGTCGTCGCGCTGATCGTGCTGGGTCCGGAAAAGCTGCCGAAGACCGCGCGCACGCTCGGCCACCTGTTCGGCCGGCTGCAGCGCTACGTCGGCGAAGTGAAGGCCGACATCAATCGCGAACTCGCGCTCGAGGACCTGAAGAAGCTGCAGGCGGAAGTCAATTCCGCCGCGTCGGACTTTCAGGCGTCGGTGAACGCGTCGGCGAAGGAAGTGCAGGACAACATCCGCGCCGTCGAGACGAGCCTCAATGCGTCGGTGGCCGGCGATACGCCTCCGGTCCGCGAGCGCGGCGCCGCGCCTGAACCGGAACCCGCACCGGTGGCCGCGCCCGTTGCTTCCCTGTCCCCCGCGCCCCCCACCGTGCCGTCGCCAGAGCCGGCCGCCCGCGACACGCCGCAGCAGGCATCGCTGCCGGGTTTCGAGCGCGGCTGAGGTCTTGGCCTCCTACCGATGAGCGATGGGCAGGCGGAGCCGGGCGGACCGCAGGAAACCTTCCTCTCGCACCTGATCGAATTGCGCGCGCGGCTCGTGCGCGCGATGGTCGCGGTGCTCGTCGTGCTGCTGTGCCTCTTCCCGTGGGCGAAGGACATCTACTCGGCGCTGGCCGCGCCGCTTCTGCACGCGCTGCCGAAGGGCGCGACGATGATCGCCACCGACGTCACCGGCACGTTTTTCGTGCCGCTCAAGGTGACGCTGATGGCGGCGTTCCTGCTGGCGCTTCCATACGTGCTGTGGCAGGCGTGGGCGTTCGTCGCCCCCGGTCTCTATCAGCACGAGCGCAAGCTCGCGCTGCCGGTCATCGTCTCGAGCTTCGTCTTCTTCCTGATCGGCATGGCGTTCGCGTATTTCCTCGTGTTTCCGATCGCGTTCGGCTTCTTCGCGAACTACACGCCCGAAGGCGTGACGATGATGACCGACATCGACAAGTACCTGTCGTTCGTGCTGACGATGTTCATCGCGTTCGGGATCACGTTCGAGGTGCCGGTCATCGTGATCGTGCTCGTCCGGATGCGCATGGTGTCGCTCGAGAAGCTCAAGTCGATCCGTTCGTACGTGATCGTCGGGGCCTTCGTCGTCGGCGCGATCTTCACGCCGCCCGACGTCGTCTCGCAGCTCCTGCTCGCGGTGCCGCTGTGGCTCCTGTACGAGTTCGGCATCCTCATGGCGCGCTTCTTCGTCCCGCCGGTCGCAGAGGACGAGACGGCCGGAGAGGCGGCTTCGAGATAGGTTCGCCGCAGTCGCGGCGGCTACTGCACCGACGGCCGGCGGCCGACGACGACGTCGATCGACTGCAGCTTCTTTTCGCGCCACACCTTGACGCTCACCGTGCTGCCGGGCGTGAGCTCGGCAATCCGGGCGAGCAGCACCGTCGAGTCGCGCGTCGGCTTGCCGTCGATCTCGAGGACCACGTCGCGCACCTGGATGCCGGCGTGCTCGGCCGGCCCGTTCCGCACGATCGCGCGGATCAGCACGCCGCCGACGCTCTCGAGCGCGAGCGCCTTGGCGATGTCGGGCGTGACTTCCTGCGGCTCGAGGCCGAGCCAGCCGCGGGTCACGGCGCCATCCTTGATGATCTGCTCCAGCACGTTGCGCGCGAGCGAAACGGGGATCGCGAAGCCGATGCCGAGCGAGCCACCGGCTTGTGTCTGCGACAGGATGATGCTGTTGATGCCGATCAGGTTGCCCGCCGCATCCACGAGTGCCCCTCCGGAATTGCCCGAGTTGATCGCGGCGTCGGTCTGGATGAAGTCCTCGAACCGATTGATGCCGAGGTGGTTGCGGCCCAGCGCGCTCACGATGCCGAGCGTCACGGTGTTGCCGAGATTGAACGGATTGCCGATCGCCAGCACGAAATCGCCGACTTGGACGCGATCGAGCGCGCCGAAGGTGATCGCGGGAAAGTTCTCGCCTTCGACCTTCAGCACCGCGAGATCCGACTCGGGATCGGTGCCGCGCACTTTCGCGCTCGCGCGGCGTCCGTCGGCGAACACGAGCTGGATGTCGTCGGCGCCGTCGATCACGTGATTGTTGGTGAGCACATACCCTTCGGCCGACACGATCACGCCGGACCCGAGGCTCGTCGCCCGCTGCCGGGGCAAGCGCTCGGCGAGATCCGGGAAATAGCGGCGCAGGACGGGATCGTCGGTGAGCGGCGAGCGCTGGCGGACTTCCTTGCTCGTGATGATTCCCACGACCGACGGCATCGCCTTCTTCGCGGCGTCGGAAAAGCTCGCGACCTTCGGCGTGCTGACCGGCGTGGTCGTTTCCTGCACGAGCACGACCGGGCCCGCCGGATCGCGCGCCCGCGTCAGGAGATCCGGGCGAAACGTCGTCACGACGAAGAGCACCGCGAGGCAAACCGTGCAGGCCTGCGCGAAAACTAGCCAGATGCGACGCAGCAAGGTTCGGTCCGAAGGAAGCGGATGGAAAAGAGCCTTCCATTATAAGGGGATGGTGCGGTGCGCAATGGTGCGCCCCGGCACCCAAAGCGTGGCGGCATCCGCAGGTCTCGCGACCAGTCCGGCCCACGATCGGGCGCGCCAACTCGTTGATTGCCGGCCGGAATACAGCGCCGGACCGACACCGGACTTTCGGCGCGCGGCCCGAATCCTTTATAATCGACCGGTTTGCCGTGGGGTTTGCCTATCTCAGGCCGGTTTTCGCCGGCGCGTTGCCCGGGCGGTGAAGAACAAGGCGGTGGGGGGACGGGTTGTCATGACGGACGCAACAGTGAACGAAGCGGTAAACGAAACGGTTAACGAGAATAAGCGGCGGTTTCTCGTCGGGGCAACCAGTGTCGTCGGCGGGGTCGGCGCCGTGATGGTGGCGACGCCGTTCGTGATGTCGCTTTTCCCGAGCGAACGCGCCAAAGCGGCGGGAGCGCCCATCGAGGTCGACATCAGCAAGCTCGAACCCGGTCAGAAGATCGACGTCGAGTGGCGCGGCAAGGTCGTGTGGTTGATCAACCGCACGAACCCGATGCTGCAGTCGCTGCCGAAGCTCGACCCGCGCCTCGCCGATCCGAACTCGAACAAGTCGCAGCAGCCGTCCGACTGCAAGAACGAGCACCGCTCGATCAAGGACAACGTGCTCGTGATGATCGGCATCTGCACCCATCTCGGGTGCTCGCCGACGTACCGGCCCGAGATCGCGCCGGCGGACCTCGGTCCCGATTGGCTCGGCGGCTTTTTCTGCCCGTGCCACCAGAGCAAGTTCGACCTCGCGGGACGCGTGTTCTCGGGTGTGCCGGCGCCGACCAATCTGCCGGTGCCGCCGCACAAGTACGTGAGCGACACGAAGATCGTGATCGGCGAGCCCACGAAGTCCTGACAGGAAAACTGCGAGACCTCCGAACATGCAAAAGCTGCTGACGTGGATCGACGACCGGTTCCCGCTGACCGCGCTATGGGAATCGCAGTGGGGCAAGTACGTCGCGCCGAAGAACTTCAACTTCTGGTACTACTTCGGCTCGCTTGCCGCGTTCACGCTCGTGATCCAGATCGTGACGGGCATCTTCCTCACCATGAACTACAAGCCCGACGCCGCGAAGGCGTTCGAGTCCGTCGAATACATCATGCGCGACGTCTCGTGGGGCTGGCTCATCCGCTACATGCACTCGACGGGCGCGTCGATGTTCTTCATCGTCGTGTACCTGCACATGTTCCGCGGGCTGCTGTACGGCAGCTACCGCAAGCCGCGCGAGCTCACCTGGATCTTCGGGTGCCTCATCTACCTGTGCCTCATGGCGGAAGCGTTCTTCGGCTACCTCCTTCCCTGGGGCCAAATGTCGTACTGGGGCGCGCAGGTGATCGTCAATCTCTTCTCGGCCGTGCCCATCATCGGCGAGGACCTGGGGGTGTGGATCCGCGGCGACTACACGATCTCCGACATCACGCTGAACCGGTTCTTCGCGTTCCACGTCGTCGCGGTGCCGCTCGTGCTGATCGGCCTCATTGCCGCGCACCTCATGGCTCTGCACGAGACGGGCTCGAACAATCCGGACGGCATCGAGATCAAGAAGCAGCCGAAGGATCCCGCCACGGGCCTGCCTCTCGACGGCATCTACTCGCATCCGTACTACACGGTGAAGGACATCGTCGGCGTGGTCGCCTTCCTGGCGGTGTTCTCCGCGATCATGTTCTTCGTCCCCGACATGGGCGGCTACTTCCTCGAAGCGAACAACTTCATTCCGGCGGACCCGCTCAAGACGCCTGAGCACATTGCTCCCGTGTGGTACTTCACCCCGTACTACGCGATGCTCCGCGCCGTGCCGTCGTTCCTCGGCAGCCAGTTCTGGGGCGTGCTCGTGATGGGCGCTGCGGTCGTGATCTTCTTCGCGCTGCCCTGGCTCGACCGCGGTGCCGTGAAGTCGATCCGCTATCGCGGCTCGAAGTACAAGACGTGGCTCGCGATCTTCGTCGTGAGCTTCCTGATCCTGGGCTACCTCGGGGTCGTGCCCATCACGGTCTGGGGGCAGTTTCCGGAGGGGTGGCCCGTCCTCGGCGGCGCCGATCGCGCGACCGTCGTCGCGCGCGTGCTCACCGTCACCTACTTCCTGTTCTTCGTCCTGATGCCCTGGTACACCGCGCGCGATCAGACGAAGCCGGTGCCGGAAAGGGTCACGGGATGAGACCCACGAGCATGCTGGCCGTCGTGATGGTTGCGCTCGCGGGCGCGTTGTCCGGAGCTGCGCTCGCATCCGGCGGCGCCGATGTCCGGATGGAGCCTGCGCAGGTCAATCGTCTTGACCTCGCGTCGGCACAGCGGGGGGCGCGGACCTTCGTCAACTACTGCCTCAACTGCCATACGGCGAAGTACATGCGCTACAACCGGCTGACCGACCTCGGGCTTACCGATGCGCAGATCCGCGACAACCTGATGTTCGCAGGGGAGAAGACCGGCGACACGATGACGGTCGCGATGCGACCGTCCGACGCCAAGGCGTGGTTCGGGGTGCCGCCCCCCGACCTGACCGTCGAAGCGCGGGTTCGCGGCGCTCAGTGGCTCTACAACTATTTTCTCGCGTTCTACAAGGACGACACGGCGCCTTCCGGCTGGAACAATCTCGTCTTTCCGAACGTCGCGATGCCGCACGTGCTGCAGCATCTCAGCGGAACGAACCAGCTCGTGACGAAGGAATTCAAGACGCACGAAGAGGCGCAGGCGGCGGCGCTCGCGACCAAGGGCGTCGTCGTGCTGGGTCCCGGCAAGGATCACACGTACGTCGTCGAGACCATCGTCCAGGACACGCCCGGTGAGTTGAGCCCGGTCGAGTACCAGCGCGTCGTGGCCGATCTCGTCAATTTTCTCGATTACATGGCCGAGCCCGCCAAGAACCAGCGAACGCGAATCGGCCTCGTGGTCCTCCTCTATCTCGTCGTCCTCTTCTTCCTCGCGTACTGGATGAAGCGCGAGTACTGGAAGGACGTTCACTGAAAGGGCGCGCGAAGCGGGCGCTGCGAGCCCCTTGAAACCCGCCCCAGGATGCACCGCATGTCCTCGTTGCACTCGGGCCCCGATGCCCCCAAGCCGCGCGGCGGTTACGTTCCGCGCGAGGAGAACCTACCCATGATGACGCTCTATTCCGGCACTACCGACCCTTTCAGCCAGCGCTGCCGGATCGTGCTGCACGAGAAGGGCATGGACTTCCAGATCATCGACGTCGACCTCGACCACAAGCCCGAGGATCTCGCGGTGATGAATCCGTACAACCAGGTGCCCGTCCTGGTCGAGCGCGACCTCGTGCTGCACGAGTCGAACATCATCAACGAGTACATCGACGAGCGCTTCCCGCATCCCCAGCTGATGCCGGCCGACCCGGTGATGCGTGCCCGCGCGCGGCTCTTCCTGCACCGCTTCGAGAAGGAGCTTTTCTGCCACATCGACGCGCTCGAGGGCAACAACCAGAAGCAGCTCGAGAAGGCGCGCGGCCTCGTCCGCGACAGCCTCATGCAGATCGCGCCGGTCTTCGCGAAGCACAAGCACATGCTGGGCGAGGAGTACTCGATGCTGGACGTCGCGATCACGCCGCTTTTGTGGCGTCTCGACTACTACGGCATCCAGATGCCCAAGCAGGCGGTGCCGCTGCTCAAATACGCGGAACGATTGTTCGCGCGGCCGGCGTTCTCGGAGGCCATGACGTCCGCCGAGCGCGGCATGCGCAAGTAGCACTTTAATAGGGTCAGAGACGACTTTTCGACGCGCGTGCGCTTTCGTTCCGAAGCCTTCCTGGCCCTGTTCGCGCGATTTGCGTCTTGACCGTTGCGACGCGGCGAGTAATATCTTCTCCCCATGTCCGAGCAGTCCGCCAAGCCCTACCTCGTCCGCGCCATCTGCGAATGGTGCGCGGACAACGGCCTCACGCCGTACCTCAACGTCCGGGTCAATGCCGAGACGCGCGTGCCCGCCGCATACGTGAAGAACGGCGAGATCGTGCTCAACGTCAGCGCTGCAGCGACGCGCCGACTCACGATCGACAACCAGGGCGTTCGCTTTTCCGCCCGCTTCTCGGGGGCCTCGCAGGAAGTATCGGTGCCCATGTCCGCGGTGATCGGCGTCTTCGCCAAGGAAACGGGCTATGGATTCGCGTTCGCGACGGCGCGCGATCCCGTGGCCTCGCTCGCGTCCGCCACCGGGCCGGATCCGGACGTCGCCGGCGCGCCCGAGCGCGATACGCCCAAGCCCGATGCCGCGAAGCAACGCGGCAAGGCGAAGGCGCGGCCTTCGCATCTCCAGATCATCAAGTAGCGTGACACGCGTGCGGGTGCGAGGCACTCGGTCATTGGCCGAGCTGCGTTTGTCGCGCCTCGCCCGATCCTGACTCTCGCGCCGCCGCCGGCACTTCATCCCGGCACTTCCGGAAAAGTTGTGGTGTACGAAGTGAGCAGCCGAAAACGCCGCTGCTGCGCGGCCAGCAAACCGCCTTGCGGGGCGGAGAGCATCGCGCCGGCGTCTTCGCGACGCATGTGGAACGCGACGGAGTGTAGGCCACGTGTTGTCGCGCGTCCTCGTACGCTTTCGCCGCCGTCGATCGATCGTTTACAAAGCGGAAGCAACGCCCCGAATTTCGCTTTCGCGGCGTCGGCGCGGGTAAAATCAAAACTTGCGCCGGCATAGCTCAGTTGGTAGAGCAGCGGTTTTGTAAACCGTTGGTCGTGGGTTCGATTCCTACTGCCGGCACCCGCTAACGCGCCGGGGGGCGCACCGGGAACATTCGGTGCTCGGCGAATATCGGCAGAACAAGTGGGATCGACGAAGCTGCACGAAGGAGGTTTCGGCCGCCGGCATCCCGCGCGCGCGGCACTCTGCGCTCGGCTTCGCCGCGAGGGCGCGCGCTAGCCATGCCGCTCGTCGCCTTCAAGCCCACCAAGGCGAGGCTCGTCATCGAGCAGGGGCGCGAGAGCGTCCTCGTGATGCGCGTCGTCGTGGCGAAGGGCGAGACGGTGGCCCTCGCCGTGGGCGGAAGGCTCGAATCCATGTCGGGTTTTCTGCGCATTCGCGAGCGCAGGGACGAGCGAGGCCGCAACGAGAACAAGATCGTCGGCTCGCTCGTGTTCGTGCCGGCGGCAGGCGACGGCGACGATCGCAGCCCTGCGAACTTTCAGATCAACATCACGATGTCGGCGGCGAAGTTCGAGGCGCTGCTCAAGGTCGCGATCTCCGGCCGACTTCCGTCCAAGTTCTTCGTCAATGCCGGCGACCGCGTCTCCGCACGCGAGACCCGCGGGATGGGCTATGCGATCCGCGCCGGCGTGCGCACCAAGTTCTGGGACAACAAGCGCTATCGCTCGCTGCAGGTGACGAACTTTTCCGTCATCCTGCCGATCAGCGTGCCCGATGCGCCGGAGAGCCAACCGTTCGAGGAGGACCGCGCGATGGCCGAATCGCTGTCCAGCACCGACCAGGTTTCCGAGCTCGCGGACGAATTCGCGGTGTTCCAGGGCGAGACGAAGAACGCGCTGACCGCCGTTGTGTCCGTGGTCGCCGTGATCGGCATCCTTCTGCTGTTCATCAATCTCGTGCTGATCATAAAATAGGTCCCTCGACCTTGCCGGACACACGCCCCATGAATCAGCTCGATTTTCGCAACAGGACCGCGGTGATAACCGGCGGCGCGGCCGGCATCGGCCTCGCCATCGCGCAACGGCTCGGCGCGAGCGGTGCTGCGCTGGCACTGTGGGATCGCGATGCGTCCGCGCTCGAAGCCGCAAGCGCCGCGCTGCCGCGCGGCGCGATCACGCACGCGCTCGACGTCGCCGACGCGGCCGCGGTTGCGCGCGCGGCAGGTGCGACCGCCACCGCGCTCGGCCGCATCGACGTGCTCGTGTGCTCGGCCGGCATCACGGGCCCCAATGTGACGACGTGGGAATATCCGCTCGACGCGTGGCGCCAGGTGATGGACGTGAACGTCAACGGGCTCTTCTACTGCAACCGCTCGGTCGTGCCGCACATGTTGAAGAACGATTACGGCCGTATCGTCAACATCGCGTCGGTCGCGGGCAAGGAAGGCAATCCGAACGCGTCGGCATACAGCGCGTCGAAGGCTGCCGTGATCGGGCTCACGAAATCGCTCGGCAAGGAGCTCGCGAAAACCGGCATTCGCGTCAACTGCGTGACGCCGGCCGCCGTGCGCACGGCCATTTTCGACCAGATGTCCCAGCAGCACATCGATTTCATGCTCTCGAAGATTCCGATGGGGCGCTTCGGCAGCGTCGACGAGATCGCCGCGCTGGTCTGCTGGCTGGCGAGCGAGGATTGCTCGTTCTCGACGGGTGCGGTCTTCGACGCGTCGGGCGGGCGCGCAACGTACTAGTCGGGCCGCGCTAGCGCACGGCGAGCATGATCTTGCCGATGTGCTGCGAGGATTCCATCAGCGCGTGCGCGGCGGCGGCCTCCGCCAGCGGGAACACCCGATGGATCACCGTCCTGACCTTGCCGGCCTCGAACAGCGGCCAGACCTTCTCGCTCAACGCCTTCGCGAGCGCGAACTTGCGCTCGGCGGGGCTCGCGCGGAGCGTCGATCCCGTGACGGTGAGGCGTCGCATCATGATGTGACGCCAGTCGATCTCGACGCGCCCGCCTTTCAGGAAGGCGATCATCACGAGCCGGCCTTCGAGCGCCAGGCACTTGAGGTTCTTCTCGATGTAGTCGCCGCCGACCATGTCGAGGATGACGTCGACGCCGGTCTTGCCCGTGATCCGCGCGATCTCGGCGACGAAGTCGTGCGTCCGGTAATTGATCGCGTGGTCCGCGCCGAGCGAGCGGCAATAGGCCGTCTTGTCGTCGCTTCCGGCCGTCGTGAACACCGTCGCGCCGAATTGCTTCGCGAGCTGAATTGCGGCGAGGCCGATCCCGCTCGAGCCCCCGTGGATGAGCGCCTTCTCGCCTTGTCGCAGCCGGCCGCGGTCGATCAGGTTGTTCCAGACGGTGAAGTAATTCTCGGGCAGGCTCGCGGCCTCGAGTGCGGAGAGGCCCTTGGGAACAGGCAGGCAGAACCCCGCCGGTGTCGTGCAGTACTCGGCGTATCCGCCGCCCGGCGTCAACGCGCAAACGGCCTCGCCGACTCTGGAGGCCGGCACACCGGACCCGCACGCGACGATCGTGCCGGCGATTTCCAGGCCGATGATCGGCGATGCGTCCGGCGGCGGCGGATAGGTCCCCGCGCGCTGGGCGCAATCGGGCCTGTTGACGCCGGCGTGGCTGACCTCGATCAGGACCTCGCCCTCCTTCGGAGTGGGCAGCGGTCCTTCGGCGATCGCGAGCACATCCGGCGGACCCGGCTCGCGGGCGGCGATGTAGCGCATCGTGGACGGAAGGGGCTTGGGGGTCGACATGAGGCTCCGTATACTCGCGCGAGAATTCTAGCCCATGCGGAACGTCACGCCTTCAGCCGCCCACAATGTCGCCGCGCTGCTCGAGCAAAGCGCGCGCGCCTGGCCGACGCTCCCCGCGCTCGCCATCGGCAGCTCGGCGCTTTCCAATTATCGGCAGCTGGCCGGGCGCGTAGCGCAGCTCGCTTCCGCGTATCGCGCGAGCGGACTGCGGAGCGGCGATCGTGTCGCGCTCGTCTCGCGCAACGTGCCCGCGTACGTCGAAGCGATGTTCGCGTGCTGGTGGGCCGGACTCGTCGCCGTGCCGGTCAACTCGAAACTGCATCCGCGCGAGCTCGCGTTCGTGCTCGCCGACAGCGGTGCCGCGTGGGCGCTGGTGGATGCCCAATGGGGAACGCTTTTTCGAGCGGACGCCGCGACAAGCGAGTTGCGCCGCGCCGGGGATCCGCCTCAACGCGTCGTCGAGCTTGGCGGCGACGACTACGAGCGGCTCGTCGCTTCGGCTGCGCCGATCGAGGTCGCCGCCTGCGCAACGGACGATCCCGCGTGGCTTTTCTATACGAGCGGCACGACCGGGCGGCCCAAGGGTGTGGTCATCACCCACGGCAACCTTCGTGCAATGGCCAGGGCGTTCGTCGCAAGCGTCGAGCCGATCGCGCCGGGCGACGCGCTGCTGCATCCCGCACCTCTGTCGCACGGCTCCGGACTGTATCTCGTGCCGCACGTCGCGGGCGGAGCGGTGAGCGTGCTGCCCGAGTCGAGCGGCTTCGACGCGGACGAGGTCCTGTCGCTCATCTCCGCGTGGGATCGCGCGGGATTCTTCGCGGCGCCGACAATGGTGAAGCGCCTGGTCGCCGCGCCGGGCATCGCGAGCGCCCGCCTCGATCGCCTGAAGGTCATCGTCTACGGCGGCGGACCGATGTACGTCGCGGACGCCAAAGCCGCTTTCCAGGCGTTCGGGCCGCGGCTCGCGCAGATTTACGGCCAGGGCGAATCGCCGATGACGATCACGGCAATGAGCCGCGCCACGGTCGCTGATGCGATCGCGCGCGGCGACGATGCGCGACTTGCCTCCGTGGGGACGGCCCAGCTCGCGACGGACGTTCGCATCGCCGACAGCGATGACCGCGCGCTCCCCGCGAGCGACATTGGCGAGATCCTCGTGCGCGGCCCGACGGTGATGCGCGGCTACTGGAACAACGAGGAAGCGTCGCGGACCACGCTCGCGAACGGCTGGCTGCACACGGGCGACGTCGGCAGCCTCGATGCCGAGGGCTATCTCACGCTCAAGGACCGCTCGAAGGACCTCATCATCAGCGGAGGCTCGAACATCTATCCGCGCGAGGTCGAGGAGGCGCTGCTCTTGCATCCCGAGGTCGCCGAGGTGGCGGTGATCGGCCGCCCGCACGACGAGTGGGGCGAGGAAGTTGTCGCGTGCGTCGTGGCTCGCGGGAATGTGCCAGCGACCCGCGAAGTGGCGCGCCGGCTGGAGCGCGCCCTCGACGCGTGGTGTCTCGACCACATTGCGCGGTTCAAACGACCAAAAGCCTACGTGTTCGTCGCCGAGCTGCCAAAGAACAACACCGGGAAAGTGCTGAAGACGGAGTTGAGAAAGAGCGCTGCGGGTGATCGTCGATAGGTCACCGATTTCGCATGAAACGCCGCGAAGGTGAATGCGACATCTCCGCTAATACATCACCCTGACGTTCTCCGGCGCCAGCCATTCCTTGAGGCCCGTGAGCAGCGGATCCTCGAGGTTCACTCGCCATGACTCGGGGAGCTCGAGCTCGCCGCCGACCCCGTGGTTCACGTACTCGACGACAATCGGGCAGCTGCCGTTGCGGAAGGGCGTCAGCATGTCGGCGAGCCGCGCCGCGTCGGCGCCGCCGTTGCACGCGAGGCGCAGGCCGCGCGCGTATCGTTTTCTCGCGGACGGCAGGTCGTGGATTGCATCGGCGACGATCCGCAACCCCTGCACCTGGCCGTCTTCGCCGATCCGCTGCATGACCTTCGCTTCGACGATCACGAGCTGGTCCTCGCGCAGGGCGTTCCGCGCGGCGTCGTAGATCTCGTTGTAAACGACGACCTCGGCAGCGGCCGCGCCGTCGTCGAGCGTGACGATGGCCATCTTGCCGCGCCGCGACGACTGGACGCGCACCGACATCACGATGCCGGCGATGAGCGTCGTCTCCTTCTTCGGTTGGAGCCCGGAGAGCGGCAGCCGGATGAGCGGCGCGAGCTCGGGCGCATACGCCGTGTACGGATGGCCCGAAAGGTAGAAGCCGAGCGCCGTTTTTTCGTGCGCGAGACGCTCGCTCTCCGTCCATTCGCGCACCGCGACGAGCGACTGCGCGGCGTCCTCGCGCGGGTCGCCGAACAGCGAGACCTGCGCGGCAGCCCGTTCCGCCTTTTCGGCTTCGCTCAGCGCGATGCCGACGGAAGCGAAGAGCATCGCGCGGTGGCGCTCGATGGCATCGAACGCGCCCGCTTTGACGAGCGCCTCGACCGCGCGCCGATTCACGTGCCGCTTGTCGATGCGGCGGCAGAAATCGAACAGGTCGCGGAACGGCCCCCCGGCTTCGCGCGCGCCGACGATCGCTTCGATCGCCTGCGCGCCGGTGCCCTTGATGCCGCCGAGCCCATAGCGGATTTGGCTGCGATCCACCGGCTCGAAGCGATAGTTCGAGCTGTTGACGTCGGGCGGCAGGATGGCAAGGCCGATCGCGCGCGCATCGTCGTAGAGCGCGCGCACCTTGTCGGTGTCGTCCATCACGAGCGAAAGGTTCGCGGCCATGAAGGCGGCCGGGTGGTGCGCCTTGAAGTAGGCGGTCTGGTACGCAACGAGCGCATAAGCGGCGGCGTGCGACTTGTTGAAGCCGTAGCCCGCGAACTTCTCCATCAGGTCGAAGAGCGTCGTTGCCTTCGCCTTCGATACCCCGTTCTTTTCCGCGCCGGCGACGAAGATGTCGCGCTGCTTCGCCATCTCCTCCTTGTTCTTCTTGCCCATCGCGCGGCGCAGGATGTCGGCAGCGCCCAGCGTGTAGCCGCCGATGACCTGCGCGCATTGCATCACCTGTTCCTGGTACACCATGATGCCGTGGGTCGGCGAAAGAATCGGCTCCAGCCGGCGGTCGGGGTACTCGAACACTTCGCGCCCGGTCTTTCGTGCGGTGTAGGTCGGAATGAGCTCCATCGGACCCGGCCGGTACAGGGCGACGAGCGCGATGATGTCCTCGAAACGCGTCGGTGGCGCCTGCGTCAAGAGCTCGCGCATGCCGCGCGATTCGAACTGGAACACCGCGGCGGTATTGGCGGTGCGGAAGATGTCGTAGGTCGCCTTGTCGTCGAGCGGCAGCGTCTCCAGCGTGAGCGTGAACGAGGGATCGAGGCGCTTTACGTAGCGCAGCGTCCAGTCGAGGATCGTGAGCGTGGTAAGGCCGAGGAAGTCGAACTTGACGAGACCCACCGCCTCGACGTCGTCCTTGTCGAACTGCGACACGATCGCATCGGAACCCGACTGGGTGTAGAGCGGGCAGAAGTCGGTGAGCTTGCCCGGCGCGATCAGCACGCCGCCCGCATGCATGCCGACGTTGCGCGTCAGCCCTTCGAGCGCTTCGGCGAGCGACAGCAGCTCGCGCACTTCCTCTTCCTTCTGCTCGCGCTCCGCGAGGAGTGGCTCCGCCTCGCGCGCCTGCTTCAACGTGATCTGCTTCCCGGGCTGGAACGGAATGAGCTTGGCGATGCCGTCGCAGAACATGTACGGCAGATCGAGCACGCGTCCGACGTCGCGCACCGCGGCCTTCGCCGCCATGGTGCCAAACGTCGCAATCTGCGACACCGACTCGGCGCCGTATTTGTTCTTCACGTAGCCGATCACGCGGTCGCGGCCGTCCTGGCAGAAATCGATGTCGAAGTCCGGCATCGAGATACGCTCGGGATTGAGGAAGCGCTCGAACAGGAGTCCGTAGCGCAACGGGTCGAGATCGGTGATGCCGAGCGCATACGCGACGAGGGAGCCGGCACCCGAGCCGCGTCCCGGACCGACGGGCACGCCGTTGCTCTTCGCCCAGTTGATGAAGTCGGCGACGATGAGGAAGTAGCCGGCAAACCCCATCTGCACGATCGTCGACGTCTCGAATTCCAGCCGCGCCACGTATTCGGCGCGCTTCGCATCGCGCGTCGCCGTTTCCGGATACAAGAGCGCGAGCCGCCGCTCGAGTCCGGCCGTCGATTCGTGGCGCAGATGCTGGTCGAGCGTCACGCCCGGCGGCGTGGGGAAGTCGGGCAAAAAATTCTTGCCGAGTGGAATCGTGACGTTGCACCGCTGTGCGATCGCGATCGAGTTGTCGAGCGCTTCGGGAAGGTCGGCGAAGGCCACGGCCATCTCCCCCTGCGTCTTGAAGTACTGCTCCGGCGTGAAAAGCTTCGGCCGGCGCGCGTCCGCGAGACCATAGCCGCCTGCGATGCAGACGCGAGCCTCGTGCGCGCGAAAATCGTCGCGCCGCAGGAATTGCACCGGATGCGTCGCGACGATCGGCAGCGAAACCTCGCCGGCGAGCCGAACCGTCGCGGCGACGAGAGCGTTGTCGTCCGCCCGGCCGGCGCGTTGCACTTCGAGGTAGTAACGCCCGGGAAAGAGATGCGCCCACGCGCGTGCCGCCTTCGCTGCCCCGGACGCATTCCCTTGCAGCAGCGAATTGCCGACCTCGCCCTCACGCCCGCCCGAAAGCGCGATCAGCCCATCCGTTCCCTCTTCCAGCCATTCACGCTTAAGCTCCGCGCGGCCGCGATGCTGATTCGTCCGGAACGCGCGTGTGAGCCAGTCGGCAAGCCGCAGGTACCCGGCGCGCGACTGCGCGAGCAGCAGCGCGCGAAACGGCTGGTCGCGCTCCGCGTCGTGCGTGAGCCAGACGTCGCATCCGACAATCGGCTTGATGCCTTCGCGCCGCGCCGCGCGATAGAACTTGACGAGCCCGAAGACATTCGCGAGATCGGTGACGGCAAGCGCCGGCATCTCGTCCGCGCGGGCGGCGGCAATCGCGTCGTCGACGCGCACCGTGCCGTCGACGATCGAGAACTCGCTGTGCAGACGCAGGTGGACGAAGCGAGGCGCGGGCATGAACGCAATCGGAAGAGTGCTAGAATTTTACTCCGTTCATCCTCCGGCGACGGAGTTCCGAAATGCTTCCCTCTGCTGCAACTTCCCGTCGCGGCGCGTTTATCGCTCCCGCGCTGGCGCTCGTCTTTCTCGGGCTCGCCGGCTGCGCAACGGCGCCTCCCGAGATCGCGCCGGAACCGCCGCCGGTGCGGCCGTCGGCGCCGCCGCTTCCCCCGAACAAGGAGCCTCCGCCGCCGAACGTGAACCTTTCCGGATTTCCCCTCCCCTATCGTCAGGGTTACGCCGATGGCTGCGCAAGCGCGAGCGGACCCGAGCGCAAGGACGCCGTGCGCTACGGCGGCGACGGCAACTATCGCACCGGCTGGACCGACGGCTTGGCGTTGTGCAAGAAGAAGTGACGCGTGTCGCCGCGCGTCTCCCGGCGCACGCGACGCTGCACCACGAATGAAGCCCTATCGGTCGCATCGCGTCGCGCTGCGCGGCCTCGATTCCCATGTGCTCACCTGGGGCGACGCCGCGGCGCCGAAGCTATTCCTGCTGCACGGCTGGATGGACGTCGCGGCGTCGTTTCAGTTCCTGGTCGACGCGCTCGTGCGCGAGCGCTATGTGATCGCGCCGGACCTCCGCGGATACGGCAAGAGCGCCTGGCAGCCGCAGGGCTACTGGTATGCGGATTACGTTGCCGACCTCGAGGCGCTGCTGAACGCCTTCGCTCCCGGCGAGACCGTCGACATTGCGGGGCACAGTCTGGGCGGCAACGTGGTGCTCCACTACGCCGGCATCCGTCCGGCTCGCGCGCGCCGCGTCGTCTCGCTCGACGCATTCGGTGTCCGCGCCGAGGATTCGTCCGAGGCGGCGGAGAAATACGTCAGATGGTTGGACGCGCTCGCGAAGCCGCAGGGCTTCGCGACTTACGAGAGCTTCGATGCGGTCGCCGAGCGGCTGCAGAAGAACAGCCGGCATCTTTCGCGCGACCGGGCGGCGTTTCTCGCGCGTCATTGGGCGGAGGAGTCGCCGGACGGCCGCGTGCGCCTCTCGTCGGATCCGCGGCACAAGCTGCCTTTCCCCACCGTGTACCGAATCGAGGAGACGTATGCGGTATGGCGGAACATCACGGCGCCGACGCTGTGGATCGCCGCCGCGGACTCGAACATCCCGAAGTGGCTCGACGATCATCCGGAAGGGGAAGGCGCGACAGACTCGTTCGCCGTCGTCAAGCGCCGCTTCGCGCACATCCCGAACGGCCGGCTCGTGACGATCCCCGACGCGGGTCACATGCTGCATCACGACCAGCCGGCGGCGGTTGCCGCCGCGATTGAAGAGTTCCTCGAATGAGTGAGCGGCGCGAAGCGCGCGCGGAGGGATTTTTTGAGGCGTGCGTGTCGGCGGCGCGTCCGCGAGTGATTGAGCAGCGCCCGACCAACGGACGCTCGCACATCCAGGTGCGGCATGGAGGGCCCGAATGACGTTTCGCGGGCTCACCGTGCAATCCGAGCGCGGCGCCTACGCCGCGCTCGTCGTCCTCACACTGGTGTGGGGGATGAACTGGATCGCGATGAAGCAGGCCGTGACCTATGCGCATCCGGTGCTCTACAACATCGAGCGCACGTGGACCGCCGTCATCGTCCTGTTCGCCGTGCTCGTGCTGCGGCGCCGTCCGTTGCTGCCCGAGTCGTGGCTTGCGGTCGCGGTGACCGGCTTTTTCCAGACGACCCTCAACATGGGGTCGACGACGATGGCGGTTGCCGACGGCGGTGCGGGCCGGGCTGCGGTGCTCGTGTTCACGATGCCTTTCTGGACGGTGCTTCTCGCCTGGCCGATCCTGAACGAGCGCGTGCGCGGCATGCAGTGGATCGCCCTGGTGCTCGCGCTTGCCGGGCTCGTGCTCGTCGTCGAGCCGTGGCGCTGGGAAGGCGAACTGACATCGAAGGCGTGGGCTGTCCTCTCGGGGTTCGGTTGGGCCTGCGGGACGATCGCGATGAAGTTCTTCCAGCGCACGCGGAATTTCGACCTCCTGAACTTCATCGCGTGGCAGATGCTGCTCGGGGTGCTGCCGCTCTCTTTGTTGCCGCTCGTGCTTCCCCTGCCGGAAACGGCTTGGACCGTGCCCTACGTCGCGCTGCTTGTGGTGACGGGAGCGGTCGCTTCGGGATTCGGGTTCGTCCTGTGGGTCGGCGTGCTGCGCTTCCTTTCCGCAGGCACCGCGTCGCTCAACATGCTCGCCATCCCGGTGATCGCGCTCCTGTCTTCGATGGCCGTCTTCGACGAAAGGCTTTCGCGCAGCGAATGGACCGGCATCGCGTGCATCGGCGCCGGTCTTCTCGTCATCTCGTTCCGCGCGTGGCTCGCGACGCGCCGCGGCGAGCGTCCGCCACCGGAACCCATCCCGCAGGAAGGTGGCTGACGATGCCGGATTCGACGCCCCCCGACATCGGCAAGCTCAAGATCGACCGAAATCTCGCGCCGATACGCACGTCGCGCCGCAGGAAGTGGGCGTGGCTCGCGGGTGCGGCCGTCGCGGCCATCGCGGGCGGCGCGTGGTATGCCGCGCAGCCGCACCCGGTCGAGGTCGCGACGACCGCTGTGGTCACGTCCTATCCGTCGCAGCAGTTCGTGCAGCTCAATGCGACCGGCTACGTCGTCGCGCAAAGGAAAGCCGCGATCGCGTCGAAGGCCACCGGCCGGCTGGAGTGGCTCGGCGTCGCCGAGGGCTCGACGGTGAAAGCCGGCGAGGTCATCGCGCGCCTCGACAATCGCGATGTCGTGGCGCAAGCGCAGAGTGCGCAGGCGGCGGTTCGCGCCGCGCGCGCTTCCCTGGAGAGCGCGCGAGCGGAAGAGCGTGACGCGAGCTCGCAGTTGAAGCGCAACCAGAATCTCGTCGCGCAGGGCTTCGTCTCGCAGGCGTCGCTCGACAGCGTCAAGATGCGCGCAGAGCGGGCGGTCGCAGGCGTCGCGAACGCGCAGGCGGCAATCTCGGTCGCCGAGGCAAACGCGCAGAACGCGCAGGTGGCGGTCGATTACACGCTCATCAGGGCGCCTTTCGACGGCGTGATCGTGTCGAAAGCGGCGAACGTCGGCGACATGGTGACGCCGTTCTCGTCGGCGGTCGACTCGAAGGGCGCGGTCGTCAACATGGTCGACATGAGCACACTCGAGGTCGAGGCCGACGTGTCGGAAGGAAGCCTCGCCAAGGTGAGGGTCGGGCAGCCGTGCGAGATCACGCTCGACGCGTTGCCCGACGCCCGCTTCCGAGGGCACGTGAGCCGGATGGTGCCGACGGTCGACCGCGCGAAGGCGACCGTCGTGACGAAGGTGCGGTTCGACGCGATCGATCCGCGCATTCTTCCGGACATGAGCGCGAAAGTGTCGTTCCTCGCCCAGGAGGTGAGCGCCGAGCAGCAGAAGCCGCTGCTCGCCGTGAATCCGGACGCTCTCGCCACGCGCGATGGCGCGACGGTGCTGTTCGTCGTGCGGGACGGAAAGCTCGCGCAGGTGCCCGTCCAGCGCGGCGCGACCCTGGGCGACGTCGTCGCGATTAACGGCGCCGTCAAGACGGGCGAGAAGGCGGTGCTGAAGCCGTCGGCAGATCTCGGCGCCGGAACGCCGATCAAGGTCGCGCAAAAATAGTGCGCACGGCGCTCGCGTTTCAGCGATGAACGAGCCGGATGCCGCTGCGGAGACGGAATTCCATCCGGCGTCCGCGCCCGCCGCTGCGGTGCCGCTCGTTTCGATCCGCGAGCTCACGAAATACTACGTGCGGGGCGACCAGGTCATTCCGGTGCTCGTCGGAATCAATCTCGACATCGAGGCGGGCGACTACGTCGCGCTGATGGGGCCGTCGGGCTCCGGCAAATCGACGCTGCTCAATCTCATCGCGGGAATCGACAAGCCGACTTCGGGCATCATTCGCGTCGCCGGCGTCGACATCGCTCAACTTTCGGAAGGCGATCTTGCGGCGTGGCGCGCGACCCACGTGGGTTTCATCTTCCAGTTCTACAACCTGATGCCGGTGCTCTCGGCGTACGACAACGTCGAGCTTCCACTCTTGCTGACCTCGCTGTCGCGCCGCGAGCGCCGCGAGCGCGTCGAGACGGCGCTCGCGCTGGTCGGGCTCGCCGATCGGAGCGACCACTATCCCAACGAGTTGTCCGGCGGGCAGCAGCAACGCGTGGCGATCGCCCGGGCGCTGATCGGCGATCCGACGCTGATCGTAGCCGACGAGCCCACCGGCGACCTCGACCGGGTGACTGCGGAGGAAATCCTGCACCTGCTCGCGCGCCTCAACGACGAGGTGGGCAAGACGATCGTCATGGTGACGCACGACCCGAAGGCGGCGGAGAAGGCGCACCGCCTGATCCAGCTCGAAAAGGGCGTGCTCGTGACCTGATCGGGATGGCGGCAGACCGCAGAGCGCGCGCTCGACGCGGAGCCTAGTGCCTCTTGCGGTCGGTCGTATCCTGCGGCGCCTCGATCTCGAATCGGATCGGCTGCTGCGCCGGCCGCGGTGCCGGCTCGGGCGGCATCGGCTTGCGCGCTGCGGCACGGGAGGCGGCCTCGGGGCGCGCTTCGAGCTTGCCCGCGGCAACGAGATCCTCGTCGATGTCGACGTCCTCCGGCGCATCGAGCACTTGCAAGAGCAGCAGGATGTCGGAGTACGTCGCCAGCGGAAATCCGCTTCGCCGACCCTCGCGATTGTCGTAGAGAAGTCGCTCGAGGTAAGGACGGCAGTCCGGCTTGCGCCACAGTGCGACGACCTGTTTCTCGATAGCCGGAAACTTCTCGATGCCGCCGGTCACCGGGCCGCCGTCGGCGAACTCGTCCCACACCGGCGCGCGCACGTTGAAATGCGCGTGGAACGTGTCGGCCAGCTTGCGGAATTCCGCGCGGTCACCCTGCTCGTGATAGAGGTCGAGCAGCATGAGCCACGCGGCGGGCATCGACCGTGGCAGGCGGCGGATGTGATCGAGCAACACTTCGATCGCGCGGTCGTTGTGGCCGAGCGCCATGAACACGCGCGCTTCCTCGGTGACGTGCGACAGCTCCGAGACGGCCAGCGCGTCGACGGCGTCGCCCGGCGGCACGCGGTCTTCCATCTCGCGGTTCATCGCGGGGCTGACCGTGCGCCCGGCCGGCGGAACGAGGCCGGCTGCGGTGTTGCGCAACTGCGAAGCGCGCGACAACGTGTCCGGGCGGATCGGCGCTGTATGCGTTCGCCACGAGTCGTCCATCCACGCATCGCGCCTGCGTTTCCACAAGAGGCCGGCGGCGATCAGCAGTGGCAGCCCGACGATCGTGCCGATCAGCAGCGCGTTCTGCTCCCACCACGAGGGTACGCGGGCGGGCGCTTCCATCTTCGCCGGCGCGGCAGCGGCCTTGGTCGCGTCGATGGCCGATGCGTCCGGCGCCAGTGGTTTCGGCGCATCGGGCGCGACGGCACCGACACCCTCCGACGCCTTCCCCGCATCCGTCGTCGTTTTTACGGCATCGGCGGGCGTCTTCGCCGCCTCTCCTGCTTTGGCGGCTTGCGCGGCCGCTTCCTGCGCCCGCAACTCCGCCTGCATCCGCTCGACCATCGCAGACAGCTCGACGATGCGTTGGCGAAGGACCGCCGTCTCCGCTTCCATCTGGTTCGCGCGCTCCTGGCGCGCTCTTTCACGATCGGCTTCGGTCGCGAGCGCACCGGGCAGCGTGCCGGGGGCGCCGCTCGAGACGGAGAGACGCGCACCCGCTGCGCTCTCCCGAGATGGAGGCGGTCGCAGCGTCGTCCGGGGCGCGGCTCTTGCCTTGGCGGGCGCTTCCTTATCCGGCGCCCCGGTGTCCGATGAAGTGGCGGCCGCTCGCGCCGACCGCGCGGCCGCGACCGCAGGTGTGCGCGACTGCGCCGGCGGCTTCGCCGCTCGCCTCGCCGCGCTCGGGGCAGGCTCCGGCGGGCGCAGGCCGAGCACTTCACGCGCCGACGGCTCGGCCGCGACGATCGGCGTTTCGATTGCCGGGGGATCCATGAAGAGCGTGTACTCGCGCCGCACCGAGGTCTCGCATCCGGCCTGCAGCGTGAGCCTCACCACCGGATCCTGGACGGGTCGCGAGCTCGTGACCACGAGCGTGGTGCCTGCCGCCGACCGCTCCACATTGACCCGGCCGAACAGGATCTCGGGCACGCCATCCGCGGTGCCCGTTCCCGATGCGATCCTGAAGCAGTCGGGGGGAACCTCCTCGTTGTCGCCCAGGGTGACCGGCACGACGACGCGCAGCGACTGTCCGAGCGCCGACTGCTGCGTGACGGTGCCAAGACCGATTGCGGTAGCGCAGTGGGGCGACGCCGAGACGATCGCGGCGACCGCGATGGCAGCAATGCGGCGCCACTGGCGCGCGCCGAACGCGACCATGCAGGTAAGCTTGGACCGGCTCATGGAATTGGTTACGACTGCCGGCGCGACCCACGCTTCGTTTCGACCCGTCGTTCGGATCGTGCCGGAACGGTAGTTTAGACTATCGGGCCGCAATCGAACCGCGTTCTTCGCCCGTGCTTTTCCGGGCCGTCCATGCTCCTGTCTCGTCTCGTCGCCAAGAACGCGTTCCGCCACAAGCTTCGAACCGCGCTGACGGTGCTCGGCATCGTCGTGGCGATCACCGCCTTCGGCCTGTTGCGCACGATCGTGGATGCCTGGTATGCCGGCGCCAATGCGAGCTCCAGTGCGCGCCTCGTCACCCGCAGCGCGGTGTCGCTCGTGTTCTCGCTGCCCCTCACGTACGCGCAAAAGATACGCCAGGTCGATGGCGTCAAAGGCGTCTCGTGGGCAAACTGGTTCGGCGGCGTGTACATCTCGGAGCGCAACTTCTTTCCGCAGTTCGCAGTCGACGCGGCGACGTATCTCGACATTTACCCGGAGTTCGTCCTCCCCGCCGCGGAGCGCAAGGCCTTCGTGACCGATCGCAAGGGCGCCGTGGTCGGACGCAAGCTCGCCGAGCAGTATGGCTGGAAGGTGGGCGACACGATCCCGCTGCGCGGCACGATCTATTCGGGCAACTGGAACTTCACGCTGCGCGGCATCTACGACGCGGACAAGGGCGTCGACCAGTCGACGATGTACTTCCACTGGGAGTATCTCAACGAGTCGATCCGCAAGCTGTACCCGCGCCGCGCCGATCAGGCCGGCGTGTTCGTCGTGCAGCTGAAGGATCCGGCGCAGGCGGCCGAGGTCTCGGCGGCGATCGACGCGATGTTCAAGAATTCGCTCGCCGAGACGCTCACCGAGACCGAAAAGGCGTTCCAGCTGTCGTTCGTCGCGATGACAGAGGCGATCCTGCTCGCGATCCAGGCGGTGTCGTTCGTCGTGATCGTCATCATCATGGCGGTGATGGCGAACACGATGGCGATGACCGCGCGCGAGCGCGGCTCGGAATATGCCACCCTGAAGGCGCTGGGATTCTCGGGCGGCTTCGTCGCGCGTTTGATCCTTGCCGAGTCGCTCGGCATCGCGCTCGCGGGCGGGTCGGTCGCGATCTTGCTGACGGTGCCGATCGCCCGCGCTTTCGCCGATCAAATGGGGACGCTCTTCCCGATCTTTTTCGTGAGCGAGGAGACGATGCTGTTCCAAGCCATCGCGGCGCTCGGCGTCGGTCTCGTCGCGGCGGCGTTTCCCATGTGGCGGACGGCGTCGGTGCGCATCGTCGACGGTCTTCGCGCCGTAGCCTGAACGAGACGGAACCCCTTGGGTCTTCCCTTCGCGTACATCGCTCGCAACATCGCCCGGCGCCGGCTCACGACCGCGCTGACCGCAGGGGGTATGGCGCTCGTCGTTTACGTGTTCGCGACCGTGCTGATGCTCGCCGCAGGGCTCGAAGCGACGCTCGTCGCCACCGGGCAACCGGACAACGTCGTCGTGATCCGCCGCGCCTCGCAAACCGAAGTGCAAAGCGGCGTCGACCGGACCCAGGCCGGAGTCGTCGAAAGCCTGCCGGACATCGCGGTCGGCGGCGAGGGGCAAAAGCTCGTGTCCAAGGAAGTCGTCGTGCTCATCAACCTGCCGAAGCGCGAATCGGGGAAGGCGTCGAACGTCGTCATCCGCGGCGTCATGCCCGTGGGCGTCGAGTTGCGGCCGCAGGTCAAGCTGGTCGAGGGCCGGATGTTCCGCCCTGGCACCGCCGAGGTCATCGCGGGACGCTCGATCGCGAGCCGCTTTCAGGGCGCGGGACTCGGAGAGACGCTGCGGTTCGCGTCTGCCGACTGGACGGTCGTCGGCATCTTCGATGCCGGCCGCACCGGCTTCGACTCGGAGATCTGGGGCGACTCGGAACAGATGATGCAGGCGTTTCGCAGGCTTGCGTTCTCGGCGCTCGTACTGCGGCTCGCGGACACCGAGCGCTTCGACGCGGTGAAGCAAGAGATCGAGAGCGATCCGCGGCTCACGCTCGAAGCGAAGCGCGAGACGCGGTTTTACGCGGACCAGTCCGAGATGCTGTCGAAGTTCATCAGCTACCTCGGCACCACCATCTCGGTGATCTTCTCGGTCGGCGCGGTGATCGGCGCGATGATCACGATGTACGCGAGCGTGGCCTCCCGGACGGCGGAGATCGGCACGCTGCGGGCGCTGGGCTTCTCGCGCACCGCGATCCTCGTCGCGTTCCTGCTCGAGGCGCTGCTGCTGGGAGCCATCGGCGGCATCGTCGGGCTCGTCGCAGCGTCGTTCATGCAGGCGCTCGCGATCTCGACGACGAACTTCCAGACGTTCGCCGAGCTTGCGTTCACCTTCAAACTGACACCGCGAATCGTCGTCGCGTCGCTCGTGTTCGCGCTCGCGATGGGATTCGTCGGCGGTTTCCTCCCCGCGGCGCGCGCGGCACGGCTCAAGATCGTCGATGCGCTGCGCGCGGCGTAAATAGGGTCAGAGACGACTTTCGCAATTAAATGGGGTCAGAGATGATTTTCGCCTCGGGTTCGCGCACGGCTTAAGCCCGTCCCCGGAAGTCGTCTCTGACCCTACTTGATGTGATCGGCGAAAGTCGTCTCTGACCCTATTTTCGGGGCCTAGTCTTCGCCGTCTCTCTTGAACACGTCGACGTTGTCGATGAGCCGCGTGTTCCCGAGCGTCGCCGCGGCGAGCACGATCAGCAGGTTCGGGTGGTCGTAGCCCTCGGGGTGCGGGATGCGCAGCGCGAGGCCGTGGCGGACCGCGACGTAATCGACCTTCCATCCTCGCTGCGCGAGTTCCCGGCGGCCCGCGGCCTCGAGGTTCGCGTAATCCGTGCGGCCGCCCGCGATCTCGTCGGCGATGCTGCGCAGCACGCGATACAGCGTCGGCGCTTCGGCGCGCTCGGCGGCCGACAGGTAGTTGTTCCGCGACGACAGTGCGAGACCGTCGGCCGCGCGCACCGTCTCCGCGGGAACGACCTGGATTCTCATGTTGAACTGCTGGACCATCCCGCGCACGATCTTGAGCTGCTGACGGTCCTTCTTGCCGAAAACCGCGACATCCGGCTGCACGAGATGGAAGAGCTTCAGCACCACCGTGCACACGCCGTGGAAGAATCCGGGCCGGGACGCCCCTTCGAGCTCCTCGGCGAGCGGCGGCGGCTGCACGCGATACACCTGCGGCGTCGGATACATCTCGTGCTCCATCGGAGCGAACAGCACGTCGACGCCTTCACGGCGCAATCCCGCCTGATCCGCCTCCATCGTTCGCGGATAGCGGTCGAAGTCCTCGTTCGGTCCGAACTGCAGCCGGTTGACGAAGATGCTGGTGACGACGACGTCGCCGTGCTGGCGAGCGATCCGGCACAGCGACAGGTGCCCGTCGTGCAGATTGCCCATCGTGGGCACGAAGGCGACGCGCTTGAAGTGCCCGAGAACCTCGGAGAGCTCGGCGGCAGTGTGAACGATCTCCATGGACTCCCCTCAATGCTTCGTCGCGCAGTTTCCGCAGGTTCAGTAGCAGTGCTCGGGCGCCGGAATGGACCCATCCTTCACGGCGGCAACGAACGCCGCCATGGCGCCCTCGATGCTGTCCTGCCCCTTCATGAAGTTGCGGACGAAGCGTGGCGCAGGCGTGGCCGTGACGCCGAGCGCATCATAGACCACCAGCACCTGTCCCGAGCAAGGCGGACCTGCGCCGATGCCGATGACCGGGATGCTCACCGCCTGCGTCAGCGCCGCGCCGAGCTCGGCCGGCACGCATTCCACGACGAGCATCGAAGCCGCAATCACGATGCGAGGTTGAAGAATTCGCGGCGCCCGCGCATCGCCGCGATGCGCGCGAGCAAGAGCCGCACGTGCTCAGCGTCGTCGACGAAGTTGAGGCGCTCGCTGTTGACGATCAAAAGCGGCGCCGTCTCGTACGCGTAGAAGTACCGGCTGTACGCATCGGCGAGCCGCGACAGGTATGGCGCGGAGATCCGCCGCTCGAAATTGACGCCGCGGCGGTGCACGCGCTCCACCAGCGTCTCGACCGGCGCCTGCAGGTAGATCACGAGGTCGGGCGTCGGCGTCTGCGGCTTCAAGTGCGAGTACACCTTCTCGTAGAGACCGTACTCGGCGTCGGTCAGATTGAGGCGGGCGAACAGAGGGTCCTTGTCGAGCAGGAAATCCGCGACCGTGAGCTTCCTGAACATGTCGAACTGGCCGACCCCGGCGAGCTGGTCGACGCGCTGGAACAGGAACGTGAGCTGGGTCGCGAGCGCGAAGCGCGGCATGTCGCCGTAGAAGCGCTCGAGGAACGGATTGTCCTCGGGCCGCTCGAACAGCTCCTCGCCGCCGGCGCGCTGCGCGAGCACCCGCGCGAGACTCGTCTTGCCGGCGCCGATGGGCCCTTCGACGACGACGTACCGGCACCGCTCGAGGTCCATGCTGACGGCAAGAAGCTAGCGCACGTGGTGCGTGCGCGTGCGCGCGATCCGCTGATCGCGCACATCGGACAGAAAGCGCCGCGCGAGGCCCTGGCCCGGAATCGTCGCCACCGCATCGACGTCGAGCAGCGGGCGCAGCACGAAGGCCCGCAGATGCATGCGCGGATGCGGCACGGTGAGGCCCGGCACGCGGATGCGCCGCCGACCGTACAGCAGGAGGTCGATGTCGAGCGTGCGCGAAGCGTTGCGCTTGACCGCGGGATCCCGCCGCCGGTGCTGGCGCCGCTCGATCGAGTGGAGCGCGTCGAGCAGCGGCCGCGGCCGCAGGTCCGTTCGCACGGCGACCACGGCATTCACGTAGTCGGGCTGCGGCGCGTCCGCGCCGATGGGCTCGGTGACGTACGACGGCGAGACGGCGACGACTTCGACCCGCGGCAGGCGGCGGATCGCACGCACCGCGCGCGCGAGCTGGCGGCGCGGATGAGCGAGGTTGCTGCCGAGGCCCAGGTAAGCGACTGTCATGCCTCACCGGCCGGAGGTTCGCTCTCCGGTGCCGCTTCGGCGGCGACTGCGCGCTTCCGTCCGCGTCCGCGGGCGCGGCGCGCCCGCTTCGGGCCTGTGTCCGGCTTGAGCATCGCCTCGCGTTCGGCGGCGTCGGCGCTCGCGAAGCGGTCCCACCACGCAGCGAGATCCGCGAGCTCCCCTTCGAGCTCGCCGCTCCTGCAGCGAAGGTCCAGAAAATCCCAGCCGGCGCGAAAGCGCGGATGCTGCAGAAGGCGATAGGGACGCTGGCCCGAGCGTTGCTCGAA
>Ga0207650_10000405_pt1 | contig 38683 bp, 39 predicted proteins | sample KBSS63metaG_FD_184325 | JGI IMG/M metagenome (GOLD analysis project Ga0207650, IMG submission 184325) | Switchgrass rhizosphere microbial communities from Kellogg Biological Station, Michigan, USA - KBS S6-3 metaG (SPAdes) (version 2) | ecosystem: Host-associated > Plants > Roots > Rhizosphere...
CATGGCCGAGGGTTACACCCGGACCAAGGCCGGCAATATCGGCGTGTGCATCGGCACCTCGGGCCCGGCGGGCACCGACATGGTCACCGGCCTGTACAGCGCCTCGGCCGACTCGATCCCGATCCTGTGCATTACCGGCCAGGCCCCCCGCGCCCGTATGCACAAGGAAGACTTCCAGGCCGTGGACATCACCAGCATCGTCAAACCGGTGACCAAGTGGGCGACCACTGTCCTGGAGCCGGGCCAAGTGCCGTACGCCTTTCAGAAAGCCTTCTACGAAATGCGCTCCGGCCGCCCCGGCCCGGTGTTGATCGACCTGCCGTTCGACGTGCAAATGGCCGAGATCGAATTCGACATCGACGCCTACCAGCCACTGCCCCTGGCCAAGCCGTTGGCAACCCGCATCCAGGTCGAGAAAGCCCTGGCCCTGCTGGACCAGGCCGAGCGACCACTGCTGGTCAGCGGTGGCGGCGTGATCAACGCCGACGCCAGCGACTTGCTGGTTGAATTCGCTGAACTCACCGGTATCCCGGTGATCCCGACGCTGATGGGCTGGGGCACCATCCCGGACGATCACCCACAGATGGTGGGCATGGTCGGCCTGCAAACCTCTCACCGCTACGGCAACGCGACCCTGCTCAAGTCGGACGTGGTGCTGGGCATCGGTAACCGCTGGGCCAACCGCCACACCGGTTCGGTCGAGGTCTACACCGAGGGCCGCACGTTCATTCACGTCGACATCGAGCCGACGCAGATTGGCCGCGTCTTCACCCCGGACCTGGGCATAGTGTCCGACGCCGGTTCCGCACTGACGATGTTTATCGAAGTCGCCCGCGAGTGGAAAGCCGCCGGCAAGCTCAAGGACCGCAGTGCCTGGCTGCACGACTGTCAGCAACGCAAAGCCACCCTGCACCGCAAGACTCACTTCGACAACGTGCCGGTCAAGCCACAGCGTGTGTATGAAGAAATGAACCAGGTGTTCGGCAAAGACACCTGCTACGTCAGCACCATCGGCCTGTCGCAGATTGCCGGCGCGCAATTCCTGCACGTGTACAAGCCACGCCACTGGATCAACTGCGGCCAGGCCGGACCGCTGGGTTGGACCATCCCTGCCGCTCTCGGCGTGGTCAAGGCCGACCCGAGCCGCAAGGTGGTGGCACTGTCAGGCGACTATGACTTCCAGTTCATGATCGAAGAACTGGCCGTGGGCGCGCAGTTCAAGCTGCCGTACATCCACGTGGTGGTGAACAACTCCTACCTGGGCTTGATCCGCCAGGCCCAGCGCGGGTTTGAAATGGACTACTGCGTGCAGCTGTCCTTTGACAACCTCAACGCTCCGGAACTCAACGGCTATGGCGTGGACCACGTCGCCGTCGCCGAAGGCCTGGGTTGCAAGGCCCTGCGCGTGTTCGAACCCGGCCAGATCGCACCGGCACTGCGCCGTGCCGAGGCAATGATCGAAGAATTCAAGGTACCGGTGATCGTTGAAATTATTCTGGAACGCGTGACCAACATTTCCATGGGCACCGAGATCAACGCCGTCAACGAATTCGAAGACCTGGCACTGGTCGGCAACGATGCGCCGACTGCCATTTCCCTGCTCGATTAAGGAGAACCTTATGCCGCGTTTCGCCGCCAACCTGTCCATGCTGTTTACCGAACAGGACTTCCTTGCCCGTTTCAAAGCGGCCGCCGATGCCGGCTTCGAAGGTGTCGAGTACCTGTTCCCGTATGAATTCAGCTCCGCCGAAATCAAGGCGCAACTGGACGCTCACGGCCTGACCCAGGTGCTGTTCAACCTGCCGGCCGGCGACTGGGCCAAGGGCGAACGCGGCCTGGCGTGCCACCCTGACCGGACCGAGGAATTCCGTGCTGGGGTCAAGCTGGCGATTGCCTACGCCGAGGTGTTGGGCAACACCCAGATCAACTGCCTGGCGGGCATTCGACCACAAGGCATTGATGACAAGACCCTGGAAAAAACCTTCGTCGCCAACCTCAAGTACGCCGCCGAAAAGCTGCAAGCGGTGGGCATCAAGCTGGTGATGGAAGCGATCAACACCCGCGACATTCCAGGCTTCTACTTGAACAACACGGCGCAGGCCCTGTCGATTCGCGAGCAGGTCGGCAGCGACAATCTATTCCTGCAATACGACATCTATCACATGCAAATCATGGAAGGCGACCTGGCCCGCACCATGGCCGCCCACTTGGAAGAGATCAACCACATCCAGTTGGCGGATAACCCAGGGCGCAACGAGCCGGGGACCGGGGAGATCAACTACCGCTTCCTGTTCGAACACCTGGACCGCATCGGGTACCCGGGTTGGGTCGGCTGCGAGTACAAGCCGTTGACCACCACCGAAGCGGGGCTGGGTTGGCTCAAGACCCATAACGCCATCTAACCAACACGACGCAACACCAATGTGGGAGGGGGCTTGCCCCCGATAGCGGCGGGTCTGTCAGTACTGTTTTACCTGACACACCGTCATCGGGGGCAAGCCCCCTCCCACAGGGGACCTGCGGTGTAATAACAAGAGGATTTTCGTCATGGCTAAAATCGGATTCATCGGCACCGGCATCATGGGCCAACCCATGGCCGCCAACCTGCAGAAAGCAGGTCACCAACTGTTCCTCTCCGAGCATCACGGCAAGGCCCCGCAAGCGTTGCTCGACGCGGGTGCCGTGGCCCTGGCCAACCCGCAGCAAGTGGCGCAGGAAGCCGAGTTCATCATCGTCATGGTGCCGGACACCCCGCAGGTCGATGACGTGTTGTTCCGCAAAGACGGCGTGGCTGCAGGCCTGTCGCCGAACAAGGTGGTGATCGACATGAGCTCGATCTCCCCCACCGCCACCAAGGCGTTCGCGGCGAAGATCAACGAGACCGGCGCGCAGTACCTGGATGCACCGGTGTCCGGTGGTGAAGTCGGCGCCAAGGCCGGCACCCTGAGCATCATGATCGGTGGTGAGCCGCAGACCTTCGAACGCGCCTTGCCGCTGTTCCAGGCCATGGGCAAGAACATCACGCTGGTAGGCGGCAATGGCGATGGCCAGACCGCCAAGGTTGCCAACCAGATCATCGTCGCGCTGAACATCCAGGCGGTGGCCGAAGCGTTGTTGTTCGCCGCCAAGAACGGCGCCGACCCGGCCAAGGTGCGTGAAGCGCTGATGGGCGGCTTTGCTTCGTCGAAAATCCTCGAAGTGCATGGCGAGCGCATGATCAAGGGCACCTTCGATCCGGGCTTCCGTATCAACCTGCACCAGAAGGACCTCAACCTGGCCCTGGCCGGCGCCAAGGAGCTGGGGATCAACCTGCCGAACACCGCCGGCACCCAACAGGTGTTCAGCACGTGCACGGCGATTGGCGGCGGTAACTGGGACCATTCGGCGCTGATCAAGGGGCTGGAGCATATGGCGAATTTTTCGATTCGCGATAAATAGCCCCTGATGAAATGCAATCAAAGTGTGGGAGGGGGCTTGCCCCCTCCCACACTTTGATCGCATTCCAAGCCTCACCTCTAATAACAAGAATCCCCCGGGAGCCCGCTTATGTCGGTCGATCCGCAACACCTGCTTCGCGAGCTGTTTGCCACAGCCATCGACGCCGCCCACCCCCGGCAAGTCCTCGAACCCTACCTGCCCGCCGACCGCAGCGGCCGTGTGATCGTGATCGGCGCCGGCAAGGCCGCCGCCGCCATGGCCTTGGTCGTGGAGAACGTCTGGCAGGGCGAAGTCACCGGCTTGGTGGTCACCCGTTACGGCCACGGCGCGCCCTGCCAGAAAATCGAAGTGGTCGAAGCCGCCCACCCCGTGCCCGACGCCGCCGGACTGGCCGTGGCCCAGCGCGTGCTGGCATTGATCAGCAACCTCGGCGAAGACGACCGTGTGATCTTCCTGCTGTCCGGCGGCGGCTCTGCCCTGCTGGCCCTGCCCGCCGAAGGCATCACCCTGGCCGACAAACAGGCGATCAACAAAGCCCTGCTCAAATCCGGGGCGACCATTGGCGAGATGAATTGCGTGCGCAAGCACCTCTCGGCGATCAAGGGTGGCCGCCTGGCGAAAGCGGCCTGGCCGGCGACGGTGTACACCTATGCGATTTCCGATGTGCCGGGCGACCAGGCCACGGTGATCGCCTCCGGCCCCACGGTCGGCGACCCGAGCACCTCGCAACAGGCCTTGGCGATTCTCAAGCGCTACCACATCGACGCCCCGGCTTCAGTGCGCAGCTGGTTGCAGAACCCGGCCTCGGAAACCGTCAAGCCCGGCGACCCGGTGCTTGCCCGCAGCCACTTCCAATTGATCGCCCGCCCCCAGCAATCCCTGGAAGCGGTGGCGGTAAAAGTGCGCCAGGCCGGGTTCAGCCCGTTGATCCTGGGCGACCTTGAAGGCGAAGCACGGGACGTGGCCAAGGTGCACGCCGGCATCGCCCGGCAGATCGTCCAGCACGGCCAGCCGCTGGCGGCGCCGTGCGTGATCCTCTCCGGCGGCGAAACCACCGTGACCGTGCGCGGCGATGGCCGTGGCGGGCGCAATGCGGAATTCCTGCTGAGCCTCACCGACAGCCTCAAAGGTCTGCCCGGCGTCTACGCCCTGGCCGGTGATACCGACGGCATCGACGGCTCGGAAGACAACGCCGGCGCGATCATGACGCCGTGCAGTTACCGCCGCGCCGAAGCGCTCGGCCTGTCGGCCAGCGACGCGTTGGATAACAACGACGGCTACGGCTATTTCGCCGCCCTCGACGGCTTGATCGTCACCGAGCCGACGCGCACCAACGTCAACGACTTCCGCGCCATCCTGATCCTTGAGACTGCCAAACATGACGCCTGACAAGAAGGTCAAAATCCTCGCCACCCTGGGCCCGGCCACCGACGGTATCGATGACATCCGCGAGCTGGTGGAAGCCGGCGTGAATATCTTCCGGCTCAATTTCAGCCACGGCGACCACGCCGACCACGCCCAGCGCTACCAGTGGATTCGCCAGGTGGAGCGCCAGCTGAATTACCCGCTGGGCATCCTCATGGACCTGCAAGGGCCGAAGCTGCGGGTCGGGCGGTTTGCCGAGGGCAAGGTGCAGTTGGTACGCGGCCAGGCCCTGCGCCTGGACCTCGACGAAACACCCGGTGACCAGCGCCGGGTCAACCTGCCTCACCCGGAAATCATCCAGGCCCTTGAGCCCGGCATGGACCTGCTGCTGGACGACGGTAAGGTGCGCCTGCGGGTGATCACCAAACACGCCGACGCCATCGACACCACGGTGCTGAACGGCGGCGAATTGTCTGACCGCAAAGGCGTGAACGTCCCACAAGCTTTGCTGGAACTCAGCCCACTGACCGCCAAGGACCGACGCGACCTGAGCTTCGGCCTGGAACTGGGTGTGGACTGGGTGGCGCTGTCGTTCGTGCAGCGCCCGGAGGATATCCGCGAAGCCCGTGAGCTGATCGGCGACAGAGCCTTCCTGATGGCCAAGATCGAGAAACCCTCGGCCGTGCAGCGCCTGCGGGAAATCGCCGAACTGAGCGACGCAATCATGGTAGCCAGAGGTGACCTGGGCGTGGAAGTGCCGGCCGAGAGTGTGCCGCAGATCCAGAAAGACATCATCAGCACCTGCCGCCAACTGGGCAAACCGGTGGTGGTGGCCACGCAGATGCTGGAGTCCATGCGTTTCTCCCCGGCGCCGACCCGTGCCGAAGTTACCGATGTCGCCAATGCCGTGGCCGAAGGCGCGGACGCGGTGATGCTGTCGGCGGAAACCGCCTCCGGTGAGTACCCGCTGGAGGCCGTGCAGATGATGAGCAAGATCATCCGCCAAGTGGAAAACGGCCCGGACTACCAGGCCCAGCTGGATGTCAGCCGGCCCAAGGCGGATGCCACAGTGTCGGACGCCATCAGCTGCGCGATCCGCCGCATCAGCAGCATCCTGCCGGTGGCGGTATTGGTGAACTACAGCGAGTCGGGCAGCTCCAGCCTGCGCGCGGCGCGGGAACGGCCGGTGGCGCCGATCCTCAACCTCACGCCGAACCTGTCCACGGCACGGCGCTTGAGCGTGGCCTGGGGCGTGCATTCGGTGGTCAACGACCGCCTGCGCCAAGTGGATGAAGTGTGTTCCACCGCGCTGGAGATCGCGCAGGCGCAGGGCATGGCGCAGCGTGGGGACACGTTGGTGATTACGGCGGGGGTGCCGTTCGGGCAGCCGGGGTCGACCAATTCACTGCGGATCGAAACCCTACTCTAATCCTCTGTGGCGATCCCCCTTAGAAACTCGACCCATGCACAACCAAACCTGCCCCGACTGGGCCGAAGCCCTGCTCAACGGCTTCAGCCAGATCTTCCTGCAACGCCATCCCCTGTGTGGCCTGCTGTGCCTGCTCGCCATCCTGATCGGCGCACCGGCCCTGCTGGGCGGGGCGCTGCTCGGTGGCGTGGCGGGCTTGCTCACGGCCCAGCGCCGGGGCTATCCCAAGGTTGAACGCCAGGCCGGGCTTTATAGCTATAACGGTGTGCTGCTGGGTGTGTTGATCAGCCAGCACTTCGCCTGGTCGGCGTTGTTGCCGCCGCTGATCCTGGCGTGCGGCGGCTTGAGTGCGATCCTGACGCGGCACTGGTTGAAACACGCCAGCCAGCCCGATGACTTGCCGGCCTATACCGCACCTTTTGTCGGCCTGGGCTGGTTACTGCTGGGCACGGTACCGCCGAGCACGTTTGCCGTGACCGAGTCGGACACCCTGGCCGTGCTCACCGCGCCCTTCACCGGCCTGGCGCAAATCATGCTGCTGGATCAGCCGGTGGCCGGTGCCTCGATTGCACTGGGCCTGTGGCTGGCCAACCGCCGCGCCTGCGTATGGGCCCTGATCGGCGCCAGTGCCGGCACGCTGCTCGCGCTGTGGCTGCAGGAACCCGCCAGCGCCCTCCTCGGCCTGCACGGCTATAACCCGGCGTTGGCCGCCGTGGCACTGAGCCAAGTGCGTCGCCAACCCTGGCTGCCGCTGCTCGGTCTCCTGCTGGCGATCCTCCTCACGCCAGGCTTTGCCGCCCTGCACCTGCCCGCGCTGACCGCACCGTTCATCCTCGCCTGCTGGCTGGTGCACGCAGGCGCCCGAGTGCTGCGCAAACCCCGCATGGACAGGCCCTTCGAATCCCCCTAGGCTTGCTCGATATTCGATTCGGGCGGGATTTATGGACAGCAACAACGACTGGCGCCAGCGGCTCTACGTCATGGTTTTTCAAAGTGACACGGTCGCCGGGCGGCGCTTTGACGGCATCCTGCTGTTGATCATCCTCGCCAGCCTGGTGATCGTGATGCTCGACAGCATCGACCAGATACACCAGAACTATGCCGATGTGCTGGCCTACATCGAGTGGGGCTTCACGCTGATCTTCCTGATCGAGTACGGGTTGCGCCTGTATTGCTCGCCCAAGCCGTTGCGCTATGCCTTCAGCTTTTATGGGTTGGTGGATTTGCTGGCGATCGTGCCCGGCATCCTTGCGCTGTATTACAGCGACGCGCAGTACCTGCTGATCATCCGCATCATCCGCATGCTGCGGATCTTCCGCGTGCTCAAGCTCAGCCCCTACCTCAAGCAAGCCAATTACCTGATGGCGGCGCTGCGCGGCAGCAAGCAGAAGATCGTGGTGTTCCTGGTCAGCGTGTGCACCCTGGTGACGGTGTTCGGCACCTTGATGTACGTGATCGAAGGCCCGGAACACGGCTTTACCAGCATCCCGAAAGGCATCTACTGGGCCATCGTCACGCTGACCACCGTGGGCTTTGGCGATATCGTGCCGAAGACACCGCTGGGCCAGGTGATTTCGTCGCTGGTGATGATCACCGGTTATTCGATCATTGCCGTGCCCACCGGTATTTTCACCGCCGAACTGGCCAGTGCCATGCGCGGTGAACAACTGCAAACCGACTGCCCGGTGTGCAAGAAAAACAGCCATGAGCCTAATGCGGCCTTTTGCTCGCGCTGTGGCAATGCGCTTTTTAAGAAAGTGGAATAAGCAAAGTGCGTTTTAATCTTTAAACGTCTATGCGGCGCCAGCTATAGTCGCTGGCAAATTGCCCTCACTCAATCGACAACCTTCTCGAACAACAAGGAATGAGCAGTGAAAAAACTCGTTAGCGCCTCTCTCCTGGCCGCCGGCCTTGCCCTGGCGGGCGCCGTCCAGGCTGCCCCCGTCACACTGCTCAACGTCTCGTATGACGTAATGCGCGACTTCTACAAGGACTACAACGCCGCCTTCCAGAAACACTGGGAAGCCGAGCACCCGAACGACAAGCTGACCCTGCAGATGTCCTTCGGCGGCTCCAGCAAACAAGCGCGCTCGGTGATCGACGGCCTGCCGGCTGACGTGATCACCATGAACATGGCCACCGACATCAATGCCCTGGTCGACAACGGCAAACTGGTGCCGGACAACTGGGTCACCCGCCTGCCGAACAACAGCGCGCCGTTCACCTCGGCCACCGTGTTTATCGTGCGCAAAGGCAACCCCAAAGCCCTGAAAGACTGGCCGGACCTGCTCAAGGATGGCGTGCAGGTGATCGTGCCCAACCCGAAAACCTCGGGTAACGGCCGCTACACCTACCTGTCGGCCTGGGGCTATGTGCTCAAGAACGGCGGCGACGAAAACAAAGCCAAGGCGTTTGTCGGCAAACTGTTCAAACAGGCCCCTGTGCTGGACACCGGTGGCCGTGCCGCCACCACGACCTTCATGACCAACCAGATCGGCGACGTGCTGGTGACCTTCGAGAACGAAGCCGAGATGATCGCCCGTGAATTCGGGCGCGATCAGTTCGAAGTGATCTACCCAAGCGTCTCCGCCGAAGCCGAGCCGCCGGTGTCGGTGGTCGACAAAGTGGTCGAGAAGAAAGGCACCCGCGTGGCCGCCGAAGACTACCTGAAGTACCTGTGGTCGCCGGAAGGTCAGGAAATCGCCGCCAACAACTACCTGCGTCCGCGTGATCCGAAAGTACTGGCCAAGTACACCGACCGCTTCCCGAAAGTCGACTTCCTGTCGGTGGAGAAGACCTTTGGTGACTGGCGCACGGTGCAGAAGACTCACTTCAATGATGGCGGCGTTTTCGACCAGATCTACAGCGGCCAGTAATTGATAAATGTGGGAGGGGGCTTGCCCCCTCCCACATTTGGCTCCGTGTTTTGGCCTCTACATCGGTGGTGTGATGCCACCCTTGCCGGCCGAGATGGCTTGGGCCGTGATAGTCCCATCCGCCCCCTGCGCCGCAAACAACACCACCTTCACGCCCGCCTTGAGCAAACTGCGATCCCCCGGCTCCAGGTTGACGATCGGCACATCCTCCGGCACGACGATCTTCTGTTCGCCGCCTTTGTATTTCACGGTCAACGTCCGCCCGTTGCTGACCACCAGGTCGCCGACGGTGCCGTTGGTCATGCTGCTGCCTTCTTTCAGATCAAACGCGCGATGCCCGTCGCCCGTACCGGCCATGGCCGGGGGGAACACGTGCACTTCCAGCGCGGTCAGGCTGCCGTCGGCATTGGGCATGGCGGCGGAGCCGATGTAGCTGCCGGGCTTGATCTCATCGATCTTGGCCAGGGTGACCGCGCGCACCTGGGTGGCCGGGGTGAGGTGCACGATAACGTCCTCGCCGCTGTTGACCTTGACGTGCATCGCATCGCCTTCCATCGCCGTAATGGCGCCGCGCACACCCACTCGTGGTGCGTCCGCAGCCTGGGCCAGGCCAACGGCCATGGCGGCGGCAAGCGTGGAAGCCAGGAGCATCTTGTTCAACGTGATTTTCATGACAGTCAATTTCCTGTTTCGGCAGTTGTGCCTGAATGTATCATCAGGCCTCGCGCAGAAAGTTAACGATTCACTCATCATTACCGGGCATGAGTGTTATCACTGCCGACGGCCTACCCCGGCTACGGTGTTGTCTTTAGGCTCGCCCCACTTTCCTTCGCTTTTATGAGAACACCATGAACGCTACTTCCCACGCTACAACCACCATGACCCGGAGCATGGTGATGCTGTTTGCGTTTTGCTGCGGCGCGATCGTCGCCAACATCTACTACGCGCAACCGATCATCGAGCTGATCGCACCGGACATCGGCCTCACGCCCGCCATGGCCAGCCTGATCGTCTCGCTGACGCAAATCGGCTACGCCCTGGGCCTGTTTTTCCTGGTGCCGTTGGGTGATCTGCTGGAAAACCGCAAGCTGATGATCGCCACCACCGTACTCGCTATCGCCAGCCTGTTGGGGGCAGCGGTCACCGAGCAGCCGAACCTGTTCCTGCTGGTGTCGCTGTTGATCGGTTTCAGTTCGGTGTCGGTGCAAATCCTGATTCCACTGGCCGCGCACCTGGCACCCGCCGAGTCCCGTGGCCGGGTGGTCGGCAGCATCATGGGCGGCCTGTTGCTCGGTATCCTGCTGGCTCGGCCGGTGTCCAGCGTAGTGGCGGACCACTTCGGCTGGCGCGCGATGTTCATGGCGGCGGCGGCGTTGATGGCGTTTATCAGCGTGGTGCTGCTGATCACCATCCCCAAGCGCCAACCCGACCACAGCGCCAGCTACGGCCAACTGCTGCGCTCTCTCGGCACTTTGCTGCGTGAGCAACCGGTACTGCGCCAACGCGCGTTTTACCAGGGTTGCATGTTCGCCACCTTCAGCCTGTTCTGGACCGCCGCCCCACTGGAACTGGCGCGCAATCACGGCCTGAGCCAAAGCGAGATCGCGCTGTTTGCCTTGGTCGGTGCACTGGGTGCCATCGCCGCGCCTATCGCCGGGCGCCTGGCCGATGCCGGCCATACCCACCGCGCTTCGCTGTTGGCCATGCTGTTCGCCGCGTTGAGCTTCCTGCCGGCCTTCGTGCACCCGCTGTACAGCGTGATCGGCTTGGCGGTGACCGGTGTGGTCCTGGATTTCTGCGTGCAGATGAACATGGTGCTCGGCCAGCGTGCCATCTACGCCCTCGACGCTAACAGCCGCAGCCGCCTGAATGCGCTGTACATGACCAGCATCTTCATCGGCGGCGCCTTCGGCTCAGCCATTGCCAGCAGCGTGTATGAACACGGCGGCTGGCTGGGCGTGATGCTGGTGGGCAGTGCATTTCCGTTGGTGGCGTTGCTGCGGTTCCTGAGTGCTTCGCGCCAGGGCACGGCCGCCACCGCTTGAGTGGTGGAATCAGGGCTGTTTTTTTCCAGCGGATGCCTGGCCGGACGACGACGTTAGCAGGCTCAGCAACTGCGAGAAGATCGCTAGCAATGTGACGACAAAGATGTGGATCACGCCAGCGGTACTGTCCTGCTTTTTATCCGGCAAGGGCGCGGGAGTGGGGGCAGGCGCCGGGACAGGCGCCGGTGTGGGAGCAGGCGCCGGCTTGGGCAAGGGTGAGACCTCCGGTGCCTGGCCGTCCCACCGCACATCGGCCGGCTTGATCTCGCCCTTACTCTTGACCAACAAGTCCGCAGTGCCCGTTCCTTTCAGGTCAATGGCCAGGCTTGACTGGCCCGTACTGGCATCCTGCTTAAGCACTGCTTCACCCGCTCGCCCAGTGAACCGATCGGTAAATACCAGGCCACGGACACCCGCGTCCTTCAACGCACCCGACACGTCGATTCTATCGGTACCGCTGGTGAAATCCTCGATCATGTCAGGCTGGTCCGGCGTGGAGTCACTGGCCTTGTCGTAGACAAAAGTATCCGCGCCACCCCCGCCTCTCAGGGTATCAGCCCCCCCACCACCCTTGAGCCGATTAGCGGCATCATTCCCCGAGAGCGTGTCCCGGCCGGCGCCGCCCATTGCATTTTCAATCGTGCAGCCCTTGGCAATCGACACATTGCCCTTCAACCCGCCCACATCGGAAAACGATTCGGCGTTCAGGTCGATGTTCTGGTCCTGGGCAAACCCGGAGAAATCCATCGTGTCGACACCCCCACCGTCCCACACACAGAAGACCGGTTTGTCCGTGGCGCTTTTGAGGCTAAACGCCTCCCTTTCGGTATTGGAATTGAATCCATAGGTGGTGTCGGTGTTACGGGTTTGATGGTTGGCACCGTACAGGCGTTGTGCTGCGGCGATATCGTCCATCATCGGCGCGGACGGGCTCTGGTTCTTGAAGTCATGGCCCTTCTGATTTTTCTCAGAAAAGTAACTCATGACAGTGCGCGCATGCGTATCCCCTGCGTAGGTCGCGCCAGTCTGGTAATTGGGGTTACCGCCGTTGTAGTCACCCGGATGATGCAGACCGATGGCGTGGCCTATCTCATGAATGGCAGTCAGCGAAAAGTGACTGCCCAATGCCGCTGAGCTGTTCCCGCCCTGTGTGCCAAGCGTGGCCGTGGTGTGAGGCGTGGCACGGTTCGGAGAGGTCGCGACACCACGATCGCTGCGTGGATTGTTGCGCACGTTGAGCGTGCCGTCCGAGCCGCCTGACTGCTCGCGAAAGTTGATATTGGCAACATCCTGCCAAGACTGCAGCGCCTGGCGGACGCGTTGCTGCTGCGGTTGAGTGAAACTGTTGTCTACCGTGTAATGCACATCGACGGTCGAATCATCATTACGGTCATGAAAGCGCAGGTTTTCCCGCGAGAGTTGTTTGGCTGCCTGGTCCGTTGTGTAGGCGGGCTTATTTCCAGCCCCCGCACCAAACGGGCCGGGGTCCGATACCGGCAGGTTATTAAGAGGACTCATACTGCGCAGGTCATAGTTATTCATTGTGCGGCGCCTTCAGTGTGAATAAAAAGAGCCGAATCAAGCCAATTCGGCGTTCGAGTAACCCAGAACGCCGGCCAACCGACCGTTGATCCGCCGTTCTAGAGATACGCTCGCACGCTGAAAAACTGGACACCAACGTAGATGTGGTTCTAACCGCAACACTTGCGCGGTTCGACATACGCGGCGATATAACTAAGCATTCATTTGCAATTTAAACACTCGACAACACAACAACCTGAACGGCATCACGTTGTTTTTGCAGGAAAAAAACAAGATCTAAAAAAACAGGTGTTGTTCAAGTACGCGGTTTTCCGAAGGGTGAGGACATACCTGTTCAACGTTCTTCAAGGCATCCAAAACGGCGCCGGTGGCCGCAGTGGGCGCCCCCGTCAGGACCGCACCAATTTCTCAAGCGCGGCATCGGCCAGGAATGAAGAACGGCTTTTGACCTTGTGCTCGCGCACATAACGGTCAATACGCTGGATGACATAACCGGGCAAGGTCACATTGACCTTCTCGGTCTTGCCCAAGTAGGGCGTGACGTCCAGCTCCAACATGCCCCAGCCCATTTCGGCGTAGTCTTCGTTCGCGTGATGATGGGCCACCGACGTTGGCATCGGAATCACCCCGCCCTCTGCGGCGATGGCTTGCAGCATGATGTGCGCGACTTCCACGGCGGCGTTGTAGGCCTCTTCAAAACTGTCCCCGGCGGTGACTGCGCCTGGGATATCGGGGATCTGGATACCGGTGGCGGTGAAGTCATCGCCCCATTCGATACAGATTGGGTATTGCATGAATGCTCTCCTTAAAACTGAAACAAACCGGCGCGTTTCCTGATGCTTCTGACGGTGCCCAGCGGCAGGTCCTTCTTGGGATGCGGCACCGGGAGGGTGTACGGGTTATAGCGATGGGTAAAAATGTGATGACTGCCGGTGACCCGATCCACTACCCAACCTGCCTCTTGCAGTTCCTTGATCAATAACCTGCTTTGCCCCCCAGCCTCCTTGGCTTGGCCTGAATAAAAGCAACCCTAGAGTTATCTTTACTCAAGCACAGAATACCTATCTCTGACTGACGGCTGTTTTACTGAATATTGAAAACCCGCCTGCTCAGGGCGGGAAACGCATGACAGCCGTCGTCCATCGCCTTAGGCTTGAGCGCCGCCACGCCAAGCAGGAACAGCCGATGGACCGCCTCACCGCTATGGAAACCTTCGTCCACGTGATCGAAACGGGCTCTTTCTCCGCTGCCGCCAAACGCCTGGGCATCGGTCAGCCCGCCGTCTCCAAAAGCATCGCGCAATTGGAAACGCGCCTGGCCGTGCGGTTGGTGCTGCGCTCCACGCGGGGCCTGACGCCCACCGAGGCAGGCCTGGCGTTTTTCGAGAAAGCCAAGCGCGCCATTGATGAAGCCAACGCCGCTGACGACGCTGCACGCGGCGCGGGGGCGGGGCTCTCCGGCACCTTGCGCATCAGCGCTCCGGTAACCTTCGCCCGGATGCACATCATTCCTCACCTGGGCCCCTTCCTGACGCAGTTCCCCGAGTTGAATGTGGACGTGGTGCTCGACGACCGTAGCCTCAACCTGATCGAAGAAGGCATCGACGTCGCCCTGCGCATGGGCAACCTGAATGACTCAAGCCTAACGGCGCGCAAGATCGGTGAATCGCCCTGCGTCATCCTGGGCACCCCGGCCTACTTCGAACGCTTCGGCGAGCCCGCCACGCCGGCGGATGTGCTGCAACACCAAGCCATCATCTACACCCGTGGCGAAGGCTCGCACTGGCGCTTTACCCAAGGCGACCAGGAATACCCCATCGTCGCCCATGGGCGCGTGCGCGTCACCGCGGCTGAGGGTGTACGTGCGGCGGTGTTGAGCCATTTGGGGCTGACGTTGTCGTCTACCTGGATGTTCGCGCCGGAGCTGGCCAGTGGCGAAGTGAAGACCGTGCTGGCCGATTGGAAGTTACCCGCGCGGGATTTATGGGCCGTGTACGCCACGGGCAGAATGGCGAGTGCCAAGGCACGGGCGTTTGTGGAGTATGTGGAGCAGTTGCTGGCTGAAACCCCATCGCCCTGACAATTTGGATCAGAGGTGGAAGCCAGTTCCACCTCAAAGCACGCGCCCATCCCAACCAATGGAAACATGCCGCGGCAACTCCCGGCGGTGCTCCAGCAACCACGCATCCAGCGTATGCCCCACATGGGTCAACACACCCAACTGAGCCCCTGTGTCCTCGATGCTCTGCAACGCCAGCGTCAGGTCATTGTGATTGCGCGGTGCCTGCGGTTGCGGCGGCATGGAGCAATCCAGTACCAGCACGTCCAGCGGTTCACGTTGCAGCCAGGCCTGGGTCGCCGGTGGCAGGCCGACGGTGTCGGTGAGGTAGGCGATGCGCCGCCCCTCGCCTTCCAGCAGGTAACCCAGGGTCGGCTTGGAATGCTGCAACGGCAACGCGGTGACGCTGAGTGGGCCAAACTGCCGGGTTTCGAATTCGCTGAATGGCTGGCTGAAATCCAGGATACCCGGATGCTTGTAGAGGTCGGATAAACCCTCCGGATCCGCAGGCCCGTGCACCGGGATCACCAGCCCTTGGCCCCAGCGCAGGTGCAGCAGGCCCTGGGCATGATCGGCGTGGTAGTGGGTTTGCAGAATCCCGTTGAAACTGCGCGGCGGGAAGCGTTCGGTGAGGTCGGGCAAGCCGCTGTCGATCAGCCAGCGCTGGTCGCCGCATTCGATCAGCGCACTGCAAGGTCGGCGGCGCAGGCTGGCATCGCTGCGCGCCAAACCGCACGCGGGGCACTCGCAGCCATACACCGGGACTTGCCGCGCGTCACCGGTGCCCAGCAAGGTCAGGCGCATGCCGAGTGCCCGTGGTCCAGGCAGCACAGCAGGCGTTCGACGGTATGTGCCAGCGGCCCGGAATTGTCCAGGACAAACAACCCTGCGCCATGACCGGCGATCAAGTCGGCCGTGAAGCGCGCATTGCGCGCCAGGCGCGCTTCAATGTCGGCCAACGCCTCACGGCCTCGTGCGATCAAGCGTTGGCGTAACACGGCCTGGTCAACCGTCAGCAGCAACACCAGCAACGTCGGGTAACGTTCGCGCGTCTGCGCCAGGTGCGCGCGGGAGCCGTTGACCAGCACGTCGTCACCCGCCGCCAGCCAGTCGTCGATTTCCCTGGGAATACCGTAGGACAAGCCATTCGCCTGCCAGCTGAGGGCAAACGCGCCCTCGGCCTGCATCGTGGCAAACTGCTCCGGGCTCACCCCCTGCGCCGCTTCACCCACCGCTTCCGCGGAGCGGGTGATAACGCGGCGCACGATGCGGCAACCGCGCTCGGCCAAACGGGGGCGTGCGGCATCCAGCAGGCTGTCCTTGCCCGAGCCGGAGGGCCCGATGAGATAGATCAACCTGCCTGCCATCAAAACACCCTCTTCGCTTGTCGCCATACTTGTTGCACTACAGGAAGCCCTTGGCGGCTGCGGGCTTGGACCAGGTCGGCGCGCAGGCCAATGGCAATTTCACCGCGATCCTTCAGGCCTGCCGCTTGCGCGGGCGCCAGGCTGATCATCTTGACCGCCCGCGACAGGTCGCCACCGTCCTGCTGGTCGGCCAGCACAAACGCAGCCTGCAACAGGCTCGCCGGGTAGTAGTCACTGGAAAGTATATCCAGCAACCCCTCGGCCGCCAGGCCCGCCGCGGCCACATTACCCGAGTGCGACCCACCGCGCACCACGTTCGGCGCGCCCATCAAGACTTTCATGTTCAGCGCCTGGCAGCCCTTCGCGGCTTCCAGGGTGGTGGGGAATTCGGCGATGGTCATGCCGTAGCGCGCCGACTCTTCCACGTGGGCCAGTGTCGCGTCGTCGTGGCTGGCCACCGACAGGCCACGCGCCAGGCAATGCTCGACGATGGCCGCGCGATAGCGATCGCTGTAGGCCAGGGAGTTGGCTTTTTGCAGCACGATGAACGCGTCCATGGTCTCGTCGTTCAGGTGGTACTTGCCCATGTAGTACTCACGGTATTTGGATTCGAGCACGAACTGGCGCTGGCCCGGCGAATGGTCCATCACCGACACCAGCCGCACCAACGGGTTTTCCACCAGGTCGCGGAACACGCTGAGGGTATCCGGGTGGCACAGCTCGCAACGCAGGTGCAGGTGGTGCTCGGCGCGAGTCAGGCCGGCACCTTCCGCCTGGGCAATGGCCTCGAGCATCGCCGGCAGCTTTTTCATGCGGTTGCCCTTGGGGTTCACGTCGCCGATGGACACCGCGTCGAACACCGTGGTGATGCCCGCCGCGATGATCTGCGCATCATGGCTGAGCACCGCGGAGGTCGACGGCCAGTCCACGCCGGGGCGCGGGGTCATGTGTTTTTCCAGGTTGTCGGTGTGCAACTCCACCAGGCCCGGCAACAGGCAATCACCGCCGAGGTCCTGGGCCTGGGGCAGCTGGCTGCGACCCTCGGCGAGGTCGACGATAGTGCCGTCGCGCAGCACCACCGAGCCCAGGAACATGCGATCAGCCATGACAATCTGGGCATTACTGAGGATCTGTTCAGCGGGCATGGGCGTATTCCTCTGCGGCGACGGACGTGGGGGTCATGTCGAAATGGCGGTCGGCGACCGCTTCACGGGCAGCACGGTCGTGGAAGATGCCGATCAGCGCGGCGCCCTCAGCCTTGGCTTCGTTCATCAGTTCCAGCACCACCTGGCGGTTGTTGTCGTCCAAAGACGCGGTGGGTTCGTCCAGCAGCATCACCGGCCAGGCCACCATGAAACCGCGGGCGATGTTGACGCGCTGTTGCTCGCCACCGGAGAACGTACCGGGTGCCAGTTGCCACAGACGCTGCGGGATGTTCAGGCGGGTCAGCAGGTGCTCGGCGCGGGACTGCGCATTCGCCTTGGACCAGCCGCGCGCCAGGGCCGGCTCCATCACCACATCCAGGCAAGCCACACGCGGGATCACCCGTAGGAATTGGCTGACATAGCCAAGGGTCTGTTGACGCACCTGGAGAATGTCACGCGGCTCGGCGCCGACCAGTTCCAGCCATTCACCAGCATGGCGCACGCGGATGCTGCCGCCCGCCGCTAGATAATTGCCGTACAAGGTGCGCAGCAAGGTGCTTTTACCTGCACCGGACGCGCCATGCAGCACCAGGCACTCACCGCTCTGCACGCTGAATTCCACGCCGCGCAACACGTTGAGCACCACGCCGTTCTGCTGGTGCAGGGTGAAGGTTTTCGAAAGGTCACGGACCTCGATCAAGGCATTTGTCATGGCTGCAATACCGAAGACACCAGCAGTTGAGAGTAAGGGTGCTGTGGATCGTCGAGGATCTGGTCGGTGAGCCCGGTTTCCACCACCCGCGAGCGGCGCATGACCATAAGGCGGTCGGCCAGCAGCCGCGCCACGGCCAGGTCGTGGGTGACGATCACCACCGCCAGGTCCAGCTCACGCACCAGGCCGCGCAACAGGTCGAGCAGGCGCGCTTGCACCGACACATCGAGGCCGCCGGTGGGCTCATCCATAAACACCAGGCGTGGGCTGGAGACCAGGTTGCGGGCGATTTGCAGGCGCTGCTGCATGCCGCCGGAGAAGGTGCGCGGCAAGTCGTCGATACGCTGGGGGTCGATTTCCACCTGGCTCAACCAGTCCAACCCGGCGCCGCGCAGTTGCTCATAGTTGCGCACGCCTTGGGCCATCAGACGCTCACCGATATTGGCGCCCGCCGACACGCCCATGCGCAGGCCGTCGCGAGGGTTCTGCTCGACGAAGCCCCATTCGGTCCGCAGCAAGGTGCGGCGCTCGGCTTCGCTGGCGCTGTAGAGGTCCAGCCATTCGCCGTCCTTGCTGCGATAGCCAATGCTGCCCGCTTGCGGTGGCAGACGCCCGCTCAACAACGAGAGCAAGGTGGATTTACCCGAGCCGGACTCGCCGACGATGCCCAGCACTTCGCCGGGGTACAGATCGAAGCTGACGTCCTGGCAGCCCTTCTCCGGGCCGTACAGCAGGGACAGGTCGCGCACTTGCAGTAGCGGTGCGTCGGCTTTTTGCTTCAAAAGAACCTGGCTCATTGGTTGTTCTCCAGAACCCGTTGGGCGCAATACCAGGTGTCGGAGCACACGAAACGCTGGGTCCCGGCGTCATCCAGAATCAGCTCATCGAGGAACGACTCATGGCTGCCACAGATCGCGCAGTTGTGCTCCCACTGCTGCACGGCGAACGGGTGGTCTTCAAAGTCGAGGCTGGTGACCTGCGTATACGGCGGCACCGCGTACAGGCGCTTTTCGCGACCGGCGCCGAACAACATCAGCGCCGGGCTCATGTCGAGTTTCGGGTTGTCGAATTTGGGGATCGGCGACGGGTCCATCACGTAGCGCTCGTCGACCATCACCGGGTAGGCGTAGCTGGTGGCGATATGGCCGAAGGTGGCGATGTCTTCGTAGAGCTTTACGTGCATCACCCCGTAATCATTCAGGGCGTGCATGGTGCGGGTCTCGGTTTCCGACGGTTCGATGAAGCGCAACGGCTCGGGGATCGGCACTTGGTAAACCATGATCTGCCCAGCCTGCAACGGTGTTTCCGGGATGCGGTGGCGGGTCTGGATCAGCGTGGCGTCCGGCGTGGCTTCGGTGGTGGCGATGCCCGCAGTGCGCGCGAAAAAGCGGCGGATCGACACGGCGTTGGTGGTGTCATCGGCGCCCTGGTCGATGACCTTGAGCACGTCATCCGCGCCGAGGATCGCGGCGGTCAGTTGCATGCCGCCCGTGCCCCAGCCATACGGCAATGGCATTTCGCGGCCACCGAACGGTACCTGGTAACCGGGGATCGCCACCGCCTTGAGCAACGCGCGGCGGATCATGCGTTTGGTCTGTTCGTCGAGGTAGGCGAAGTTGTAGGCCGTGTCATTCATGGCGGGAGCCCTCGGCGGATTGGCGCAGTTTGCGGATCAGCTCCAGCTCGGACTGGAAGTCCACGTAGTGCGGTAGCTTGAGGTGCGAGACAAAACCGGCGGCCTCGACGTTGTCGCAGTGCGCCAGCACGAACTCCTCGCGCTGGGCCGGCGAGACGATCTCTTCGTTGTATTCCCCGGCGCGCAACGAGCGGTCGACCAACGCCATCCCCATGGCCTTGCGCTCGGCATGCCCGAACGCCAGGCCATACCCGCGCGTGAACTGCGCCAGCTCAGTGGCCGAGCCAACGAACTGGTTGACCATCTCGCACTCGGTCACTTCGATGCTGCCCAGGCAAATGGGGAAGCCCAGCTCTTGCGGATCGATCCACACGTCCACATCGCCGATGCGAATCTCGCCGGCAAACGGGTGATTGCGGCCGTAGCCACGTTGGGTCGAGTAGCCCAGCGCCAACAGGAAGCCTTCATCGCCACGGGCCAGGGCCTGCAGGCGTTCGGCACGGCTGGCGGGGTATTCCAGCGGGTCGCGAGTGATGTCGGCGACCGTGGCGTTGTCGTCGACTTCGGGCTTGATCAGGCCTTCTTTGGCGAGCAGGCCGAGGACGCGTGGGCAGGCTTCCAACGTCGCCTCCGGCGTGGTCTGCGGCCCTGGATATTCACCTTCGGCCAGCAGCGCAAAATCCAGCAGGCGATGGGTGTAATCGAAGGTCGGGCCGAGCAATTGACCGCCCGGCACGTCCTTGAACGTGGCCGACAAACGCCGGCTCAGCGACATGTGCGCGGTGTCGATCGGCAGGCTCGGGCTGAAGCGCGGCAGCGTGGTGCGGTAGGCGCGCAGCAGGAAGATCGCTTCCACCAGATCCCCCGCCGCTTGCTTGATCGCCAGCGCGGCGAGTTCTTCGTCGAACAGCGAACCTTCCGTCATCACCCGTGCCACGGCCAACGGCAGTTGCTCGCGGATTTGCGTCACGCTCAGTTCCGGAATCGCGGTATCGCCACGGCGTTTTTTCGCCAGCAGGCGGTGGGCATTGTCGATGGCCTGTTCGCCACCTTTGACGGCTACGTACATCAGGCGTGCTCCTGTGCAATGCGGCTGCTGCGTGGCAGGCCGATCAAGTGGTGGCCGGCAGCGAACACAACGTCCAGCCCGCGGGGGAAAGCTTCGCGGCGCTGACGTTCGTGCCAGAAGTCTTGGGGCACCGGCAGGTGCACCTGGCGCTGGGCCTTGATGCCGGGGCCGCGCCACAGCAGGCCGCGACCGCCTTCCAGGTCGGTGAGCTGCACGAGCAGGGTGCAGGACTGATCGGGGTAGCGGTCATTGCCGTGGTCGAAGCCACTGAGGTCGAGCAGGTCCTGTTCGCCGAGCAGCGCGAAGACCGCGTCTTCGCGCTTCGACGTCAACGGGCAGCCGCAATGGAAGGCCAGGTTGGCGCGGATCAGCGGCGTTTCGAAGCTCGGCGCCAGCCATAGCGGCGTGTCGGTATCCAAGAGCGCCAGGCACAAGGCGTAGGTGGCGGGCGCCAGGCCGTCGAGGCGTGGCGCGCACGGCAGGTGCTGGATCAAACCGGGCTCGGCGAGGGCCTTGAGTGCGGCACGAAAACCGCGCTGGGCATCAAGGACCGGGTCAACAAACGCCGGCTGCAACAGTGGCGCACTCATCAGTTTTCTCCTCGTACGAGCGTGAAGAACTCGACCTTGGTGGCGGCGGTATCGGCTTCTTTTTGCGCACGGCGGGCGGCCTGGGCATTGGCCAGCGCGGTGATCAAATCGCTGAGCCAGCGGCTCGGTTGCGTGCCTTGCAGATGGGCATCGGCCAAGGCGGCCAACTCGGCATGGACCTTGTCGCGCCCGGCCAGGTAGCTGTAGCCGGTGCGGCCATCGGCCAGGCGCACCACACAGCGGGTCACGCTCATTTCGCCGACGTTGAACGGCGCGCCATTGCCGCCCATGCGGCCGCGCACCAGGGTCATGCCGATTTCCGGGGCGCGGATCAGTTGGTATTCGGCGTCCTTCAACGCGGCTTCGTGGGGCTGCAGTTCACTGAGCTGGGCGCGAGCAAGCACGCCGATCCAGTGTTGACGCGGGGACAGGCTCATCAAAGGCTCCATCAAGTCATCACCTGGTACTGGAAGCGATCCGAACGGCTGGTGGACTGCGCCAGCTCCACCGGGTGGCCATCGCGATCGCGGGAAAGGGTGAATACGGTGAGCGCCGGCAAGTGCCGGGGCATCATCAGCAGCGCGGCTTCGTCACGGTTGGGCAAACGCGCACCGATCAGGCTGTGGGTGCGGGTCAGCGGCAGGTCACGCTCGCGCAGGTAGTGGCGCAAAGACCCGCCGGTGTAGTCGGCCAGCAACGGCGCGCGGCTGGCGCAGTAGCGATGGCGGATCAGGCTGACGGGCTGGTGGTCGAGCTTGCGCAGGGTTTGCAGTTCGATCATTGGCGCCATCTCGGCGATGCCTAAGTGCTGCGCCTCTTCACGGCTGGCGTAGCAGTAGCGGCGCTTGAGCAACAGCGCTTCCACCCCTACGCCCTGGGCCGACAACGATTGGCTATAGGAGGTCTCGGCGCCCATCGGGTAGATGAGCGGGCGGTCGAGCACCTGGGTGCCCTTGCCCTGGCGGCGTAACAGGCTGCCTTCGAACACCAGCTCGTCGATGGCCCGGCGCAGGGTGTGGCGGTTGACGCCAAAGCGCTCGGCCATGTGCACCTCGCCGGGCAGGAAGTCGCCGGCCTGATAGCTGCTCAGTTCACGGCGCAGGATATCCGCGAGTTCGCGGTACACCGGCTCATCTTGTCTAGACAACTGCATGTTTAAAAAAAGCGCCGCGTGGGCACCCCTCCGACGTCAGATGAACTGCTTGCGCAGGCGTTGGGACAACACGTCGATAGCGCTCACCACCACGATGATCACCAGCAACACCGCGCAGGTTTGTACGAACTGGAAGGCGCGGATGTTTTCCCAGAGGATCACGCCGATCCCGCCCGCACCGACCATGCCCACCACCGTCGCCGAGCGGACATTGGCTTCGAAGCGGTACAGCGCGTAGCTCACCCACAGCGGCATCACTTGGGGGATCACGCCGTAGATCACTTCCTGCAGGGCGCTCGCGCCGGTGGCACGTACGCCTTCCACCGGGCCTGGGTCGATGGCTTCGACGGCTTCGGCAAACAGCTTGGCGAGCACGCCGGTGGTGCTGATCCACAGGGCCAATACACCGGCGAAAGGGCCGAGGCCGACGGCGACCACGAACAACATCGCGAAGACCATTTCATTGATGGAGCGGAAGGCGTCCATCACCCGGCGCAGGGGTTGGTGGACCCACCAGGGGGTGATGTTGTCGGCGCACAAGATGCCCAGCGGCACCGAGCAGACGATGGCCAACACCGTGCCCCAGAGGGCGATTTGTACGGTGACGATCATCTCCTTGAGGTAGGAGCGCCACTCGTGGAAGTCCGGCGGGAAGAAGTCGGCGGCGAAGGTCGCCATGTTTCCGGAGTCGCGGTACAGCGCCAGCGGGTTCATTTCCGCGCCGTGCCAGGCCCAGGCGAGCAAGACCAGGAACAGGCCCCAGCCGAGGTATTGCGGCCACGTGCGTTTGCCGACGGCTTCAGCGTGCAAGGTAGTCATGGGTCACTCTCGATCAATGTGTATGAGTGGGCTTTCTGTGGTGAGCCTGGCTTCTGTGGTGAGCGGGCTTGCCCCGCGCTGGGCTGCGCAGCAGCCCCAATGGCTCTGCTGTGAACCCGGAGGGGGACAAGCCCCCTCACCCCAAAAGCACTCCGCATACAGGCGGGGGATTAGCCGTTGACCGCAGTTTTCTTGTCCAGCTCGGAGATGCGCTGTTGCAGCTTCGCCAGATCGGCGTCGATGTCGGCGAGTTTCTTGGCCTTGTCGGCCGCGTCCAGCTTGCTGTCAGCGCTGATCGTGGTGCGCTGCTTAAACAGCTCCAGCTGGCGGATCGGCAACAGTTGGTCGTCGTTGGAGGCGAGGAACTTGCCCAGCTGCATGTTCTTCAGCACCGTTTTCTCTTCATCGGTGTCGCCATAGTTGGCAAAGAAATCGCGGATCTTGGTTTTCTCGCTGTCGCTCAGCGCCTTGCTCCACACCATCGGGTCGGCCGGGATCAGCGGAGATTTCCAGATCACCTTGAGCATCGCGGCTTTGTCGGGCTGGGTGACTTCCAGGCGGTCCCAGCTTTCGGTGTTGAAGGTGGCCACGTCCAACTGCCCCTTGGCCACGCTCAAGGCGTTGACCTCATGGCTGGAGTTCAGCGTGCGTTTGAACGCCGTGGCGGCGTCCACGTTGTTCTTGGCGAACACGTAGTAGCCCGGCACCAGGTAGCCCGAGGTGGAGTTCGGGTCACCGTTGCCGAAGGTCAGGTTCTTGGCATTCTTGAGCATGTCGTCGACGTTGTTGATCGGGCTGTCCTTGCGCACGATCAGCACGCTCCAGTAACCGGCGGCGCCGTTGGCGGCAGCGGTCTGGGCGAAGATCTCGCCGTTGGAACGGTCCACCGCTTCCATCGCGGCCTTGTTGCCCAGCCAGGCCACGTCGACCTTGTTGAAGCGCATGCCCTGGATCAGGCCGGCGTAGTCGGAGGCGAAGGTGGCGTTGATGGTCAGGCCGGTCTTCTTGTGCATGTCATCCAGGAACGGCTGCCAGATGCTCTTGAGGTTCTGCGAAGACTCGGTGGACATGATGCCGAAATTGATCACCTTGTCAGCGGCGTGGGCGTTGCCCAGCGCGACACTGGCCAGCAACACGGCAGACAAAAACACATGGCCGATACGGTTCAACATGGACGGGACTCCTGTGGGTCGTGAGTAGGGTTTCAAGCGCGCGCCAGGGCCAGCCGAGGGGGCGCTTCGGCACGGCGGGTTTGGTCGGAACACATCAGGCTGGTGTCGACGTCGGCACCGTATAAATCGTTGAGAAACTGGCTGCTCATCGAACTGCCCTGCCCGTCGAAATGAATGCGCCCGCCTTTCAGAGCCACGGCACGCGGGCAGTAACGCATGGCGTAATCGACTTGATGCAGGGTCACCACCACGGTCTTGCCGTCGCGGCGGTTGATGTCGGCGAGGATCTCCATGACCTTGCGCGCCGACTCCGGGTCGAGGGACGCGATCGGTTCGTCGGCCAGGATCACCTCGGCGCGCTGAGTCAACGCACGGGCAATCGCCACACGCTGCTGCTGGCCGCCAGACAAGGTCGAAACCCGTTGCGCGGCCAGATCGGCCAGGCCGACGCGCGCCAGCGACGCCATGGCAAACGCCTTCTCCTCGGCATTGAACAGCCCCAGGTTGCCACGCCAGCGCGGCATGCGGCCCAGGCACCCGAGCAGCACGTTGTCGAGCACGCTCAGGCGATTGACCAGGTTGAACTGCTGGAAGATGTAGCCGATGTCCGCCCGCAACCGCCGCACCTTGCCATTCAAGCGTCCACTGGCCTGCACCTCGCGGCCCAGCACCTTGACGCTGCCGCCGTTGCTCTTGTCGCAACAGGCCAGGCCCGCCAAATGGCGCAACAACGTGGACTTGCCGGAACCGGAAGCGCCAATCAGCGCGACCATCTCACCAGCGGCAATGGTGAATTCGAGGTCGACCAACGCGGGCTTCTTCGCAAAGGTCTTGTTCAAGTGATCGACATGGATAGCGTGCGTCATGGGCTTCTCTGTCTTGTTTGAACAGCCAGGGGATGGCTGCGGTTGAGTTCAAACGACAGTAGGCGCGGGAGGTGTCAGTGCAATTACTTGCACATGACTGGAGGGGGTCGGCTGGATGAAGGTTTTGTGAAAGGTTGGAATGTCACCGCACCCCCCCCTGTGGCGAGGGAGCTTGCTACCGCTGGGCTGCGAAGCGGCCCCAAAACCGAAGGGCGCGGTGTGTCAGGTGGATCGAACGTGACGGGATCGGGACTGCTGCGCAGTCCAGCGGGAGCAAGCTCCCTCGCCACAGGGGTCGGAGGTGTTTCAGTGAGATTCGAAGGGCGAAACAGTCGGAAGCCTCTTCAGTTCAAAACCCTCGAAAACACCCACATCGCGCTCGCGGAAGCTGTCCATCGTCACGGGTTCAAGGTTCAACGCCTGATTAAGAATCTGCGCCGTTTGCTGGGCTCGCAGGCGTGGAGAGACGATCAACACGTCGATGCCGCAGGGCAGATTCTTGCTCAGAGAGACGGCCTGTGCCCTGCCCCGCTCGGTCAATTCCGGATCGAGTGCGCCGAGGTAGCGGTGCTCGGCGTTGGCCCAGGTTTCGCCGTGGCGTATGACGTGGAGATGCATGAGGTCCGTCTCGTTGAAAGCGGCATGAGAAAATGAACAACGGCGCAAACTTCAACGCCTCCCTATATAGCTTCCCTGCAACTCAAGTGCGCGCACTCTGCGGTAATCTGCTGCGATAACTGCACGGTCCGCATGAACCAGATAGACAGTCCCTGGCTGACTGAAAACGTCATGGGTCGCGCCTATGTGCTCACCGTTCTCAACGTAAAAAGCCGCTTCATAAAAAGAATCCAGCTTGCGCAGCTCGCTCAGGAACTGGTCCTTATAGAAATAGCCTTCCAAGCGGTTGATCAGGCCAACATTATAGGTATGTTGCAACAGTTGATAATGCTCTCTTTTAACCAGCCGCTGCGTAAAACCTTCAGGTTCGACGATGGATAACACCACTGCATCAATCTGCCCAAGACCAGTGGTTTGCCTGGATACGCCCGGGCGAAGAATGCCATCGGTACGGGCTGCAATTTCCACCAATTTCGGCCCATCCTCGGTGAACATGACCTCCGCGTGGCTGGGTCCATTGTGGATACCCAAGCATCGCACTACGGCCCGAGTGTAATCCACCAATACCGAATAGACCGCCGAGTCGGGCCCGATTAACTCGTCAATGTCATAGAGGATGCCGCCCCCCTGCGTGCGCTGCTTTTGATAGCGCACGACTTCAGTGACTAGCTGTTGGCCGTCCAGGGAGACCATATTCACCACATACTCCAACCCGGCCAGGTACTCCTGAATCAAGACCTGGGTGTTTGGGATATTCAATCGGTTTGTCGTCCCCAACAGCTTTTTCACGGCGATCTCACAAGCGTCCATGTCCTCGCAAACAAACACCCCATCCGCTCCTGCACTCTCAAGGGGTTTGATTACCACAGGAAAACGCCCGTGGGTGTTGATCCAGCATTGTGCGAGGTCCCAGGTACTGGCGAGGAACTGTCGTGCGGCGGGTAATTGCGCCTGGGTAATGCACTGGATCATCTCGTACTTGTTTCGACGGGCATGGGTTTTGTCGAAGTCATTGCGATACGGCAGCTGCAGTCGCTCGTTCAACTGGTCGGCGAGCAGCACACCGGTTTCGGCACCGGCGATGATGAACTGAGGCTCGAAATGCTCGACACGCGCCATCGTCGCTGCGAGATCGATATTGACGATCATCTGGTCATACAGCGTTTGGTCGAAGCCCTTGTAATAGTAACGATCCAAACTGCCGGATGAGGCCACATGCATCAGCAAGCACCCCTCTTCGTTCAGTCGTTTCGCGACAAATTTACCGGATGAAAATCCGTCGACCACCACTACTTTAATCATGGTACCGCCCTCCTCATTGCGTACAAGGCCCGCCCCAACAGCAAAAGCACAATGATGCTGACGGCCGCAACACTTGCCACGGAAAACGCCACTCGGGCATCCAGGTACTGGAGTAACAGGACAAATACCGGAAGGGTCAGCAACACCAGAGATACGTGGATCGGAGTGAGGTAATAGATGGTTTTCTGGATCAAGTAAATCGGCAATAAATGGCCGATCACCACCAGGATCAACATGGGCAGAATTAACTCGCGATTAATGGAAAAACTTCCCCCCGCCACAGGAATTGCGATGACACAAACAGCGATCATGGCGATGTTTCTGACGGCCAGGATTTCATAAATGGCCCACTGCCGAGCAAACATTTTCTTTGAAAATACTGTGTACATGACAGTGCCCAGGGCACAGACGATAACGCTGAAGATCCCCAGTGACCGCTGGCCTACGGAGGTGGTGGATATACCGCTCTCCCCGGCAAAGGAGTTGAACAACATAACTCCAACTGAGAAGAGCACCAGGCCCGAGACCAATGCGTCCTCCAAAGCAATCCTGGCACCACGTTTGTCGAGCAGAGAAATAAGCAAAGTGAGTGCAGGGCCACAGGCGACCGATGCGACTCCGACGACTGCGGGCTCGAGATAACGGAGGGCGTAGAACAGTCCGCCCCAGTTAAGTAGCACCGAAACATTCACAACGATGATGCTCTTCCAATCAACCTTGATTTTTAAACTCAAGGACGCCGAATTTCGATGGATCGCACATGCCAGAAAAAGCACTGCTGAGGACATAAAGCAGTAGAAAATGACCACCACCGTACTGAGGGTTTGCGTGACGAATGCTACGTATACGTCGAACGCGGCGCTCAATAAGCAAAATGTTAATCCGATGAAAATGCCCTGCTTCAGCACGACGGCACACCTTTTTTTTCAGTTATTCAACCTAGCAAATCAGGTGTGGATTAAATACTGACCGAACAGCTAGGTAGGACCGGACACACACGCAAATACCGGACTATCCCTACACCTCAGCGCTCCCCAGGTAATCAATATGTGGAGCGAGCTGTACACAGGAGGCCCTGCCCTTCCAGGTTTCCACTCCCCGGTCGACCACCTGCGTACGACTCACTTTTTTCAACGCTTCCTAGGAGAGCCCCTACACAGATTTCGGGTTGCGTCCGATCAACCTCGCCGTTAACCTTCGCGGGTCGCTGCAAAATCAGCGAACGGGTGTGGTAGCCCGGTTCTTTCATAGATCCCCAAAACGCTTACGGGCGTTTTTTTGTGCGGGCTGCTTTGTGGCGGCTGTGCATGGGAGGCTTCGGCCTGCCGGGTTTCTATGACCGGTCTACCACCCCGTGTACAGTCGCCTCCTTACATCGTGTGGTAGCGAGATGGAGGTGCTCATTCATAGGAGCTTCGTCATGGAAAAAATCACGCCTGATCCCCCCCATCCTCCTCGGATGACACGCCTCAAACTCCACCCAACCTCATCTTCACCGTCCGCCCCGGCCTCAGCACTGAAGCTGCCTTGAGCAATGCCAGCGAGATGTTGGAATCCGCAACCGTGTGTGCTTACGACTGTGCCGAGCATCTGGATGGCTCGGGCCGCAAGCAGGTGCTGGCAGTGGTGCAGATGATTGAGATTGCGCAGTTGTTGGTGGATCAAGCGCTGAATCGGGAGTGTCCAGTGGCCTGACAGCCGATGAGGTCTCCTGTGGGAACTGGCTTGTCGGATCGCCGCACCTCTGCGATGGCGGTTTAGCTGCAATTGATTCGGTGCCTGACACACCGCCATCGCGGGCAAGCCCGGCTCCCACAGGTGATCTTCATTGGCTTGGAGAAAGCGTTTCACTGGCAAGAAAAAGGCGACCCGAAGGTCGCCTTTTGTCATTGCGCGTACTGCTTGCTTAGCCCCGGTGGCACGCCCTGCACGTCGGTCTCTTCCCACGGCCCGTTCGGGCTGATCGACCGGCTCCAACCGTTGCTCCAGCGGTAGTAGGTGCGCTGGCGGTAGAAGGTGTCGGGCTGGTCTTCCAGCACGTACACCTGCATCTTGCCGTCCCAGTGGCTGGCCGCGCCCGGTGGTGGGGCGAAGGTCGGCGATTTGGTCGGCACGGGTTTCGGCGGCGGGGTAACCGGGCCGGAGGGTTTGGTGCTCGGCTGGGTCGATGGGCCTGACGGTGGGATGGTCGGGCCGGTGGGCCCGGGAGGTGGGCGGTGGACCGCACAGGCGCTCAGGCCCAGTACCAGGCTGAGCAAGGTGATGCGTGCAAATGCGGTCATAGGCGTTTCCTCGAGTTACTTGTCCGGACTGTCGATGGTCAGCTGCTGCAAGGCAGTGGTGGTGCTGGCCAGGGGTTGGCTGCGGCCGATCCATTCGCCAGTGGTCGGTTGACCGGCCCGGGATATGCGCGCAACCAGTTGGACTTCAGGGAAGTTGGACAGTTTCAACTGCGGCATCATCGCGTCGGCGTCGCCGAGTTCGACGGTGATGGGCAGTTCGGCGACGGTGACGCGCTTGGCGGCCAGCGGTGCCGGCGGGCCTTTCACGGCACGGGCGAAGATAAATACGCTGTCGGTGGGCAGCGCCTTGGCTTTCACGTCGGCGGACAGGTCCACGCGGACGTTCATCACGTTTTTTTGAGAAGCAACGGTGCCGCCACTCTCTTTGAGCTTCTCGGCAGCGCGGTCAATGCCACCTTGCAGCGCTGCGCGGGAGTTGTCTTGCGGCGGCAGCTGGGCCAACAGACGATTCCAGTAGTCGATAGCCTCTTGATAACGCTGGCCTTCAAAGGCAGCGATACCCAACAGGCCGAGGCTGGTGACTTCCTTTGGATCGAGCTTCAACGCCTCGTCGGTGAGCGCCTGCACCTTGGGCGACCACTGTTTGTTGTCAGCAAAATACTGCGCCTGGGCCCACTGGCCGAGTAGTTCCGGCTGGCGCCCGGCCAGCGCCACGGTGCGTTCGAACACCTTGGCGGCATCGGCGGAACGGTCCTGGGCCATGTAGGCGCGACCGAGGAAGTACAGGCCTTCCGGCGAGTCCGGTTGGGCAGCGGCGGCACGTTCCAGGCGGTGGGTCATGTCTTCCATGGACACCGGCGGCTGGGAGAATTCGCGGGTCAGTTCAACCTTGTCGCTGGCCCCGTAATGCAGATACAGCGCAACCCCCAGGACCGGCACCAAGAACGCCGCCAGAAATGGCAGTGGCTTGCCCAAGCGCGATTCACGGGGTTTTTCCACGCCTTCCGTGTCAGCCAGTAATTCACGCGCCGCTTCGGCGCGGCCGGTGTCGAGTTGCGCGGCATTCAGTACGCCTTCGTCCTGCTGCACTTGCAACTCGGCCACGCGTTCTTGGTAGAGCGCCACGTTCAGCGCGGTGCGATCCTCTTCACGCTGGGCGCGGCGGCCGCGCAGGACAGGGATCAACAGGAAACTCAGGGCAATCAGAAGCAGCAAGCCAGCTGCGAGCCAGAAATCAATCATCAGTCTTGGTGTCCAGCAATTGGTCGAGGCGTTTGCGCTCTTCGGGGGACAGCGCGTCGGAACCATCGGTCGGCGCAGCACGGCGACGGCGCACGATCACCGCCATCACCACCACGCCCGCCAGCAGCAGCCCGGCGGGGCCGAACCACAGCAGCGCGGTCTTGCCGGTGAGGGCCGGTTTGTAGCGCACGAAATCACCGTAGCGGTCGACCATGAAGTCGATGATCTGCTGGTTGTCCTTGCCCTCCCCCAGCATGCGGAAGATCTCTTTGCGCAGGTCGGCGGCGATGGGTGCGTTGGAGTCGGCGATGTCCTGGTTCTGGCACTTGGGGCAGCGCAGTTCCTTGGTCAGTTCGCGGAAACGCTCGCGGTCCCCGTCCTTGGCGAATTCATAGGTGTCGATGGCGGCGTGGGCCACGCCGGCCAGTCCCAGCGCCAGCACCGCAGCGGCTAACAGACGCTTCATGGCTTGGCCTCATCGACCAGTGCCTGGTACTTGGCGGCCAGTTGCTCGCGCCACACCACTTCGTCGATCACGCCGACGTACTTGTCGCGGATCACGCCCTTGGCGTCGATGAAGAAGGTTTCCGGGGCGCCGTAGACGCCCAGGTTCAGACCGAGGTTGCCGTCTTCATCGCGGATATCCAGTTGGTACGGGTTGTGGAACTCAGCCAACCACTTCAAGGCCGCGGCATTGTCGTCCTTGTAGTTGATGCCGTAGATCACCACGCCCTTCTCGGCCAGCGTGTTCAGCACCGGGTGCTCGACGCGGCAGGAAATGCACCAGGTGCCCCACACGTTGACCAGTGCCGGTTTGCCCAGCAGGTCGGCCTGGGTCAGGGTCTTGTCGCCCTGCACCGTTGGCAGGCTGAACGCCGGGAACGGCTTGCCGATCATGGCCGACGGCAGCTCGGCCGGGTCCAGATAAAGGCCGCGATACAGGAACACCGCCACCACCAGAAACATCGCCAGCGGTACGACCATCAACCAACGCTTCATACCGCCGCTCCTTGCAGGCCGAGCGCTTCACGCACCCGGCTCTTGACCTTGACCCGATACCGTCGGTCCAGCGCGGCCAGCAAACCACCAAAGCCGGTAAGCAAGCCGCCGAACCAGATCCAGCGCACAAACGGTTTCACATGCACCCGCACCGCCCAGGCGCCCTCGCCCAACGGTTCACCCAGCGCCACATACAGGTCACGGGTGAAACCGGCGTCGATGCCGGCTTCGGTCATCATCGAACTCTGCACGGTGTACAGGCGTTTTTCCGGGTGCAACACGGCGATTTCCTTGCCATTGCGCACGACACGCACCGTGCCTTTGTCTGACGTAAAGTTCGGCCCTTCGAAGTGCTTGGCGCCTTCGAAGATGAAGTGGTAACCGGCCAGGTCCATGGACTCGCCCGGCGCCAGGCGCAAGTCGCGCTCGGCGCTGTTCTGGCTGGAGAGCACCACGCCAAGGGCGCACACGGCGATGCCAATGTGGGCGATCTGCATGCCCCAGTAGCTGCGGGTCAGGGTCGGGAGGCCTTTGACCAGGCCTTTGTGACGGGTCTTGTCGAAGATGTCGCGTACGCCGGCCAGCAACACCCAGGCGGCGAGCAGGAAGGTCGCGAGCACCGCCCAGTTGAAGTCGCCATAGGCAAACCCGGCGATCACCGCCAAGGCCACGCTGCCGAGCAACACCGGCATCAGCATGCCGGCCAGCCATTTCACCGGGGTGTCTTTCCAGCGCACCAGCATGCCCACCGCCATCACCACCATCAACAGGCCCATCAACGGGATAAACAACGCGTTGAAATACGGCGGGCCGACGGACAGCTTGGCGCCGCTCAAGGCGTCCAGCACCAACGGGTACAGGGTGCCGAGCAGGATCATCGAAGCGGCTACCACCAGCACCAGGTTATTGCCCAGCAACAGGGTTTCCCGCGACCACAGGTTAAAGCCGACCTGGCTCTTGACCACTGGCGCGCGCAACGCAAACAACGTCAGGGAGCCGCCGACCACAAACAGCAGGAAGATCAGGATGAACACGCCGCGCTCCGGGTCGGACGCGAACGCATGCACCGAGGTCAGCACGCCCGAACGCACGAGGAAGGTGCCGAGCAGGCTGAGGGAAAATGCCGCGATGGCCAGCAGCACGGTCCAGCTCTTGAACACACCGCGCTTTTCGGTGACCGCCAACGAGTGAATCAACGCAGTGCCGACCAGCCAAGGCATGAACGAGGCGTTTTCCACCGGGTCCCAGAACCACCAGCCGCCCCAGCCGAGTTCGTAATAGGCCCACCAGGAGCCGAGGGTGATACCAATCCCGAGGAAGGCCCAGGCGACAATGGTCCACGGCCGCGACCAGCGCGCCCAGGCCGCATCGAGGCGCCCGCCGAGCAAGGCGGCGATGGCGAAGGCGAAGGCCACGGAGAAACCGACATAGCCCATATAGAGCATCGGCGGGTGCACGATCAGGCCGATGTCCTGCAGCAGCGGGTTGAGGTCGTGCCCGTCCACCGGGATCTGCGGCAGGATGCGGGTGAACGGGTTGGAGGTCATGATCAGGAACAGCAGGAAGCCGATGCTGATCATGCCCATCACTGCCAGTACGCGGGCCAGCATCACTTGCGGCAGCTGGCGCGAGAACACCGACACCGCGAAGGTCCAGCCGCCGAGGATCAGCGCCCACAGCAGCAACGAACCTTCGTGGGCGCCCCACACAGCGCTGAACTTGTAGTACCAAGGCAACGCGCTGTTGGAGTTATTCGCCACATAGGCGACGGAAAAGTCGTCGGTCATGAAGGCGTAGGTCAGGCAACCGAACGCGAACACCAGGAAGGCACATTGGCCCCAGGCGGCCGGCTGCGCCAGGCTCATCCACAAGCGGTCGCCGCGCCAGGCACCGAGCAACGGCACCACGGCCTGAACGATGGCAAAGCACAGGGCGAGGATCATCGCCAACTGGCCCAGCTCTGGAATAAACAGTGCGGACGTCATGGCTTAGCCCTCCTTGGCAGGCGTTGGCGCGGATTGGCCGCTGTCTTTCAGGGCCTTGGTCACTTCCGGTGGCATGTACTTTTCATCGTGCTTGGCCAGCACTTCGTCGGCCACCACCACACCGTCAGCGTTGAGCTTGCCCAGGGCGACGATGCCCTGGCCTTCGCGGAACAGGTCCGGGAGGATGCCGCGATAAGTAATGGTCACGGCTTTGTTGAAGTCGGTGACGACGAAGGTCACGTCGAGGGAGTCGCCGGAGCGTTTGAGCGAGCCCTTCTCCACCATGCCGCCGGCACGGATGCGCGTGTCGATCGGCGCTTCGCCATTAGCGATCTGCGTGGGCGTGTAAAACAGGTTGATGTTCTGCTGCAAGGCGCTCAAGGCCAGGCCGACGGCAATGCCGACGCCCACCAGAATCGCAAGGATGATCAACAGACGCTTTCTACGCAGCGGATTCACTTTTCGGTCTCCCGGCGCAGACGTCGCGCCTCTTGTTGCAGGTAACGCTTGCGGGCCAGGATCGGCGCGGCGACGTTGAGGGCCAGCACCGCCAGGCAGATGCCATAGGCCGTCCACACATACAGGCCGTGGTGGCCCATGGCGAGAAAATCACTGAAAGAAGCAAAACTCATCCGCGCGCTCCCAGGCTGTTTTGCACTTCGGCCTTGACCCAACTGGTGCGGGCTTCACGTTTGAGCACTTCGAGGCGCATGCGCAGCAGCAACACAGCGCCGAAGAAACAGTAGAAACCCAGCACCATCAGCAGCAGCGGCGCCCACATTTCCACGGGCATCGCCGGTTTTTCAGTGAGGGTGAAGGTGGCGCCCTGGTGCAGGGTGTTCCACCACTCCACCGAGTATTTGATGATCGGGATGTTGATGACGCCGACGATGGCCAGCACCGCGCAGGCCTTGGCGGCACTGTCACGGTTGCTGATCGCGTTGCCCAGGGCAATCAGACCGAAGTACAGGAACAGCAGGATCAACATGGACGTCAGTCGTGCATCCCACACCCACCACGAGCCCCAGGTCGGCTTGCCCCAGATCGCGCCGGTGACCAGCGCCACGGCGGTCATCCACGCACCGATGGGCGCAGCGCATTGCAGGGCCACATCGGCGAGTTTCATCTTCCACACCAGGCCGACGATGCCGCACACCGCCAGCATCACGTAGCAGGACTGCGCCAGCATCGCGGTAGGAACATGGATATAAATGATGCGAAAACTGTTGCCTTGCTGGTAGTCCGGCGGCGCGAAGGCCAGGCCCCAGACCAGGCCGATGCCGATCAGCAACACGGCGGCGATGCTCAACCACGGCAGCAGTTTGCCACTGATGCCATAGAACCATTTGGGCGAGCCGAGCTTGTGAAACCAGGTCCAGTTCATTGCTGTTTCCATCACGGTTGCTTCTTGTCGTTGCAAGAAGCGTAGGGTCTTTACTGACTAAAACATAACGTCTTGGTCAGACCTCATTATTCGCCGACGCTGATCTTCAGGCCGGCCGCTATAGCAAAGGGTGTCAGGGTTACCGCCAGGGCGGTCAGGCTACCCAGCCACAAGAGGTAACCGGTCGCCGGCATGCCCATGAGCGCGGCTTGCAAGGCGCCGCTGCCCAGGATCAACACCGGGATGTACAACGGCAGAATCAGCAGGGCCAGCAATAGGCCGCCGCGCTTCAAACCCACGGTCAACGCCGCGCCCACCGCGCCCAACAGGCTGAGGGTTGGCGTGCCGAGCAACAAAGACAGGAGCAACACCGGCAGGCACTCGGTGGGCAACCCTAGCATCATCGCCAGCAACGGTGAGAGCAGCACCAGCGCCAGGCCGGAAAAAGCCCAGTGTGCCAGCACCTTGGCCAGTACCAGAAGTGGCAAAGGGTGCGGCGAAAGGACCCACTGTTCGAGGGAACCGTCTTCGAAATCACTGCGAAACAGCCCGTCCAGCGAGAGCAACACTGATAAAAGCGCGGCCACCCACACCAGTCCTGGGGACAAGGTTTGCAACAGTTTAGTCTCTGGGCCCACCGCCAACGGGAACAGCGCGATCACAATCGCGAAGAACACCAGCGGGTTGGCCAATTCGGCCGGACGACGGCACAACAACCGTGCTTCGCGGGCGACCAGCAGGGCAAACACGCTCATGCTGACCACCGCCCCAGGTCCAGATCACGGTAACCGATGGGCTTGCGATTGAGCGTGTGATGGGTGGTGAGGACAACCAGGCCACCCTGTTCGCAATGCTGGGCCAGGTGTTCTTCCAATTGGGCGACGCCTTGCTTGTCGAGGGCGGTGAAGGGTTCGTCAAGAATCCACAGCGGCGGGCCCGGCAGGTACAGACGCGCCAGCGCCACGCGGCGCTGTTGGCCGGCGGACAGGGTATGGCAGGGAATGTCTTCAAAACCCTTGAGGCCGACGGCGGCCAGGGCCTGCCAGATAGCGTCGCGGGAAGCAGGATGATGCAGGGCGGTGAGCCAGCTGAGGTTTTCTTCAGCGGTGAGCACGTCCTTGATGCCGGCGGCGTGGCCGATCCAGACCAGGTTGCGCGCCAGTTCAGTGCGTTGTGCGTTGAGGGGCTTGCCGTTTAACCGAACTTCACCCGCCGTCGGCTGCATCAACCCGGCCAGCAGGCGCAGCAAACTGGTCTTGCCGCTGCCGTTGGGGCCGCTGACCTGCACCATGTCGCCGTCGGCCAGGCGCAGTTCGAGGTGCTCGAACAGCAGGCGCAGGTCGCGTTCACAGGCAAGCGCTATGGCTTCAAGAAGAGGGCTGGTCAAAAGATCGCGGGCCTTTACGGTTCAAGTCGGCGGTGCAGCGGCCGTTAAAGAGAAATGCACAATAACGGCTTTGGCGACCGATTTTAGAGAGCTGGATCAAATAGTTGTGAGGTTTTTAGCGCTCTCTTTGCAGACGGGCGGCATTATACATGTGATGCCCTACTCTAAAGAGGGCAATTTCCCCAGAGACGACGCGCGCGATGACCGGTGAGATCAACCTTCCTACGCTTCCACCCGCCCCGGCAGCCGGGCCCGGCCCTGCGCCTGCAACCGGCGAGTTGCTGAAACTGCTGGAGCCGCAGATCGGCCTGATCGACCCTGGAAAAACCGCGAACGCCGAAGTCATCGCCCTTAAACAAGGCGGTGAAGCCTTCCAGTTGCTGCTCAAACTGACCCTTGAAGGCGGCCGCCAGACCCTGGTGCAGGCGACCAGCCCCCAGCCGCTGCCGTTGGGCAGCAATGTGGCGGTGAGCCAGACGTCTACTGGCAACCTGACCCTCAGCCTGCAGCAGGCCTTGAGCGCCAATGTCGCTGCCCTCACCCGTATCGACACTAACCAGATGCCGGTGGGCACGCTGTTGCAGGCCAAGGTGCTGACCACCCAGATGCTGCCCCAGGGCACGGCGCAACCGGCGATCTACCGCTCGCTGGTCACCGTGCTCAACAACGCCCTGGCGGGCGCGACCTTGACCGTGGAAAGCCCGCAACCCCTGCGCGTCGGCAGCTTGCTCAGCGCCGTGGTGCAGAACGCACAGACCCTGAGTTTTGTGCCGCTGAGCGGGCTCAAGGATCAATTGGCCGTCACCCAGCAATTGTCGACCCAGCAAAGCCGCCAAGGCTCGCTGGATGCGGTATTCACCGCGCTGCAGAACCTGCCCCGTGGCGACAGCACCTCCGCCGACCTGCGCGCCGCCGCCGACCGTCTGTTGGCCGCTTTGCCGGACTTGGCGCAAGTGAGCAATCCCAAGGTACTGGCGCAAGTCATCCAGAACAGCGGCGCGTTTCTTGAAGCCAAACTGCTTGCCGGGCAAAACCCACAGATCCCACCGCTGGACATGAAAGGCGCGCTGCTGCGCCTGGTCGCCGACTTACTGCCCGCCCTGCCCGCCAGCACCAATATGAATGCCATCCTCGCCGCCAACACCCTGGCCCAGGTGCTGCCCAACTTCGTGCGCAGCCCCCTGAACACCCTCGGCCAGGTCAGCGCCCGGCAGATACCCGCCGGTTTCCCGTTGCCCGAGCGGTTGATGGCGAAACTGGAAGGCGAAGGTGACCTGGAAAACCTGCTGCGCCTGGCCGCCGGGGCGATCTCACGGTTGCAGAGCCATCAGCTGTCGAGCCTGGAGCAGACCGGCACCACCGCCGACGGCCGCCTGCAAAGCACCTGGCAGTTGGAAATCCCGATGCGCACGTTGCAAGACATCGTGCCGCTGCAAGTCAAGTTCCAGCGCGAGGAACCGCCGCCGGATAAGGACCAACCCGAACGCAAGGACAAGAAGGACGCCAAGCAGATGCTCTGGCGCGTCGAACTGGCCTTCGACATGGAGCCGCTGGGGCCGTTGCAGGTCCAGGCGCAACTGACGCAGGGCAAACTGTCCAGCCAGCTGTGGGCGACGCGGCCGTTTACCGCCAGCCTGATCGAAAGCCACCTGGGCGCCCTACGCGAGCGCCTGGTGACGTCGGGCCTTAACGTCGGCGACCTCGACTGCCACCTCGGCACCCCGCCACGCGGGCCAAAAACCGGATTGGAGCAACGCTGGGTGGATGAGACCGCATGAAGAACGCCACCCCACCGCGCCAGGCGATTGCCCTCAAGTACGACGGCCAGCAGGCGCCGACCCTGACGGCCAAGGGCGACGATGCCCTGGCCGAAGCCATCCTGAAGCTGGCGCGGGAAAATGAAGTGCCCATCTATGAAAACGCCGAGCTGGTGAAGCTGCTGGCGCGGATGGAACTGGGGGACAGCATTCCGGAGGAGTTGTACCGCACGATTGCCGAGATCATTGCGTTTGCATGGACGCTGAAGGGCAAGTTTCCGGTGGGGTATGACCCGGATGCAGGGCCGGTGGAGCGCGACATCACCGAGCGCGGCGAAGATTACTGAGGCCTATGAAGACCTCAATGTGGGAGGGGGCAAGCCCTAATGCCAGTCAGCTGAGGGTGAGCACCGTACCTGTGGCGAGGGAGCTTGCTCCCGCTGGGTCGCGAAGCGGCCCCAGCTCTTTGTTTCAAAAGACTGGG
>Ga0207650_10000407_pt1 | contig 38580 bp, 36 predicted proteins | sample KBSS63metaG_FD_184325 | JGI IMG/M metagenome (GOLD analysis project Ga0207650, IMG submission 184325) | Switchgrass rhizosphere microbial communities from Kellogg Biological Station, Michigan, USA - KBS S6-3 metaG (SPAdes) (version 2) | ecosystem: Host-associated > Plants > Roots > Rhizosphere...
GTTGTGTTAAGTGTTGGCAGATATCTGGACCCCGCCCTAGCGGTCCGGAACTTGAACCCCGAACTTCCCCTCCCCATACGAAGTCCGGGGTTTTTTTTGCCTGCGCAAAAGTTACTCCGCGATTTCCGCGCCCTTGTCCGCCAATTCCATCCAGCCGGCCAGTACGGTGTAGGCGTCTTCCAGGCCCATGCGCTTGGGCGCCGAGAACAGTTGGATGGTGATCGCATCACCCCAGCCTTTACGGATTTCAGACTGCACTTTAAGCAACGTGTTTTTGGCGGCGCCGTAGGTCAGCTTGTCGGCTTTGGTCAGCAGGATATGCATCGGCATGCCGCTGGCAACTGCCCAGTCGAGCATCAGCAGGTCGAAATCGGTCATCGGATGGCGGATGTCCATCATCAGAATCAAACCCTTCAAACTCTCCCGGCCACCCAGGTAGGCCTCCAGGTGACGCTGCCAGTGCAGCTTCAGCGGGATAGGTACTTTTGCATAACCGTAGCCCGGCAGGTCGACCAGACGCCGATCATCGTCTAGCTTGAAGAAATTGAGAAGTTGCGTACGGCCTGGGGTTTTCGAGGTGCGTGCCAGGCTGGCGTGAGTCAGGGTGTTCAGCGCGCTGGACTTACCGGCGTTGGAGCGCCCGGCAAAGGCGACTTCAAAGCCCTCGTCATCGGGGCATTGGTCAACTTTGGCGGCGCTGAGCATAAACGTGGACTGTTGGCACAGGCCAAGGATGGGATTCTTGAGTTGCATGAGATTTCCGATGTGGGCGATGCCGAGAAAGGGTGCGGCAAGCGGTGTCGTTTCCGTTTCAGTAGCGCCAGTATATAATGCCGCAGATTTTGTGTGTGCTTTGTCCCAGCGAAGGATGAAGTTCACGGGAGCGAAAGACCTTTATTGCGCATTAGAACGCAAAACGCTCTCAAACCCTGAAATGGTCGACGTATGACCAAGTGGTTGCTCGCTATCGGTGTCCTGCTTCCGCTTTATGGCGCTCAGGCTACACAGGATCCGGAAGCGGTGTACAACCGAGTTTGCGTGGCTTGCCATGCCGGCCAGTTGCCGAATGCTCCGAAGCGGGGTGATCAGGCAGCTTGGGCGCCAAGACTGGCGCAGGGCATGGACACGTTGGTGCAACACGTGACCCAGGGTTTCAAGGCAATGCCGCCGCGTGGTTTGTGCATGGACTGCAGTACTGAGGATTACCAGGCCGTCATTGAGTTGATGGTGAGTAAACCCGGTAGATAACTCTTAAACCCCTTAGCCGTAGTTGGATTAGCTGATGAACAAACTGATCGTGAGTCTGCTGTTGACCTTGGGCATCACAGGCGCTGCCGTCGCTGCAGAGGGCCCCCTTAAAGGTGATGCCACTGCCGGTCAAGCGAAGGCCGCTGTATGTGGTGCTTGCCATGGACCGGATGGTAACAGCCCGGCGCCGAACTTCCCCAAACTGGCCGGCCAGGGTGAACGTTACCTGACCAAGCAACTGCACGACATCAAGGACGGCAAGCGAACGGTGTTGGAAATGACCGGCTTGCTGACCAACCTCAGCGATCAGGACCTCGCGGACCTCGCAGCGTATTTTGCCAGCCAGAAAGGCAGTGTGGGAGCTGCTGATCCGAAACTGGTGGCCCGTGGTGAGAAACTGTTCCGCGGCGGCGACCTGGAAAAAGGCCTGCCAGCCTGCACCGGCTGCCATTCGCCCAATGGCGCGGGCATAGCCGCCGCCGGCTTCCCGCACCTGAGTGGCCAGCACGCGACCTACATCGCCAAACAGTTGACCGATTTCCGTAAGGAAGAGGCAGGGCGAGCTAACGATGGCGACGCAGCGATCATGCGTACCATTGCGCGCAAGCTGAGCGATGAAGACATTGCAGCGGTCTCCAGCTATATCCAGGGCCTGCACTAACATGCCTGCAACGTTAACACTCGATTAATCCAGCGATGCAAGCATAAAAAGGGTGGCTTAGGCCGCCCTTTTTTGTGGCCGGTGCCGTTACACTAACGAACTCATGCCCGCGCAGACCTGTCACAACAAAGGTCGCGTGAGGCGACTTTATTTGTCCAGGAGTAAAGCATGCGTAATCTGATCCTCAGCGCCGCTCTCGTCACTGCCAGCCTCTTCGGCATGACCGCACAAGCTGCCGACGTGCCGCTTGAAGCCGGTAAAACCTACGTTGAATTGGCTAACCCGGTTCCGGTCTCGGAGCCAGGCAAGATCGAAGTGGTGGAGCTGTTCTGGTACGGCTGCCCGCATTGCTACGCCTTTGAGCCGACCATCAACCCATGGGTCGAGAAGCTGCCTAAAGACGTGAACTTCAGACGTATCCCTGCCATGTTCGGTGGCCCATGGGATGCCCACGGCCAGCTGTTCCTGACCCTGGAAGCCATGGGCGTGGAGCATAAGGTCCACAACGCGGTATTCGACGCGATCCAGAAACAAGGCAAACGCCTGACCAAACCAGACGAAATGGCTGACTTCGTGGCCACCCAAGGTGTCGACAAGGACAAGTTCCTTGCCACCTTCAACTCCTTCGCGATCCAGGGCCAGATCAAACAGGCCAAGGAGCTGGCGCAGAAGTACGGCGTGCAGGGCGTTCCAACCATGATCGTCAACGGCAAATACCGTTTCGACCTGGGCACCTCCGGTGGTCCTGAGCAGACCCTCAATGTTGCCGACCAGCTGATCGCCAAAGAGCGCGCAGCCAAGTAAGGGGCTCGTCATGCGCCGCTGGGGTACCGAACGCGTGGTTGGCCTGCATGATCCGCAGGTCAACGAACATCACCTGGAGTCCACGGGGTTGCCGCCGGACAGCCGCTTGCGGCTGCTCAGCTTCAATATCCAAGTGGGGATCAGTACCGAGAAGTACCGTCACTACCTCACCCGTGGCTGGCAGCACCTGCTGCCCCACACCGGGCGGGCCGGCAACCTGCAAAAGATTGGCAACCTATTGAATGACTTCGATCTGGTTGCGCTGCAGGAAGCCGACGGCGGCAGCATGCGTTCCGGTTACATCAATCAGGTGGAGCACCTGGCCCAGCTCGGCGCGTTCCCCTATTGGTACCAGCAACTCAATCGCAACCTCGGGCGCCTGGCGCAGCACAGCAATGGTGTGCTCAGTCGCCTGAAGCCCTCCGCCATCGAAGACCACCCGCTGCCAGGCCCCAAGGGCCGGGGGGCGATCCTTGTGCGTTTTGGCGAAGGCCCAGAGGCGCTGGTGGTGGTGATGATGCACCTGGCGTTGGGTGCGCGCACCCGCACGATGCAACTGGCCTACATCCGCGAGCTGATTGGCGGTTACAAACACCAGGTACTGATGGGTGACATGAACACCCATGCCAATGACCTGTTGTTGAATTCTCCGTTGCGCGACCTCGGGCTACTGGCTCCGCAAGCCGAAGCCACATTCCCCAGCTGGCGCCCGCAACGCTGTCTTGACCATATTCTGCTCAGCCCTACCCTCACACTCGAGAGTGTGCAGGTGCTGGCGCAGCCCATCTCCGATCACCTGCCGGTCGCGGTAGAGATTCGTCTGCCGGGTTCGCTCACGGCTGATGCATTACCCGCGTTGAGCCCCGGTCCTCGCGGACCCCTTGCATGAGCGACGACGCCCAGCGCTGGAAAGAGAAATACCTCAAAAGCATCGAGCAACAAGAAAAGCTCGAACGCCGTTGGGCAGCCCGCCTCGACCTGCTACGCCGTGGGCTGGTGCGCAGCACGCTGGCCGCTGAAGGCACCGACCGCGCCGTCGACCAGTGTATGAAGGAAATGCGTGACGTTGTCCGTACTGATGATATGGACGCCGCCCTCGCCGCCTTGCTGCCGCGCCTGGAAAAAGCCGTGCTGGATTCGGAGCAGCGCCGTGAAACCCGGGTCGACCAGATCAGCACCGCGCTGACGTCCCTGGTTACCCAGCTGCAAAAGTTGCCATTACCGCGTGAGGTTGCCCGGCCGCTTAAGACGTTCGCCAAGCAGTTGGACGGCCGAGTCAGCCAGGCACGTGAGATCCCCTTGCTGCTCAGCGAGTTGAGTGGCCTGCAGGGCCAGGCGCTGAACAACCTGGAGCCGGACGGCGAAACCACACGCCCAGGGCCGGGGCTTTTGCAGCGCCTGTTTGGTTCCAAAGACGTCGCGACCGAGCCGGAGGCCAGCGAATCGACAGCCCGCCCGGCACCGCAACCCATTGTGGCCAAGCCTGTCGCCGAGCCCCAACCGCCTGAACAGTCCGAGGAACTGACGCAAGCCTTGCGCGCCTTTGCGCCGCCGTCTCAGGAAAAGGTTAACCCCGCAGTTGAGTCGGCCGTGCCGGCCAAGGTGGCGGACGCTGTCAGTGAAACGTTTGTGTACGAGGCTCCGCCTCAAGCTGAGCCCGTCGAAGCGTCCGTAGCGTCCGTAGCGTCCGTAGCGCATGTCGAGCGGGAGCTTCCGACAGAAGAGCCGGCACCGGAAAGCGCCCTCGCCGCCTTTATCGAAACGCCTGCCGTTCAGGTCGAAACGCCGGGTGAGACCACCATCGGCAGCCTGTCGCTCCCTCCTGTGCTGGAGGTCGAGGAGTCCGACCCCGACGAACTGCAAGCGGACGGCACGTATGCCTTACCTGATTCGCCGGAGCCGTCCTACAGCTCGGTAGCCAAGCATATTGAAGACACTCTGCTCGGGCTGCTGGAGGAGTTGTCGCTACCCGAGCGTCACCGGCCCCAGGCCGAGGCCATGCGTGAGCGTCTGGCGCACGGCCTGAACTGGTACGAACTGCTACCGATCCTCGACGACCTGGCCGTCTTGATGCTGGCAATCACCGACAGCGGCCAGCACGAATTCGAGGCTTACCTCAAGCAGCTCAACGAGCGTCTCGAAGCGTTCCAGGGGCATTTGCAGGTCGCCAGCGACGGCCATGCCGATAGCCGTTCGGCCGCCCGTGAGCTGGACACGCAGATCCGCGAACAGGTCGATGGCCTGCAAAGCAGCGTGCAGGAGGCCGCCGATCTGGAAAGCCTCAAGCACGTATTGGAAAGCCACCTCGAAGGTCTTCTCGGCACCATGGACGAGCACCAGCAGCAGCGTGACCAGCGAGAGCAGGAAACGGCAGCGCGACTGAAAGGCTTGGCCGAGCGGGTTGCCAATATGGAGCAGGAAGCCCAGGGCTATCGCGAGCATTTGGAGGTGCAGCGCCAGAAGGCCTTGATCGATCCGCTCACTGGCCTGCCCAACCGCGCCGCCTGGAGTGAGCGGCTCGATCACGAGGTCAACGCCTGGCATCAACGGGGTAACAGCCTGTCGCTGGCGATGCTGGACTTGGATCACTTCAAGCGCATCAACGACGGCTACGGCCACCTGGCTGGCGACAAGGTGCTGAAGATCATCGCCAACGTATTGCGCAAGCGCCTGCGGCCGACCGACTTTATCGCGCGTTTCGGCGGTGAAGAGTTCGTGTTGCTGATGCCCGACTCATCCCTCGCGGATGCCCTGGCGGCAGTTGAAGTGTTACGCGGCGCGATTGAAGCCTGCCCGTTTCACTTCAAGGGCGAGCCAGTGACAATCACTGTGTCCATGGGGGTGGCGCAGTTCCAGCCGGGAGAGCGCAGTGAACTGGCGCTCAAACGCGCGGATGCGGCCTTGTACCGGGCCAAGGCCGCAGGCCGAAACCAAGTGCAGGCCGCCTAAAAAATGTTCCATTTTGTAATTTGACGGTTAGGTCACAAGCGGTACGTTACACTGTTGCATTATCGTCTTCAGCGTAACGTCTTCCGTCATGAAATTTTTGTACATTGCCTTTGTGTTTCTTTTCCTTGCGGGCTGCGCCAGCGGCCCTCGCCTGGACACCAACCACCCCTCGGTGAACCACGACAACCGCGTGCAGTTCGTGGTGGTGCATTACACCTCCACCAACCTTGAGCGCTCCCTGGCATTGCTCACCCACGGTCAGGTGAGCAGCCATTATCTGATCGGCGACGATGCCTCAGGCACTATCTACAAGCTGGTGGATGAGAGCCAGCGCGCCTGGCATGCCGGGGAAAGCGAATGGATGGGCCGCACCTGGCTCAACTCCAGCTCCATTGGTATTGAGATCGTGAACCCTGGCTACAAGGACACGCCGACAGGCCGCTTGTGGTATCCGTACTCCGAAGCCCAAGTGAAATCGCTGGTGGTGCTGCTCAAGGACATCAGCAAGCGCAATGGCATCGACCCCAAGAACATCATCGGCCACAGCGATATCGCACCGCTGCGCAAGCTGGACCCGGGTCCCTTGTTCCCCTGGAAGCGCCTGGCCGCTGAGGGGCTGGGTGTTTGGCCGGATGCACAGGCCGTCGCGCGGTTCCAGGTGCAGTACGCCACAGAACTGCCGAGCATTACCTGGTTCCAGGAACAATTGGCCCACTTGGGTTACCAGACGCCACAGACTGGAGAGCTGGATGTGGCTACACGTCATGTGATCGCGGCGTTCCAGATGCATTTCCGGCCATCGCTGTTCGACGGCACGCCTGACGCGCAAAGCGCTGCGATCCTGCGAGCGTTGAACTGTGGCGAGCAAGCGTGCTTGCGCTCGGGTGCGGAGCGCCCTTAAGAGGCGGGTGGAGCGGTGCGACGCTTCAACAAGCGTCCTTGCTACAACAAGCGGGGTTCCTACAAAGGCAACGCCATATAGAACTGAGTGCCCTGCCCCGGCCGCGAGTACACACCCATGCGGCCGCCGTGCAATTGCACGATCTCTTTGCACAGCGCCAGCCCCAGGCCGGCGCCGCCTTTCTTGCGACCCACCTGCACAAAGGGCTCGAAGATCCGCCCCTGCTGCCCATAGGCGATGCCTTCGCCGTTATCTTCGACGCTGATAATCACGCGCTCGCCGTGGCGGCGTGCCTGCAGACGAATCTGCCCCCCATTAGGCGTGTGGCGTAGGGCATTGCCCAGCAGGTTGTCGAGCACCCGTTCCAACTGTGCTTGGTCCGCATATAACCGCGGCAGGTCGGATTGGGCTTCTACCATCAGCTCGACGTTTTGCACGTTGGCCGGCTCGACGAAGCGTGCTCGTGCGTGTTCAAGCAGATCGGTCACGTCGCACGGGCCTAAGGTGAGCTTCTGCAGGCCGTTCTGGTAGCGCGAGAAGTTGAGCAGGTCGTTGATCAATTGCATCAGCCGCTGCATCTCTTCATTGACTGTATCCAGCAGGTCCGCTTCACGGGAGTCCGGTGGAAATTTCGCCCGCTCGCGGAACAGCCCGAATGCCATGTGCATGCCGGTCACCGGTGTTCGCAGCTCATGGGAGGCGCGCAGTACGAACTCGCTGCGTACCCGCTCGAAGGCGCGTTGTTCGGTGACGTCATGCAGCACCATCACCGCCCCGAGGATATGCCCCTGGGTATGGCTGACGGGGGTCAAGCTGTAGGTCAACAGGCGCAATTCGCCTTCGACTTCCACTTCCAGATCTTCCGGCGCCCGCTCCAGGCTGCCGCCACGCAGTACCAATTGCAGCTGTTCATCCAGTTCCGGTCGCACCAGGGCCTCGCCCAGGCCCTGGCCAAGGCGCTCCTCGTCCCAGCCCAGTTGGCGTTGGGCCACCGGGTTGAGGTGTTCCAGGCGGCCTTGCCGGTCAATCATCAGCAGACCATCGTCTATGCTGTCGAGCACCGCTTGCAGGCGCTGCTGACCAGCCAGGAGTTCATCGACATTGGTCGCCTGATGCTGGCGCAACGCCTCGGCCATGATGCCGAAGCGGCGGGTGAGTTGGTTCATCTCTGCTGCCGACGAGATCGGCAGTGTCACTTCGAAATCGCCCTGCCCTATCTTGTCCGCCGCCTTGGCCAGCGCTTCGATCGGTCCGCCAAAACGCCGGGCGATGCCATGCGCCGTCACAAACCCGATGATCAGCACCGCGAGCCCGACCAGCCCCAGTAGCCCGGCGATCAGCAGGGCACGTTCGCGGGATTTGTGTTCGCTGTTGCTGATGTTCTCCAAGGCCTGCTTGTGCTCGTTGATCAAGCCATTGCGCAGCGCATTGAAGGTGTCGGTGAGTTTTTCCTTGGCCCCAGGTGGAGGGGTCGGTTGCTGGGACTCGTCAAAAGCGTTCAGCAGTTCCTGATACTGGCCCTTGGCCTGGCTGAACCCCGTCCCGCGACCGTCGCGTTGTTCATGGGCGATACCTTGGTCCAGCAGGTCGACGTAGCGCTGCTTGGAGGTTTGCAAGGCCTCGGGGTCGGGGCGCTCCTCCAGCATCATGATCAACTGATCACCCAGGCTCTGACGCAGCTTGAGGCCCAGGTCCAAGGTGATGAAGTTGCTGCGAATCAGGGATTCCTGAGTCTTGGCCATTTGCATGACGCTGACCAGGCCCAGGATCAAACCCAGCAGGGCAACGGTGATCAGCGCTGAGATGCTCAGGAATAGCCGAGTGCGCAGCTTCATCGCTAACTTCATAGGGTACAGCTCACAGGTTGTACTGTTTGCGTTTGCGGTACAGGGTCGACGCGTCGATACCCAGGGTGCGAGCCGCCTGGTCCAGGGTGTCGCTGGTGGCGAGCACGGCGCCGATGTGAGCTTTCTCCAGCTCGTCCAGGCTCAGCGCCGCGCCGATCCGCGGAGCGTTGTTGGTCGGCTGCTCGGCCATCCCCAGGTGGCTGATTTCTACCTTCTCTTGCGGGCAAATGATGCTGGCGCGCTCTACTACGTTGCGCAGCTCGCGGATATTTCCCGGCCAGCGGTAGTTGAGAAGGGCCTCGCGCGCTTCGTCGCTGAAACCGCGCGCCGGTCGGGCGTAGTCCTTGACGAAACGTGCCAGGAAGCGGTCGGCCAGGGTCAGGATGTCCTCGCTACGTTCGCGCAGCGGCGGCAAGTGCAGGGTGATCACGTTGAGGCGGTAGAGCAGATCTTCGCGGAAGCGGCCATCACGCACCATGTCTTCCAGGTTCAGGTTGGTGGCGGCGAGGATGCGCACATCCGCACGTCGGGTAACGGGGTCACCGACCCGCTCATATTCTTTGTCTTGGATAAAGCGCAGTAACTTAGGTTGCAACGTGAGCGGAAAATCGCCGATTTCGTCGAGAAACAGCGTGCCGCCGTCCGCCTGGTTGACACGGCCCAAGGTGCTTTCACTGGCGCCGGTAAAGGCACCACGACTATGGCCGAACAGCTCGCTCTCCATCAGTTCCGCCGTCAGCGACGGGCAGTTGATGGTCACACAGGATTTCTTCGAGCGCTTGCTCCAGCCGTGAATGGCTCGGGCCAGTTCACCTTTACCCGTGCCGGATTCACCCAGGATCAGAATGTTGGCGTCTGTGCCAGCCACCTGGCGTGCGGTTTCCAGTACTACCATCATCGACGGGCTGTGGGAATCAAGGCCGTCTTTCGGTTGGCGCACTGCGCCTTCCAAGGCTTCGAGGCGCGCAGAGAGTTGACGCACTTCCAGCTGCTTAGCAGTGGCAAGGCGCAGTTGGTCTGGGCTGCAAGGCTTTACCAAGTAGTCAGCGGCACCGGCCTGGATCGCATCAACGGCAGTGTCGACCGCCGAATGGGCGGTGACAATGACCACACGCATCCATGGCGCCTGGATGCGCATCTGGGCCAGTACGTCCAAGCCGTTGTCTTCACCCAGGCGCAAGTCCAGGAAGCACAGATCGAACACTTGGCGCTGCATCAAGGTATCCGCTTGGGCAGCGCTGTTCGCCGTGGCGACGGTGTAGCCCTCATCTTCCAGGCAATAACGGAAGGTGCGGAGGATCGCGGATTCGTCATCCACTAAAAGAATGCGGCCTTGAAGTTCCTTGGCTGATTCCATCTGTCCCGCGCTCCTTAACTCTATGAATGATGGTGTTTAGTCCCGGAATAATCGGGCAAGTTGCATGGTTTATTCTGATCGATAAAAGACAACGTCGTGGAGGTATCTGCATCACTTCGTACAAGGCGCCGATTGCTGGCGTTTTCATGCCGTCTTGCCACTTCGGCAACACACCCTCTGTGTTCTATCCCTTGATCCGACCGCTGGCTATCGTGCATTTCGCACGGCCCTCAAGGGGGCATCGTGCAGGATGCTGGGAGCTTGTTGGTTTATAAATATTTAACTCATTGATTTTATTGGTATTTATTTTGTAAAAAAGCTGGCATGCGCTCTGCAATACCTCTCCTAACGAATAATCAGAATGCGGGAGAACATCAGCATGACTCGCCAAAGCTTCAGCCCACTGCGTGTATCGCCACTGCGCTTGCAGCAAGGTCTGTTTGCCAGCCTGGCCTTGATGGTCACGTTGATTGGCGGCCAGCAGTTGCAGCATTGGCAGCAGAGTCAGCAGCAGATCCCGCAATTTGAACGTCCGAGCATGACCCAAACCCATTTCCGTTCCGTTGGCAGTGTTGCTGCCGATGCAACAGCCCCGCAATTGCAGATGGTTGATCAGGAATCTTCCCTGAGTGAACTGCCGTCGCAAGAGCGTTGGGTGTTCTAGGCACCAAAAGCCGCTCGTGTTGAGTGGCAGTACGGCACTACCGCTGTTACCTCTAAAAGAAGCATAAGGAGAATCACCATGTTGAGTTGGGCAATCACATTTCTGATCATCGCCATTGTGGCTGCAGTCCTGGGCTTCGGTGGTATCGCGGGCACCGCCACGGGTATCGCAAAAATTCTGTTTGTGGTCTTCCTGGTGATGTTCATCGCTTCCTTCTTCTTTGGTCGTCGCGGCCGAGGCTGAAAATGACCACTTTGTCCTTCAAAGCCATTACTGCCGCCCTATTGTTGGGCGGCAGCGGTTTGGTGATGGCCGCCAATGACGGTCAATCCCGGGCCAACGAATTGCTCAGCGCGGACCCGCAATACCGTGAGACCTGGCAAAGCGTGGTGAAGAAAGAAGAGCGCCTCCCGGAATGGGTGATGAACCTGTCGGGTACGGCCGAGCAAATGAATGCCGTGGAAGAAGATGGCGACAAGTACTTGGTCGGGCCGCTCTGCGAAACCGCAGACACCTGCCGGAACAAGCGTCTGATCGTTGCCTTCAGCCTCGACAAGGAAGATGCCTACGCCATGTTGGTGGAAGTCCCGGCCGGCCTGCCGGCGGACAAGTCCCCAACGCGCCACGCCGATTACCGGTTTATCGGTAAACCGGATGAAGGCATGCAGAAGTTGCTGATGGAACAGCTGAAGAAAGATCCGAATTGGTACTAGGTTCCGTCCGGCGCGTCTGTCGTCAGCGGGACCAGCGTCCATAGAAAGAAGCCCCCTCGCTTCTTTCTGTTTGCACTGCTCGCCAAGGGTGGTGCATGACCAGGGGGCCGGGTTGCTCTGATCAAATGGGATCGGCGTGACCTACGGGTACAGGGAGTGCCTGCGCAAGGGCCGGGTCAGGAGAAAAGCTGCGACGCAGGTTCACAAGCCCATCGCTTGCTGAACTTGCGGCGGGCTTGTGACTTTCATTCATTCCCCCGCCTCTCATATCGCTCTGTCATACCTCTCGCTCTGTTATACCTCCCATAGCCGCAAATTTTGTTATCGCTCGCCTTTAACCATTTCTTGGTGTGTCGAGACGACCATCTATCGATAAAATTTTCGTCGCGCCATAGGACATATCTGACGTCAGGTCGCGGATTCCCCAGGCATTTCTGCCAGCACCGCAAAGACGTGCTGCATCTCTAGGCGAGCCGGGTTTGGCAGGTTAACGGCATATTTGCCGGACAATCTGTCGCATTTGAACTGACCGTTCGGACAGTTATTATGAAAAAAGGCCATGCCGATTCGGCATAGGGTAGGCGTTTACGGCATTAGACGTCGCTCCCTTGCATGGGAATAGTTGCGCCTTTTTTCGCCTGCCAGTAAGCCATTTCGGCCACGCTGCGGTGACCTTCCATGGAGGCAGATGCACACACTTTTTCGCTCTCGAGCGTTGCAGCTGGCGCATTTGCCTTAAGTTCACTTGAAGTAAGGGTAATGACATGAAGAAGGCAAAGCTAAGCCTCGCCTGGCAGATCCTCATCGGTTTGGTGCTGGGGATCGCAATCGGTGCAGTGCTCAACCATTTCAGTGCTGAAAAGGCCTGGTGGATCAGCAATGTGTTGCAGCCAGCGGGCGATATCTTTATCCGCCTGATCAAGATGATCGTGATCCCAATCGTGATCTCCTCGCTGATCGTCGGCATTGCCGGTGTCGGTGACGCGAAGAAGCTCGGGCGTATCGGTGTCAAAACCATCCTTTACTTCGAAATCGTCACCACCATTGCCATTGTGGTCGGCCTGCTGCTGGCCAACGTGTTCCACCCAGGCGCTGGCATCGACATGAGTACCCTGGGTACCGTCGACATCTCCAAGTACACCGCCACCGCTGCTGAAGTGCAGCATGAGCATGCGTTTATCCAGACCATCCTCAACCTGATCCCATCGAACATCTTTGCCGCTGTTGCCCGTGGCGAGATGCTGCCGATCATCTTCTTCTCGGTACTGTTCGGCCTCGGCCTGTCGAGCCTCAAGCCTGAGCTGCGCGAGCCGCTGGTGACCATGTTCCAAGGCGTGTCCGAGAGCATGTTCAAAGTCACCCACATGATCATGAAGTACGCCCCGATCGGCGTATTCGCATTGATCGCCGTGACCGTCGCCAACTTCGGCTTCGCCTCGCTGTTGCCGTTGGCCAAGCTGGTGATCCTGGTTTACGTCGCCATCCTGTTCTTCGCTTTCGTGATCCTCGGCCTGATCGCCCGCCTGTTCGGCTTCTCGGTGATCAAGCTGATGCGCATCTTCAAGGATGAGCTGGTACTGGCCTATTCCACCGCCAGCTCCGAAACCGTGCTGCCACGCGTGATCGAGAAGATGGAAGCCTACGGCGCGCCGAAGGCGATCTGCAGCTTCGTGGTGCCGACCGGCTACTCGTTCAACCTCGACGGTTCGACCCTCTACCAGAGCATTGCGGCGATCTTCATCGCCCAGCTGTATGGCATCGACCTGTCGATCGGCCAGCAACTGATGCTGGTGCTGACCCTCATGGTCACCTCCAAAGGCATCGCCGGTGTGCCGGGCGTGTCCTTCGTGGTGTTGCTGGCCACGCTGGGCAGCGTGGGCATTCCGCTGGAAGGCCTGGCGTTTATCGCCGGTGTCGACCGCATCATGGACATGGCACGTACCGCCCTGAACGTAATCGGCAATGCCCTTGCAGTGCTGGTGATCTCCCGTTGGGAAGGCATGTACGACGATGCCAAGGGCGAGCGCTATTGGAATTCGCTGCCGCACTGGCGCAGCAAGGAAGCCTCGCCGCTGGGGCAAGCCACCCGCAGCTGATAATACGACTGCTCTGACACAAACCCCGGAAAATTCCGGGGTTTGTCGTTTCTGCCAGCCCCGCTATCATTCGCTCCATTCTTCGGGGGATTTAACTGATGCTCAATGGCCTGTGGCTTGGCTTCTTTGTCGTGGCAATGGTGTCGGCACTGGCGCAATGGCTGGTCGGCGGTAACGCCGGGATTTTCGCGGCGATGGTCGAAAGCATTTTCGCCATGGCCAAACTGTCGGTGGAAGTGATGGTGCTGCTGTTCGGCACCCTGACGTTATGGCTGGGCTTTTTGCGCATCGCCGAAAAAGCCGGGATCGTCGACTGGCTGGCCAAGGCCCTCGGCCCGCTGTTCCGCCGCCTGATGCCGGAAGTGCCCGCCGGCCATCCGGCCATCGGCTTGATCACCCTCAACTTCGCTGCCAACGGCCTGGGCCTGGATAACGCCGCCACGCCTATCGGTTTGAAAGCGATGAAGGCGCTGCAGGAACTCAACCCAATCCCCAACACGGCGAGTAACGCGCAGATCCTGTTCCTGGTGCTCAACGCCTCATCGCTGACGTTGTTGCCGGTCACCATCTTCATGTACCGCGCCCAGCAAGGCGCTGCGGACCCAACACTGGTGTTCCTGCCAATCCTGCTGGCGACCAGCGCGTCCACCTTGGTGGGCCTGCTGTCGGTGGCGGTGATGCAGCGCCTGCGGCTGTGGGATCCGGTGGTGCTGGCCTATCTGATTCCAGGCGCACTGGTGCTGGGCGGCTTCATGGCGCTGCTGGCGACCCTCTCCGCCACCGCTCTGGCCGGGTTGTCGTCGATCCTGGGCAACCTCACGCTGTTTGGCCTGATCATGTTGTTCCTGGTGATCGGTGCGTTGCGCAAGGTCAAGGTGTATGAGGCGTTTGTCGAAGGGGCCAAAGAAGGCTTCGATGTGGCCAAGAACCTGCTGCCCTACCTGGTGGCGATGCTGTGTGCCGTGGGTGTGTTGCGTGCCTCAGGGGCGCTGGATTTTGGCCTTGAAGGCATTCGCCATGTGGTCGCCTGGACGGGCATGGACACGCGCTTTGTGGATGCCTTGCCGACCGCGATGGTCAAGCCGTTCTCCGGCAGCGCTGCGCGAGCGATGCTGATCGAGACCATGCAGACCCAGGGCGTGGACAGCTTCCCGGCGTTGGTGGCGGCGACGATTCAGGGCAGTACCGAGACCACTTTCTATGTGTTGGCGGTGTACTTTGGTTCGGTGGGGATCCAGCGGGCACGGCATGCCGTGGGTTGTGCGTTGCTGGCGGAGTTTGCCGGTGTGGTGGCGGCGATTTCGGTGTGCTACTGGTTCTTCGGTTAAGGCTTGGATTGCTATCGGGGGCAAGCCCCCTCCCACATTTGAATGTGTTCACAGATCAACCTGTGGGAGGGGGCTTGCCCCCGATGAGGCCCTCAGTGTTTAGCTGCGTTATTGCCTTGCTGAACCACCCAATCCACCACCTGCTTATTCAACTGATCCCCCGCCTGTCCAAACCCGGCGACCACCGCCGGCACCTTGGTACCGCTCACCGGTTGCCTCACTTCAAACCGCCGACTGGCAACAATCCGCTGATCACTGCCGCGTACCAGGCGCGCGTCCAGGCGAATCACCACCTCCACCGCACTGCCGCGGTATTCACTCTGGAACGCCTGCAATTGCCCGCCCAGTTCATAGTCGGACTGCAGGTTGGTGTCATCGGTACTCAGCAGCGTCACCCGACCATCGCGTTGAAAGCCATCCATGAAGCGGTTGCGCAACAGTACCGGCGACGGATCGCTCCAGCGCGAGTTGGCATAGCTGCTGATCAGGTCGCCATTGGGCACCACGGCAATACGTGGGCTGTCGAGAAATTCGCTGGTCTGCGGCTTATTCACACGCAGCGACCAGCTGACCGGCGCACCCTGGCTGGTGGTCTGGGCCGAGGCCAGGCGATACACATCAGAAGGGTCGGCCTTGGGCAGGATCGAGCACGCGCTCACGAGTGCCAGCGCCACAGGGGCGATCATTTGGTAAACACGCTTCATGGCGTGAACTCCTTGTTCTTGTCGCTGCCCAGCAGGTAACCGCTGGGGTTGGCTTCCAGGCGGCGGGAGATGGCGCGCAGCGAACCGAGCGTTTCGCGCAGTTCGCGCACGGCCGGCGCCAGTTCGTTGAGGCCTTGCATGCCGCTGTTCACCGAGTCCTTGTTGTTGGTCAGCAAGGTGTTGATGGTCGCGGTGCTGTGTTCCAGGGACTTCATGGCCTGCTCGGCGCTGCCAAAGGCCTGCTTGCCTTGTTCGTTGAGCAAGCCGTTGGCGTTGCGCATCAGCACAGTGGTCTGCTCCAGGGCGGCGCTGGCCTGTTTGCTCACTTGCATCAGTTGCTGCATCACCACCTTGATATCGCCGCGCTGGTCGGCGATGACGCCGGTAGTTTTTTGCAGGTTATCGAGGGTGTTGCTCAGGCGCTCGACGTTCTCGCGGGAAAACAGGTCGTTGGCGTTATGCAACAGCAGGTTGATGCTGGTCATCAGGTCGTTGCTGTTGTTCAGCAGGCGCGCGATAGGTGAGGGTGAGGCGATGATTTCCGGCAAGTTACCGTCTTTGCCCTTGAGTTCGGGGCTTTGCGGCGTACCGCCGCTGAGTTGGATAATCGAGGTGCCGGTGATGCCGGTCAGCGCCAGCTTGGCCTGGGTGTCTTCCTTGATCGGCGTCTCACCGGCCAGGCGGATACGTGCCAGTACGCGACGCGGATCTTTGGGGTCCAGGCGCAGGCTGATCACATCGCCCACTTTAATCCCGCTGTACTGCACCGAACTGCCCTGTGACAGGCCGCTGACCGCCTCGTTGAAAATCACTTCGTAATCCTGGAAGGCGCTGTCGACGCTGGACTTGGCCAGCCACAGGCCGAACAACATCGCGCCGACTACCACGATCACGCTGAACAAACCGATCATCACATGATGGGCTCGGGTTTCCATGTCATACCTCGTTGAGCGATTGAGCGGCATCCAATGCCGCGCGGCCTCGGGGGCCGTGGAAATATTCGTGAATCCACGCGTCGTCCGTTTCGGAGACGACATCGATGGCGTCGGCCACCAGCACCTTTTTCTGTGCCAGCACTGCCACGCGGTCGGTGATGGTGTACAGCGTGTCCAGGTCGTGGGTGACCAGGAACACGCTCAGGCCCAGCGCATCGCGCAGGGTCAGGATCAGTTGATCGAATTGCGCCGCGCCAATCGGGTCGAGGCCAGCGGTGGGTTCGTCGAGAAACAGGATGTCGGGGTCCAGGGCCAGCGCACGGGCCAGCGCGGCGCGCTTGATCATGCCACCCGACAGTGACGCCGGGTATTTGTCGGCTGCCGACAGTGGCAACCCGGCCAGGGCCAGTTTGACCGCGGCCAGGTGCTCGGCGTCGCGGCGGCTGAGGCCGGCGTGCTCGATTAATGGCAGCGCTACGTTTTCGGTCACGGTCAGCGAGGAAAACAGCGCGCCCTTCTGGAACAGCACGCCAAAGCGTCGCTCCACCAGGGATCGCTCATGCTCCGCCAGGCTCGGCAGGTTCTTGCCGAACACCCGGACTTCGCCTGCGCTGGGCCGGCGCAGTCCGACGATGCTGCGCAACAACACCGACTTGCCGCTGCCGGAGCCGCCGACCACGGCAAGGATCTCGCCTTTGTACAAGTCCAGGTCGAGGTTCTCGTGCACGCGTTGAGTGCCAAAGCGATTGCACAGGCCACGCACTTCAATCACCGCCTCGGCGGTCGCACGGTGTAAGCGACTCACCAGCCCATCTCCATAAAAAACAGCGCGGCGACCGCGTCCAGCACGATCACCACAAAAATCGATTGCACCACGCTGGAGGTGGTGTGGGCACCGACGGACTCGGCGCTGCCGCTCACCTTGAAGCCTTCCAGGCAGCCGATGGCGGCGATCAGGAAGGCGAAGATCGGCGCTTTCACCAGGCCCACCAGGAAATGCTGCACGCCAATGTCCGATTGCAGCAGTGAGAGGAACATCGCCGGCGAAATATCCAGGGCCACGGCGCACACCACGCCACCGCCGACAATGCCCGAGAGCATTGCCAGGAAGGTCAGCATCGGCAGCGCTACCAGTAGCGCCAGTACGCGCGGCAATACCAGCAGTTCCATCGGGTCCAGGCCCAGGGTGCGGATCGCGTCGATCTCTTCGTTGGCCTTCATCGAGCCGATTTGTGCGGTAAAGGCACTGGCGGTGCGACCGGCGATCAGGATCGCGGTCAGCAACACTCCGAATTCGCGCAGGAAGGAGAACGCCACCAGGTCGACGGTGAAAATCGTCGCGCCAAAACTCTTGAGTACGGTGGCGCCGAGGAACGCCACCACGGCACCGACCAGAAAGGTCAGCAGGGCCACGATGGGGGCGGCGTCGAGGCCGACCTGTTCCAGGTGCGCGACCATCGGAGTGAGGCGCCAACGCCTGGGCCGGAAAATTCCGCGGGCGAAGGTTTCGAGGATCAGGCCGATAAAGCCCAGCAGTTGCTTGCTGTCTTGCCAGACGGTGTCTACCGCCCGGCCGATGCGAGCCAGCACTTGAATACCGGCGGCTTCTTCCGGGGCTTTCTCCGGTACGCAAAAATCATTCAGGGAGCGGTAGACGGTCTTGAGCAGTGCACGGTCAGCGGCAGACAAGCTGCAATCGGTCTGCTCGGCGGATTGCTCGATGCGGGTCGGTCCCAGCAACTCCACCAGCAGCGAGGCGCCGGCGGTATCGAGGGCGCCCAGGCCATTGAGGTCGATACGCGCGCCCGCATCGTATTGGCCGTCGAGCTTGTCCGACAGCTTCTTCAGGCTGGCATAGTGGGCAAGCGTCCAGTCTCCCGTAATCCTCAGCTGTGGCGGGGTGATGGACGTATCGAGGTGGGCTGCACCGGCCGAGGTACTGGTGGTCATAAGCTCCGAGCTTGTTGGCTATCCACAATTCCTACGTAATAGCACGATCCTGCCTACTTTGGGTTGTCCGTTTGTGCTGAGTCCGTCACTTTGAAACGCAGCACGCCGATCACCTGCCCGTCTTCGGTCAGCACCTGTACCTGCCAGCGACCCACGGCATCGGCGGGGAAGTTCTGCTTGTGGGTCCAGGCGCGATAGCCCTCTTTGCGCCCGCCGTGGATATCCAGGGCGATGCGGTCAACCTCTTTGCCATTGAATTTCCACACGTGGTAAATCCGCTCATCCAGCCCACGCGGGGCGTTGATCGCGGTGTAGGCGTAGAGCCCGCCGCTGCGCAGTTGAGCGGCGGTGACTTCCTTGAGGTCGTCGCCCGGCGTGCGGTCTTGCAGTTGGGTGCTGATGGCCACTTCGGTCATCCACAGCGTGGCTGGCGGCACCCAGCTGCGCAGGAACCAACCGGCGCAGCCAATCGCAGCGGTGACCCCCAGTAGCATCGCCCAGCCTTTGAGGCTGCGCAGCGGCAGGCTTACCGCCAGGCTCGGGATCGACAGTGCCATGGCGACGCCGAGGGCCAGCTTGTAACTCTCAGCCGTGGTCAGGTGCAGGATGATCGGCAGTGCGGTGAGCAGCGCCGCGAACAGCGTGAAGGTGTGCAGTGCGAGGAACAGCGAGCGTTTGGGCGCCAGCCATTTGTAGTACAGCGGGTCGATTATCGATACCAGCGCTGCGGCGCCGAGCAGGCCGGTGAACACCGACTGGCCACTGTTCCAGGCGGTGGTGATGAAAAAGAACGGCAGCACAAAGAACAGGCTTTCCTGGTGAATCATCTGGGTCGCATAGCGCAGCAGCGGCTCGGGGATTTCGCGCTTGAAGACTTTGGTGAACAGCTGGGTAAAGCTGTTTTCCAGCATCAGCCACAGCCAGCTCACCAGCATGATCACGGCGATCCAACTGGCCATGCCCTGCTGGCGATCCACCAGAATGAAGCTGCCCACACCCGAGACAAAACCGCCAAGTGCTATCACCCCGGGGTAGCGCTTCATCAGTTCGAGGATGCGGGTGATCAAGCGGGTCAGGTTTTGCATTCGGCGGTTCGCAGTCTTTGTAGGAGAAAATCCCAGACAGAATAACGTCTTAGCCCGTTGTCCGGTGCCTCATTACGCAAACCGTTTGCGATAAACCCGCACTCCGATCAACACAAAGGTGATCAAACCGAGCACGCCGGCACCGATCCAACTCAGGCCGTCATAGCTGAGCAGCGGTTTCTCGATACGCCAGTAGCCGGGCTGCTGGAACACTTGGCGCATGGCCTGGTTGGTCTGCTCCAGGCTTACCGCCTTGATGCGCTTGACCGGGTCGCTGAAATGGCCGTTGTTGTAGTCACCGGAAGCGCTCCAGTAGTAGTCGGCCAGCGCGCTGTTGCCCTGCACTGCCCAGGCCTGGCGCGCGATGGCGGCTTGTTGCAAGCGAGCGAATACCGCCGGATCGAGGCCATCCTTGAGCAGTTGGGCCTTGAGGTCATGGAGAACCTGCTCTGCTTCGGGGAGGTTTTCGCGCTCAAGGTCGGCATTCAAGCTGAGGAAACCGACGCCGCCGAGGACTTCACGTTCGCTCCAGGGGCCGTAGGACAAACCGTGCTTGAGGCGCAGTTGGCGGTACAGCGCCCAATCGAGGTAATCCTTGAGCAGGTCGTAGGTCTCATCATGCTGGTCGTCCAGCACCGGCTCGGGGAACAGCCAGTGCAGCTTGGCGCTGTCGCCGACCCAGCCGTGGATCAGTTCGCGATGGCTGGCGGCGGCGTGCTGGATCTCCGGCAGCGCTGGGTGTTCAGTGGGGTCAACCGGGTCGAGTTGCCCGAAGGTGCGCTCCAGATAGGCCGGCAGCAGCTTGTCGAGGTCGCCGACGATGATCAAGGTCATGTTGTTGGGCGCGTACCAGTGTTTGCGCAGGTGCTCCAACTGGTCGCGGGTCAGGTGGTCGACCTCGGCGCGCTCGGCGCATTTGAGTCCCAGTTCGACCGCCAATTGGTTGCTGGCGGTGTGGCCCAGGTCCTGGCGGTCCAACAGGCGTTGCAGGTGTGAGTAGTGGCCGCCGTCTTCACGTTCGACGACCTGCTTGGCGGCGTTGATATTGGCGTCGGTCAGTTCGGTGCGGGTGATGATCGCCAGCAGCAGGTCCAGCACTTTGCGCTGGTTTTGTGCGGGCGCCTCGATCACAAAGGTGGTGTCGGCGTTGCTGGTGTAGGCATTCCACTCGCCGCCCAGCGCTTGCATGCGGTCTTCCAGCTCACCTTCGCCGCCGCCGTCGATGCCGCTGAACAGCAAGTGTTCCAGCAGGTGCGGCAATTCCTTGTCTTCGCAGCTGAAGTCATCCAGGCCCACGCCCACCACCAGGCGGATCGCCACATGCCCGCGCTCGGTGCCCGGTTTGAGCAACAGTTGCAGGCCGTTGGGCAAGGTATAGCCCTCGACTTGCAGGCGGTCAAAGGCGAAGACGTGGGCAGAACCCATGAGCAGACAAGCGAACAGCAGGCGACGCATAACAAGCTTCCTGGCGAGTGAGGTCAGTGTTAACTGACTTCACGGGCCATCGTACGTTCAGGGCGAATGTGTGATGTCGGCAATATCTTCGGCAGAGAGCGCGCCGGTGTCGGACGTTTCCAAGACTACATAGGCACTGCTGCAAAACAACGAGTTCAGTCGTTTCATGTCGGCAATCAGTTCCAGGTGCAGGGAGCTGGTCTCCAGGCTTTGCACGATTTTGCGCTGTAGCCGGCTGACGTGGGCATGTGCCAGGCGGCGTTCCTGGGCGCGGAAACGGCGTTTTTCGCGCAGCAATTGGCGGGCGCTTTCCGGGTCGGCGCTGAGGAACACCGACAGGCCCAGGCGCAGATTGGCGATCAGTTGGCTGTGCAGGCCAGTGAGTTCTTCCAGGCCGACTTCGGAGAACTGGCGACGCTGTGAGGTTTTTTGCTGCTGGACTTTGCGCAGCATGCGTTCGATCAGGTCGCCGGCCAGTTTCAGGTTGATGGAAAGCTCGATGATTTCCGCCCAGCGGCGGCTGTCGTGCTCGCTGAGGTCTTCGCGGGGCATCTGCGCCAGGTAGAGTTTGATCGCGCTGTAGAGCGACTCGACGTCATCGCTGAGGCTGCGCATTTCCTGGGTGATGGCGGTCTGTTTACCACGCAGGACTTCCTGCATGGCGGTGAGCATATTGTCGATCAGGTCGCCCAGGCGCAGGGTTTCACGGGCGGCGTTGGCCAGCGCCAGGCTCGGTGTGGCCAGGGCGGCCAAGTCAAGGTGGCGGGGTTTGGCCTTGCCATTGGTTTCTTCGCGCTCGGGCAGCAACCAGGCACATAGCCGGGCCATCGGGCCGATGGTCGGCAACAGGATCAGGCAGCGGCTGACGTTATAGAGCAGGTGGAAGGTGATGACCATGCCTTGGGCGCTGTAGTCCAAGCCGTCCATCCACAGCACCAGCGGGTCGAGTACCGGGATGATCAGCAGCAAGCCGATCAACTTGTACAGCAAGCTGCCCAGCGCCACTTGGCGTCCGGCGGCGTTTTGCATGCTCGTGCTGAGGAAAGCCAGGACGCCGCTGCCGATGTTGGCGCCGATCACCAGGCCGATCGCCACGTGCAAGCCGATCACGCCGGCGCCGGCGAGGGTGGCGGTCAGCAGGACGGCGGCCAGGCTGGAGTAGGAAATCATCGCGAACAAAGCGCCGACCAGGGCGTCGAGCAAAATGTCGCCGGTCAACGAAGCGAACAGCACTTTCACACCTTGGGCGTGGGTGATGGGGCCGGCGGCTTCGACGATCAATTGCAGGGCGAGGATGATCAGCCCTAGGCCGATGCCGACCCTGCCCAACTGCCCTGCCCGCGTTTGTTTACGCGACAGAAAGAAAATCACCCCGAGAAAGATCAGCAGCGGTGACAGCCAGGACAAGTCAAACGTCAGCACCCGCGCCATCAGCGCGGTACCGACGTCTGCACCGAGCATGGTCGCCAAGGCGGGCATCAGCCCCATCAGGCCCTGGCCGACAAAGGAGGTCACCAGCATTGCCGTGGCGTTGCTGCTCTGCACCATGGCGGTCACCAGGATACCGGCGATAAACGCCAGCCAGCGCCTGGACATGTTCTGCCCGATGACTTGGCGCAAGTTGGAACCGTAGACCCGCAGGATGCCGGTACGGACGATGTGCGTGCCCCAGATAAGCAGGGTCACGGCGGAAAGCAGATTGAGCAGGGTCAGCATGCTCGGCCCCCCGTGTAGGTGCGCTCTAAAATGAGCGAAGGAAAGTTACCGCGTGCCGCTCTACGTCTTTTACTTAAGCTGTAGTTGGCGAATGGGCTCTGCGCCAGCATCGCATAGCTAAAGTGGGGATTGAAACAAAACTGTCATGAAATCAGCTTTTTGCAGATGAGAAAAAGGGGCTCGAAAGCTAATGCCAGTCAGTTAAGGGTGAGCACCGTACCTGTGGCGAGGGAGCTTGCTCCCGTTGGACTGCGCAGCAGTCCCAGTCTTTTGAAACAAAGAGCTGGGGCCGCTTCGCGGCCCAACGGGAGCAAGCTCCCTCGCCACAGGTTATTTTGTACCCTTTCTACGTCTTAACTGACTGGCATTAGGCTCGAAAGCCCCTTTCAGCAGCGGGTCAGCTTTATTGACCCGGAATGTCTTTGCGCAGTTTCACCGGATCCTGCTGTTTGCGCTTTTTCGCGATGGCCGTACGCATCTTGATGTTCACCGCTTCCACCGCCAGCGAGAACGCCATGGCGAAGTAAACGTAGCCTTTTGGCACGTGCACATCGAAGGATTCGGCGATCAGTACAGTACCCACCACCAGCAGGAACGACAGGGCCAGCATCTTCAGCGACGGGTGCTTGTCGATGAATTCGCTGATGGTGCCTGCGGCCAGCATCATCACCAGTACCGCAACAACAATCGCCGCGACCATGACCGGCACGTGGGAGACCATGCCAACAGCGGTGATCACCGAGTCCAGGGAGAACACGATGTCGATGATCGCGATCTGGATGATGGTGTAGATGAACTTACCACCCTTGCCGCCTGGCTCGTCGTGGGTTTCGTCTTCACCTTCCAGTGCGTGGTACATCTCCTGGGAGCTTTTCCACAGCAGGAACAGACCACCGAAGAACAGGATCAGGTCGCGGCCGGAAATGCCTTGGCCGAAGACCACGAACAGGTCGGCGGTCAGTTGCATCACCCAGGTGATCGACAGCAGCAACATGATGCGCGTGACCATGGCCAGGGCCAGGCCGAAGATCCGGGTGCGCGCCTGCATATGCTTGGGCATGCGGCTGACCAGGATCGAAATCATGATGATGTTATCGATGCCCAGGACGATCTCGAGGGCCGTCAGGGTGAAGAAGGCAATCCAGATTTCCGGATTGGTCAGCCATTCCATGTGTATTCCTTTGAGCAAGTGTTAAACCGCGCAAGCTGCAGCGCCGCGCGGTGAGTGAGTCGGTACGATTATAGAGTGCTGAACAGCGGAAAAATCCCCATCAGCAATGCGGCGAACATTATGCACAGGCACACCAGTACTGCCCACTTCAGGGTGAAGCGCTGGTGATCGCCAAATTCGATACCGGCCAGGGCTACCAGCAGGTAGGTCGACGGTACCAGCGGGCTGAGCAAGTGCACAGGCTGGCCAACGATGGAGGCGCGGGCCATTTCCACGGCGGTGATGCCGTAGTGGCTGGCGGCTTCGGCGAGCACTGGCAGAACGCCATAGTAGAACGCGTCGTTGGACATGAAGAAGGTAAACGGCATGCTCACCAGTGCGGTGATCACGGCCAGGTAAGGGCCCATGGCCTCCGGGATGACCGCCAGCAGGCTCTTGGACATGGCGTCGACCATGCCGGTACCGGACAGGATGCCGGTGAAGATACCCGCGGCGAAGATCAGACCCACCACCGCCAGTACGCTGCCGGCGTGGGCGGCGACGCGGTCTTTCTGCTGTTGCAGGCAGGGGTAGTTGACGATCATCGCGATACTGAATGCCACCATGAACAGCACCGGCAACGGCAACAGACCGGCGATCAGGGTGCACATCAGGGCCAGGGTCAGTGCGCCGTTGAACCAGATCAGCTTGGGACGACGAGCGTCGGGGTATTGCGACACGCTGATTTCACTGTGGTCGATCTCATCGCCTTGCAGGTGCAGTTCACCCAGGCGCGCACGTTCGCGTTTGCCGTACATGTAGGCAATCACCAGGATCGCCACCACGCCGGCGGCCATCGCCGGGATCATCGGTACGAAAATATCCGATGGGTCCACATGCAGCGCACTGGCGGCACGGGCGGTCGGGCCGCCCCAAGGGGTCATGTTCATCACGCCACCGGCGAGGATGATCAAGCCTGCCATGATCCGCGGGCTCATGCCGATGCGCTGGTACAGCGGCAGCATCGCGGCCACGCAGATCATGTAAGTGGTAGCGCCATCACCGTCGAGGGACACGACCAGGGCCAGCACGGCGGTACCGACGGAGACCTTCAGCGGGTCGCCCTTGACCATCTTGAGGATCTTGCGCACGGCCGGGTCGAACAGGCCGGAGTCGATCATCAGGGCAAAGTAGAGAATGGCGAACATCAGCATCACGCCGGTCGGCGCGAGCTTGGTGATGCCTTCGAGCATCATCGGGCCGATCTTCGGGGCGAAACCGCCGAACAGCGCAAACAGGATCGGCACGATGATCAGGGCGATCAGCGCGGACAGGCGCTTGGTCATGATCAGGAACATGAACGTGATGACCATGGCAAAGCCAAGGAAAGTCAGCATAGGAATACTCCAGGCGTAGCGTGGCTAGGGAATGGCGAACCGGGTGGGGTCAGCGCAGAACGAAAGGCACGAGGCGTACGGGTGGAGTTGGGGCGAACAGGCGGGTACGGACGGACATCGGGAATCACCATTGTTGTTGTTAACAGCCGGTCTGTTGCCGGCAGTGGAGGCGATCCTAGACGGGTAAGCTTTCAGCCAGCTTTCGCCGGAAAAACAGGTGACGAAGGGAATGCACGCAGTCTCTGGCTTTATGTAGATCAAAATGTGGGAGGGGGCTTGCCCCGATAGCGGTGTGTCAGCCTGTGCATGCAGTGACTGGCACGCTGCAATCGGGGGCAAGCCCCCTCCCACATTTGTCTGTGTTTGGCTTGAGGTTTTTAGGGCAGTTCCAGACCGCCCGCTGCTTTGTGCAACGTCCGCAAATGCTCGCCCACCAGTTTGAGGTTGGCTTCGCAGGCGGCAATTTCGGCGGAACGGGAAGGATCCAGCAGCGCCCTCACCTCTTTATCCAATTCGCCGGTCAGGGATTGCAGCTGCTTCTGGCGCTCGGCGCTTTCCGATTCAAGACGCTTTGCTTCCGAAGGTTGCGGCAGGCCATAACCACCGCTGCCCAGCAGCTCCGCCGGGCGACTGAGGAAGCCGCTGTTGGCGAGGATCTGCTGCAGCGTGGCGTTGGCTTTCTCCATGCCACCGTTTTTCAGCTCGCGGGCACCGAGGTAGCGTTGTTTGACTTCGTCCTGGGCCAGCATCAACTGCTTGCGAAAGCTTGCCTGCTCAAGCAGTAGCAGCGCGGCGCTGGTGCGCAGATCGGCCTGGCCGAACCACTGGCGGCGCTCCTCTGCGCTGAGGGACAGCCAGTCTTCAACCTGGGTCTGTTTGATCGGCAGGCGTTTGCGCAGCACATCGAACATGGCCTGGTAGCGTTCGCGGAAGGAGTCGAAGTGATAACCCAGGCGCAGTGCCCGGCGTTTGTCATCCAGCACACTGGTGTCGGCCAGGCCGCGGGCGTTCAGGACTTCGAGCAGACCGTTGGGAGTGATGTTGTCCAGGCCGGTCAGTTGCGGGTTGGCGCTGCCGCTGCGTAGCAGTTTCAGGCTCTCCACCGCGCAGTTGTTGGAGATGAAGAAGTAGTTGCCGTCGTAGCTCCAATGCATCTCGGCGGCGTGCTCGACGGTGTCGTTGATTTCCTGGCGGGTCAACTTCAACGGTACGGAAGCCAGGCCGCGCAATTCGGTCTTGGTGTATTCGTCGATCACTTGCGCCAGTGGCAGTACAAACAACCGCGATGGGTACTTGCCGACCAGGCCATCCCAGCTCGATAGCTGTACGTCACCGACGAACGCGCGGTAGGACAACACCAGATGCTGGTCCAGGTCGAGCCGACAATCCGGCCCGCGTGGACGCCCCGGCGCACAGATCACCAGGCGTAGCATGCTGTGGCCCCAGCGGCTGACCAGGTTCTGGTTAGCTTCGGCCAGCAGGTAGTCGATTTCGTAGACGCGCTCCGGGTCCACATGACCCAGCGGCGTCTTGGCGAAATCGTTACCGGCGTTCAGGAAGGCGTAGGTGCTGGCGCAGGTGTCTTGTTCCGGCGGGGCCCAGCCGAAGTGTTTCTGGTAATAGCGGAACAATGCCGGGCGCCGGCAGGCGTAGCTGGGGTCGAGGAGGAAGTACTCCATGTTGACCGCGACGAATTCCAGCGGGCTGGTGGTTTCGTAGATGTCCGGGCTGCGGGCGACCTGATGGTTGTGCTGCTCACGCTCGCCGCGACGGCCGACGTATTGCGGCCAGCCGGCAAGGTCCAGCAGGCGCGGGTCGTCACTGAGGGTAAAGCGACGGCCATTCTGGCCACGGCATTGATCAGGCAGGCCGATCAGGCCGGTGAGGTTGTTTTGGCGGCTGCAACGATTGATCAGCGCGCGGTCCTCTTTGGACCACAGGCGCGCACGGTCATAGATGTGGGTCAGTTCGTGCAGCACCGTGGCGAGCATTTCGCGACGCACGGTGCCGTGGGGGCGATTGGTTTTCTGCGTGGCGGCGCTGCCGTCGGTCAGGCTGGCGAGCAGGTTACGGTTGAGGTCCAGCTCGGACACGAGGGAGGCTTGCCCGTAGGCATTCTCGGGCATTTTGTCGGTCCAGCCGACATCGATGCGCCGGTCCAACTGCTCGATAAAGCGCGGCGGTAACGAGCGCATGGCTTCGTCGAGCAACGCCTGGCTGGCCTGCTGTTCAGCCGGACTCAGACCCTCGGTCTTGAGCCGCAGTTGCAAGCTGGCCTGGGCTGCGCTGGCACACAGCAGCACAGTCCCGGCCAGGAGCCAGGCGGCAATTCGCCTCACAGTGCGAGGATAGCTTCTGCGAGGGTCTGGTCACTGGCGTCGCGGGCTTCCGGCAGGCGTGTGCGCAGGGTGTCGAAGGCCGCTTCCAAGTGCGCGCCACGGATCTCGCCGTTGGTAGCGACGAAACTGGCGGCGTCATCGTGGGCTTCGCGCACCACTTTGGAGTCGCGGATGGAGGTGGTGGTGTCCGAAGTGAAATCAATGGTGCGGCCTGAGGCGCGAACAATGATGTTACTGGTGGCCACCAGGGTATGCGCTTGGGCAACGTCGGCCAACAACAGCAGGCCAAGGGTGGCGGCGATCAGCGGGCTACGCATGGAATTACTCCGAATACAAAGATGGAATGCAAAGATGATTATTGGACGAGAATTGCTTGCGCCAGTTCAAGGTCGCTGGCGTTAAGTTTTGGTTGGCTGCGGCGCAGATAATCCAGCGCTGACTCCAGCCGTGCGCCCCGCCATTCGCCGTCAGTGGCGATAAACGCGGCAGCGTCATCCTGAGCGGCCATTATCACTTTTTTGTCGAAGGGTGCGGAGGTCACCTTGCTGGTGGCATACGCGCTCACGACCGTGCTCTGGGTGGTGAGGTCAAAGGCCGAAGCCAATGGCGACCAGCCGCAGAAAAACACCACAGGGACTATTAAAAGGCGGTATGAAAAAGCCATGGGACTCGACAACTGAAAGCGAGCGCCAAGGCTAGCGCAATGCCCAGGCGAGAGCCAGTGCATCGGTATCAGGGAGCGGCAGACGCTCCCTTTGTGCTCCGAATCAGATAGCCAGGATCGCTTGGGCCAGTTGCGCGTCAGTCGCGGTATTCAATTGCGGCGCTTGTTGGCGGATCTGTGCCAGGGCGCTCTCCAGTTTCACACCACGAATGGCACCTTCGCTGGCGACAAAGCTGGCGGCGTCGTCACGAGCGGCGCGCACGACCTTGTTGTCGCGCAGTGAAGAAGTGGCATCGGAGCTGGCGTCGGAGGTGGCCTTGAGCGCGCCGACGATGGAGTCGGTGGTCACGATGAAGCTGCTCGCGCTGGCGTTGGCAGTCAGGGCCAATAGGGCAGCAGCACTCAGCAAGCGAAGACGGGACATGGGAAGACTCCTGTAGATGAACGGATAAGGTGGCGCAGGGCAGCCATTGGGGATCAGACGCCTGTACGACGCGGTTCGCCACGTGGTGGCTGGATATTAAGCTGCCGCTTATCCGTTCGGGAAGCTTCTTGACTGCCTAGTCACGCCAGAACGGCTTGGACAGCTCGGCCATTCGGTCGCCATGGCTGATGCCCAGGTCTGACAGTTCCCGAGCATCGAGCTGTGACAGTTGACGCCGTTCATAAGCCAGGCGTGCCCATCTAACGAAGGCAAAGGCCACCTGGCGTGGCAGCCGCTTATAAAGAGGGGAAGTCGTATCCATGGCGAGTACCTTTCATGAGGTCTTGGATCACCATATTGGATGGGGCGGGGTCACCGATACAGATACACCAGAGTTAAATTGTACTGCTTAACTGTTGTGCTTTATTAACTGTACCTGTCATTGAGAAAGGCTTCTGTTTTTACGCTCAAAACCCCAAACCCGGAAACAACAAAGCCCGCCTCCGGTTTCCCGGGGCGGGCTCTGTTTTGACAAATCAGGTTGCTGGCAGTGGACCCGTCAGGTCAGGGCCAGCGAGCGCTAAATCAGCGCCAGAACGGCTTGCTCAGCTCTTCGTAGCGTTGAGCTTCGCTGATGCCTGCGTCAGCCAGCAGACGCGAATCCAGACGAGCCAGTTGGTGGCGGCTGGAGATGCGGCGCTGCCACAACATCAGGTTGGCGATAACGCGCAGAGGCAGGGAAGCCTGAGTGTTTACAGCTTTTTCTTCAAAGAACAGTTCGGAACTGAGTGTACGTTCCATGATGACATCCTTCCGCTTGTGGCGGGATTAGGTAGTGGTTTAACTGATGCCAATGATCCTCTCCCGGCGCAAGACTCTCTAGATACAGTTCACCTGTATTGTGAGGGGCCAGTTAACTGTTTATAGGTGCTGTACTGTACGAAAATAGGGCAACTGTACCTGTCTGCACTTAAGTGGTGCGAAATAGCCATTTTCGATGAGGGGTGTGGGATATTTCGGTAGGAAATGACCGGTACAGCAGTACAGTTTTTTCAAGAAGTGGCAGCGACAAGGCCGAGCTGATGAAACTGTATTTGCATCAGCTCGGATCTGTATCAATCAGGCCTTGAGCATGTGCCCGGTTTCTTCCAGGTTAATGTGCCAGCTCAGTGCTTCGCGCAGGATGTGTGGGGTATGCCCGCCGATGGCGCAGGCAGCATCGAAGTAACTGTTCAGCGCATCGCGGTACGCCGGGTGTACACAGTTGTCGATGATCACCCGCCCTCGTTCCCGTGGCGCCAGGCCACGCAGGTCAGCCAGCCCGACTTCGGTCACCAGGATGTCGACGTCATGCTCGGTGTGGTCCACATGACTGACCATCGGCACTACGCTGGAAATTGCCCCGCCCTTGGCAATCGACTTGGTCACGAAGATCGCCAAGTGTGCGTTGCGCGCAAAATCCCCGGAGCCGCCAATGCCGTTCATCATGCGCGTGCCGCAGATGTGGGTGGAGTTGACGTTGCCGTAGATGTCGAACTCCAGTGCGGTGTTGATACCGATGATGCCCAACCGACGCACCACCTCAGGGTGATTGGAGATTTCCTGCGGGCGCAGTACCAGCTTGTCTTTGTAGTGTTCCAAGTTGCCGAACACATCGGCATTGCGCCGCTCTGACAACGTGATCGAGCTGCCCGACGCGAAGCTCAATTTGCCTGCATCGATCAGGTCGAAGGTCGAGTCCTGCAACACTTCCGAATACATGGTGAGGTCTTCGAACGGCGAGTCGATCAATCCGCACATCACTGCGTTGGCGATGTTGCCGATCCCTGCCTGCAGCGGGCCGAGCTTGTTGGTCATGCGTCCCGCATCGACTTCCTGCTTGAGGAAGTTGATCAGGTGATTGGCGATGCCTTGTGTGTCGCTGTCAGGCGGCGTCACGGTAGAGGCCGAGTCAGCCTGGTTGGTGATCACGATGGCGACGATTTTTTCCGGTGGGATGGGGATGGCGGTGCTGCCAATGCGATCATCGACTTTCACCAACGGGATCGGCGTGCGCGTCGGCCGGTAGGTCGGGATATAGATGTCGTGCAGCCCTTCCAGGTTCGGGTTGTGCGCCATGTTGATCTCGACAATCACCTGCTTGGCGAAAATCGCGAAGCTGGCCGAGTTACCCACAGACGTGGTGGGCACAATATGCCCCTGTTCCGTGATTGCGACCGCTTCAATCACTGCAATGTCCGGCAGCTTGAGTTGGTTGTTACGCAATTGCTCGACGGTTTCCGACAAGTGCTGGTCGATAAACATCACTTCGCCGGCGTTGATCGCTTTGCGCAAGGTACTGTCGACCTGAAACGGCATGCGTCGGGACAGCACGCCGGCTTCGGTCAATTGCTTATCCAGGTCATTGCCCAGGCTGGCGCCGGTCATCAGGGTGATTTTCAGCGGAGAAGTCTTGGCGCGCTCGGCCAAGGCGTGGGGGACGGCCTTGGCTTCACCGGCACGGGTGAAGCCGCTCATGCCGACGGTCATGCCGTCTTCGATCAGTGCGGCGGCGTCTGCCGCGCTCATGACCTTGTTCAACAACGAAGGCAAGCGGATGCGATCACGGTACATGGATTCTTATCTCGGGCTACGGAAGCAAGGTGCGCAGTTTAGTGATTTCAAAAAAAATCGGCCCGCTACCATGGTCGAATGCCAGGTAGCGATTTAGAGCCTTTGGTCGGGTTTCATGGAGTAATAAAAAACCCCAGCCTACAAGAGGCCGGGGTTTCGAGTATTGCGCTGAAGCAGTGTTACTCGACGGCTTTGACCATGTCTTCAATGACCTTCTTGGCATCTCCGAAGACCATCATGGTCTTGTCCAGATAGAACAGCTCGTTATCCAAACCGGCATAACCGCTGGCCATCGAGCGCTTATTGACGATGATGGTTTTGGCCTTGAACGCCTCGAGGATCGGCATGCCGGCAATCGGCGAGTTCGGGTCGTTTTTGGCGGCCGGGTTGACCACGTCGTTCGCGCCAAGCACCAGCACCACATCGGCCTGGCCGAACTCGGAGTTGATGTCTTCCATCTCGAACACTTGGTCGTAAGGCACCTCCGCCTCGGCGAGCAGTACGTTCATGTGCCCAGGCATACGGCCCGCCACTGGGTGAATCGCGTATTTCACGGTGACGCCGCGATGGGTCAGCTTCTCGGTCAGTTCCTTGAGTGCGTGTTGCGCTCGCGCCACTGCCAGGCCGTAGCCCGGCACAATGATCACGGTGTCGGCGTTGGTCAGCAGGAAGGTCGCGTCGTCGGCCGAACCGGATTTCACCGGGCGCGCTTCTTTCGAGCCCGCCGCCGCGCCGGCATCCGGCGCATTGCCGAAACCGCCGAGCAGTACGTTAAAGAAGGAGCGGTTCATCGCCTTGCACATAATGTACGAGAGGATTGCGCCGCTGGAGCCCACCAGGGAGCCGGCGATGATCAACATCGAGTTGTTCAGCGAGAAGCCGATGCCCGCCGCTGCCCAGCCGGAGTAGCTGTTGAGCATCGACACCACCACCGGCATGTCCGCGCCGCCGATCGGGATGATGATCAGCACGCCAAGCACGAAGGCCAGGGCCAGCATCAGCGCAAAGGCGGTGAGGTTGCCGGTGAACATGAACGCCAGGCCGAGGCCAAGTGTTGCGAGGCCGAGCACCAGGTTCAGCTTGTGCTGGCCGCCGAACTGTACCGGTGCGCCTTGGAACAGACGGAACTTGTACTTGCCCGACAGCTTGCCGAACGCGATTACCGAGCCGGAGAACGTAATTGCGCCGATGGCCGCGCCGAGAAACAGCTCCAGGCGGTTACCGGCTGGAATCGAGTCGCCCAGGTGTTTGACGATGCCCAGGGATTGCGGCTCGACCACCGCGGCAATCGCAATAAACACGGCGGCCAGACCGATCATGCTGTGCATGAACGCCACCAGCTCCGGCATCTTGGTCATTTCTACGCGCTTGGCCATGATCGAACCGGCGGTGCCGCCGATCAGCAGGCCGACGATCACATAGCCGATGCCGGCGGTGGCGAGCTCAGCGCCCAGCTTATAGATGAGGCCCACCGTGGTAAGTACCGCAAGCGCCATGCCGAGCATCCCGAACAGGTTGCCGCGCCGCGACGTGGTCGGATGTGACAGGCCTTTGAGGGCCTGGATGAAGCAGATCGACGCGATCAGGTAGAGCGTCGTTACCAGATTCATGCTCATTACTTCGGCGCCTCTTCTTTTGCTTTCGGGGCTTTCTTCTTGAACATCTCAAGCATGCGGCGGGTGACCAGGAAGCCACCGAATACGTTCACTGCTGCCAGTGCCACGGCCAGCGTGCCCATGGTCTTGCCCAGTGGTGTGACGGTGAGGGCTGCGGCGAGCATGGCGCCGACGATCACGATCGCGGAAATGGCGTTGGTCACCGCCATCAATGGCGTGTGCAGCGCGGGCGTTACGTTCCAGACCACGTGGTAACCGACATAAATCGCCAGCACAAAGATGATCAGGTTGTAGATACCGGGGGAGATAAGCTCTTCCATCGTCTGAATCCCTGCTTAGGCGTTTTTGCGGATGACTTGGCCGTCGCGGCACATCAGGCACGCAGCGACGATGTCGTCTTCAAGGTTGATTTCAAACTGCCCTTCCTTGGTGAAGACCAGCTTCAGGAAGTCCAGCAGGTTGCGCGCATACAAAGCTGACGCGTCGGCAGCGACGGCACCGGCCAAGTTGGTCGGGCCGCAGATGATCACGCCATTTTCCACCACCACCTGGTCGGCGACGGTCAGCGGGCAGTTGCCACCTTGGGCGGCGGCGAGGTCGATGACCACTGAGCCGGGCTTCATCTGTGCGACGGTTTCGGCGCTGAGCAGGGTCGGCGCTTTTCGGCCGGGGATCAGGGCGGTGGTAATGACGATGTCGGCCTGCTTGGCGCGCTCGTGCACGGCCAGGGCCTGGCGCTGCATCCAGCTGGTCGGCATTGGGCGTGCATAGCCACCGACGCCGACGGCGCATTCGCGTTCTTCATCGGTTTCGTAAGGCACGTCAACGAATTTGGCACCCAGGGATTCGATCTGCTCTTTAACGGCCGGGCGCACGTCAGACGCTTCGATCACTGCACCCAGGCGTTTCGCTGTGGCAATGGCTTGCAGGCCTGCGACACCGGCGCCGAGGATCAGTACGCGCGCAGCTTTCACGGTGCCTGCGGCCGTCATCAGCATCGGCATGAAGCGCGGGTAATGATGCGCAGCCAGCAACACGGCTTTATAGCCGGCGATGTTGGCCTGGGATGACAGCACGTCGAGGCTCTGGGCCCGTGAGGTGCGTGGCGCTGCTTCAAGAGCAAAGGCCGTGATGCCGCGTTCGGCGAGCTTGGCAATGGTTTCATTGCTGAACGGATTGAGCATGCCCACCAACACGGTGCCGCTTTTGATCAGCGCCAGCTCGCTGTCACTGGGGGCCACCACCTTGAGAATCAGCTCGGCGCCAAACGCATCGTTGGCACTGCCAATGGTTGCGCCTGCCGCTTCATAGGCATTGTCCACGACGCTGGCCTTTAGGCCTGCCCCGCTTTGTACAGTGACCTTATGGCCCTGGCCGATCAGCTTCTTGATGGTTTCCGGGGTGGCAGCCACCCGCGTTTCACCGGTCTGGGTTTCGAGAGGAACACCAATGTGCACGTCAAATCTCCTGCATGATCTTTTTGCTTTTGATCTTTTTGTAAAAAGGCCAGTGCACCGCGAGTGGCGCAACTGGGGCGGCCGATCAGCACGATCCCGCTGAAATGACAGCGGGGCGCGGCATTTTGCAGGCGAACTTTACGGCCTTCAAGGGATTATGACGGGTGACGAAAAATTAACTACAAGTCACCCTGTGACTGATTGTCGCAACACCTTGAAATAACCTCTTCAAATACATGGGCTTAAAGGGCTGCAGGCAGTTTTGCACTCTTTTGCCATCGCCGGTGTGAATAGTCGGCTATTGGCTTGTGACAGTCGCTATAAGCCAAGTAGATCATGGCTTTGAGCCTTTTTTGGACTGACAGATACAGTCTGTTGAAATGCGACATATACGTATATCTGTAGGATTGAAAATTTACTGACTACAAAGTCAGTAACGCGGTTGTGGCCTTTAAATGCTGGGGCTGTACCGCTGGGACTGGTCGATAAGCCAATCCCTGAAGGCGTGCAATGAGGCAGATTCGACCTTTTTGTCCGGAATCATCAAGTAATAAGCCTTTGAGCTGCTCAGCGCCTCTGGGCTGGCGATCAGCAATTGTCCCTCCTCAAGCTCGCGCTGGATGAGGAACGGTGGAATCAGCGCGATCCCCATATCGTGCATGGCGGCCTGGGACAACATCGAGAATAGCTCGTATCGGGGGCCTGTCATGTCGCGGGGTATGTTCAGTTGTTGGGCGTTGAACCATTGGCGCCACGCGTAGGGGCGTGTGGTCTGCTGCAGAAGCGGCAGTTCTGCGATCTCCTGGGGACTGAACCGCGTGTGGCTACCCAATAGCCGAGGGCTGCACACTGGGACAGGGTTTTCCCCCATCAGTCGGTGGGATTCTGTGCCGGACCAGTCGGCATCGCCGAAGTAGATCGCGGCGTCGAATTCAGTGTCGGCAAACAGGAAGGGTCGTGTTCGGTTCGTGAGGTTAACGGTGACTTCGGGGTGCTGGCGTTGGAAGTCCTTGAGGCGAGGAATCAGCCATTGAGTACCGAATGTCGGGACAACGGCCAGTTCGATGGTGTTAGCGCCCTGCTGACCCATGACGGAAAGCGTATCGCGTTCCACCGCATCCAATTGCGTGGCCACGCGACGACTGTAGGACAGCCCCGCTTCTGTAAGCTTTACCCCACGCCGTGAGCGGCGAAACAGCTCGACACTTAAAAACTCTTCGAGGCTGGCGATCTGTCGACAGATGGCACCTTGCGTGATCGAAAGCTCCTGCGCCGCCTTGGTAAAGCTCTCGTGGCGGGCTGCCGCTTCAAAACTGACAAGGGCGGTGGTGCTGGGAATTTTTCTGCGCATATACCGTGTCCTCACTTACTAAAGCGCATATGCGCCTTTCTCGGCTACTTCGAAGTGAGAAATTAGCACAACCCTATGCGGAAACCTCGTTTGCCCTCTGCGCGTGTCGGGCCTAGGCTGCTTCCACGACTTCCGATTCTTTCCGCGAGGACTTATTCATGGCTGGCAAGGCAAGCTTCAACTGGATCGATCCACTGCTGCTCGATCAACAGCTCACCGAAGAAGAGCGCATGGTGCGCGACAGTGCTGAGCAGTTCGCCCAGGACAAGTTGGCCCCGCGTGTGCTCGAAGCCTTTCGCCATGAAAAGACCGACCCTGCTATTTTTCGCGAGATGGGCGAGACCGGTTTGCTCGGTGCGATGATCCCTGAGCAGTACGGTGGCAGCGGCTTGAATTACGTCAGCTATGGGTTGATCGCGCGCGAAGTGGAGCGTGTCGACTCCGGCTATCGCTCGATGATGAGTGTGCAGTCGTCACTGGTCATGGTGCCGATCAACGAGTTCGGCACTGAGGCACAGAAACAGAAGTACCTGCCGAAGCTGGCTTCTGGCGAATGGATCGGTTGTTTCGGCTTGACTGAGCCCAATCATGGCTCCGATCCGGGTGCGATGATCACGCGTGCTCGCAAGGTCGAGGGGGGGTATAGCCTGACGGGCGCGAAGATGTGGATCACCAATAGCCCGATCGCGGATGTGTTTGTGGTCTGGGGTAAGGACGATGCTGGCGATATCCGTGGGTTTGTCCTGGAGAAAGGCTGGAAGGGCCTGAGCGCTCCGGCGATTCATGGCAAGGTCGGGCTGCGCGCCTCCATCACCGGTGAAATCGTCATGGATAACGTGTTTGTTCCGGAAGAGAACATCTTTCCGGATGTGCGCGGTTTGAAGGGGCCCTTCACCTGCCTTAACTCGGCACGCTATGGCATCTCCTGGGGGGCGCTGGGGGCCGCTGAGTTCTGCTGGCATACCGCTCGCCAATACACGCTTGATCGCCATCAATTCGGCCGCCCATTGGCGGCAACCCAGTTGATCCAGAAGAAGCTGGCCGATATGCAGACTGAGATCACCCTGGCCCTGCAAGGTTGCCTGCGTTTGGGGCGGATGAAGGACGAAGGTACGGCGGCGGTTGAAATCACGTCGATCATGAAGCGCAACTCGTGTGGCAAGTCCCTGGATATCGCACGCATGGCGCGTGACATGCTGGGTGGCAACGGTATTTCCGACGAGTTCGGGGTGGCACGTCATCTGGTCAACCTGGAGGTGGTGAACACCTATGAAGGTACTCATGACGTGCATGCGTTGATTCTGGGGCGCGCGCAAACCGGTCTTCAGGCGTTCTATTAATAGGAGCACGGCATGGGCGCGCTTTCGCATCTGCGGGTACTGGATTTATCGCGAGTACTGGCGGGCCCCTGGTCCGGGCAGATCCTCGCGGACCTTGGGGCTGAGGTGATCAAGGTTGAACGGCCGGGCAGTGGTGATGACACACGCGCCTGGGGGCCGCCATTCCTCAAGGATGCTTATGGTGAGAACACCAGTGAGGCGGCTTATTACCTGTCGGCCAATCGCAATAAGCAGTCGGTGACTATCGATTTCACGCGGCCGGAGGGGCAGGCGCTGGTCCGTGAGCTGGCGGCCAAGTCAGACATCCTGATCGAGAACTTCAAGGTGGGTGGTCTTGCTGCGTATGGGCTGGACTATGAGTCGCTCAAGGAGATCAACCCGGAGTTGATCTACTGCTCGATCACTGGCTTCGGTCAGACTGGGCCATATGCTACGCGTGCGGGTTATGATTTCATGATCCAGGGGCTCGGCGGGCTTATGAGCCTGACTGGTCGCCCCGAGGGTGATGAGGGGGCTGGGCCGGTGAAAGTGGGCGTCGCGCTGACTGACATCCTGACGGGGCTCTACTCGACCGTTGCCATCTTGGCGGCACTGGCTCATCGGGATCATGACGGTGGTGGGCAGCACATCGATATGGCGCTACTGGATGTGCAGGTGGCATGCCTGGCGAACCAAGCGATGAATTATCTGACGACAGGGGCGTCGCCCAAGCGCCTGGGGAATGCTCACCCGAACATCGTGCCTTATCAGGACTTTCCCACGGCCGACGGTGATTTCATCCTGACGGTGGGTAATGACGGGCAGTTTCGTAAGTTTGCTGAAGTGGCCGGACGGCCACAGTGGGCGGATGATCCGCGCTTCTCTACTAATAAGGCGCGGGTGGCCAATCGGGCGGAGCTGATTCCGTTGATTCGCCAGGCTACGGTGTTCAAGACGACGGCTGAGTGGGTGTCGCAGTTGGAGCGGGTGGGTGTGCCTTGTGGGCCGATCAATGACCTGGCCCAGGTGTTTGATGATCCGCAGGTCAAGGCGCGCGGCTTGGCGATGGCGTTGCCTCATGCGTTGGCAGGGATGGTGCCACAGGTTGCCAGCCCAATACGGTTGTCGAAGACGCCTGTGGAGTACCGGAGCGCGCCTCCTCTGCTGGGTGAGCATACGGCCGAGGTGCTTCAGGAAGTACTGGGGTTGGGCATGGCGAATGTAGTCGCTTTAAAGGCGGCGGGGGTTATTTGACTGCTTCCTTCTATATAGAGGGTATTGGCGGCTTTTTGTTGGTGGTTTTTTAATCAATGCTAACTAATTGATAGAAAAGCAGAATTAAGGGTTGACGGCAGATTCTGGAAGTCTATAATTCGCCCCACTTCCGGCGCAGTCGAAACGGAAAACTCCTTGGTAAACAAAGAGTTACGCAGGATTCGGCAGCGAGTTGCTTCAGTTCATCGAAGCCCAGAAGGAGTTGGTAGAGCAGTGTTGTTTGGCTCTATTAACGTTTCGATCCTCTCGGTCGAAAGCGGAGAAAAAGAGGTGTTGACAGCAGCGTGTAACGCTGTAGAATTCGCCTCCCGCTAACGAGAGATCGGAAGCGCAAGTGGTTGAAGTTGTTGAAGAAATCTTCGAAAACTTCTGAAAATAATCACTTGACAGCAAATGAGGCTGCTGTAGAATGCGCGCCTCGGTTGAGACGAAAGATCTTAACCAACCGCTCTTTAACAACTGAATCAAGCAATTCGTGTGGGTGCTTGTGGAGTCAGACTGATAGTCAACAAGATTATCAGCATCACAAGTTACTCCGCGAGAAATCAAAGATGTAACCAAC
>Ga0207650_10000409_pt1 | contig 38344 bp, 34 predicted proteins | sample KBSS63metaG_FD_184325 | JGI IMG/M metagenome (GOLD analysis project Ga0207650, IMG submission 184325) | Switchgrass rhizosphere microbial communities from Kellogg Biological Station, Michigan, USA - KBS S6-3 metaG (SPAdes) (version 2) | ecosystem: Host-associated > Plants > Roots > Rhizosphere...
GCCGTCAGGAACGCGCCGGCAAGGGCAAAGGCAGCTACCGCCGCGAAGCCTTCCAGTCTAATAGCTGGGAGGCTTCTTACTTTCTGGCTGCCTGAAGGCAAGCGCCCCTCTGGCATGATAAGGTCTGTACCTGATTTGTAATCCCTGGACCTGTGCATGCCCTCTAGTCTTTCTCGTCGTTGGCACCTTCGCCAACTGATCGCTGCCTCCAGCCTCATTCTGCTTGTCGCCTGCGCCGAAAAACCCACCGCCGCCGACGCCCAACCACTCCCCAAGCTCCAGGCCGCCCCGGTGGTAGCACCCGCTGTCGTAGCCCCGCTGGCCGTGGACAATCTCGATATCCAACCGACCCAGACTTTCGCCGAATGGCAGGCAGGCTTTCGCGTGGATGCGCTGAAAGCCGGGATTACCCCAGCCGTCTTCGATAACGCCTTCGCCAACGTCACCCCGGACATGGCGGTGATTCGTGCCGACCGCAGCCAACCGGAATTTTCCCGCCCTGTGTGGCAATACCTCGACGGCGCCCTGTCACCAGTGCGTGTGCGTAACGGCCAGGCACTGCTGATCAAGTACGCCGACATCCTGCAAAGCATCGAGCAACGTTATGGCGTGGACCGCCAGGCGCTGGTGTCGGTATGGGGCATGGAGAGCAACTTCGGTCAGTTCCAGGGCAATAACTCAGTGATCCGATCACTGGCGACCCTGGCCTATGAAGGCCGTCGCCCGGCATTTGCCCAGGCGCAACTGCTGGCGGCGCTGCAGATCATCCAGCACGGCGACATCCAGGCCGACCAGATGAAAGGCTCCTGGGCCGGTGCGATGGGCCAGACGCAATTTATCCCGACCACTTACAACACCCACGCCGTGGATTTCGACGGCGACGGCCGCCGCGACATCTGGAACAGCCCAGCCGACGCCCTCGCGTCTACCGCGCACTACCTGCAAAGCTCCGGCTGGCAGAAAGGCCAGCCGTGGGGCTTCGAGGTGCAACAACTGCCAGCGAACTTCGATTACGCACTGGCCGACGGTGGCGTGCGCAAAAGCGTAGCCGAATGGCTGAAACTGGGCATCCAGTTGCCAGCCGGGGCCAGCCTGCCGCCCAACGTCGACCAACTGTCGGCCGCCCTGCTGCTGCCTGCGGGCTACCGTGGCCCGGCGTTCCTGGTATTGGATAACTTCCGGGCAATCCTCAAGTACAACAACTCGTCGTCCTACGCGCTGGCCGTTGGCCTGCTGTCGGAGCGGTTTGGTGGCGGTGGTGTGATTCGCGGCGATTGGCCCAAGGATGAGCTGCCGCTGAGCCGCTCCCAGCGTATCGATTTGCAAACGGCGCTCAGCGCCAACGGCTACGACGCGGGTAACCCGGACGGGATTATCGGCGCCAATACGCGTAAGGCGATTCGTGCGGCGCAGCAGGCACTGGGCTGGCCGGCGGACGGGTATCCAACGGTGAAATTGCTGGAGTCGTTGCAGGGCCGATAGATTGGCTTATGACGCCTACTGCTATCGGGAGCAAGCCCCCTCCCACATTGACCGCATCCACAGTGCGCGCGTCCATGTGGCAGGGGGCTTGCCCCCGATGCGGTTCAGCAGTCAGCAACCGATTCAGGACCTCACGACCACGTCCTGCTCCAACACCACCCGCTGCTCCCCCGCATCCAACCGCACCTGCGCGCCCAGCGGCAACGTCAGGTTCGGATCACAATGCCCGCTGCGCCAGCCGGACAACACCGGAATGCGCAGCGGCGCGAAGGTCTGTTTCAGCAGCCGCTGCAACGCGGCGTTATCCACACCGGCAACATCGCCCACCAGCACACCGGCGATCTGAGCGAACTTGCCCGACAGGCGCAGATGCGTCAGCAAGCGGTCGATGCGGTAGATCGGCTCGTTAACGTCTTCGATAAACAGAATGATGCCTTCAGCGTCGATTTCGTAAGGCGTGCCCATGACGGCCGCAATCATCGACAAGTTGCCACCCAGCAAGCGCCCACAGGCGATGCCCGGCTCAAGGGTGGTCAACGGGTAGGCAACCGGGTGCGCGAGCACACTACCGGCGCCAAGGTCACCGCGTAGCAGGCTGAACAGGGATGACTCGGTGGGGGGCTGTTTGTTGCCCAGCAGATCGGCATTAAGCATCGGGCCGTGAAAGGTCACGAACCCGGCGTAGCGGTTGATCGCCAGGTGCAAGGCGGTGATGTCGCTGTAGCCCACCAATGGTTTGGGGTTGGCGCGCAGCAGGTCGAAATCCAACGCGTCGAGCAGCCGTGGCGTGCCGTAGCCACCACGCAGGCAGAAGATCGCATCGATATCGGGATTGGCGAAAGCGGCATGCAGGTCGCGCAGGCGCACTGCATCGCTGCCGGCAAGATACCCGTCGCGCTCGTAGACGCCAGGAAAGATATGCAGGTCGTAGCCGCGGGCGCGCATCCATTGCCCGGCCTTTTCAACGTCCAGCGCGGCGGGGCCGGCGGGCGCGATCAGTGCGATGGTGCCTTCAGCACGAAGGGCTGGAACGGCGGCGGTCATACACAACTCTCCCTAATTAACGCGCAACGAAATGTGGGAGGGGGCTTGTTCCCGATAGCGGTGTATCAGTGACAGATAAGTGCCTGACACCCTGCTATCGGGGGCAAGCCCCCTCCCACATTGGATCTGCGGTGTGGCACAGATTTTTTACGAAACCAGGCTCGCCTTGACCAGCTTGGCCTGTTCGTCGGCGTGGTACGAAGAACGCACCAGCGGGCCAGAAGCGACGTTCTTGAAGCCCATCTTGTAGCCTTCCTCGGCGAACCAGGCGAAGGTGTCCGGGTGCACGAAACGCTGCACCGGCAAGTGGCTGCGCGACGGTTGCAGGTACTGGCCCAGGGTCAGCATATCGATGTCGTGCTCGCGCATGCGCTTCATGACTTCGATGACTTCTTCGTCGGTTTCGCCCAGGCCCAGCATCAGCCCGGACTTGGTTGGGATGTGCGGCATCATCTGCTTGAATTTCTGCAGCAGGGTCAGCGACCACTGGTAGTCCGAACCCGGACGCGCGGCCTTGTACAGGCGCGGCACGGTTTCCAGGTTGTGGTTGAACACGTCCGGTGGCTCGGCGGCGGTGATTTCCAGCGCCACGTCCATACGGCCACGGTAGTCCGGGACCAGGGTTTCGAGCATCACGTTCGGCGACAGTTTGCGGATTTCGCGGATGCAGTCGGCAAAGTGCTGGGCACCGCCGTCGCGCAAGTCATCGCGGTCTACCGAGGTGATCACCACGTATTTGAGTTTGAGGTCGGCGATGGCGATGGCCAGGCTTTCTGGCTCGTTGACGTCCAGTGGCTTCGGCCGGCCGTGGCCGACATCACAGAACGGGCAACGACGCGTGCAGATATCACCCATGATCATGAAGGTCGCGGTGCCGCCGGAGAAGCACTCGCCGAGGTTCGGGCAGGACGCCTCTTCGCACACGCTGTGCAGCTTGTGTTTGCGCAGCAGCGCCTTGATACGGTCGACTTCCGGCGAAACCGGGATGCGCACGCGGATCCAGTCGGGTTTCTTCGGCAGTTCGGTGGTCGGAATGATCTTCACCGGGATGCGTGCAACCTTCTCGGCGCCGCGCAGCTTGACGCCGGCTTCCACCTTGGCACGCGGGGCCGCAGCCGGACGCTCGGTGACGTCCAGCGTCGGGATCATGGTTTGCACTGCATCAGTAGTCATAGTCAGTCGATTCCGCCCGTAAGGGTCGTCTGCTCAGCATAGTCGAGGTGTTTGACGAGCTGCGCGCGCAGCCGGGCACTTACCTCGGCAAATTTAATCGGTGTCGCGTGGTCGCTCAACTGTGTCATCGCCAACCCGGCATAGCCACACGGGTTGATCCGCCGGAACGGCGCCAGGTCCATGTCCACATTCAGGGCCAGGCCGTGAAAGGAACAACCGTGACGAATGCGCAGCCCCAGGGAGGCGATTTTCGCGCCGTCGACGTACACACCCGGTGCATCCGGCTTGGCCATGGCGGTCACGCCGTAACTGGCCAGCAGTTCAATCAGGCAAGCCTCCATGCGGCTCACCAGTTCACGCACACCAAAGCCCAGTTTGCGCACATCCAGCAACAGATAAGCGACAAGCTGACCGGGGCCATGGTAAGTCACTTGGCCACCTCGGTCGACCTGCACCACCGGAATATCGCCCGGAAGCAGCAGATGCTCGGCCTTGCCGGCCTGCCCCTGGGTGAACACCGCAGGGTGCTCCACCAACCAGATTTCATCGGGGGCCGACGTGCCGCGTTCATTGGTGAAGCGCTGCATGGCGTGCCAGACCGGCTCGTAAGCCATCTGGCCGAGCTCGCGAAAGCCCAGGACCTGTGACATCAAAGCACCATGTGCACGAAGCCGGTGGCCCGCAGTTCGCTGTTGATGTCGTAGAGCTGGTCTTGACCGGTCGCAACGATGTGCAACTGGATCGTGGTGTATTTACCGGTCGAGCTGGATCGCTCATCCACACGGTTATCGTTGATCGTGGCGTGTTTACGCACGATGTCGAGAATCTGGTCTTTGCGGCCCACACCGGTGTCGCTGATCACCTTGATAGGGTAATCGGTTACCGGGAATTCGATCTTTGGCGCCTTTACTTCTTTATCGGTCATGGCGTAACGGCCTCGTAAGCGTAAGCCGTGGCGACGGGCAAAGCCCCGTGTCGGATCAACACGGGGCTCTGCAGGTGCACACTATCAGTTGAACAAGCCGTAGAAGAATAGACGGATGCTATCCCACACGCGGCGGAAGATACCACCTTCGTCGACGGCGTCCAGCGCGATCAGGTCGGCGCTGTGCACAACCTTGTCGTCCAGCTTGACTTCGACTTTACCGATCACGTCGCCCTTGGCGATTGGCGCAACCAATTGCGGGTTCATGGTCATGCTGGCAGCGAGCTTTTTCAGCTGGCCTTTAGGCATGGTCAGGGTCAGGTCTTCGGCCAGGCCGGCCTTGACTTGCGAGGTGGCGCCTTTCCACACCGGCGCGGTCGCAAGCTCTGCACCCTTCTGGTAGAAGGTCTGGGTTTCGAAGAAGCGGAAACCGTAGGTCAGCAGTTTTTGCGTCTCGGCCGCACGGGCCTGCTCGCTGTTGGTGCCGAAGACTACGGCGATCAGGCGTTGGCCATCACGCACGGCGGACGACACCATGCAGTAGCCGGCTTCGTCGGTGTGGCCGGTTTTCAGACCATCGACGGTCTTGTCGCGCCACAGCAGCAGGTTGCGGTTAGGCTGTTTGATGTTGTTCCAGAAGAACTCTTTCTGGGAGTAGATCGCGTAATGCACCGGGTCGACACGAATGATCGCGCGGGCCAGGATCGCCATGTCGTGAGCCGACGAATAATGCTCAGGGTTCGGCAGGCCGGTCGGGTTCATGAAGTGGCTGTTGGTCATGCCCAGGTCGGCCACGGTTTTGTTCATCATGTCGGCGAACGCGTCTTCGCTGCCGGCGATGTGCTCGGCCAGGGCGACGCTGGCATCGTTACCCGACTGGATGATGATGCCGTGCAGCAGGTCACTCACGGTGACTTGCGAACCCACCTTGATGAACATCCGCGAACCGCCGGTACGCCAGGCGTTTTCGCTGACGGTCACCGGGTCGTTTTCACCGATCTGGCCGCGACGGATTTCCAGGGTGGCAATGTAGGCGGTCATCAGCTTGGTCAGGCTGGCCGGCGGCAGGCGCTGGTCACCGTTGCTCTCGACCAACACGTTGCCGCTGGCGGCATCCATGAGCACCCAGGCCTTGGCGGCCAGTTGCGGTGAAGCCGGCACCATTTCAACCGCCCAGGCGGCGGGGGTGATGATCAGCGAAAGAAGCAGGCACGTGCGTTTGGCTAAGGTGGTGATGTTCATCCGTCTCTCGAAATTGCTTATGGAAACTTGCCCTCGCGGGCAAAACTTATTCAGACAGCCCGCTACCAGACTGTCACGTGTTCGGTTGCCCGCTCTCCCCTTGCCTTCGGGTTTTTATTGTTCAAAGAGCCAACAACCAGGGTTCGGGCACGCGCACGCGCCCGCACCATCAATCTTTTTATTCGGCGGTCACTACACTGGGTTGCCCCAGGTTGGCCAGGCGCACACTGTTCTGTACCTGGGCGACTTCGCTCGGCGAACCGATCGGCCCCATGCGCACGCGGTGCAGGGTCTGCTGGTTACGCACGATAGAGCTGATGAACACCGGGGCATTGACCATGCCGCTGAGCTTGGACCTTAACAGCTCTGCCGCATCCGGATTGGCGAAAGCGCCGACCTGCAAGTACTGCCCACCCGCTGCCGAGGCGCCCGGTGCCGCATGGGGCACAACCACCGTGTCCGGCGCGTGCTGCTGCGGTGGCGGCGTCCACTGCTCAATCTTGCCGGTCGACGCGGTCACCTGCGGCTGCGGGGTCTGCGGTTCGTTGAGCATCAACGGTGCCGGCTTGCCACGCTGGGCCCAATACTGCGCCGGGTCGATACCTTCGACCTTGACCCGCGCGGTACCGGTTTCGGCATAGCCGAGTTTCTTCGCGGCAGCGTAGGACAAGTCGATGATGCGGTCCGAATAGAACGGCCCGCGGTCGTTGACCCGCAGGATCACCGTGCGGTTGTTGTCCAGGTTGGTCACCCGTACATAGCTGGGCAGCGGCAGCGTCTTATGCGCCGCGCTCATGCCATACAGGTCATACACTTCACCGTTGGCGGTGTTCTGGCCATGGAACTTGGTGCCATACCAGGACGCCGTGCCCGATTGCACGTAGGTCTTGGAATCCTGCAACGGGAAATAGGACTTGCCCAACACCGTATAAGGGTTGGCCTTATAGGGGCCGGTGTGCAGGGTCGGGGTGGCATCCGGGATTTTCGACACGTCGACATCCCACCACGGCGCGCCGTCTTTGTGCGCGCGGTTGATGTCCAGGCCCGGCTGTGAACGCACTGCCGTGCCGCCGGACTTCTGCGTCGGCGCCCGGCTGGTGGAGCAACTGACGACCAGCAGGGACAACGCGGCGAACGCCACCAGCTTGAGCGGTTGATTGAACAGCGATGCCCGCATTACTTGTTGCCCCGTGCTTGGATAAGCATGTCTGACAGCTGATGCACCGCCATGGCGTACATCACACTGCGGTTATAACGCGTGATTGCGTAAAAATTCTTCAGGCCCATCCAGTATTCAGGGCCATTTTCGCCTTCCAGGCGGAACGCCGTGACCGGCATGTCATCGCGTGGCGCATTCTGACTCGACCAGCCCAGCGCCCGCAACTCCCCGACCGTCTTGGCCGGTTCGATACCCTGGGTCAGCCCTTCATCGGCGCGGTCCCCGGTCACCTCGGCGCGGATCACGACCGGCTCGCCGGCGACCCAACCGTGGCGCTTGAAGTAGCTGGCCACGCTGCCGATGGCGTCGTCAGGGTTGCTCCAGATATTGATATGGCCGTCGCCGTCAAAATCCACCGCATAGGCGCGAAAGCTGCTCGGCATGAACTGCGGCAAGCCCATCGCACCGGCGTAGGAACCCTTGAGGGTCAGTGGGTCGAGTTGCTCTTCGCGGGCCAACAGCAGGAACTCGCGCAGTTCCTTGCGAAAGAAGTCGGCGCGCGGCGGGTAGTCGAAGCCCAGGGTCGACAAGGCGTCGATCACCCGGTAACTGCCGGTATTGCGCCCGTAAAAGGTTTCGATGCCGATGATCGCGACAATCACCTGGGCCGGCACGCCATATTCCTGCTCGGCGCGGGCCAGCACGGCCTCATGCTGGCGCCAGAAGTCCACACCCCGGGCCACACGGGCGTCGGTGAGGAACATCGGGCGATATTCTTTCCACTGCTTCACGCGCTCGGCGGGACGGGAAATGGCATCCAGGATCGCCTGCTTTTTCTGGGCTTCGCGGAACACGCCCATCAGTTGTTCACCGGCGAAACCGTAGTCGCGGGTCATTTCACCGACAAATTCGGCGACCTGGGGTGAACCATCGTAGTCACCGGCCAGCGCCTCTTGCGTTGCGCCCAGCAGCCCAATCAGGCTCATCCAGGACGCATGCCGAGTCGCCCAGCCGCGCATTACTTGCATTGACATCTTCACCTTATTCAAACCTGCGCGATCCACTTGCGATGCGTGTGAATCGACATCAAAACCCCAAACGCTGACAGCAATGTCACCAGCGAAGTTCCGCCGTAGCTAATGAACGGCAACGGCACCCCAACCACCGGCAACAGGCCACTGACCATACCGATGTTGACGAAAACGTAAACAAAAAAAGTCATGGTCAGGCTGCCGGCGAGCAATTTTCCGAACAGCGTCTGCGCCTGGGCGGTAATGACCAGGCCCCGCCCGATCAGCAGCAAATAGATCAGCAACAACGCGCAAATGCCCACCAGGCCGAACTCTTCGCCCAGCACCGCAATAATGAAGTCGGTGTGGCTTTCGGGCAAAAAGTCCAAATGGGATTGGGTGCCCAGTAACCAGCCCTTACCAAATACTCCGCCGGAACCAATGGCGGCCTTGGATTGGATAATGTTCCAGCCGGTACCCAGCGGGTCGCTTTCCGGGTCGAGGAAGGTGAGGATCCGCTGCTTCTGGTAGTCGTGCATGAAAAAGAACCACATGGCCACCGCCACAGGTACCGCGGCGGCCAGCACGCTGAGGATCCAGCGCCAGCGCAGCCCGCCCATAAACAGTACGAACGCACCACCGGCCAGGATCAGCAGCGAGGTGCCGAGGTCCGGCTGACGCACAATCAGCACAAAGGGAACGCCGATCAGGATCAGGCTGATACCCACGTGCTTGAGCTGCGGCGGTAGTGTGCGCTTGGACAAATACCAGGCAATAGTGGCCGGCATCAGGATCTTCATGAATTCCGACGGCTGGAAGCGAATCACCCCTGGAATGTTGATCCAGCGGGTCGCCCCCATCGCGTTGTGGCCCATGACATCCACCACCACCAGCAGCAACACGCCGGCGACATACCCCAGCGGCACCCAACGCGCCATAAAGCGCGGCTCCAACTGGGCGATGACCACCATCGACAACAGGCCAAGGCCAAACGAGGACGCTTGCTTGATCAGCAGGTCCCAGTTTTTACCACTGGCCGAATACAGCACGAACAGGCTGCCGGCGGCCAGGGTCAGCAGCAGGATCAACAACGGGCCATCAATGTGCATGCGCTGCAGCAACGTCGCGCGGCGACGCATCACGTCTTCGCTGGAGAGGATGCGGTCAAAATTACTCTTCACTGGCCGTAACCTCGGGGGTTGAAGGGGGGCCGCCATATTCGGGCTTGAGCCTGCCGTCGGGGCCCAGCAGCCAGGCGTCCATCACCTGGCGCACCACGGGCGCGGCGACGCCGGAGCCGGACTCGCCGTTTTCCACCATCACCGCCACGACGATTTTAGGGTCGTCCGCCGGGGCAAAGCCGACAAACAACGCGTGGTCGCGGTGGCGTTCCTGGACCTTGGAGCGGTCGTATTTCTCGCCCTGCTTGATCGCAACCACCTGGGCCGTACCACTCTTGCCGGCAATGCGGTATTGCGCGCCGATCGCCGCTTTGCGCGCGGTACCACGGGCACCGTGCATCACTTGCTGCATGCCATGGTTGACCTTGGTCCAGTCGGACGGGTCACGCAGCACGATGTCCGGAATCGGATTGTCATCCACCGGCTTTTCGCCTTCGATGGTCTTGGCCAGGTGCGGTCGATTCCAGATGCCTTTGTTGGCCACCAGCGCGGTCGCCTGGGCCAGTTGCAATGGCGTTGCCTGCATATAGCCCTGGCCAATCCCGAGGATCAGCGTTTCACCGGGGAACCACGCCTGACGTCGGGTGGCACGCTTCCATTCCCGCGATGGCATCAGTCCGGGGGACTCTTCGAACATATCCAGGGAAACTTTCTGACCAAGGCCGAACTTGCCCATGTAGGCAGACAGACGATCGATCCCCAGCTTGTGGGCCAGGTCGTAGAAATAGGTGTCGTTGGACCGCATGATTGCCGTATCCAAATCGACATAGCCGTCACCGGTGCGGTTCCAGTTACGGTATTTGTGATCATAGTTGGGCAGCATGTAATAGCCGGGGTCATAGACCCGGCTCGATGCGGTCACCACACCGGCATCCAGGCCGGCAATCGCCACGGCCGGCTTGATGGTCGAGCCGGGCGGGTAGAGGCCGCGCAGCACGCGGTTGAACAATGGCCGGTCGATGGAATCGCGCAACTCGGCGTACGCCTTGAAGCTGATCCCGGTGACAAACAGGTTGGGGTCGAAACTCGGCTGGCTGACCATGGCCAGCACTTCACCCGTCTTCGGGTCCAGCGCCACCACGGCGCCGCGCCGACCGCCCAGAGCCATCTCGGCCGCTTCCTGCAACTTGATGTCCAGGCTCAGCACAATGTCTTTGCCGGGCACCGGATCGGTGCGCTTGAGCACGCGCAATACGCGGCCGCGGGCGTTGGTCTCGACTTCTTCGTAACCCACCTGGCCGTGCAGCTCGGGCTCGTAGAAACGCTCGATGCCGGTCTTGCCGATATGATGGGTGCCGCTGTAATTGACGGGGTCGAGGCTTTTGAGCTCTTTTTCGTTGATGCGCCCCATATAGCCGACCGAGTGGGCAAAATGCGGCCCTTGCGGGTAGTGGCGCACCAACTGCGCCACCACTTCCACACCCGGCAGGCGGAACTGGTTGACCGCGATACGTGCGATCTGCTCTTCGGTCAGCTCGAACAGGATCGGCACCGGCTCGAATGGCCGTCGCCCCTGCTTCATGCGTTTTTCGAAGACCACTCGATCTTCCGGGGTCAACTGCAGCACCTCGACAATCACATCGAGTACCTGCTGCCAATCGCCGGAGCGTTCGCGGGTCATGCTCAGGCTGAAACTGGGCCGGTTATCCGCGACCACCACGCCGTTGCGGTCGAAGATCAACCCACGGGTCGGTGGAATCGGTTGCACATGCACCCGATTGTTTTCCGACAGCGTGGAGTGATAGTCGTACTGGACCACTTGCAGGAAATACAGGCGGGCGATCAGCACCCCAATCAACGCCACCACCATGATCGCGCCAAACACCACGCGCGCACGTACAAGACGTGCGTCTTTCTCATGGTCCTTGATGCGGATCGGCTGGGTCATCGGGAGGGGCGCAGATTATTTGTGGTAAGGGTGCCCGGACAGAACTGTCCAGGCGCGATACAGCTGTTCACCGATCAGAATCCTTACCAACGGGTGCGGCAGCGTCAGCGCCGAGAGCGACCAGCGCTGATCCGCCCGCGCGCACACTTCCGGCGCCAGCCCCTCGGGGCCACCGACCATGAAGTTGACCGTGCGCGAATCCAGGCGCCAGCGATCCAGTTCCACCGCCAGTTGCTCGGTGCTCCAGGGCTTGCCGTGCACTTCGAGGGTGACGATGCGCTCGTTGGGGCCGACCTTGGCCAGCATGGCTTCGCCTTCCTGGCGGATAAAACGCGCCACGTCGGCATTCTTGCCCCGGGTATTGAGCGGTATTTCCACCAGCTCAAGCGACAGCTCGGCGGGCAGACGCTTGGCATACTCGTGCCAGCCTTCTTCCACCCACTTGGGCATGCGTGAACCGACAGCGATCAGACGCAGGCGCACAGCCGTTCCTTATTCCTGGTCTTTGTTGAGCTTGTCGAAGTGTGCGTGGCCCACTTCCGGGCTGTGGTGCTTACCATCGGCGGCACGGCTCTGCTCGGCGCCTTTCCACAGACGCTCCAGGTCGTAGAACTGGCGGGCGTTGGAGGTCATCATGTGAACGATCACGTCGTCCATGTCCAGCAACACCCAGTCGCTGTCGCCCTTGCCTTCTTCACCCAGTGGCTTGACGCCCTGGGCTTTGACGGCTTCGCGAACCTTGTCCAGCATCGCGCCGATCTGGCGGTTGGAGGTACCGGTGGCGATGATCATGAAGTCGGTGATGCTCTGCTTGTCGCGTACGTCCAGGACCTGGATGTCCTGGGCCTTCACGTCTTCCAGGGCGGCAACGGCGACTTTCACCAGCTCTTCGCCAGCCAGTTCCGGGCCAACATGGGCTTCGACCGGCAGCGGGGCGCTTTTGAAGGTGCCTTTGCGCTTAACTTTGCTTACGTCTTTGTTCGTCATATAAAACTCGTTTTGCTCGTATGTTCGGGCGCTCGCTGCACGACTGTTCGTGCGTTCAAGCGCGCCTTTTCAGTTCGACGCACGGTAAAGCCCGTGCGCATCGATGTAGGCCAGGACCGCGTCAGGCACCAGGAAACGTACCGACTTCCCGCTGGCCAGCAGTTGACGGATCTGGGTGGCAGACACCGCAAGCGGGGTTTGCCAGACGAATGCAATATTCCCGTTCGGCCCGGTCAGGGCCAAGGGGTCACTTACCGACCGCGCGGCCAGCAGGTTGCGCAAGGCATCCGGCGGTTCGCTGTCGGCATCCGGGCGTTGCAGCACCAGGATGTGGCAATGCTGGAGGAGTTCCTCCCAGCGATGCCAAGAGGGCAGGCCGCAAAATGCGTCCCAGCCCAAAAGCAGAAACAGCTGGTCATCCGCGGCCAACTCGGCGCGCATCAGTTCCAGGGTGTCGACAGTGTAGGACGGTTTATCGCGCTTGAGTTCACGATCGTCCACCACCAGCGGCGGTATGCCCTCTACGGCCAGGCGTACCATTTGCAAACGTTGTTGCGGTGACACTTGCGGCGTGTCGCGATGCGGCGGCCGGAAATTGGGGGTCAGGCGCAGCTCATCCAGCGCCAGGGCATCCGCGACTTCCAGGGCACTGCGCAAATGGCCGATGTGCACGGGGTCGAAAGTACCGCCGAGCAGCCCGATGCGTTTAGCCATCAAGTGCGCACATGACCGTCGCCAAACACCACGTACTTCTCGCTGGTCAGGCCTTCGAGGCCAACCGGGCCACGGGCGTGGAGCTTGTCGGTGGAAATACCGATCTCCGCCCCCAGGCCATACTCGAAGCCATCGGCAAAACGCGTCGAGGCGTTGACCATCACCGAAGCGGAATCCACTTCGTTGAGGAAACGTCGCGCATCGCTGAAATGCTCGGAAACAATGGCGTCGGTGTGCTTGGAACCGTACTTATTGATGTGTTCGATGGCTTGGTCCAGGTCGTCAACGATGCGGATCGACAGGATCGGCGCCGTGTATTCGGTGTACCAGTCCTGCTCGGTCGCCTCGATCACGTCCGCGCCCAACAGCGCACGGGTGCGCTCGCAGCCTCGCAACTCGACACCCTTATCGCGGTAGATGGCAGCCAGCGGCGGCAGCACGCGCTCGGCAATGCCGGCATGCACCAGCAGGGTTTCCATGGTGTTGCACGGCGCGTAGCGATGGGTCTTGGCGTTGTCGGCGATACGGATCGCCTTGTCGAGGTCGGCGGCGATGTCGATGAACACGTGGCATACACCGTCCAGGTGCTTGATGACAGGCACCTTGGCATCACGGCTGACACGCTCGATCAGGCTCTTGCCACCGCGCGGCACGATCACATCGACGTACTCCGGCATGGTGATCAGCGCCCCCACGGCGGCGCGGTCGGTGGTCTCGACCACTTGCACCACTTCGGCCGGCAACTCGGCCACGGCCAGGCCCTGCTGGATGCAGGCGGCAATGGCACGGTTGGAATTGATCGCCTCGGAGCCGCCACGCAGGATGGTGGCGTTGCCGGACTTGAGGCACAGGCTCGCGGCGTCGATGGTCACGTTCGGACGCGACTCATAGATGATACCGATCACGCCCAGGGGCACGCGCATCTTGCCGACCTGGATGCCGGACGGCAGGTAGCGCATATCGCGGATTTCACCGATGGGGTCAGGCAGCTTGGCCACCTGACGCAGGCCTTCGATCATGTCGTCGATACGTGCCGGCGTCAGTGCCAGGCGGTCCAGCAGGGCCGGCTCCAAGCCATTGGCGCGGCCGTTGGCCAGGTCCAGCTCGTTGGCGGCGGCGAGCTCGGAGCGCGAAGCATCCAGAGCATCGGCGGCCGCCAGCAAGGCGCGGTTCTTCTGCGCCGTGCTCGCACGGGCGATCAACCGCGAGGCCTGCCGGGCAGCGCGACCCAGGCGGGTCATGTAGTCAAGAACGGACTCAGTCATGGTCAGGGAGTCTTGGCAAAGAGGAAAGCGGCAGATTATAGCCGTGACGCCGCTCGACTGACAGCGGTGAGGGGCGGATGGTCGAAATGAACTGTAAAAACTTGGGGTTCAGCGGTAATTAAGGTGGGAGTTGTTATGATTCCGTCACATTTAGCCGTATTTCTCCTGACCACCATGCCCAGCCCATTGCCCAAACGCCCCGCCAGCGCCCTGCCCGACAGCTTCTTCGACCGTGACGCGCAGATACTCGCGTGCCAATTGCTCGGAAAAGTCATACGCCATCGCGTCGGCGAAATCTGGCTTTCGGCGCGAATTATTGAAACCGAAGCCTATTACCTGGCCGAAAAAGGCAGCCACGCCTCACTCGGCTACACAGAAAAGCGTAAGGCTTTGTTTCTGGATGGTGGCCATATCTACATGTACTACGCCCGTGGCGGCGACTCCCTGAACTTCAGTGCCCATGGCCCGGGCAATGCGGTGCTGATCAAATCGGCCTACCCGTGGGTCGATAATGTCTCCGGCCCCGCCAGCCTCGCGCAGATGCTGCTGAACAACCCAAACGCCGACGGCAGCCCGCGCACCTCGCAAAAGCTATGCGCGGGGCAGACGCTGCTATGCAAGGCATTGGGGCTGAAAGTGCCCATGTGGGATGCCAAGCGGTTCGACCAGGAGCTGCTGTATGTAGAAGATGTGGGCCAGGTGCCCACGCAGATTATCCAGACCACGCGGCTGGGTATTCCCAGCGGGCGTGACGCGCATTTGATGTACCGCTTCGTCGATGCTGGCTATGCGCCTTACTGCACACGGAACCCGCTGCGTCGGGGCCAGGTCGAAGGCCGCGACTATTTTTTGATTGGATGAATTGAACACAGCTGTTCGTGCTGCACATGGATACCCGCAGCGCTGAAGAGCCTGTATCGCATTGATGGAGTGGATCGTATGAGCCAATGGCTCGATAGCATTACCGGCTGGCTGACCCTGAACCCCCAATGGCTGGCCATGGCGGTGTTTGTCGTCGCGTGCGTGGAGTGCCTGGCCATTGCCGGCTTGATCGTGCCCGGCACGGTGTTGTTGTTCGCTATCGCCGCGCTGGCCGGCAGCGGTGCGCTGTCGTTGAGTGAAACCTTGCTGATGGGCTTTCTGGGAGGCTTATTGGGCGACGGGGTTTCCTACTTTTTAGGGCGCCATTTCCATCAGAACATCCGCCGCCTGCCCGGCCTGCGCCACCATCCGGAATGGATGAACGGCGCCGAAACCTACTTCCACAAGTACGGCATTGCCAGCCTGCTGGTCGGACGTTTCATTGGCCCATTGCGCCCCATGCTGCCGATGGTAGCGGGTATGTGCGATATGCCATTCCCGCGCTTTGCCCTGGTCAGCATGCTCGCCGCAGCCGGTTGGACGGTGGCGTATCTGCTGCCCGGCTGGGCCACCGGCGCCGCGTTCCGCTTGCCGCTGCCTGAAGGTTTCTGGCCTGAAGCGGGCGTGGTCACGGCGTGTCTGGCATTGCTGCTGGGCCTGAGCCTCAACAGCAGCCTGCGCGAACATCGACGCGCTACCTTATGGGTCGGTTGCGCCAGCCTGGTTCTGTTGATTGCGCTGTTTATCGGCTACCCGCACCTGAACGACTTCGACCAGGGCCTGAGTGCGCTGGTGCAAGAACATCGCAGCCCGTGGCTGGATGAAACCATGGTGAGGGTGACGCAGCTGGGCGAGTTCAAGAAGATGTTTATCGCCAGCGCCGTGTTCACCGGCCTGCTGTTGCTGGCTCGGCAGTGGCGTCACGCGATCTTTGTCGGCGCAGCATTGGCGGGTACGGCGGTCATCAACACCGGCACCAAGCTGTTTTTCGCGCGTGGCCGCCCCGAAATCCTGACCGACCCACTGACCAGTTTCAGCATGCCAAGCGGCCATGCATCCGGCGCCTTCGCGTTTTTCCTGGCGCTGGCGGTGTTGGCGGGTCGCGGCCAACCGATACGGCTGCGCCTGACCTGGATACTGCTGGGCTGCATTCCCGCCGCGTTTATCGCCTTGTCCCGCGTGTACCTGGGCGTGCACTGGCCCAGCGACATCCTCGCCGGCACGTTGCTGGCGATGACCGTGTGTGCGCTCAGCCTGACCGCTATCCAGTACCGCAGCCCGTTGCCGGCAATGCGCAAGAAAACCTGGTGGCTGCTGTTGCCGGCGATTGTGGCGGTGTTCAGTTTTATCGCACTCACCGGCACTTCCCACGCACTGTTGCGTTATGCCTACTAAGTGAAGAGTTCACCCTGCAACTCGTCGAGCAGCATCTGGATCGCGTCCAGGCGCTGCTGCGGGTCATCGAGTTGCAACAGGTCGATCTTGTCGGCTTCGGTGAAGGGCAAGAGGTAAGCCAACTGATTGCCCAAGGCTTGCTGGCCTTCGGCACTGGCGTCCATGTCCAACGATGCGACCATCGGGTGCTCCGCCAGTGCTTCAAGCAAGGCCAGCAAATCAGCATCTTCTTCGTGCAGTGGCTGGTCCGGCAACTCTTTAAGCCATTGCACGTCAGCCACCAGCAGTTGGTCCTTCTGCACCCCGGCCTCCCGCACGCGGAAACGGCGGCCGCCTTCGACGCGAATGCCGAGCAGGCCGTTGTCCTGCTGCTTGAAGTCGCGAATCAGCGCTTCGCAGCCAATCAATGCATAGCCATCCGCCGCCATGCCGACCTCCTTGCCGCCAAGGATGCAGACCACGCCGAAGCTTTCGCCCTTTTTCATGCAGCGGCTGATCATATCCAGATAGCGCGCCTCAAATATTTGCAGGTCGAGGGTGCAACCGGGGAACAACACGGTATTGAGCGGGAACAGCGCCAGACTCATAAAGGCTTCCTTAAACCTGGTTTAAACAATTACCGACACGGCCAGCGGTAGGAAGACCGCCGTAGCCACGCCCATCAGACTCATGGCCAGCGCCGCAAAGGCACCGCACTCTTCGCTTTCCTGCAGGGCCACCGAGGTGCCGACCGCGTGGGCGGTCATGCCCAGGGCCATGCCACGCGCCTCGGGGCCGTGTACGCGCAGAAGCGTCAGCAGCGCCGGGCCGACCATCGCGCCCACCACACCGGTTATCAGTACGAACACGGCCGCCAGGGCCGCCACGCCGCCAATCTGCTCGGCCACCAACATGGCAATCGGCGAGGTCACCGACTTGGGCGCCATGGTCATCAACATCATGTGTTCGGCGCCAAACCACCAGCCGAGCAGCACACACAGGCCGGTGGCCAGCACCCCGCCTATTACCAGCGTAGTAAAAATCGGCCAGAACAATTGGCGAATCCGTCGCAGGTTCAGATAAAGCGGCACGGCCAGGGCCACTGTCGCAGGGCCGAGCAGAACCCCCAGGATCTCGGTGCTCTTGCGGTACTCGGCGTAACTCAAGCCGCAAGTGAGCAACACCCCGATCACCAAAAGCATAGAGACCAGCACCGGTTGCAGGAAGATCCAGCGGGTTTTCTCAAAGCCCGCCAGCACCAGCTGATAGGCGCCGAGGGTGATGCCGATGCCGAACAGCGGGTGATGGATCACCGCCGTCCACGCGCCGTGCCAGTCGAACATCATTGGTCCTTCTCCTTGCGCTTGACCATCTGCTGCATCAGCACACCGACAAAGGCCATGGCCACCACCAGCGACAACACCAACGCGCCGACGATGGCCCAGAAGTCGGCGGCGATATCCTTGGCGTACACCATCACCCCCACCGCCGGCGGCACCAGCAGCAACGGTAGGTAACGCAGCAGGCTGCTGGCCGCCAGGCTCAGGGGCTCGCCGACTTCGCCACGCCACACCAGATAACCCAGCATCAGCAGCAGGCCGATGATCGGCCCCGGCAGCACCGGCAGCAATAAATGATTGATGGCCGTGCCGATCAATTGAAACAACACCAGCCATGTCAGCCCGCGTAACAGCATCCGCTCTCTCCCCTCAAGACCCGCCCGCATTATAAGCACGCCCGCGCTATGCATCGGCATTCGCCAAAAGCATGGTGGGTTGACCGGGCCGGGTGCCCATGATGATCTACATTGGTTCTCTGTAACCCCTAAAAACAGCATCGATGGACCAAGGAGAGACGCAATGCCCTATGTACCCGTAGCGCAGCTCAACGATTATGTCGGCAAGGAACTGGGACGTTCCGAATGGCTCACCATCGACCAGGCCCGTATCAACCTGTTCGCAGAGGCCACCGGCGATCATCAGTTCATCCACGTCGACCCGGTCAAGGCCGCGCAAACCCCGTTCGGCAGCACCATCGCCCACGGTTTCCTGTCGCTGTCGCTGATGCCCATGTTGATGGAAGACATTCTGATCATGCCCGAAGGCCTGAAGATGGCGATCAACTACGGCCTGGACAGCGTGCGCTTTATCCAGCCGGTGAAGGTCGACTCCAAGGTGCGCCTTAACGTGACCCTGACAAGTGTCACCGAGAAAAAACCTGGCCAGTGGCTGTTCAAGGCCACCGCCACCCTTGAGATCGAGGGCCAGGAAAAACCGGCTTACATCGCCGAGTCGCTGTCACTCTGCTTCGTATAAGGTTTTCCCTGTGGTGAGGCACTGAAACTCACCACAGGGTATGTAAATTTATGTATGAAACCTGCAGCTGCGGCATACTCGGCGCTCAATTATCCGGATCCCGCTATGCGCCCACTCGCCCCCCTCGCCCTTGCCCTGTTGCTCACCGCTTGCGGAGACGGCGAATCGCTGTTGCCGCCCGATGCGCGCCTGCCCGATGGCGGCCGTTACCGGGGCGATGTGGTCAATGGTTTGCTGCAAGGCCAGGGCCGCGTCGACTACCCCAATGGCAGTTGGTACGCCGGTGAGTTCGATAAGGGCCAGTGGCACGGCCAGGGCGAATGGCATGGCAGCAACGGCGAAGTCTATAAAGGCCAGTTCAAGCAGGGCCTGTTCGACGGCCAGGGCAGCCTGACCACGGCGGGCAGCCACTATGTCGGCGGTTTCAGCAACGGCCGGCGCAACGGCGAAGGCACCCTCAAAGAGGGGCAGATGACCTATCGCGGCGAATTCAAGGACGACCAGTATTCCGGCCTCGGCCGCCTGGAGCTGGCCGACGGCAGCCAATACCAGGGCCAGTTCGCCCACGGCAAGCCGAACGGCGAAGGCCAGCGCAACGACGACAGCGGCAACCAGTTCAGCGGCCATTTCGTCGATGGCCAGTTGGAGGGCAACGGCACCTTCAACAGCGCTGACGGCGACATCTATGTCGGCCAGTTCAAACAGAACCAACTCAACGGCAAGGGCCGTTATGAAAACGCCGACGGCGACGTGTGGATCGGCCAGTTCAAGGAGGGCGCGCTCAGCGGCAAGGGCGAGTTGATCGGGGTGGATGGCAGCCACTACGTCGGCCAGTTCAGCGACTGGCGCTTCACCGGCGAAGGCCGCCTGAACCTCACGGACGGCAGCTTCTACATCGGTGGCTTCGACAGCGACAACTATCAAGGCCGGGGCACCCTGGTACTCACCGACGGCACCGTACAGGCCGGCACATGGGTCAACGGCATGCGCGTGCGTGACGCCGACGGCAAGCTGCTGCCCGACCCTCTGGAAATCGGCGTATTGGCCCAGGGTCGCCTGCTCGATGCGGCACTCGCCGCCGTGCCCACCTCCACGCCGGCCGTCGAGCTGTATACCCTGGCGCTGGCCGGCGATGGCAAGCAAAGCGTGTTCCTGCGCGAAGCCGACTACGTCAGCAACATGCTCGCCTCACGCTTCGGCGCGCGCGGGCAGATCCGCCTGGTCAACCACCGCGACCATATCGCCGATCGCCCGCTGGCCACCCGTGAAAGCCTGCGCCGTGCCGTGCAAACCCTGGCCGAACGCACCGGGCCGGAAGACCTGGTGTTTATTTACCTGACCAGCCACGGCACCCACGAACACGAACTGGTCCTGGACCAACCGCGCATGGAACTCGCCGACCTGCCCGCCGACGAGCTGGCGGCCGTACTCGCCCCGCTGAAGAACCGCGACAAAATCGTGGTAATTTCCGCCTGCTACTCCGGAGGGTTTATCCCCGCGCTCAAAGACGATCGCACGCTGATCATGACCGCCTCGCGAGCCGACCGCGTGTCCTTCGGCTGCTCCGAAGAGGCTGACTTCACCTACTTCGGCGACGCCCTCTTCGCCCAAGCCTTCAACCAGACCGACGACCTGCAGCAAGCCTTCAAGCTGGCGCAACTGCACGTGACCGAGCGCGAACAGGCAGACAACTTCGAGCCCTCCGAACCGCAGATGTGGGCGCCTAAAGGGGTGATCGCTCACTGGCAACTATTACGCAAGCAGCAGGCACGAAAGGCGCTCGAAAGCGTCTCAATGAATAGCAAGGAAGCCAAAGGCAACTAAGCTGTAACGTGTAACAAGGGGGAAACACTATGTACCTGACACCTCAGCATATTTTGCTCGCTGGCGCCTCTGGCCTTACCGGCGAACACCTGCTCGATCGCCTGCTCAACGAACCCACCGTCACCCGCGTACTCGCGCCCAGCCGCAAGCCCCTGGCCGAACACCCACATCTGGAAAACCCGGTGGGTGACCCGGCGGCATTGCTGGCGCAACTGAGCGGTCGCGTGGATATCGCTTTCTGCTGCCTGGGCACCACCATCAAGAAGGCCGGTTCCGAGGCGGCGTTCCGGGCTGTCGACCTGGACATGGTCGTGACCTTCGCCAAGCGCGCACGGGAAATGGGCGCGCGGCATCTGATCGTGATCAGTGCGATTGGCGCCGATCCGCAATCCTCGGTGTTCTACAACCGGGTCAAAGGCGAAATGGAGCAGGCGCTGAAGGCGCAGGATTGGCCGCAACTGACCATCGTGCGCCCGTCTCTATTACTGGGGGAACGGCTGGAACCCCGCCTGGCCGAGCAACTGGCCGGCCCGTTGTCGCGCTTGATTCCGGGCAAGTACCACGGCATCGAAGTGTGCGAACTGGCCCGCGCCATGTGGCGCCTGGCACTGGAAGAGCAGGATGGGGTGCGGATCGTCGAGTCGGATGAGCTGCGCAAACTCGGTAAGTAATGCGATCTAAAAACCTGCACCTATCCAACTGTGGGAGCAAGCCCCCTCCCACATGAGTGATGTGGTGCCTTTAAAACCCAGGCTAGAGTCCGCCGGTTGCGTTGAATCCAACTCCCAGCACCGTCAACACCGACAACGGCAACAGCAGCGTATCGAGCAACGCACTGGCCGGCAGGTCGACGCCGGGGTAGCTCGGCGCCTCGGCGCCAAACCGGTCCTTGGCGCAGCAGCCACCATTTATCGCATACACGTCCAGCCGCGTGCCGGCATATACCACCGGCGCGCCCGGTTGCGCCGCGTCCAGCGTGCGCGCGGTGGCGCAGCCGCTCAGGTGCAGCGCCAACACCAGCAGCAGCGCCTTATTCATCGCTGCTCAGATGGTGCTCGCCCCAACGCGGCAGCATGTCCTGGGGGATGCTCAGCAGGTTGAGAATGCGAGCCACCACAAAATCCACCAGGTCATCGATGGTTTGCGGCTGGTGATAAAAGCCTGGCGATGCCGGCAAGATGGTCACGCCCATATTCGACAGCTTGAGCATGTGCTCCAGATGAATACTCGAATATGGCGCCTCGCGCGGTACCAGGATCAACTGGCGACGCTCCTTCAACGTCACGTCCGCCGCGCGCTCGATCAAATTATTGCAGGCCCCCGTGGCAATCGCCGACAAGGTGCCGGTAGAGCACGGCACCACCACCATCGCGGCCGGCGCACCGGAGCCCGAAGCCACCGGCGACATCCAGTCCTCTTTGCCATACACCTTGATCTGCCCCGCCGCCGCACCGGTGTATTCGGTGAGGAAGGCTTGCATCATCTGCACCTTGGGCGGCAGCTGCACCTCCGTCTCGGTAGCCAGCACCAATTGCGCCGCTTTGGAGATCAGGAAATGCACCTCACGGTCTTCACGCACCAAACAATCGAGCAGGCGCAGACCGTAAGGCGCGCCCGAGGCGCCGGTCATCGCCAGGGTAACGCGTTCCGGCCCGCTCACTTGAGCGCCTCGGCCAGCTTGCCGTGCAGGCCGCCGAAGCCGCCGTTGCTCATGATCACCACCTGGGTGCCGGGCTTGGCGTGGTGCTTGACGTCTTCGATGATGGCGTCGAGGGAATCACACACCTTCGATGGCACGGTGCACAGCGCGGCAATGGCCGGCAGGTCCCAGCCGAGGTTGGCCGGGGCGTACCACACCACCCGATCGGCGTCATTGACGCTTTGCGGCAACCCATCGCGGTGCGCGCCGAGCTTCATGGAGTTGGAGCGCGGCTCGACAATCGCGATCACTTGGGCATCCCCGACGCGCTTGCGCAGGCCATCAAGGGTGGTGGCGATCGCCGTGGGGTGGTGGGCAAAGTCGTCGTAGAGGGTAATCCCGTTCACATCGGCGACTTTTTCCATGCGCCGCTTCACGCTTTTGAACGAGCTCAAGGCCGCGATGCCCATGGACGGCAGCACACCCACATGGCGCGCGGCAGCCAAGGTGACCAAGGCATTGGCAACGTTGTGCTGACCGGTCATGTCCCACTCGACGACGCCCTGGGCCTGGCCTTCGAACAGCACTTCAAAGCGCGAGCCGTCGTCGCTGAGCAACTTGACCTGCCACTGCCCGCCGACGCCGGTGGTTTGCACCGGGGTCCAGCAGCCCATGTCAATGACACGCTGCAAGGCCGGCTCGGTCGTGGGGTGAATCACCAGGCCTTCGCTGGGGATGGTGCGCACCAAATGGTGAAACTGCCGCTCAATGGCCGGTAGATCGGGGAAAATGTCGGCGTGATCGAACTCCAGGTTATTGAGGATCGCGGTGCGCGGACGGTAATGAACGAATTTGGAACGCTTGTCGAAGAAGGCGCTGTCATATTCATCCGCCTCAATCACGAAGAACGGCGTATCGCCCAGGCGCGCCGACACCGAGAAATTCTGCGGTACGCCGCCGATCAGGAAACCCGGGCTCATGCCCGCGTGCTCCAGCACCCAGGCCAGCATGCTGCTGGTGGTGGTCTTGCCATGCGTGCCGGCCACAGCCAGCACCCAGCGGCCTTGCAGCACATGATCGGCCAGCCATTGCGGGCCGGACACATAAGGCAAACCTTTGTTAAGCACGTATTCAACAGCAGGGTTACCACGGGACATGGCATTGCCGATGACCACCAGGTCAGGGACCGGGTCGAATTGCGCCGGGTCGTAACCCTGGGTCAACTCAATCCCCTGGGCCTCCAGTTGCGTGCTCATGGGTGGGTAAACATTGGCATCGGAGCCGGTCACGTGATGGCCGAGTTCCTTGGCCAGAACGGCCATCGAGCCCATGAATGTGCCGCAGATACCGAGAATATGAATGTGCATGGTTGACCTCTTAAACATCGAGGCAGGTTAGCGCAGGGAGGGGCAAATCGCACCTTTTATACGGTCAGCCGCCTGGTAAAATGCGCCAACGTTAACGCATGCACCGATAACCGCAGCGTGACTTTATGGCATGAACAACACGATAAGCAGTTGCCCCCCTGTTAAGTGAGCAACTGCTTATGAGCGGTTCAGTCGGAACCGCCCATTACACCGTGTATGAGGCGCGAATTAACTACACCTTGGGTTTTATGGCGCTCAACAGACCGTTGATGTATGCCATTCTGGACTCCATGCCAGTGGCCCGGCTCTTGATATCCTCTTCTTGCGCGCCGATTGACGGAGGCTGAGTTTGAATACCCCGCGAGTTCGCTTCTACAGCAAACTCCTTTTCAAGGTAGTCCAGCATCTCATCCAAGTAATCCATGCGTTCATCATTTGTTTTTGCCAACCACTCCACACTGGGTTTGACGCCCTCTTCCGAACGAAGACTACCCAGCGTATTTGCTAACAGAAATACGTTCCGTTGAGCATTATCAACCAGCCGCGACTCCATCACATGCTGCTCTGTAGCTGGCGTCTGCGCTGGATTGATTTTGGGTTTGAGACGTTCCAGAACGACGTTCGCGGCAAGTGTCGCGGTCGCCGTTATGGGTGCTGTGATCGCCGTCGTAATCGCGGCGGTCTTGGCTATATTTCGCGCCTCAAGCGGAAGCGCCCGATTCGCTTTCGCAGTTTTAGCCTTTACTACCACCTCGGCGTTGTCTTCAAGGCCACTCTGCGAAAAAGGCTCAGCCTCCCTTCCGTCTACTCGACCTGGGGTCGGCTGATCAAACAACTTATCCCGGGCTTTAGCATCTTGTTCAGCCTGCCACTTCTTCCTGTTCGCCTCTCTGTATTGAGTGATTTCTGGAGAATCAGGAGTATCTGCATCGGGGGTATCCCCTGGCTGGCGCTTGCCACTGACGTGCCCCGGCCCTTCAAAGCCACTCACTTTTTTATCGACGAAGTCCTGATCGAAATCGTGCTTGCTGCTGCCTGCAGACTTGGGCCCGGCCTGGACTTCTATCTTTGTAAGTTCAAACCCCTTGATAGGGGGTGGGTGGGGGTCCTGGTCCACCCCCCACTAAAAATATCCCCAACTTTTGAGAAAGCTACCCGCCGTGTCACTGAATTTGAAAATATCATAATGCCCTACCTAATGATTGATTTACATTAGAAAGCCATCCGTTTCTTTCACCCACTGTGTAACTAAAAGAGCTTTAACGGTTCCAAATTAAAATTAAAAATTCATCACTAACACATAACGCGCCAACATTGACCACTGACACTGGAGCGTGTGAGGAGCAGTTAATTGGCCACCCGCAAATCATTTCGGTTTATTCGAGGACTGCAGTGCGCTCAACGTACCAAATTGCACTAACTGAGGGCCAAACGGGGTATTGGTGACACTACTGTACGCATACCACCCCCCCTTTTTAAGTATCGCGACGATGGGCTTATACACGCCGTCAGATTCTATTTGATAGAACCCCTTGACAATATCACCTTCCTTATAAGTCCTAGTCACTTCATAAGATCCATAATTCCCTTTTAATCGAGGGAGCACCTCATCTGCATGTTTTTGCAGCGATCTTGCATCCTGACCCAATGCTACTGCCCCCCGCTTGAGGTTTTTCGGAAGCTCAATAGTATCGGTGACACCCGTAGAAGCGCCAAGGCCAGCAAAGAAAGAGCTTTTGAGTATTTTCCCGGTTGATTTTCCAAGTTTCGCCGCTCTGCTCGCGGCGCGCGCCCCAGGAAGAAAGAACCCTAAGAGGTCAAACCCGAGATTAAAAACCGAGCCCGCAACATTACCCTTGATCGCATCTTTGATGCCGTCATAAAAAGGGACAAGCGAAAGAATAAAATCATTGATCGCCTTAATTTTTCTATTATTCTTTTCAATAATTGTTTCACCGGCAGCCCGTGCCTTTAAGTCGCCATAATCTTTGGTGAAGAATTTACCCACGACGGTCGCCAGCCTACCCGTCCGTCGAGAAAAATAAGGTGCGCTTTCTTCACCCGCTACGTCAGGCGAGGCTGGGTTCGGATCAACAGCATCAAATATCGTAAACACATTATTAGTACCCGGCACACGCGGCGTTGAGTCCGAGGGAAAATACTTGCTATCGTCAAAGTTAGACTGTTCTTCCGGCACGCCCTGTTCCTTAACTATTTTCCCTAGGCCTGGAAAATAACTGTAGTACTCCACCTTGCCATCCGCTGCCTTCACTTTCATAAGTAAACCGCACACCCCGTCTAGTTCTTTGAGTTCATGCGGGGTCGGCGTTCGTGGTATGCGCTCAGGGAACAGGCCGCCGCGACTATTTAGCTTCGTTCCCAAAAACGGGCGAGACACACCGACGAACGTTACCTCAGAGTTTTTTATACGCTCCTGTTCCACCCATGGTAGCAAAGACACTTGATACTTGAACTGAATAGCCCAGGCAGCTGCTTGAGTCTTCGTATACACTTCAAACTCATCAGAGAACTTTTTATCGATATTGTCATCAAGCTCAGAAAAGCGAGCTTTCACCTGTTCCCACGAAAATTCCTTTTCATTTCGCGACTTCCACCAATCCAAATGCTGAGGCTTCGTCATATAGACATCCAGGGGCGATACGACATACCCGGCTTCATGAACACTCCGTAACGTCGCCTTCGTCGGATCAACCTCAGGGAACACCCGTTTGAACTCGGCCAACGCCGCTTCCTGCCGAGTAGGCGTTGGTTTCATTAGCTCGACGCGCGCCCACTCCAATTCCTTTTTCTGTTTTTTTAATACCTTTAATGATTGTTCAATCTCTTCGGACGTGTACTGCCCTTTTGGATTGCATTTAATCACCTGATTAGCGAGGCCCCACGCAATAAGCGGATCGGTTGACGCTGCGGCTAACGCCTCCCTCCCTTCAAGAATACGAAGTTGCGCATCCGCATAGCTCATGACTTGACTGAACGTCATGTTCCCCGACGCACCGGGTGCCTCATGCTCTACCAATGCAACCGCTATAGAGAACTCCGCCCACGTATGAGATCCATACACAAGGTTCGCAGGCGTGTTCTTCACCAGCAGTTCAGGAGCGACGGCTGATAGCAATAGTTGCGCAGCAAGCGGGGCGGCTTCAACTCCCACTTTACTTTCAAGGTGAGCAGTAAAGCGTTTGACGATTTCAGCAGCGCAGGCACCCACATTTTCGCTTTTATAAAGGTTATAGCCCGCCACGTTGAAACGTGACCGCTCTGGGTTAGGATCGAGCTCTTGCAAGAGCGCCGCAGTCAAGGCCTCAAGCGCACCGGTCGGCGATGCTGCTAGTTTGATACGCGTTTGTATAGCGCTGCCCAATGCCTGAGCATCGGGCGACCGAATGAGCTGGTCCACTCCCCATGAAGGATTGTCGGCAATTGCCTTCTTCTCAGATGCTGAAAGCGTGCTAATCAGGCTACGTAACAAGCTACCTGCCCCTGCCCCCACTTGCGGTTCAGCAGCTTGACTTGCATGCGCCAACTTCCACTGATCCACCACCGCTTTCATCTTGCGCAATGAGGTTTTGTTCAGCAGCCCAACAATATGCCTTACCCCCCCAGCATCGGCACCAGGCACCCGGTGGGCAAGGTCAAAGGACATAGCGTTGGCCAAGTCATGCGCCAGTTCGCTGCTCGCAGGTGGTTTCTGCCCTTGCTCTTCGAGCAGTTGCGCAACACTTATTTCCCGGCGCTGTTCGCGAAGGAACAAACTCGAACGTGGGTCAATCGCAACCCTGACGTTACTCAGGTCGATCTTCCCTTCGGCGTCGTCTACCTGTGACCTCAGCGCAGCAAGAAGCGCATGACGATTTGCTTCATTCCCCAGCGCCTCCTCGTGCCCCGCCAGCGCCTCTACAGATCGCTGCAGTGCCTGCTTTACAGGCGCAAACTCAAACGCGCGCCCTTCTTTCAATTGCTTAATGTGTGAGGCGGCTTGTGAAGGCGAGAGGTCGACAGGTTCGCCATAAAACCTCCCCACCGTGTACAACGGCACCTTCCCTTCGGGCCAGGGATAATCGAACGCCTGCCCGGACATTGGGGCGATCGCCTTTGCAATGGATAACAGCACTCGAGAAATATCTGACCAACCCGAATCGTCGGTCAGGGAGAACGTTTGCAACTGGCCATTTACAATTGCAGTCAACTCCCCGAGGAACGGATCCAGTTTGAGTTTTTTGGTATCAAGCCCCTGCTCTTTTGCCCACGATATAAATCCGGGGCTCTTGAAAGCACTGTCCAATTGGGTACGCCAGCGCCCAAGCGTCGACTCGGGAGCAACTGGAACATCGGGAGGGGAAATTGAGGTGTGGTAAGAGCGCGTCGCCAATGCGATCGCGTAGGGCTTGGCCAATTGAGCGTCAGCAGTAGCTCGCGCTTCGGGGGTGTCCGGTATTTTCGCGGAGGGGGGGTTGGTAACGAATGCATTATCTTTAGTCGCCCTGGCGGCAACCAATGGTAATTCGCGCGCCATGTTATTCGAAAAGAACGGTGTTGCTTTTACACCTTCAAAATTCGTCATCTTTCCACACTCGGGTACGATTAAATTCAGTAACTGTTCGTACCCTGAGTGGTGTGATTTCATACAAGTAATTCAAAAAAAATTCGAAAACTCTTATCCAATTATTTCGGCCCTACCCCCTCCCTCAGGCTTCGTAAATTTTGTGGCGACAAGGTGGCGATCATACTTGTGAACAACGTTCGATTCCGTGTTTGCGCAGCTTCCTGTAAAGCGTATTCCGGCTTACCCCTAAGCTCTTTGCCGTATGGGACATGTGCCAATGTTGCTGCTTCAATGCGTTGAGCAACGCCACCCGCTCTGCATCGTCCAGTGCGCGCTCTTGGCCAGACTCGACAACCGTCATCGCTCGCGCCTGGCGGATGATTGGCGGCAGGTCTTCAAAACCGATTTGCCCGTTCTCGCACAGCGCTGCCAACGTGCGAAGTACGTTGCGCAATTGCCGAACGTTGCCAGGCCAAGCGTATTCGAGCAGAGCGTGGTGCGCCGCCTCATCAAGCGACACAACCTGTCCTGCAGCTTCATTTGCAAGCAAAAACGCCAGCAATTGTGCTTTGTCGCTACGCTCGCGTAAGGGGGGCACCGCAATTTCAAGGCCGTTGAGACGATAGTAAAGATCTTCGCGGAAACTGCCATTGGCAACACGTGCTGACAGGTTACGATGGGTGGCGCTGATAACTCTGACATCCACCGCCTGCGGCGCGCCGCCGATGGGCACCACCACTCGATCTTCCAACACCCGCAGCAGACGGGTTTGCAACGCGAACGGCATGTCACCGATCTCATCGAGAAACAACGTGCCACCATCGGCCTGTTGCAGCTTGCCGCGCATCCCTTCTTTGAGCGCACCGGTAAAACTGCCACCGCGATAACCGAACAACTCACTTTCAATCAGGTTTTCGGGGATGGCGGCGCAGTTGAGGGCCACGAAGGGCTTGTCGGCACGCGAGCTGGCCTGATGCACGGCCTTGGCAAAAGCTTCTTTACCGCAGCCGGTTTCGCCGTTGATCAATAACGGCACGTCGCGCTCAAATACGCGCAGTGCTTTACGAAAATCATTTTGCAGGGCCGGGTCGCCCAGGCAGATATCTGCAAGGCGCGGCGCCACGGGCTTGGCGGTGGCGACCGGCACATTGCGTGCCTGCCCCCGCAACGCCGCAAATAAATGCCGGCCATCACGGGTGCGCAGGGGCCAACTGGCGGTCGCATTGGCGCTGGAGCGAGCGAGCAATTGGTCCAGGGAGCACTCGAAAAACGCTTCCACCGGCTGGCCCAGCAACCCCCCACGCACCTGCCCCAGCAGGTTCAACGCACTTTGGTTGACCGCGCACACCCGACCTTCGCCATCGAACGCCAACAGCCCTTCACTGAACAACCCCACGGACTCGGCCTGCAAATGGAAACGCAGCAGCCAGTGGTTCTCAAAATGACGCAGGAAGTAACAGCTCTCGATCATCTTCGCGGAGAGATTGACCAATGCCATGGTGTGAAACTGGCTCTGGCGCGACACCGCCTCCCGCGCCGACGACACATCCAGCACCGCCAGCAGCTCACCGTGAGGGTCGAACACCGGGCTGGCCGAACAGGTCAGCCCGGTATGCCGGCCGCGAAAGTGTTCATCGCGGTGGATGGTCAGGGACTGGCGCTCCACCAGGCAGGTGCCGATGCCATTGGTACCTTCGCAGGCTTCACTCCAATCGGCACCGAGCCACAGCCCGGCGCGCTCGAAAATCTTGCGCTCGGACGGCGCGGTGACACAGTTGAGGATCACCCCGCGCGCATCGGTCAGCAGCACCGCGTGGCCGGCGCCGGAGAGTTGTTGGTGCAGGCTGTTCATTTCGCTGCCGGCGATGTGCAGCACGTGCTGCAGACGCTCGCGGCTTTCCAGCAGACGCGCGTGTTCAAGCACGGTGGGAGCGATGGTCAGCGCAGGGTCGAGGTGGTAGTCCTGAAGGCAACGCAACCAGGAGCGGGCGATGGACGGGTCGCTGCCGGGGCCCTGGGTAAGGTCTTGCCCACGGGTAACGGTCAATACTTGCTGGGCATGGCGACTGAAATGATCGTTGTGCATGTTCTTATTATTCTCCCGGCGTGAGAGCGCCCAGCATCCCCCAGCCCTGCGGCAGATGCAATCCCGCGCCGACCCACCGGTCACAGCCTGTACCGTTTATGGCACAAACTGTCACGCGGCTGTACCGCCTGCGTGACAGCAACGCCTTGCAACAAACCCCAAGCCCTTGATTTAACTGACCCGCAGAGCACTGGCCCAACCTTTGCTCTACGCTTTATCAAGCGCTTGAGCGCTGCACTCCAATAAACATAAAAGCCAGGAGATACCCACCATGCGTTACGCACACCCCGGTACTGAAGGCGCGATCGTTTCGTTCAAAGCCAAGTACGGCAACTTCATTGGTGGCGAGTTCGTTGCGCCGGTCGACGGCAATTACTTCACCAACACCTCGCCGGTCAACGGCAAGCCTATCGCCGAATTCCCGCGTTCCACTGCCAAAGACATCGACAAGGCGCTAGACGCCGCCCACGCCGCCGCTGACGCCTGGGGCAAGACCTCGGCGCAGGACCGCTCGCTGGTGCTGCTGAAAATCGCCGACCGCATCGAACAAAACCTCGAACTGCTGGCCATCACCGAAACCTGGGACAACGGCAAGGCCGTGCGTGAAACCCTCAACGCCGACATCCCACTGGCCGCCGACCACTTCCGCTACTTCGCCGGCTGCCTGCGCGCCCAGGAAGGCACCAGCGCCGAGATCAACGAGCACACCGCGTCCTATCACTTCCACGAACCCCTCGGCGTGGTCGGCCAGATCATCCCGTGGAACTTCCCGCTGCTGATGGCCGCCTGGAAACTCGCCCCGGCCCTCGCCGCCGGTAACTGCGTGGTTCTCAAGCCGGCCGAGCAGACCCCGCTGGGCATCAACGTGCTGATGGAAGTGATCGGCGACTTGCTGCCACCGGGCGTGCTGAACGTCGTGCACGGCTTCGGCAAAGAAGCCGGCGAAGCCCTGGCCACCAGCAAACGCATCGCCAAGATCGCCTTCACCGGCTCCACCCCGGTGGGCTCGCACATCATGCATGCGGCGGCCGAGAACATTATTCCGTCGACCGTCGAGCTGGGCGGCAAGTCGCCGAACATCTTCTTCGCCGACATCATGAAAGCCGAGCCGTCGTTTATCGAAAAAGCCGCTGAAGGCCTGGTGCTGGCGTTCTTCAACCAGGGCGAAGTGTGCACCTGCCCATCCCGCGCGCTGGTGGAAGAGTCGATCTACGACGACTTCATGAAAGTGGTGATGAAGAAAATCGAACAGATCAAGCGCGGCGACCCGCTGGACACCGACACCATGGTCGGCGCCCAGGCATCCGAGCAGCAGTTCGACAAGATCCTGTCCTACCTGGAAATCGCCAAGGGTGAAGGCGCGCAACTGCTCACCGGTGGCAAAGTGGAAAAACTCACCGGCGACATGGCCGGCGGTTATTACATCCAGCCGACCCTGCTCAAGGGCACCAACGACATGCGCGTATTCCAGGAAGAAATCTTCGGCCCGGTGGTGAGTATCACCACCTTCAAGGACGAAGCCGAAGCCCTGGCGATTGCCAACGACACCGAGTTCGGCCTGGGCGCCGGCGTGTGGACCCGCGACATCAACCGCGCCTACCGCATGGGCCGGGCGATCAAGGCCGGGCGCGTGTGGACCAACTGCTATCACCTGTACCCGGCGCATGCTGCGTTCGGTGGTTACAAGAAGTCCGGCGTGGGCCGTGAAACGCACAAGATGATGTTGGACCATTACCAGCAGACTAAAAACTTGCTGGTGAGTTACGACATTAATCCGTTGGGCTTCTTCTAACCCATCACCCCACCCACTTTGAAATGCGGTTAAACCTGTGGGAGGGGGCTTGCTCCCGATTGCATTGTGTCAGCCAATGTTTATATCACTGGCCCACCGCCATCGGGAGCAAGCCCCCTCCCACAGGTTTGGATATTGATAAGTACTTGCGATGTGCATCCGGCACAAAGATGCCGAGTTAAAAACAATAACAATGAAAGGTACTTTCCCATGCCTAGCGAACCCACTGGCTCTTCCGTCGACTTTGAAAAAGTCGGCACCGACTACTTCCAACAACGCGAACTTAAAAAAGGCGCCGCCGGCTGGGTGCTGCTGGTCGGCCTCGGCGTCGCCTATGTGATCTCGGGCGACTACGCCGGCTGGAACTTCGGCCTGGCCCAAGGTGGCTGGGGCGGGATGTTCCTCGCAACCTTGCTGATGGCCACCATGTACCTGTGCATGTGTTTTTCCCTGGCCGAACTGTCTTCCATGATCCCCACCGCCGGCGGCGGCTACGGTTTTGCCCGCAGCGCCTTCGGCCCCTGGGGCGGGTTCCTCACCGGCACCGCGATTTTGATCGAATACGCCATCGCCCCGGCCGCCATCGCGGTGTTTATCGGCGCGTACTGCGAATCGCTGTTCGGCATTGGCGGCTGGATGATCTACCTGGCGTTCTACATCATCTTTATCGGCATCCATATCTTCGGCGTCGGTGAAGCCTTGAAGCTGATGTTTGTGATCACCGCCGTCGCCGCGATTGCCTTGGGCGTCTTCCTGGTGGCGATGGTGCCGCACTTCAACGTCGCCAACCTGCTGGACATCCCGGTGACCGAAGCCAAGGGCGCCAGCACCTTCCTGCCCTTCGGCTACGTTGGCGTGTGGGCGGCGATCCCCTATGCCATCTGGTTTTTCCTCGCGGTAGAAGGGGTGCCACTGGCCGCCGAAGAAACCAAGAACCCCAAGCGCGACCTGCCGCGTGGCTTGATCGGCGCCATTGTGGTGCTGACCAGTTTTGCTCTGTTGATCCTAGTGATCGCACCCGGCGGCGCGGGGACTTATGCGCTGATCAAATCCGGTAACCCGCTGGTAGAAGCGCTGGCGTTGTCCTACGGCGGCTCGACCTGGATGGGCAGCTTCGTCAACCTGGTGGGCCTGGCCGGGCTGATTGCGAGCTTTTTCTCGATTATCTATGCCTATTCGCGGCAGATCTTTGCCTTGTCGCGCGCCGGTTACCTCCCACGCAAGTTGTCGCAGACCAATAAAAGCAAGGCCCCGGTGCTGGCGCTGGTGATCCCCGGCATCATCGGTTTCGGCCTGTCGCTGACCGGCCAAGGTGATTTGCTGATCCTGGTGGCGGTGTTTGGCGCGACCATTTCCTACGTGCTGATGATGGCCGCACACATCACCCTGCGCATCCGCCGCCCCAAAATGGAACGTCCTTACCGTACGCCGGGCGGCATCTTTACTTCCGGCGTAGCGCTGGTACTGGCCTGCGTGGCCGTGGTGGCGGGCTTTCTGGTGGACCCACGGGTGGTGATTGGCGCCGCGATCATCTATGGAGTATTAATTGCTTACTTTGCTTTCTACAGCCGGCATCACTTGGTAGCAGGCACGCCCGAAGAGGAATTCGCGGCGATCCAGGCCGCGGAGGCCGCCTTGCACTAACTGCCGTAAACCTCGGCGCGGGCGCCTTGCCCGCGTCGCCAAGGAGACACTGTATGGCAAGCTTTTCCCACGCGGTGGGTACACAAACCTACCGCTTCGACAGCCTCAAGGACGTGATGGCCAAGGCCAGCCCCGCGCGCTCCGGGGATTTTTTGGCCGGCGTGGCCGCGCAAAACGACGGTGAACGGGTGGCGGCGCAAATGGCGCTGGCGAATATCCCGCTCAAGCACTTCCTGCAGGAAGCGCTGATCCCCTATGAAAGCGATGAAGTCACTCGGCTGATCATCGACACCCACGATAAACAGGCGTTTACCCCGGTCAGCCACCTCACCGTCGGCGGGTTACGCGACTGGCTGCTGAGCGACGCGGCCGATGAGCAATCCCTGCGCGCCTTGGCGCCCGGCCTGACGCCGGAAATGGCCGCCGCCGTCTCCAAGATCATGCGCGTGCAGGACCTGGTGCTGGTCGCGCAGAAGATCCGCGTGGTCACCCAGTTTCGCGGCACCATGGGTTTGCGCGGGCGCCTGTCGACCCGCCTGCAGCCCAACCACCCGACGGACGAACCGGCCGGCATCGCCGCGAGCATTCTCGACGGCCTGCTGTATGGCAACGGCGACGCCATGATCGGCATCAACCCGGCCACCGACAGCATCGCCTCGATCTGCGCCATGCTCGAGATGCTTGACGCGATCATCCAGCGCTACGAAATCCCCACCCAGGCCTGCGTGCTGACCCACGTCACCACCTCCATCGAGGCGATCAACCGTGGCGTGCCGCTGGACCTGGTGTTCCAGTCGATTGCCGGCACCGAGGCGGCCAACGCCAGTTTCGGCATCAGCCTGAGCGTGCTGCAGGAAGGCTACGATGCGGGCTTGAGCCTGAACCGCGGCACCCTGGGCCAGAACCTGATGTACTTCGAAACCGGCCAGGGCAGTGCCCTGTCGGCCAACGCGCACTTTGGCGTCGACCAGCAAACCTGCGAAACCCGCGCCTATGCGGTGGCCCGACACTTCAAGCCGTTTTTGGTCAATACCGTGGTCGGGTTTATCGGCCCCGAATACCTGTACAACGGCAAACAGATCATCCGCGCCGGCCTCGAAGACCACTTCTGCGGCAAGTTGCTCGGCGTGCCGATGGGCTGCGACATCTGCTACACCAACCATGCCGAAGCCGACCAGGACGACATGGACACCCTGCTGACCCTGCTCGGCGTGGCCGGCATCAACTTCATCATGGGCATCCCCGGCTCCGACGACATCATGCTCAACTACCAGACCACGTCGTTCCACGACGCCTTATACGCCCGCCAAACCCTGGGTTTAAAACCGGCGCCGGAGTTCGAACAGTGGCTGGCGAAAATGGGCATCTTCACGCAAGCCGACGGTAAAGTACGCTTCGGCAACAGCCTGCCACCGGCGTTTCGCCACGCCTTGGCGCAATTGGGATGAAGGAGCCGACCGTGCACCCAGAATTGCCTGACAACCCGTGGTTGGAACTGCGCCGCCTGACCCCGGCGCGTATCGCCCTGGGCCGTACCGGTACCAGCATCCCAACCAGCGCCCAGTTGGACTTCCAGTTCGCCCACGCCCAGGCGCGCGATGCCGTGCATTTGCCCTTCGACCCTGCAGGCCTGAGCAGCCAGTTGGCCGAGCGCGGCCGCGACAGCCTGTTGCTGCACAGCGCCGCCGCCGACCGGCACAGCTACCTGCAACGCCCAGATTTGGGCCGGCGCTTGAGCGATGAATCGGCGCAAACCCTGCGTGACCATGCGGCGGCCAACCCTGGCGGCGTGGACTTGGCGGTGGTGGTGGCCGATGGCTTGTCTGCGCTGGCGGTGCATAAACACACGTTGCCGTTTCTGACACGCATGGAGGAACAGACCCACGCCGAAGGCTGGTCCTTATCACCCGTCATACTGGTGGAACAAGGCCGCGTGGCCGTGGCCGATGAGATCGGGCACTTGCTCGGCGCAAAGATGGTGGTGATCCTGATCGGCGAGCGGCCAGGGCTCAGTTCGCCGGACAGCCTGGGACTGTATTTCACCTACAACCCCAAGGTCGGCCTCACCGATGCCTACCGCAATTGCATCTCCAACGTACGCCTGGAAGGCTTGAGTTACGGCATGGCGGCCCATCGTTTGCTGTACTTGATGCGCGAGGCATGTCGCCGACAGTTATCAGGGGTCAATCTCAAGGACGAGGCGCAGGTGCAAACGATCGAGTCCGACGATCCGGACCTGATGAAGGGTAATTTCCTGCTCAGCCCACCCGCAGACTGATCCCGGCACGATTGCGCTTTTTGGCGTCTTTAGGCAGCATCGAGTCACGGCCGCGCGCGTGGTCATACCCCTTTGGAAGTCGAGGCCTGGCATGCGGATTACTCAAGCGACCCTGGAACACCTGGACCTGCTGACCCCCCTGTTCGTCAAATACCGTGAATTTTACGGGGCCTTGCCCTTCCCGGACTCGTCGCGGGCCTTTCTGGAAAAGCGCCTGCGCCGCAAGGAGTCGGTGATTTACCTGGCCCTGGCCGATGATGACGACAAAAAACTGCTGGGCTTTTGCCAGCTGTACCCAAGCTTTTCGTCGCTGTCGCTCAAGCGGGTGTGGATCCTCAACGATATCTATGTAGCCGAGGACGCACGCCGGCAACTGGTGGCGGACAACCTGATGCGCACAGCGAAAAAAATGGCCAAGGAGACCCACGCGGTGCGGCTGCGGGTGTCTACCAGCAGTGACAATGAAGTGGCGCAGAAGACCTATGAGTCGATCGGTTTTCGCGAAGACACGGAGTTCAAGAACTACACCCTGCCGATCAGCGAGGATTAAGTTCGACAGACCAAACACCGCATATCCCCGTGGGAGAGGGCTTGCTCCCAATTGCGCTGGGCCAGTCAGACTATTTATAACTGACCCACCGTAATCGGGAGCAAGCCCCTCCCACAGTTGAGTCTCCAGCGGTTCCCACGCCGTGCACCACGACACTCTTCGCTACAAAACCCACACGCTTTTCACAGTTCAATCCGTATAATGCGGACCTTTCAGGGTTGTAAGAAAATACGGCATACCGGTGTAGCCTTATTACCCGAGCTTCCGCACAGGCCTGCAGAGCCGGGCCGTTCACACAGGTGTCATCCATGGATTTCAACCCGCTCGACCTTATCCTGCATCTCGACGTTTACCTCGACCTGCTGGTAACCAATTACGGTCCGTGGATCTACGCCATCCTGTTTCTGGTCATCTTTTGCGAAACCGGCCTGGTGGTCATGCCCTTCCTGCCGGGTGATTCCTTGCTGTTTATCGCCGGCGCCGTCGCTGCAGGTGGTGGCATGGACCCGGTGTTGCTGGCCGGTCTGTTGATGTTGGCGGCGATCCTCGGTGACAGCACCAACTACGTGATCGGGCGAACCATCGGCGAGCGCCTGTTCAACAACCCGAATTCGAAAATCTTCCGCCGCGACTACCTGCAAAAAACCCACGACTTCTACGACAAGCACGGCGGTAAAACCGTGACCCTGGCGCGTTTCCTGCCGATCCTGCGCACCTTTGCGCCATTCGTTGCCGGCATTGCGAAGATGCCCTACCCGCGGTTCTTCGGTTTCAGCGTGCTGGGCACCATCCTCTGGGTCGGCGGCCTGGTGACCCTGGGCTACTTCTTCGGCAACGTGCCGTTTATCAAGAAAAACCTGTCGCTGCTGGTGGTGTTCATCATCCTGCTGTCGCTGGTGCCGATGATCATCAGCGTATTGCGCAGCCGCTTTGGCCGTACCTCCTCCGAAGCCAAGCAGCAGTAACCGGCCATGTGGTCCTTCAGCGCTTGGCGTCGCCGGCGACTGCTGGCCAAGAACCCGATTGCCGATGACACCTGGCAACGGGTGCGCCACCACCTGACCTTCCTCGACGGCATCAGCGCCGAGCAGGACCAGTGGCTGCGCGAAGCCTGCGTAGTATTTCTCGCCGAAAAACACCTCACCGCACTGCTCGGCGTCAAGCTGCACCAGGAGCAACGCCTGCTGCTCGCCGCCCAGGCGCAACTGCCGCTGATGCACCTTGGCGATCTCGATTGGTACCAGGGCTTCCACGAAATCGTGCTGTACCCCGACGACTTCCTGAGCCCCCAGCGCCATCGCGATGCCAGCGGCGTGGAACACGAGTGGGACGGCGAACACAGCGGCGAAGCCTGGCAACAAGGCCCGGTGATCCTCGCCTGGCCCGGCGTGCTCGCCAGCGGCCAGTGGGAAGGCTACAACCTGGTGATTCACGAACTGGCGCACAAGCTCGACATGCTCAACGGCGACGCCAATGGCTTGCCGCCGCTGCACAGCGACATGCGCGTGCAGGAGTGGGCCAGCGTGATGCAAAGCGCGTTTGATGATCTCAATCGCCAGTTGGACGCCGACCCGGATGCCGAAACCGACATAGACCCGTATGCGGCGCAAGACCCGGCGGAGTTCTTTGCCGTGACCAGTGAATATTTTTTCAGTGCCCCGGATTTACTGGTCAACCGTTATCCACAGGTGTACGCCCAGCTCAGCCGCTTTTATCGCCAGGATCCCCTGGCCCGCCTGATCCATTTGCAGGCGCACGACCCACGTTATCAGCCACAAGACGAATGACCGTACGACGTCTGGCGCATGGCATCGGCGTCAGAATATGCCTATAATCGCCGCCACTTTTAGGCCAATCCGGCCATGTCATATGGCCAACTACGGGGGCAACGCCCAATGAGCTACAGCAAGATTCCGGCTGGCAAAGACCTGCCGAACGACATCTACGTCGCCATCGAGATTCCGGTCAACCACGCGCCGA
>Ga0207650_10000412_pt1 | contig 38116 bp, 36 predicted proteins | sample KBSS63metaG_FD_184325 | JGI IMG/M metagenome (GOLD analysis project Ga0207650, IMG submission 184325) | Switchgrass rhizosphere microbial communities from Kellogg Biological Station, Michigan, USA - KBS S6-3 metaG (SPAdes) (version 2) | ecosystem: Host-associated > Plants > Roots > Rhizosphere...
CATGACCGCTCTCCACGTCGACTCTGTGTCTTCAAGCCGCCCTGCGGCCGCCAGCGAAGGACGTCTGACCTCGGCGAGCCCCGCCGCACCGCTGCTCCGCGTGACCGGGCTGACCAAGCAGTTCGGCGACCACGCCGTGCTGCGCGGCATCGACCTCGACGTGATGCCGGGCGACCGCATCGCGATCCTCGGCGCCTCCGGTTCGGGCAAGAGCACCTTGCTGCGCTGCCTCAACTTCATGGAGCGGCCGAGCGCCGGCAGCGTCGAGCTCGGCGGCCAGGCGATCGGCCGCGCCGCGCCGGGCAAAGGGGATGCCGGCCGGCGCGTCTACGACGAAGCCGAGCTGACGCGCGTGCGCCAGCGCGTCGGCATGGTGTTCCAGCAGTTCAACCTGTTCCCGCACATGACCGCGCTCGGCAACGTGATGGAGGGCCTGCGCACGGTGCGCGGCCAGAGCGAGCCCGAGGCGAAGCGGCGTGCCGAGGCCGAGCTCGCGCGCGTCGGTCTCGCCGACAAGGCGCCCGCCTATCCGGCGCGCCTGTCGGGCGGCCAGAAGCAGCGCGTCGCGATCGCCCGCGCGCTCGCAATGGACCCGGAGGTGCTGCTGTTTGATGAGCCGACCTCGGCCCTCGACCCGGAGCTGGTCGGCGAGGTGCTGCGCGTGATCCGCTCGCTCGCCGAGGAAGGCCGCACCCTGCTGCTGGTGACGCACGAGCTCGGCTTCGCGTACCACGTCGCGAACCGCGTGCTCTTCATCGCCGACGGCGTGATCCATGAGCAGGGAACGCCGGACCAGGTGCTGAAGCAGCCGACGCAGCCGCGCACGCAGGCCTTTCTCGAACGCCATCGCGAGTTCGATTTTTGAGCTCGGCGCGCCCTTCCATTCACTATCCGATCTGTTGAAGCGAGACCGCATGACCGCTGCCCGCACCACCAACCCGCTCACGACCGGCGAGAGCGCGCAGGGCTATGTCACCGATCCGCGCAACGACGGCGTACTCGTCTACGTCAACGGCGCCTTCGTGCCGCGCCACGAGGCCAGCGTCTCGGTGTTCGACAGCGGCTTCGTGCTCGGCGACGGCATCTGGGAAGGCCTGCGCCTCATGCAAGGCCGCCTCATCAGCCTCGACGCGCACCTCGACCGCCTGTGGGAAGGCGCGACCTCGATCGCGCTAGACATCGGCATGAGCCGCGCCGAGCTGACGCAGGCGCTGCACGACACGCTGGCGAAGAACGGCATGACCGACGGCGCGCACATCCGCCTGATGGTGACGCGCGGCCTGAAGCGCACGCCGAACCAGGACCCGCGCTTCGTGATCGGCAAGGCGACCGTCGTGATCGTCGCGGAGTACAAGGCGCCGAAGCCGGAGTCGAAGGCAAAGGGGCTCGCGCTCTTCACATCGACGTTCCGCACCAGCACGCCCGACGTGTTTGACCTGCGCCTCAACTCGCACAGCCGGCTGAATTTGATCCAGGCACTGATCCAGGCGATCCATGCCGGCGCCGACGAAGCGCTGATGCTCGACCCGCGCGGCTTCGTCGCGAGCTGCAACTCGACCAACTTCTTCGTCGTGCGCAAGGGCGAGCTGTGGACCTCGACCGGCGCCTATTCGTTCAAGGGCATCACGCAGCGCAACGTGATCGATGCGTGGACCGCCGCCGGCCATGTCGCCCGCGAATGCGATTTCACGCTGGCGCAGGTCTACGCGGCCGACGAGGCGTTCGTGACCGGCACGCTCGGCGGCGTGACGCCGGTGACGCGCGTCGACGGCCGCGTGATCGGGGACGGCAGCCCCGGCCCGCAGACGCGGCGGGCCTCCGAGCTGTACCTGCAGCTCGTGACCGGCGCGGCGTGCGAGCCATGACGGCGTGCGCCGTGAACGATCCCTCGGGTTCGCGCGGAGAGCCGGAACGAGCCACGCCGCTTCCCGGAAAATGCGGATCGGAAGGAACCTTGCGATGACCGCCAAGCACGAACTTCGCCCGTCGATCGGCCCGGCCCGTCTGGCCGGCGCGCTGCGCTACTCGATCGCCGGTTTTCGCCACGCGACGCGCCATGAAGCGGCGTTCCAGCAGGAGGTGCTGCTGTTCCTGCTGCTGCTCCCCGCGGCGGTGCTGCTGCCGGTGCCCACGCTCGACCGGCTCGTGATCGTGCTGTCGATGCTGCTGGTGATCGTCGTCGAGCTGCTCAACTCGGCGATCGAGGCGACCGTCGATCGCATCTCCGCCGAGCGGCATCCGCTCGCCGGCCAGGCCAAGGACATGGGCAGCGCGGCTGTGTTCACCGCGCTCGTGATGTCGGCGCTGTGCTGGGCCGTGATCGCCGGGCCGGTGGTCGCGTCATGGCTTGCCCGAGCGGTCGGCTCCGGCTGACGACGCGCAGCGCGACGACCGCATCCACATACCCATAACGACCGGAGACAAACGAAATGCCGCACTTCCCGATTCGTCCGCAGGCTCTGCTTCGCGTCTGCATCGGCCTGGCGATCGCCACGGCCGGCGTGCTCGTGCACGCGCAGGACTACCCGACCAAGCCGATCACCATCGTCGTGCCGTTCCCGCCCGGCGGCACGACCGACCTGGTGACGCGGACCCTGGCCGAGTCGCTGTCCAAGAGCATGGGCCAGCCGGTCCTGGTCGAGAACCGGCCCGGCGCCGGCACCACGGTCGGCGCCGACTTCGTCGCGAAGTCGCGGCCCGACGGCTACACGCTGCTGATGGGCGCGGTGCACCACACGATCGCGCCGAGCGTCTACAAGAAGCTGTCGTACGACCTGCAGAAGGACCTGGTGCCGGTCACGACGGTCGCGTCGGTGCCGAACATCGTCGCGGTCAACCCGGCGGTCACGCCGGTCAAGACCATCGCCGAGCTGATCGCCTTGGCCAAATCATCGGCGAAGACGCCGCTCAGCTACGGCTCGAACGGCAACGGCACCGCGCAGCACCTGATCGGCACGCTGTTCCAGCAGCAGACCGGGACGACCTTGCTGCACGTGCCGTACAAGGGCAGCGCGCCGCTCGTCGCCGACCTGCTTGGCGGGCAGGTCAACATGTCGTTTGACAGCATCACGGCGCAATGGTCGTTCCTGAAGAACGGCAAGCTGCTGCCCCTCGCGGTGACCGCGCACACGCGCTCGGTCTTTCTGCCCGACGTGCCGACGCTCGAGGAAGCCGGCCTGAAGGGCTTCGACATCCAGACCTGGTACGGCGTGCTGGCGCCGACCGGAACGCCGAAGCCGGTGATCGACCGGTTGAACAGCGAGATGCTGAAGATCATCAAGTCGCCGGCGTTCGCCGCCGCGATGGCGAACGGCGGCTGCGAGCCGCTCGGCAGCTCGCCGACCGAAATGGCCGCGCTGATTGCGAGCGAGACCACCAAGTTCGCGAAGATCGTCAAGGACGGCAACCTGCAAATCGAGTAGCGCATCGGCGAGCGCCGATCGCGCATCGCGCTTCTCACGTCCCGCATCGCGAAGACCTGGATCGAGCCGTCATGCCTTCCTCCCGCGACGCCGCCCGCGCGTTCATGCCCTACCCGGACGCAGCCGTGCCGCATGCCGAAGTCGGCCCGCTCGCCGGCCTGACGTTCGCCGTGAAGGACCTGTTCGATGTCGTCGGGTATCCGACCAGCGGCGGCCAGCCGTTCCTGCTCGCGATGTCCGGCATCAAGATGACGACCGCGCCGACCGTGCAATGCCTGCTCGATGCCGGCGCGCGCTTCGTCGGCAAGACGATCACCGACGAGCTGGCGTTCTCGATGAACGGGCAGAACGCGCACTTCGGATCACCGGTCAACGGCGCGGCGCCGGATCGCATCACCGGCGGGTCGTCGTCGGGGTCGGCGGCGGCGGTGTCGCACGGCCTCTGCGACTTCGCGCTCGGCAGCGACACTGGCGGCTCGGTGCGTGCGCCGGCCAACCACTGCGGCCTCGTGGGTCTGCGACCGACCCATGGCCGGATCAGCTTGAAGGGTGTGCTCGACCTCGCGCCGAGCTTCGACACGTGCGGCTGGTTCGCGCGCGATGTGCCGACCTTCGCGCGCGTCGCCGACGTGCTGCTTGGCGCCGACCCGGCGCCGCTGCCGGTCGACCGCCTGCGCCTGCTGGCGCCGACCGACGTGTGGGCCTTGCTGTCGCCCGAGGTCCTCGAGGCGCAGCGCGCACCACGCTCGCAGGTCGAGGCCTTGCTTGGCCGTGCAGCGCCGCTGCAGGTGGTGCTCGACGACTTCGAATCGATGTACTGGAGCTTCCGGTACCTGCAGGGCCGCGAGGCGTGGCGCACCGACGGCGCGCTCATCGAGCGCTTCGCGCCGCCGCTCGGTCCCGGCGTGACCCAACGCTTCGCGTGGGCGCGCGAGGTCACCGATGCGCAGGTCGAGGAAGGCACTGCATTCCATGCGCGCTTTCGCATCCATCTGGCCAAGTTGCTCGGCGACGACGGCGTGCTGCTGATGCCGACGATGCCCGACGTCGCCCCGCTCGTCACGGCCGATGAAGCCGGGCTCGAGGACTACCGCAACCAGGCGACCCGGATGCTTTGCATCGCCGGCCTCGCAGGTTTTCCGCAACTGTCGCTGCCGCTCGGCAGTCGCCTTGGCGCGCCGCTCGGGCTCTCGCTGCTCGGCCCGGCGGGCAGCGACCGCAGCCTCGTACGGCTGGCCGAACGCATCGTCGGCTGAAGCACGCATTGATGGCGGCAACGACGCGCGCGATGCGCGTCGTCTTGACAGGGCCGCAATCGCTTCCTATTTTAGAAGCGGAGCCGCTGTGTGCGGACCGCTGTGGACCGTGATGCACGAGCATCCGGCCGCGAACGGTCGCGCGCGTGGTCCGCGACAACAAACAACGAAGGAGACATCGTGGAAGGAAAAACCGTCGCCCTCGCGGGCGCGCTCGTCGTTGCCGTCGCGGGCCTCGGTCTCGCCGTCAACAGCACCCAGGCCGACTCCCGGATGGAGTCGAAGGTTCCCAGCTTCACCGTTGATGCCTCGTGGCCGCAGATGCCATTGCCGAGCGCGGGCGACTGGGGCACGCCGCTCGTCGTCAGCACCTCGACCGGCAAGCCGAAGCCCTGGTCGACCGGCGAAGTCGCCGGGACCTGCGTCGACTCGCGCGACCACGTCTTCATCGTCACCCGCGGCAATCTCGTCAACTCGCCGGAGACGCTCGACTCGGTGCCGGCGCCGCCGGTCATCGAGTTCAATCGCGACGGCAAGGTCGTCAACGCATGGGGCGACCGAAACGTGCTGCCGAACGGCATCCACGGCTGCTTCATCGACTACCAGGACAACATCTGGATCGCCGGCAACGGCGATGGCATCGTTCAGAAGTACACCCGCGACGGCAGCCGGCTGCTGCTGCAGATCGGCACACGCGGTGTCTGCGACAACCCACCAGGCAATGCGTGCGGCAACTCGGGCGCGAATCCGGCGGCCAACCAGAGCAAGACGCTGCTGAATCAGCCCGCCAACGTGTGGATCGATCCGGATCCCGATCCGGTGAACAGCAAGCGCGGCAGCATCTACATCGCCGATGGCTACGGCAACCACCGCGTCGTCGTGTTCCAGGACAACGGCAACGGCACCGCAACGTGGCAGCGTCAATTCGGCGGCGTCGCCGGCACGGTCAACTTCCCGATGACCGACTCGCCCGGCCTGTTTGCCTCGGGCGATGGCGGCCACCCGCATTGCGTGATCGGCGGCAACGACAAGATGCTCTATGTCTGCGACCGCGCCAACGACCGCATCCAGGTCTTCACGAAGACCGGTGCGCTGCAGCGGATCATCCCGGTCGTTCCGGGCACCGGCGTGACGCTCGGCATCGGCGGCGCGCCGGGGCTCGGCACCGCAGGATCGGCATGGGACGTCGCGTTCTCGGACGATGCGAAGCAGTCGATTATGTTCGAGGCCGACGGCGGCAATGAGATCGTCCACATCATGGACCGCGTGATGGGCACGATCCTCTCCGGCTTCGGTACGCCGGGTCTGCAGGCCGGCCAGTTCACGTTCCTCCACACCGTCTCGAAGGACTCGAAGGGCAACCTCTACACCGGCGAGACGATCAACGGCCGCCGCATCCAGAAGTTCGTGCCGACGAAGTGCAAGGACAACAAGGGCAAGGGCAAGGACAAGGACTGCGATTGATGCGGACGCCCGCCGGAGGTGCGGGCCCCCTTCGGCCGCACCTGCCTGCCGCGCGACGCCGCGCGCCGGTGCGCGCGTCGGCGTGGCGCTGGTTGCTCGGCTGGCTGCTTGCCGCGCTCACGTTGTGCTGCGCACTAGGCGCGCTGGCTCACGAGTTCAAGCTCGACGCGGTCGTCAACGCGTTCGTCAAGACCGAGCCGAGGCAGGTCGAGCTGATCGTCCGCGCCCCGCTCTACCTATTCAAGTCGGTCCGCTTTCCGGTGGCCGGCGTCGAGATCGACGTCGACAACTCGGCCTCGGCCGTCGAGCGTGCGCTCGGCGCACTGCAGAGAGACATCGTGCTGTCCGAGAACGGTCGGCCGATGGTCTCGACCCGCGCGGCGGGGCGCCTCTCGCTGCCGTCCGATCGCTCGTTCGAGAACTACGAGCAGGCGGCTCGCCACGTCGGCACGCCGATCGAACCCGGCACTCACATCGTCATCGACCAAGGCTACGTCGATGCGCGCATCGTCTACCCGACGTCCAGCGCGAATCCTGAGATCTCGATCAAGACCACCGCCGCGCCGGAACTCGGCGATGTGCTGAAGGTCGCCCTGCGCTATCTGCCGGCCGATGGTGAAAGCCGGGCGATGGTCGTCACGCGGAGCGCCGGCGACGTCGCCCTCAACCCGGGCTGGATGCGCGCGGCAGCGGGCTTCACGCGACTCGGCATCACGCACATCCTGACCGGCTACGACCACCTGCTGTTCCTGCTCTGTCTGCTGGTGCCGCTGCGCGGTTGGCGCCAGATTCTGTCGGTCGTCACCGTCTTCACGATCGCCCACTCGTTCACCCTGCTCGGCTCGGCCTTCGACCTCGCGCCGTCGGGCGTGTGGTTTCCGCCGTTCGTCGAGACCGCGATCGCCGCATCGATCGTCTACATGGCGCTAGAGAACATCGTCGGCGTCGACCTCGATCGGCGGCTGCTGATCACCGGCCTGTTCGGCCTCGTGCACGGCTTCGGCTTCTCGTACGGAATGAGCGAGAACTTCCAGTTCGCGGGCACGCACCTGCTGGTGTCGCTGCTGGCCTTCAACGTCGGCATCGAGCTCGGCCAGATCCTTGCGCTGGCGGTGCTGCTGCCGGTGCTGGCGCTGTTGCGGCGAACGTGGCTGCAGGGACGAATCGGCCTGATCGTCGTCTCGGTGCTGGTCGCGCACACCGGCTGGCACTGGATGACCGAGCGCGCCGAGGCGGTTTGGCGTGCGCCGTGGCCGAGCCCGAACGGCACCGACATCGCAGTCGTTGTACTCTGGCTCGGCTTCATCCTCGTTGCCGCGGGCGGGCTCAGCGTCCTCTCGAAGCGGTTGCGCGTCGCCGGCGATGCGAAGGTCGCGCCGCCGGCGCGTGCGCTCGTCGATTGAGTCGAAAGACAACGGCGCGCGGCACCTTCAATCGACCGTCATCTCCTCGACGACCCGCCGCACCTCGCTCGGCAGGAACGGCTTCTCGATCACCGGCCGGCCGGTCTCCTTGACGAAGTCGCGCAGGTTCGCCGTCAAGGTGTCGCCGGTGACGAAGACGACGCGTTCGGCCCGGTCGGGCCAGCGCAGCTCAATCTCGCGGTAGAGCGCGCGGCCGTCGAGATCGGGCATGCGCATGTCGGTGAAGATCACCTCGTAGGGCCCGGCTGCCAGGCGCTGCAGGGCTTCGCGGCCCGAGCCGACGGCGACAACGCGATGCCGCGCGCCGGTCAGGATCTCGGTCAGCATGTCGCGGATCTCGGGCTCGTCGTCGACCACCAGCACGCTGCGCCGGTCGCCGCTCGATCGGGCAGCGGGCACGGCATCGGCACTGAAGTCGCCGACCGCGCCGACCGGCAGCGCGATCGTGAACACCGCACCCCCTTCCGTCGGGCACTCGACGGTCAAGGTGCCGCCGTGTGCCTCAACAATGCCGAGGCTGACCGCCAGACCGACCCCGGTGCCGACGCCGGTCGGCTTGGTCGTGAAGTACGGTTCGAAGACGCGGACACGCAGGTCGGGCGGGATGCCGGGGCCGTTGTCGGCGACCGTGACGATCAGCCGATCGGTGCCGGCATCGAAGCGGCTGGTCACGTGCAGGCGGCGCGGCGGCGGCCGGTCCTGCAGCGATTGCTGCGCATTGATGATCAGGTTCAGCAGCACCTGGTGCAGCTGGTCGGCGTCGGCGCGCAGGCGCGGCAGATCGGGCGAGAGCTCGAGCTGGACCTCGATGTTGCTGTTGCGCACCGCGTAGCCGGCGAGGTCGAACGCGGCGAACACGACATCGTTGATCGCGACCGGCCCGCGCTGCGGCGGCTGCTGGCGCGCCATCGCGAGAAACGTGCGGACGATGCGCGCGCAGCGCTCGGCCGCGGTGCGGATCTTCAGCGCCGCATGGTGGGTCGCCGCGTTGCCCTGCTCCTCGAGCAGCACCGCGCGCGCAACGACGACCGACAGCGGATTGTTCAGCTCGTGTGCAACCCCGGCCAGCAGCGAGCCGAGCGCAGCCAGCTTCTCGCGCTGGTAGAGCGACTCGCGCTGGCGCGCGAGCTCGGCCGACGAGCGCTTCTTCTCGGTGATGTCGCGCGTGATCGTCAGCACGTGGGGCCGACCCTGGTACTGCATCGGCACGCCGTGCAGCTCAAGCTCGATCGCGCTGCCGTCGCGACGCCGCGCCGGCGCCTCGGCGTGCAGCGACTCGCCGGCCAGCACCGTGCTCAAGAATTCGGGCGGGTACGACGGCCCCGTCCACGCGCCCCGGCGGGGCGCGTCCGGCTCGGCGTCGTCGTGGCCATACATGCGGCGCAGCGCCGGGTTCGTGTCGACCAGCTCGCCGGCCGCGTTCCAGAGCGCTAGGCCGTCGATCGACGCGTTGAACATCGAGCGGTACTGCTCCTCGCTGGCGGCGAGCGCGTCTTCGGCGAGCTTGCGATCGGTGACGTCGCGCGCGAGCGAGAGGATGCGGTCGCGGCCGCCGATCGTCACGCGCTTGCCGAACACTTCGTGCCAGCGCAGGGTGCCGTCTTTCAGGCGGCTGTGCCATTCGATGTGGAGCTGCTCGCCGGCCACCGCGCGCGCGAAAATCTTCAGCACACCTTCGCGCGTGTACGGCGGCACGCCGGAGCCGAGTGCGCCGAGGTCGAGCCGCTGGAACTCGTCGCGCGTGTAGCCGAAGGTGCTGCACGCCTTCGGGTTGACGTCGACGATCGCGCCGGTCTCGATGTCGTGGATGAAGATGACGTCCTCGGCCGCGTCGAAGATCGCGCGGTAGCTCGCCTCCGAGATGCGCAGCGCCTCCTCGGTGCGGCGCCGCTCGGCGATGTCGTCGCGCAGCCGCGTCTGCGTTTCGGAGACGACCAGTGCCATGTGGTCGAACGCGCGGCCGAGCCGGCCGAGCTCATCGGGTCCGCGCAGGCGGCTGCGCACCGCCAGGTTGCCGGCCGCGAATTCCTCGGCCGCTCTGACCAGGCGCGCGGTGCGCCGTGTCAACAGGAAGTGGAAGACCAGCCACATCGCCGCGGCCAGCGCCGTGACCCAGCCGGCCCACAGCAGCGACTGCTGGATGACCTGCGTGCGCGCCTCGGCCTTGTAGCGCTGCAGGTCGTAAGCCAGGAACAGGCTGCCGGTGCGGAACGGGCGCAGCTCGTCCTGCCGGCCGCCGAGCAGGATGCCGGCATAGCCGAGCAGCGACTGACCGTCCGTGCCGAGCGAGATGCCGCCGCGCCGCTCGCGGATCGCGCCGCCGGCATGGCTCAGGTCGAACTGCGGCAGGACCTCGGCGATCGGCTGCTTCAGCCAGGCCCGCCGGGTCGCGGTGATGACGCGGTCCTGGTCGTCCGTCAGCGCGGCGACGATCACGTCGTGGTTGTGCGCGAGGACCTCGATCTCGTGCTGCGCGGCCGCGAGGTCGCCTTTCAGCAGCAGGTACTCGAGCGTGCTCTGCAGACGCGACAGCTCCTGCGTCAGGCGCTTCCTGCTGTCCTCCTCGGCCACGCGCTCGGCCTGGGGCACGTGGTAGAGCAGGTTGACCGTGCTGAGGATCGCTGCGAAGAGCAGCAGGATCAGCGGGACGGTGAGCTTCAGCGACGCCGGGATCGGGGCGTTCGGCCTCATCGCTGCAGGCCTGCCAGCGGGCCGGGCGCGAGCACGCGCTCGATATCGACCTTGCTGCGCAGCAGCTTGGCCTCGAGCATCAGGGTCATCAACTGCCGACCGGTCACCGCGAGCTCGGGCTTGTCGCCGCCGAGCATCTTCAGGTTCTCGGCGCGCGACGGCACATGCAGCCCGCGTAACGCCTCGAGAAACTGCTCGCCGCTGGTCTGCTGGCGGATGCCCATGCGGCGCGCCGCGTCCTTCGGATCGCCCTGCAGGTAATCGACCGCCGCGAACCAGCCGTTGAGCAGCGCCTGGATCGCCTCCGGGCGCTTGTCGAGAACGCTCTCGCGCACGGCGACCAGGTCAACGATCTCGCCCGGGATCTGGGTGCTGTCGAAGAGGATCGTCGCGCCGGCCTTCAGGAACTGCGTGCGATACGGGTCGAAGGTCACGGCCCCGTCGACCCGGCCCTTCTCGAAGGCGTTGGGCTGCTCGTTCGATTCGAGATGGACCACCTTGACGTCGCCCGGCTGCATCCCGCTCTTCGCGAGCGCGCGGCTCAGCACGAAGGCGCCGAGCGCGCCGCTTTCGACCGCGACCGACTTGCCCGCGAGATCGCGCATCGAGCGCATGCCGGGCCGGCCGACGACGACGTCGGCGCCGTGGGAGACGTCGACGACGAGAACGACGCGCGGCTGCAGGCCGTCGACCGCAAGGCCGAACAGCTCGTCCAGGCTGATCACCATGCCGTCGATCGCCTGGTTGCGAAACGCGCGCAGCACCTCGCTCGCTGACGGGTACTCGACCAGCTGCACGGCCGCCGGATCGAGCTTGCCGAGCTCGCGTGCGAGGTAGAGCGGCTCGCTGCCGATCCAGACGTTGGTGCCGATGCGCAACGGATTGTCGGGCTCCCGCATGCAGCCGCCGAGCGCGAGCGCGAACACCGCGAGGACCAGCAGCCAGCCGTTGCGCAGGCGCGCGCTCATGGGCGCACCCACCGCGGGGCGGGAGCGCTCACGCGCCCCCCGGGACGAAGATGTAGCCCTCATTGCGCACCGTGCGGATGAAGCGCGGATGCTCGGGATCGGGCTCGATCTTCTTGCGCAGCCGCATCACCCGCAGGTCGACGCTGCGGTCGAATGGGTCCCAGTCGCGCTGCTGCGTCAGGTTCAAGATGCGCTCGCGTGAGAGCGGCCGGTTCGGGTGCTCGGCGAGCGCCTTCAGCAGGTCGAACTCGAGCGACGACATCGGCACGTCGGCACCGCTTTCGTCGACCAGCCGGTGCGCCTCGACGTCGAGCACGCAGCGGCCCATGCGGACGCGCTGGGCGCCGATCTCGGCGCGCCGCGTCGACGAGGTCCGGCGCAACACGCTGCGGACCCGCGCGACCAGCTCGCGCGGATCGAACGGCTTCGAGACGTAGTCGTCGGAGCCCATCTCGAGGCCGACGATGCGGTCGACCACGGTCGCGGCCGACGTCAGCATGATGATCGCGATGCGCGGGTAGCGCTCGCGCAGGTGACGGGCCAGGCTCAGGCCGTCTTCGCCGGGCATGTGAATGTCGACGAGCGCCAGGTCGATCGGCTGCTGGGCCGCGAGCTCGCGCGCGCTCCGCGCCGACTCGGCGGCGACGACGCCATAACCGTGGCTCAACAGGTACTCTTCGAGCACCTCGCGCACGTCCGGCTCGTCGTCGACGACCAGCAGCGTGGCTTTCGGATGCGCGGTCCCGGATTCCATACTGATCGCCCTGCCCCCGCCGATCGGCAAATCATCGGCGTCGCAAGGATAAAGCGGGGCGCCGGCGATTCAAAGGCAGCGCCGGCCGGCTGATACACACGAAACAAAAGTCGTGGCCGCTGCCCGCCGCTGAAACAAGACAGTGCCCCGCCTGACATGCGGCGGGTACACCCGCTTCCTACAGTTCCGGTACGCGTTGCCGAGGTGGACGACCCGAGTGCAGCGCGGCACCGTCGCATCGACGGCGCGATCCAGGTGCTGTCGTCCGAGGGAATCGCCTTGTTTTCACCGACCCACTGTCCTGCCATGAGACCCGCCTTCCTGTCCTGCGCCGTCGCCGCTGCGGCCGCGGCCTGCGCCGCCGCCGTGATCACCGGTGGCGTGATCACCGCGCCGGTCGTCGCACCGGCCAGCCCTCGCGACCTGGTCGCCGTGCTCGCGCGCCCGGCCGCTGCCGACACCGCCACCAGGGCCGAGCGCCGCCGCGTGACGTCATGGTTTCGCTGACCGCCCCGATGGACCCGCTTTCGGACGTCCTCCAGTCGGCCCGCTTCCACGGCGCGCGCTTTCTCAACGCAGCCTGCAGCGCCCCGTGGTGCCTGGAGCGACGCAGCGGTTCGGCCGGCCCCGGCGAGCACGGGCTCGGTGCCGAGCACGTCGTGACGGTCTACGTCGTGACCGAAGGCCGCTGCCGAATCCGACTGGATGACGGCGGAGAGGTGATCGATGCAATCGCCGGCGACCTGTTGCTGCTCGCGCACGGCGACGCGCACCGGATCGGCAGCGACCTGCATGCTGCCGCGTTCGACGCGGACAGCCTGCACATCGACGCGGTCGACGGCGACGGCGCGGCCGAGCCGGTGCACCTGAGCCTCGGCGGCGGCGGCGACGCGACCCGGCTGGTCGTCGGCCACCTGACCTGCGACCGTGGGATGGCGCCGCTGCTCGAAGCACTGCCACGCCTCGTGCACGTGGCCGACGCCGTCGGCCCGGCCGCGCTGCTGCTGCGCGAGCTGCTGCGGCGCGGCGCGCGCGAATCGAGCGCGGCACGGCCGGGTGCCGATTCGACCCTGGCGCGCATTGCCGAGCTGGTCTTCATCGATGCGCTGCGCCGCTATGCCGAGCTGCTGCCGCCGGCCGGCAAGGGCTGGCTCGCCGCGCTGCGCGACCCGCGGATCGGGCGCGCGCTCGCGCTGCTGCATGCCGAACCGGCACAGGCCTGGACGCTCGAGGAGCTGGCGCACCGGGTCGCGCTGTCGCGCTCGGCGCTGGCCGACCGCTTCGCCGCGCTCGTCGGCGAGCCGCCGATGCAGTACCTGATGCACTGGCGCCTGGCGCTCGCCGCGCGCGCGTTGCGCTCGGGCGCCGAAGCAATCGTCCGCATCGCCGAGCGCGCCGGTTACGAATCGGACGCCGCGTTCAGCCGTGCCTTCAAGCGCGAGTTCGGGATGCCGCCTGCGGCCTGGCGGCGGCGCGCGCCGACGGCGGCATGAGTACCCGCATGCTCGTTCCTCGCGGCCCATAGCGCTGACAGGGGCACCGACAGAGCGCCTGTGATTCCGATCGTTCCGGGCCTATTCTTGATGCAGCGCAAGAAACCCACGCCACGGCAGACGATGATCGCCACGATGGCGTCCTTCCAAAGCATCGCGAACAAGATGAAGGCTTCGAAAAGGCAGCCCTGGGAGCAGGCACACGACGATGCCGCCGGCGGCGACCCGTTGACGCGTGAGCAATGGATCGATCGCTTCGCGCTCCGCCTCGCCATGCTGGACGAGATGCAGCATCCGCTCGACCTGCTGCTGCAGCTCGGTGACGAGCTGTGGCCGTCGTACGGCGGCGTCGAGCCGGAAGTGGTCGCCGACGCGGAGTACCGGGCCGGCTCGCGCCGCTAGCCGGCGCACCTTCGGCCGCACGCGAGCAGGGCTGCGCTACTGCGCCAGGAACCCGCCGTCGACCGGCAGCGTGTGGCCGGTGATCATCGCGGCGTGGTCGGACGCCAGAAAGACGATCGCATCGGCCACGTCGGCCGGCTCGGCGAGACGGCGCAGCGGTGTCATGTCGAGCACGCGGCCATCAGCACCGGGTCGTTGAAGAGGCCCACGGTCAGGTCGGTCCGCACCCACGTCGGTGCGACCGCGTTGACGCGGATGCCGTGGCTCGCCCACTCGACCGCGAGCGCGCGGGTGCGCCGCCCGAAGCGCGCGACGACGCCGGCCATCGCGCGCTCGACCGCAGCCTCGTCGGTGACGTCGAGCGGCTCGGCGAGGTGGTCGATGCCGCGCTCGGCGAGCTGGCGTTCGGCGAGGGCCAGCGCGACGGCATCGCGATCGAACAGGACCGGCAACACGTCGTCGGCAACGAGCGCATCGACGGTCGCCCGGCCGATGCCCTTGGCGGCGCCCGTGACGACGGCAACCCGCGGCGCCGAAGGCGACCCGCTCGGCGGTCATGCCGGGAGACCTCGGCTCAAGGCACCGCGACCGTCACGCGCAGAAAGGTGGCGTCGACCGTCGTGCGGTCGTCCCGACCGCTCTTGTTGTGGCTCTTGAACAGCGCTTCGAGCTCGGCCTGCAGCGCGTCGGCGCGGCCGTTCTTCGTGGCGGCGTCGAACGCGTTCATCGTCGGCCCGTAGTAGTCGCGGAACTCGGCGACGAACGCGGCCGGCGGACCGTCGAAGTCGAACGTGAAGGTGTCCTTCGCGCAGGTGATCGCGTCCTTCGGCACGCCAGCGGCGGTGAAGCGCTCGACCACATGGCTCTCGACGCCCCAGGTCATCGGGCTGACGAAGCCCTCGGGCGGCGGGGGCGAATAGGCCGAGCTGATCTTCAGGATCTGCGCGACGAGGGTCGGGTCGTTCGGGATCCAGTTGCCCATCACGATGCGGCCGCCCGGCTTGGTGACGCGGACCATCTCCTTCGCAACGTCGAACGGCTTCGGCGCGAACATCGCACCGAAGATGCTGACGACCAGATCGAAGGTCTTGTCCTGCAGGTTGCTCAGGCCGGTCGCGTCGCCTTCCTCGAAACGGATGTTCTTGAGGCCCGCCTCGTGCACGCGCCGATTGCCGGCCGCGACGAGGTTGCTCGCGATGTCGACGCCGAGCACGTCGGCGCCGGCCTGAGCCTCCGGAATTGCGGTCGTGCCGTCGCCGCAGCCGAGGTCGAGGACCTTCATGCCGGGCTTCGCACTGATCGACGCGACCAGCGCTTCGCCGCTGCGCCGCATCGTGCGCGCAAGGCGCGTGAAGTCGCCTTTTTCCCAGAGAGCCTTGTTCGGATTCATCGGAGCTCCTTGTGCCATTCGTCGAGGGCGGCCACGCTATCAAAGATCGCCCGTCACAACAAGGCGCGGCGCGGGGGCAGCACGGCCCCGCGGCGATACTAGGCCGGTGATCCTGACCTGGATGCTCGCCTACGTCGTGACCGGCGCCTTCGTCGGTTTCCTCGCCGGGCTCCTCGGCATCGGCGGCGGCATGACCCTGGTGCCGGTCCTCGCGGCGATGTTCGCCGCGCAGCAGTTCGCCCCCGACCACACCGTTCACCTCGCCCTCGGCACCGGCATGGCCTCGGTCGTGTTCACCTCGAGTGCCAGCGTGCGCACGCACCATCGGCTCGGCGGCGTCGACTGGTCGCTGGTGCGCCGCCTCGGGCCGGCCATGGTGATCGGCACCCTGCTGGCGACGGCGCTCTCGGGCTGGGTGCCGCAGCGGGCACTCGCCCTGTCGTTTGCGGTGATCGTGTTCGCCGGCGCCACGCAGATCCTGCTCGGCAAGAAGCCCTCCGCCGCACGCACGCTGCCCGGCACGCCGGCCTTGGTCGCGATCGGTCTGCTGATCGGCGTGGTCTGCGGCCTGGTCTCGGCGGGCGGTGCGTTCATGACCGTGCCGTTCATGCTGTTCTGCGGTGTGACGATGACCACCGCGATCGGCACCGGTGCCGCGCTCGGCGTGCCGGTGGCGGTGGTCGGCACGCTCGGCTTCATGTTCGCCGGTCGGCAGGTCGCCGATCTGCCCGCGGTCTCGCTCGGCTTCGTCTACGGCCCTGCGTTGCTGGGCATCGTCGCGGGCAGCATCCTGACCGCGCCGATGGGGGCGCGCGCGGCGCACCGCCTGCCGGTCGCGACCTTGCGCCGCATCTTCGCCGGCCTGCTGTACATCCTGGCCGCGAAAATGGCGTGGACGTATTTCTGAGCAAGCCCATCGCATGAGTCATTTCCAACCCGTCGCGCTCGGCCACGCGAGCCGCCTCGTCAACCACGGCCCGACCGTGCTGATCACGAGCCGCAGCGCCGACGGCACGCGCCGCAACGTGATGGCGGCGGCGTGGTCGATGCCGGTCGAGTTCACGCCGCCGCGCATCGCCCTCGTGATCGACAAGCGCACCTACACGCGCGAGCTGGTCGCCGAGAGTGGCGTGTTCGGCATCTGCATTCCCGGTGTAGCGCTCTGCGACATCACCTACGCAGTCGGCAGCGAGAGCGGCCGCGAGGTCGACAAGTTCGCGCGCCACGGGATCGAGTGGCAGCCGGACGCGACGCTCGGCGTGCCGCTGATCGAGGCCGGCTGCGCGGCGTGGCTCGCGTGCCGCCTCATCCCCGAGCCGCATGCGCAGGACGCCTACGACACCTGCTTCGGCGAAGTGCTGTCTGCGTCGGCCGATGCACGCGTGTTCGCGCAGGGCCGCTGGTCGTTTCGCGACGACAACACCGCGCTGCAGACGATCCACCACCTCGGCGCGGGCAACTTCGCGCATGCGGGCCGCACGCTGCAGGCGAAGGCCTCGACGTGAAGCCGCGCAAGGCCGCGCCGTCACCGTCCGCCGGCGAGGCCCGTGCGCTGATCGACGCGAAGATCGCGTCGCTCGGCGACTGGCGCGGCGCGATGCTGGCGCGCATCCGAGCCGTGATCACCGCGGCCGACCCCGCGGTGATCGAGGAATGGAAGTGGTCCACGCCGGTCTGGTCGTGCGACGGGCTCATCTGCACCGGCGAGGTCTACAAGAAGGCGGTGAAGATGACCTTCGCGAAAGGCGCCGCGCTGGCCGATCCGGCCGGCCTCTTCAACTCGAGTCTCGACGGCAACGTGCGGCGCGCGATCGACGTGCACGAAGGCGACACGCTGGACGAAACGGCACTGAAGGCACTCATCCGCGCCGCCGTGGCGCTGAACCGGTCTTCGCGCAACTAGGTGCGGCCGGTGCGCGATCGGCCGCGCTAGTCGATCGTCACCTTCCCGTCCTTCACCAGCTTCGCGAACTTCTCGGTCTCGGCGCGGATCTGCGCCGCCATCTCGGCTGCGCTGTTGCCGACCGGCTCGGCGCCGATCTCGTCCATGCGCTTCTTGAACTCGGGCGACTGGATGACCTTCACCATCTCGCTGTTGAGGCGCGCGACGATGTCCTTCGGCGTCGCCGCCGGCGCGAGGATGCCGAACCAGGTGCCGATGTTGAAGCCCTTCAGACCCGCCTCGTCGAGGGTCGGCACGTCGGGCAGTGCCGACGAGCGCTTCGCGGTCGTCACCGCGAGCGGCCGCAGCTTGCCGCCCTTGATGTGCTGCAGCACCGGCGTCACGGTGTCGAACGACATCGTGATCTGCCCGCCGAGCAGGTCGGTCGCGAGCGGTCCGCTGCCCTTGTAGGGGATGTGGACGATCTCGGTCGCGGTGAGGTTCTGAAACTGCGTGCCGATCAGGTGCTGCGCGGTGCCGTTGCCGTTCGACCCGTAGGTCAGCTTGCCCGTTTGCGCCTTGGCCAGCGCGACCAACTCGGCGACGTTCTTCACCGGCGTCGAGGCATTCACGACCAGCACGTTCGGCACCAGCGCGACCGTCGTGATCGGCGCGAAGTCCTTCTGGAAGTCGTACGGCAGCTTCTTGTAGACGCTGGTCGCGATCGTGTGGTGGACCGCGCCGACCAGCAGGGTGTAGCCGTCGGCCTTCGACTTGGCGACGTAGTCGGCGCCGAGGGTCGCGCCGGCGCCCGGCTTGCTCTCGACGATGATCGGCTGACCGAGCGCTTGCGAGAGCTTCTCGCCGAGCGCGCGCGCCAGCACGTCGGTCGTGCCACCCGGCGGAAACGGCACGATCAGGGTGATCGGCTTGGTCGGCCAGGTCTGCGCGAGAGCGCTGCCGCCCGACAGGGCGAGCGTCAGCGCGACGGCATGGACCAGGCGGCGGCGTGAGAGGGTTCGAGCGTTCTTCATCGATGTCTCCAAGGGCGCGAAAGCGCAGGACGAGCGGTTCCCCGCAGCGCCTCGCGGCTGCTGGTGAGAGGCGGTACGAGACCGCCTCCGGGGATCGAGGGGGTTGCCGGCTCGCTAGGCGGGCCCGCGGCCGGAAGGCGTCAGGCGGCCTTCCGCTGCGCGCTGGCGGCGACCAGATCGCAGACCGCCTTGGTGACCTGAGCCGTCGTGGCCTTGCCGCCGAGATCGCCGGTGTGCAGGGCCGGGTTCGCGGTGACCTGCTCGATCGCGCGCATCACGCTCTTAGCGGCCTCAGCTTCGCCGAGGTGCTCGAGCATCATCACGACCGACCAGAAGGTGCCGACCGGATTGGCGAGGCCCTTGCCCATGATGTCGAACGCCGAGCCGTGGATCGGTTCGAACATCGACGGGTAGCGCCGCTCCGGATCGATGTTGCCGGTCGGCGCGATGCCGAGGCTGCCCGCCAGTGCAGCCGCGAGATCGCTCAGGATGTCGGCGTGCAGGTTGGTCGCGACGATGGTGTCGAGCGAGGCCGGCCGGTTGATCATCCGCGCGGTCGAGGCGTCGACCAGCTCCTTGTCCCAGGTGACGTCCGGGAACTCCTTTGAAATCTGCAGGGCGATCTCGTCCCACATCACCATCGCATGGCGCTGCGCGTTGCTCTTGGTGATGACGGTCAGCAGCTTGCGCGGTCTCGACTGCGCCAGCTTGAAGGCGAACCGCATGATCCGTTCGACGCCGGCGCGGGTCATGATCGAGACGTCGGTCGCCGCTTCGATCGGGTGGCCCTGGTGGACGCGGCCGCCGACGCCGGAGTATTCGCCCTCGGAGTTCTCGCGCACGATGACCCAGTTCAGGTCGTCCGGGCCGCAGCGCTTCAGCGGGCCGTCAATGCCGGGCAGAATGCGGGTCGGCCGCACGTTCGCGTACTGATCGAAGCCCTGGCAGATTTTCAGGCGCAGGCCCCACAAGGTGATGTGATCGGGGATGTGCGCGTCGCCGGCCGAGCCGAACAGGATCGCGTCCTTGTCCCTGATCGCGTCGAGCCCGTCGTCCGGCATCATCACGCCGTGCTCGCGGAAGTAGTCGCCGCCCCAGTCGAAGTTCTCGAACTCGAAGCGGAAGGACCGTGACGATCCGGCCAGGGCTTCCATCACCTGGCGGCCGGCGGGCACCACTTCCTTGCCGATGCCGTCTCCGGGAATCGTGGCGATGCGATAGGTCTTCATGAGGGCTGTCTCCATGTGGGTTGCGTCTGGGATGCACGTACTTTACGAATTGGACGCTGGCTGCGAACGCGGCTAAAGTGAATTCATTCTTAACCTGAACTCAACAATCAACGACGCATGAGCGGTGGCATCCACCCAGTCGATCTGGGCTTCTTCTCCGTCCTGGCCAGTGCCGGCAGTTTGAGCGCCGCGGCACGCGAGCTCGGCATCACCACGCCCGCGGTGAGCAAGCACCTCGCACTGATGGAGTCGCGGGTCGGCGTGTCGCTGGTCAACCGGACCACGCGGCGCATGAGCCTCACGCCCGAGGGCGAGGTCTACCTCGAGCACGCGCGCCGGATCCTCGGCGAGATCGACGACATGGAGGAACTGCTCGGCGTCTCGAAGGAGATGCCGAAGGGCCTGCTGCGGGTCAACGCGACGCTCGGCTTCGGGCGCAGCCACGTGGCGCCGCTGATTTCGCGCTTCGTCCGCAAGCACGCGCAGGTCGAGGTGCAGCTGCAGCTCTCGGTCAACCCGCCGCCGCTGACCGACGACTCGTTCGACGTCTGTATCCGCTTCGGCGCGCCGCCCGACGCGCGCATCATCGCCCGCCACATCGCGCCGAATCGCAGGCTGTTGTGCGCGTCGCCGGCCTACCTCGCGAAGCATGGCATCCCGAAGGTGCCGAACGACCTGACGAAGCACAACTGCATCGGCATCCGGCAAGGCGAAGAAGCCTATGGCGTCTGGCGCCTGGCCAGCGGCCGCGGTCGAAGCGCCAATACCGAGTCGGTCAAGACGCGCGGTAACCTGACCACCAACGACGGCGAGATCGCGGTCAACTGGGCCCTCGACGGCCACGGCATCCTGATGCGGGCCGAATGGGACATCGAGCGCTTCCTGCGCAACGGCCGGCTGGTCCAGGTGCTGCCGCAGTTCTTCACGCCGGATGCCGACATCTATGCGGTGTACCCGCAGCGCCACCAGCTCGCGGCGCGGGTCCGGGCCTTCGTCGATTTCGTCGCGCTGACCTTCGCGCCACGGTCGGCCGCAGGCAAGGGGTAGGCGGCGGGGTGTTGCGACGAGGTCAGAGTCGCTTGACTTGAATGATCCGATGCGAGATGGGCAGCGTCCTGAAGCCGTTGATATGGCCCGAGGATTGCGCCGCCCCCTCCGGTACCACCGCCTCTGGTCGGCTCATCGCCGCCATGCGACGATCCGTCCATGACCTCGACCTCGACCCCCGTCGCGGCGAAAAAGCCGAAGCCCGCCCCGACGGTCAAGCCCTCCCTCCTCGGCCAACTCGTCGATGCGCTCGCGTCGAAAAGCATTCGCGTCGTCGACCTGACGCAGACGCTGACCCCCGAGTTCCCGCAGATCGCGCTGCCGCCCGAAATGGGCCAGTGCTGGCCGTTCCGGATCGAGGAGGTGTCGGCCTACGACGCGCGCGGCCCGGGCTGGTACTGGAACAACTTCTCGTGCGGCGAGCACACCGGCACCCACTTCGACGCGCCGATCCACTGGATCTCGGGGCGCGACCTGCCGAACAACAGCGTCGACACGATCCCGACGCAGCACTTCGTCGCACCGGCCTGCGTGATCGACTGCTCCGCGCAGGCGACCGCCGACCCGGACTACCTGTTGACGGTCGAGGACATCGAGCGCTTCGAGGCGGCGCACGGTCGCATCCCCGAAGGCGCGTGGCTGCTGATGCGCACCGACTGGTCGAAGCGGCGCGACCCCGAGGCGTACCAGAACTTCGACGAGGAAGGCCAGCACACCCCAGGGCCGAGCGCCGAGGCAGTGCGCTTCCTGGTCGATCAGCGCAACGTACTCGGCTTCGGCTCCGAGGCGATCGGCACCGATGCCGGCCAGGGCTTCCACCTGCGCCCGCCCTACCCGTGCCACTACTACATGCACGGCGCAGGCCGCTACGGCCTGCAGTGCCTCGCCAACCTCGACCAGTTGCCGCCGACCGGCGCGGTGCTGCTGTGCCCGCCGCTGAAGATCGAGAAGGGCAGCGGCAGCCCGCTGCGCGTGCTGGCGCTGGTGGAGGGGGTCAAGTGAGCTCGAGCGCCGGGCCGCCCCAAGCCGGGCGGCACCCCCGCGGCGGGTCGATCGATGGTCTCGTCGATCGGGGGGCTCCATGATCGCGGTGGTCACCGGCGGCAGCGCCGGCATCGGCCTGGCCATCTGCCATCGCCTGCTCGAGGACGGCTACGAGGTGATCTCGCTGGCGCGCCGGAAGAGCCCGCTCGACCACCCGAAGCTGCACAGCCTCGAGGTCGACCTGATGGATCGGGCCGCGACGACTGCCGCAGCGCACGACATCGCGCGCCGCTTCGAAGTGACCACGCTGATTCACAACGCCGGCGTGATCCGGCCGGCGCTGGTCGCCGATGCGAAGCTCGAGGACCTCGACGCACTGGTCGAGCTGCACCTCGGCTGCGCGATCCAGCTGCTGCAGGCCTGCCTGCCGTCGATGCGGGTGCAGCACTTCGGCCGCGTCGTGCTGCTGTCGTCACGCGCGGCCGTCGGCCTGGCGACCCGCACCAGCTACTCGGCGACCAAGGCCGGCATGCTCGGCATGGCGCGCACCTGGGCGCTCGAGCTGGCGCCCGACGGCATCACCGTCAACGTGGTCGCGCCCGGACCGGTGCGCACCGACATGTTTCACGAGGTCGTCGCCGCCGGCAGCGACAAGGAGCGCGCGCTCGCCGCCGCGGTGCCGGTCCGCCGCCTCGGCGAGGCCGCCGACGTGGCGCGCGCGGTGCGCTTCTTCGTCGATGCGGCCAACGGCTTCGTCACCGGACAGGTGCTTTATGTCTGCGGTGGCACCAGTGTCGGCAGCCTGACGCTCTGACGCGGTGCGGCGGTTGCGCCGTCTTGCGGGCATGGGGTCGAGCGGCTAATATGCTTTAGCCCTAAACAATTCACGACCTTGCTAACGGAGGTGAATACCCATGGCGACGACGACGTGGTTCCGGCCCCTCGCCTGTGCGGCGCTCGCTGCGGGCCTGGCCTTCGGCAGCGCGACCGGCGCATGGGCCGCCGACCTGAAGGTCGGCTTCATCACCTCGCTGTCGGGACCGGTGTCGTCGCTCGGCATCCCCTACGCCAAGGGCATCCAGGCGGCGCTCCTCTACAAGGCCGAGGTCGCCGGCCACAAGATCACGATGGTCCAGTTCGACGACGCGTCCGACCCGTCGACCGCCGCACGCAACGCCCGCAAGCTGATCGACGAGGACAAGGTCGACGTGATCATCGGCACCGCCGGCTCGCCGGGTGCACTGGCGATCGCCGCGGTCGCGCGCGAGACGAAGACGCCGCTGATTTCGATCGCCAACGCGAACCTGCCCGGCGAGGACGGCGCCTGGATGGTCACGATCCCGCAGCCGGCACCGCTGATGATCGCCGCGGTCGTCGAGCACATGAAGAAGAACGGCATCAAGACGGTCGGCTACATCGGCTTCTCCGACGCCTGGGGCGACTTGGTCTATGACTCGCTGATGAAGGCCGCCGAGCCGGCCGGCATCAAGGTGCTGACGAACGAACGCTATGCGCGCTCCGACCAGTCGGTCACCGGCCAGGCGCTGAAGGTCGTTGCGGCGCGGCCCGACGCCGTGATCACCGGCGGCTCCGGCACACCGGGCGCGCTGCCCTATCTCGCGCTCGCCGAGCGCGGCTACAAGGGCCCGATCTTCGGCACCCATGCGCTGATCAATCCGGACTTCGTGCGCGTCGGCGGGCCGGCGGTCGACGGCCTGCTGGCGCCGACCGGGCCGGTGATCGTCGCCGAGCAACTGCCGGCGTCGAACCCGATCCGCGTGGTTTCGATGGCGTTTCGCGAGGCCTACCAGAAGGTCAACGGCGCACCGCCGACCGACGCGTTCTCGGCCTACGCGTTCGACGCCTGGCTGATCTTCGTTGACGCCGCACAGCGCGCGATGGCCGCGAAGAACGAGCCCGGCACGCCGCAGTTCCGGGTCGCGCTGCGCGATGCGATCGTCACGACGAAGGAGCTGGTCGGCACGCACGGCGTCTACAACTTCAAGCCCGACAGCCGCTACGGCTCGGACGAGCGCGCACGAGTCGTCGTCAAGCTCGAGAAGGGCCAGTGGAAGCTGGTGCAGTGACCGGGCTGGCCGCGCCGGCGTTGCGCGGCGGGGCCGGCCTGCGCAGCGCGGTCCGCGCGCTCGTCGAGGAGGACCGGGTCCACCGCGACCTCTACCTCAGCGACGAGCTGTTCGAGCTCGAGCAGCAGCATTTCTTCGCGACCACCTGGAGCTACCTCGGCCACGCGAGTCAAGTGCCGGAAGCCGGCGACTACCTGACGGTCGAGATCGGCGGCCGCCCGCTGGTGATGGTGCGCCAGTCCGATGGCGCGATCCGCGTGCTGTTCAACCGCTGCGCGCACAAGGGCACGCGGCTCGTCAGCGAGGCGCATGGGAACGTCGGCCGCCACTTCCGCTGCCCGTACCACGCGTGGACCTATCGGCTCGACGGCACGCCGATGGGCGTGCCGCTGAAGGCCGGCTACGAGGGCACCCGGCTCGACGCCTGCGAATCGGGCCGCGGCATGACCGCGCTCTCGAATGTCGCCGTGTACCGCGACTTCGTGTTCGTCAAGCTGTCGGACGACGGTCCCGGGTTCGACGACTACTTCGGCGACGTGCTGCGCGCGCTCGACAACATGGTCGACCGCTCGCCCGAAGGGCGTCTGCGCATCGACGGCGGGTGCCTGCGCAACGTGATCCGCTGCAACTGGAAGATCTACCTCGAGAACATCAACGACACGGTGCATCCGATGTCGACGCACCAGTCGGCGGTCGACGCGGCGCACTGCCTCTGGAAGGACCAGCCGGCCGACGCCCCCAAGCCGATGGCGATGGAGCAGATCTTGCCGTTCGGCGCCGGCTACGACTTCTTCGACCGCATGGGCGGGCGCGCCTACCCGAACGGCCACAGCGTGCTCGGCATCCACTTCAGCATCCACTCGGGCTACGCGCAGCTGCCCGATTACGAGGCGGCCCTGCGCGACGTGCACGGCGCCGAGCGCACCGCCGAGATCCTGCAGCGCTCGCCGCAAAACGCCGTGCTATACCCGAGCCTCGCGGTCAAAGGCTCGCCGCAATCGATCCGCGTGATCCGCCCGCTCGCCGCCGACCGCACCTTGGTCGAGGCGTGGAGTTTTCGGGTGGCCGGCGCGCCCGACGTGCTGTTCGAGCGCACGCAGACCTACAACCGGCTCGTGTTCTCGCCGATGTCGGTGGTCGCACACGACGACGTGCACCTGTTCGAGAGCATCCAGCGCGGGCTGCACGCCGACGGCAACCCGTGGGTCAGCCTGCACCGCAACTTCGACCGCAAGGAGCTCGAGGGCGGCACGATCGAGACCAAAGGGACCAGCGAGCTGCTGATGCGAAATCAATATCGCGCCTGGGCGAAGTCGATGCTCCAAGGGATGGAGGCGCGATGAACCCGGTCGTTGCCGCACCGTCGGTCGCGACAGCTCGGCAACCCGCATCGGTTGATGCGGCGCTCGAACGCGAGCTCGCCGACTTCGTTGCGATGGAAGCGGCGCTGCTCGATGCCGGCCGCTACGACGAATGGCTCGCGCTGTTCGCCGACGATGGCCGCTACTGGGTGCCGCTGCAGGGTGCCGCTCAGGTCGACCCGATCAGTCACAACTCACTCGCCTACGAGGACCGCCTGCTGCTGACCTTGCGCGTCGAGCGCCTGAAGAATCCGCGCGCGCATTCGCAACAGCCGCGCAGCCGCTGCCAGCATGTGCTGCAGCGCTCGATCGCGGTGGAGTCCACCGACGCCGCAGCCGACGGGTACGAATTGCGGACTCCGTTCCTGTACGTCGAGTCGCGGGACCACGAGCCGGTGATGTTGACGGGCTCCTATCGGCACGTGCTGGTTGCAGTCGACGGAGCCTGGAAGATTCGACTGAAGCGCGTCGACCTGCTCGATGCAGACCGGTCGCTGCCGGCGATCCAGCTGTTCATCTGAGATGAGGGTGATGGTGCGGTCGGATCGAATTCGTCGTGGAGTGACCGCTGGTGCAGAGCTTTCAGTCGAGCCGGCTGCGGACGTTGAGCGCGCGCAGAGGTACAGGTGGCCTGCAGGCTCCGCTTCACTGCGGCGGTCGCCGCGATGCGGCGACTCCCCTGCGCTGCTCGACCCGCGGTCGCATCGCGAAACTCGCTTCGTTCGCTGCGCTCACTGCGCTCAAACAATCGCGATGAGTCAGATGACAAAGCGCGCGCGAGCGCGCGCCGACCACGGGTCTGCGCTGCTCGGCGTCGCAGCAGGCGCTGCGCCTGCCACCCACCCGCACCTCTGCGTGAACCGCAGGGGACTCTTGTCGGGGCGCACACGTGGTTCTTCGCAAAGTCTTGGGCGGGTGGCCGGGCGTGCGCCTCTGCGGCGCCGAGGGGCGCAGGGGCTCGGGGGTTGCGCATCGCCGCAAGGCGAGGCGTCGAGCGAAGCCTGCCTGAGCACCGAGCACAGGCAGCCTGCGCAGCAGGATGCCGCCCGTGCGAGGGCGAGTTCTGCGCTCGCCCCCGAGCACCGAGCACCGCAGGGGAGTCGGCGCGGAGCGCCGACCGCCGCAGCGAAGCACGACCGGCCACCCGCCCACGGCTTTGCGACACTCGACCGTTCAAGTGAGGCCGACCACGGAATTGCGCACTTGATCGATCAGTTGAAGCGCTGTCCCAAAGCGCCTGGCCGCTTTGCGCACCAGCACGCGGGAAGGCGCGAGCCATGACTCAGCCGCTGCACGAACGCCTCCGCTTCGACACCGACAGCGGCGCCGTGTTCGACGCTGACAGACGGTATGTGCTGCTGCGGACCGACGTCCTGATGGGTGCGTTCGACGAACTTTCGGAGCCGGCGAAAAGCGATGCCTTGCGCGCTTTCGGTCGCTCCGTCGCCCGCCACGGCGCCGACAGTGTGCGCGCCTACATCGCAGCAGCCGGTACCAACGCATTGATGCAGACGATGCAAGACTCGGCCGCGTCGCTCGGCTGGGGTCGTTGGCACTTCGAACAGGCGGCTGACGGACGCGAGACCGCGATGGCCTCGCTTCGCCTCACGGTCGAGAACAGCCCATTCGCCGCGGCCGCTGCACCAGCCGGCGGCCCGGTCTGTCACGCGATCGCCGGCATGTTGGAAGCGGTGGCGTCGGCGCTCTGGCAGCGCCCGGCGGTCGCCCACGAGACCCGTTGTGGCGCCGAGCATGGCGACAGCACCTGCCACTTCATCGCGATGCCGTCGAGCGTCGCCATGCCGCCTTCATCGTTTCCTTCCAAGTCCCCCTGAATCCGGCCGAACCATCGGCTTTCTCATCACCAGGAGATTCGTGACATGAAGACCTTCATTCGATGCGCAACGGCAGTTGCCTTGACGGCAGCTTTCAGCGTGAGCGCGTGGGCCGCCGACCTGAAGGTCGGGCTCAGCGTGGCGCTGTCCGGCCCGAACTCGTCGCTCGGAATTCCGTATTCGAAGGGCATGCAGGCCGCGCTGGCCTACAAGGGCGATATCGGCGGTCGCAAGATCCAGCTCGTCGTGCTCGACGACGGCTCCGATCCGAGCGCCGCCGGCCGCAACGCGCGCAAGCTGATCCAGGAAGAGAAGTGCGACGTGATCATGGGCACGTCGGGGGTGCCGTCGGCACTCGCGATGGCGCAGGTCGCGAAGGAGACGAGCACGCCGATGATCGGGCTGACGCCGATCTCGCTCGACGCGGCGTCGAACCCGTGGATCTTCACGGTCGCGCAGCCGACCCAGCTGATGGTCGATGCGGTGGTCGACCGGATGAAGCAGAACGGCGTCAAGACGGTCGGCTACATCGGCTTCTCCGATGCGTGGGGCGACCTCGTCTACGACGCGCTGATGAAGGCGGCGCCCGGCGCCGGCATCCAGGTCGTCAGCAACGAGCGCTATGCGCGCGCCGACCAGTCGGTTACCGGCCAGGTGCTGAAGATCGTCGCGTTGCGGCCCGATGCGGTGATGACGGGTGGCGCCGGCACGCCGGGCGCGTTGCCGTTCCTCGCGTTGACCGAGCGTGGCTTCAAGGGCGGCGTGTACGGCCAGCACGGCCTGATCAACCCGGACTTCATCCGTGTCGCCGGCGCCGCCGGCCAAGGCGCGCTGATGCCGACCGGGCCGGTCATCGTCGCCGAGCAGCTGCCGAACGACTACCCCACCAAGAAGATTGCGCTCGACTTCCGCGCCGCGTTCCAGAAGGTCAACGGCGCACCGACGACCGATGCGTTCTCGGCCTACTCGTTCGATGGCTGGCTCGTCTTTGTGGATGCGGCGACGCGCGCAGTGGCGAAGGCCGAGCCCGGCACGCCGGAATTCCGGGTCGCGCTGCGCGACGCGATCGCGACCACCAAGGAGGTCGTCGGCACGCACGGCGTCTACAACTTCAAGGTCGGCAACCTGTACGGCGTCGACAACCGCGCGCGCGTGATCGTCAAGCTCGACAGCGGTCAGTGGAAGCTGGCGCAGTGATCGCGTGCGGCCGATGCCTCCCGGCGTGCGCCCGGGCGTCGGTGGCCTGATGCTCGGCTGCATGTCTGGGCCTGCAGCGAAGGCACCTGCCCCCTCGGGGGGCGGGCTGCCGTACCCGGCGGACCGGGGGCGCCGTCCTGCGCGGAACGCGATCTCGGCATGAATGCCGACATCGCGCTGATCCTCGCGATGGACGGCCTCGCGAACGGCGCCGTCTATCTGCTCGCCGGGCTCGGCCTGGTGCTGGTGTTCTCGGTCACGCGCGTTGTCTTCGTGCCGTTCGGCGACATCGCCGCGTTCGCTGCGCTGTCGCTGGCGGCGTTCGAGACCGGCGGCACGCCGGCGACGATCGGCCTGGTCGCGACACTCGCGGTGCTGGCCACGGCGACCGAGCTCGCCAGCCTCGCGCGGCGCGGCGAGGCTGCGCGCATGCCGCGCGCGATCGCAGCGTGGGGGTTGCTGCCGGCCGTGCCGTGCCTGATCGGCTGGGCTTGCGCGCGGCCCGGCGTGCCCGCCGCGCTGCAGGTCGCCGCCTCGGTGCTGCTCGTGGTCCCAATCGCGCCGCTGCTCGCCCGCGTGGTGTTCCAGCCGATCGCCGACGCCTCCGTGCTGGTGCTGCTGATCGTCTCGCTCGCGCTGCACTTCCTGCTGTCGGGGCTCGGCCTGCTGTTCTTCGGCCCTGAGGGTTCGCGCACCAAGCCGCTCGCCGGCGGCACCTTGCAACTCGCCGAAGGCCTCTCTATGTCGGGGCAGACCGTCCTGATGATCGCGTCGGCGATCGTGCTGAGCGCCCTCTTCTTCCTGGTCTTCGAGCGCACGCTCGCCGGCAAGGCGCTCCGCGCGACCGCGGTCAACCGCGTCGGCGCCCGCCTGGTCGGCATCCGGCCGGCGCGCACCGCGCTGCTCGCCTACGGCTGCGCCTCGCTGCTCGCCGGCCTGATCGGCGTGCTGATCGCGCCGGTCACGACGATGTACTACGACTCGGGCTTCATCATCGGCTTGAAGGCGTTTGTTGCGGCGATCATCGGCGGGCTGGTCAGCTATCCGGCTACGGCGGCCGGCGCGCTCGCGGTCGGCCTGGTCGAAAGCTTCGCGTCGTTCTGGAGCGGTGCGCTGAAGGACGTGATCGTCTTCAGCCTGCTGATCCCGGTGCTAATGCTGCGCTCGTTCCTCACGGTGCACGCTGAAGAGGAAGAAGAGGAGATCGACGCATGAGCGCGCGCTCGATGGCGCGGTGGGACCCGCGCGTCTTGTCCGGCTTCTGCGCGAGACGCAGCGAGAGCGGGTGCATGAACGGGCTCGCAACGCCGTGCGCTGCTTAAAGGCAGGCCGATGAGCAACGCGACGCACGACGGCGAAGCGCTGCACGCGATCAACGCCGTCGTGTCGGACGGCGCGCGCCGTGGATCGACAGGCTTCGCACCGGACCGGCGCCGGTGGGTATGGATCGCCATCGTCGTCGTCGCGCTTGCGCTCGCGCCGGCCGTCACCGGCACATTCACCGTCTCGCTGCTGAACGACATCGGCATCGGCGCGCTGGTCGCGCTCGGTCTCGTTCTGCTGACCGGCGTCGGCGGCGCAACGTCATTCGGCCAGGCCGCATTCGTCGGCATCGCCGCCTACGCGACCGCCTGGCTGACGACCGCGCAAGGCCTCTCGCCGTGGCTCGGGCTCGCGTTCGCGCTGCTGCTGACCGGCGTCTCGGCGCTGCTGATCGGCATGCTGACCTTGCGTCTGGGCGGCCACTTCCTGCCGCTCAGCACGATCGCCTGGGGCCTGTCGATCGCGATGCTGTTCGGCAATGTCGATGCGCTTGGTCGCCACACCGGCTTGTCGAACATCCCGGCGCTGCACTTCGGCCCGTGGTCGCTCGCCGACCCGCGCGCGATCTACTACCTGATCTGGGTGACGGTCGGCCTGGCCTGCTGGTTCGCGCACAACCTGCTGCAGTCGCGCCCCGGTCGCGCAATCCGCAGCCTGCGCGGCGGCGCCATTTTGCTCGGCAGCGTCGGCGCCGACGCGTACCGCGTGCGGCTCACGCTGTTCGTGATTGCCGCGCTGCTCGCCGGCATCGCCGGCTGGCTCTATGCGCACAAGAACCGCTTCGTCAGCCCGTCGCCGTTCGACGTGCGCGCGAGCATCGAGTACCTGCTGATGGCGGTCGCCGGCGGCCTCGGCCAGCTCGCCGGCGCACTGGTCGGCTCGGCCCTGGTGCTGCTGCTGAAGAACGGCCTGCAGGATGTACTGCCGATGCTGTCGCAGCGCGCGACGCAGCTCGAGGCGGTCGCGTTCGCGATCCTGTTCATCCTGCTGCTCCACTTCGCGCGCGGCGGGCTCGCCGGCTTCGTCGCGAAGTGGCTGCGCCAGCGTGGCGCACGCGCCTCGGCGGCTCAGCCAGGAGTACACACAGGGGCAGCTGCCGATGGATCAGCAGCACAACCAGCCGAGGAGGCTGACGCCGCGATCGCGTCCAAGACGCCGCTCGATGGCGCTAACCGCATCTCCGTATCGCTCACCGATGCTGAAAACCCTGCCCTGCCGCGTCGCCAACTGCCGACGCGCGGCACACGCATCCTGTCGGTGAGTCACGCCACCAAGCGCTTCGGCGGCCTGGTGGCGGTCAACGACGTCAGCTTCGACGTCGATGCGGGCGAGATCGTCGGCCTGATCGGCCCGAACGGCGCCGGCAAGACGACGATGTTCAACCTGCTGACCTGCACGTTGCCGATGACGTCGGGCAGTGCGACCTTCCTCGGCAACGACATCGGCCGCGCGAGCCAGCGCGCGGTCGCCCGCCTCGGCCTGGCGCGCACGTTCCAGCACGTCAAGCTGCGCCCGCAGATGAGCCTGCTGGACAACGTCGCGCTCGGCGCCCATGCGCGCACCGGAGCCGGCGTGCTGCAGGCGGGCCTCCGCCTCGACCGCGCGGAAGAGCGCGCGATCCTCGCCGAAGCGTGGTGTCAGCTCGATCGCATCGGCCTGGCCGACCGCGCCGGCGATTTGGCGGGCAGCCTTCCGCTCGGGACTCAGCGCATTCTGGAAATTGCCCGGGCGCTCGCCGCTGATCCGGTGCTGTTGGTGCTCGACGAGCCGGCCGCTGGATTGCGCCGGCGCGAGAAGCAGTCGCTTGCTGCGCTGCTGCGGCGGCTGCGGGACGAGGGGGTCACGATCTTGATCGTCGAGCACGACATGGACTTCGTGATGAAGCTGGTTGACCGGCTGGTCGTGATGAACTTTGGACAGAAGTTGGTGGAGGGGGCACCGGCCGCGGTGCGGACGGACGAACGCGTTCAGGCCGCTTACTTGGGAAGCGTCACATGACGGCTTCGCGAAATGTCCTCTGGGGAACGGTTGACACCGTCAGTCGCCGGGTCCCGGCCCGGCGGCCGGGTGACTTTCATTTGCTGGCACAAATGAAAGTCACCAAAGCAAAGTGCCTGAATACCGATTTGGTCAGACATCTGTGGGGTAAAAGCACGCGATTCAGGGAGGCCGGGCGGTTCGTACCGTTGCCTCTTGGACTGGCTTGCCGTTTTTCGATCTCGACCGTCGAGCGGTTCGAGTTGGCTTCGGTCGGCTGCTTTCGATCGAGCAATGCCAACGATGTGATCGTCCAAACGCCAACGGTGTATCAACGGCGACTTACGGCCAATGAAGTCGCGAAAGCGACGAAGGGTCGGCGAGGCAACAAGCCGATGACCGCGCTCCTCCAACGGCCGCGACAGGTAGCAGCCAAGCACTCCGCACAAATCCGTGCTCGGGCCCTTTGCTTTGGTGACTTTCATTTGGGCCAGCAAATGAAAGTCACCCGCCCGGCGGGGCGGGACCCGGCTACTGTCAGAGACAGCTGTCGATGAGCAAATCCCCAATGCTCGAGATCGAAGATCTCCACGTCGCCTACGGCCAAGTAGAAGCCGTCCGCGGCGTCACGCTGCACCTGGCGCAAAGCCAGATCGTCTCCGTCATCGGCCCGAACGGCGCCGGTAAGACCACCTTGCTCGCCGCCGTGATGGGCCTCCTTCCCTCACGCGGCCGCCTCCGCTTCGACGGCGAAGACCTGGCCGGCCTCGACGTCGAAGCGCGCGTCGAGCGCGGCCTCACGCTGGTGCCAGAGAAGCGCGAGCTGTTCGGCGAGCTCTCGGTGCTCGACAACCTGCGGCTCGGCGCGTTCGCGCGGCGCCTGCGCGGCGCGGCACTGCAGCGCCGGCTGAGTGCGGTCTGCGAGCGCTTCCCGCGCCTCGCCGAACGCCGCTCGCAGCGAGCCAGCACCTTGTCGGGCGGCGAACGCCAGATGCTCGCGCTCGGCCGCGCGCTGATGTCGGAGCCGCGCCTCTTGATGCTCGACGAGCCGAGTCTCGGCCTCGCGCCGCTGATCGTGCGCGACATCCTCGCGATCGTGCGCACCCTGCGCGACGACGGCGTCTCGATCCTGCTGGTCGAGCAGAACGCGCGCGCCGCGCTCGAGACCTCGGACCACGGCTATGTGCTCGAGACGGGCGAGATCGCGTTCGCGGGCGCATCGGACCAGCTCGCCGGCGACCCACGCGTGCAAGCGACCTACCTCGGCGGTGGGACCGACGATGACACGTGAATCAGCTTCACGCGGGGCGATCGACGCCACGCCACTCGCCGAGCGCACGCTACCGGCATTGCTGCGACGCCAGGCCGAGCGCTACGGCGACCGCCCATGTCTCGACATCACCGGCGCGGAATGGCGCCATGCCGATGCTGCGCGCGAAGCGGCGCGCATCGGCGCGGCGCTGAAGGCAGCCGGCATCGGCCGGGGCGACCGCGTCGCGCTGATGGGCGGCAACCGCGTCGAGACCCTCGCGGTGTTCCTCGGCTGCGGCTGGATCGGCGCGATCTCGGTGCCGATCAACACCGCGTCGATGGGGCCGCAGCTCGCGTACTTTCTCGCCGACAGCGGCGCGCGACTGCTCGTTGTCGAAGCGGCCTATGCAGCACGCCTCGAAACCGCCGACCTCTCGGCCAGCGCGCTCGAGACGATCTGGGTGATCGGCGATCCCGAGGCTGCGGCGCTGCCCCCGACCGCGAGCCGCCGGGTGCGCGTCGGCGCCTTCCCGCGCGAGACGGCGACGGTCGAGGCCGAAGCGGTCGCCCCCGGCGACACCCTCGCGATCCTCTACACCTCGGGCACCACCGGCCCGGCGAAGGGCGTGCTGTGCCCGCATGCGCAATACCACGCGTGGGGCGCGAACAGCGCGCGCATCCTCGGCGTGCGCGGCGACGACGTGCTCTGCACGGCCCTGCCGCTGTTCCACATCAACGCGCTCAACACGTACGCGCAGGCCGCGCTGAGCGGCGCGCAGGCGGTGATCCTCGAGCGCTTCTCGGCGTCCGGCTACTGGCCGGCGGTCGCCGCGAGCCGCGCCAGCGTGATCTACCTGCTCGGCGCGATGGTGCCGATGCTCTTGGCCCAACCCGAAAGCGCGACCGAACGCGCGCACCGCGTGCGCACCGGCCTCGGCCCCGGCGTGCCGGCGGCCGCGGCCGAAGCGTTCGAGCGGCGCAGCGGCGTGCGCCTGATCGAGGGCTACGGCTCGACCGAGACCAACTTCGTGATCGCAACCGCCGCCGATCCGGCGCGGCGCGGCGTGATGGGCTGGCTGCAGCCCGGCTTCGACGCCCGCGTCGTCGACCCGCACGACGCCGAGCTGCCGGCCGGTGAGGCCGGCGAGCTGGTGCTGCGCGCCGACGAGCCCTTCGCGTTCGCGAACGGCTACTTCCACAAGGCCGAGCAGACCGTCGAGGCCTGGCGCAACCTCTGGTTCCACACCGGCGACCGCGTCGTCCGCGAGGCCGACGGTGCATTCCGTTTCATCGACCGGATCAAGGACGCGATTCGGCGGCGCGGCGAGAACATCTCGTCGTACGAGGTCGAGCAGGTGCTGCTGAGCCACCCCGCGGTCGCCGAGGCCGCGGTGTTCCCGGTCCGCTCCGAGCTGGCCGAGGACGAGGTGATGGCGACCCTGATCGCGCGGCCGCCGCAGGCTATCGACCCGGCCGAGATTGCGCGGCATTGCGAGCCGCGCCTGCCGCGCTTCGCGATCCCGCGCTACATCGATGTCGTCGACGAGCTGCCGCGCACCGGCAACGGCAAGGTGCAGAAATTCCGGCTGCGCGAGCGCGGCGTCGGTGCGGGCACATGGGACCGCGCTGCCGGCACGGCGCCTGCGAAACAAGACAGCGCTGCCGATCCGCGCGCGGTCCCGAAGCCATGACACAGCCGACCCCGTCGCCGTTCTCGCTCGCCGGCTGCAGCGCGTTCGTGACCGGCGCCGCACGCGGCCTCGGATTCGCGATCGCGCAGGGCCTCGCCGAGGCCGGCGCGCGCGTCGCGGTCTGCGATGTCAGCACCGGCCTCGATGCGGCGGTTGCGTCGCTGCGGGACGCTGGCCACGACGCCGCCGGATGGCACGCCGATGTGCGGGATGAAGCGTCGCTGCGTGCGGCCTTCGACGCTGCTGTGCAGCGCTTTGGCGCGATCGATGCAATGGTCAACAACGCCGCGCTGACGCCGACCGGCTCGCTCTGGGACGTCAGCGCTTCCGAATGGGACGACGTGCTCGGGGTCAACCTGCGCGGCACCTTCTTCGGCTGCCGCATCGCCGGCCGGCACATGCGCAAACGCGGCCGCGGGCGCATCGTCAATCTCGCGTCGATCGCCGGCCAGCTGCCGAGCGCGGCGACCGCCGTCCACTATGCGGCGTCGAAGGCCGGCATCGGTGCGGTCACGCGTGCGTTCGCGGTCGAGCTTGCGCCGCACGGCGTCACCGTCAATGCGATTGCGCCGGCCGCGATCGAGAGTCCGCAGCTCGCCGGCCTCGACGGCGCGCTGCGCGCGCGCCTCGCCGCAGCGGTTCCGCTCGGCCGGTTCGGTGCGCCGGCCGAGGTCGCCGCGGCAGTGATCTACCTCGCGTCCGACGCCGCCGCGTTCACGACCGGCACGACGCTCGATCTGAACGGCGGACGGCTGATGCGATGAGCCGATCGACCGCATGGACTTCGCCGCGGCGCCGCTTGCAGCCGAACCGGTCGTGCACTAAACTGCTTTAGGACTAAACTATTCAGCCGTGATCCTCATGCTGTCGTCTGGCGTCACTCGAACCCCTGCGCTGCGCCACGCAGCAGGTCGTCACGCGCCATGAAGATCGTCTGCATCGGCGGCGGCCCATCGGGCCTCTATTTCGCGCTGCTGATGAAGCAGCAGAACCCGGCGCACGACATCGTCGTCGTCGAGCGCAACCGCCCGTACGACACCTTCGGCTGGGGCGTCGTGTTTTCCGACCAGACGCTCGGCAACCTGCAGGCCGCCGATCCGACCAGTGCCGCACAGATTCTCGGCGCCTTCAACCACTGGGACGACATCGAGGTCAACATCCGCGGCCACAAGGTCCGCTCCGGCGGCCACGGCTTCTGCGGCATCGGCAGGAAGCGCCTGCTCAACATCCTGCAGCAGCGCTGCGAGGACCTCGGCGTGCGCCTGCAGTTCGAGACCGATGTGCAGGACGATGCGCAGTTCGCCGACGCGGACCTGATCATCGCGAGCGACGGCCTCAACAGCCGTATCCGCGCAAAGCATGCCGAGACCTACCGGCCCGACATCGACCTGCGCGACTGCCGCTTCGTCTGGCTCGGCACGAAGAAGCTGTTCAAGGCGTTCACGTTCGCGTTCGAGGAAACCGAGTGGGGCTGGTTCCAGGCCCACGCCTATCGCTTCGACGACGAGACCTCGACCTTCATTGTCGAGACGCCCGAGCGCGTCTGGCGCGCCGCCGGCCTCGAGACGATGGAGAAGGAAGACGCGATCGCGTTCTGCGAGAAGCTGTTCGCCAAGTACCTCGACGGCCATGCGCTGATGTCGAACGCGAGCCACCTGCGCGGCTCGGCGCAGTGGATCCGCTTTCCGCGCGTCGTCTGCCAGGGCTGGGTCCACCACAACGGGCGCGCACCGGTCGTGCTGATGGGCGATGCCGCGCACACCGCGCACTTCTCGATCGGCTCCGGCACCAAGCTCGCGCTCGAGGACGCGATCGAGCTCGCGCGCTGCATCGGCAAGGTCGCCGCCGGCCTGCCCAACTCGCTGCCGGCGGCACTCGAGGCCTACGAGGCGACCCGCAGCATCGAAGTCCTCAAGATCCAGAACGCGGCGCGCAACTCGACCGAGTGGTTCGAGCACGTCGACCGCTACGTCAACCTGCCGCCGGCGCAGTTCGCCTATTCGCTGTTGACACGCAGCCAGCGCATCAGCCACGAGAACCTGCGCCTGCGCGACAAGGTGTACGTCGAGGAGTACGAGGACTGGATCGCCGAGCACGCCGGCGTTCGTCGCAGTCCGGTCCAGCATTCGATCCCGCCGATGCTGACGCCGTTCACGCTGCGCGGCGTGACCTTGAAGAACCGCGTCGTCGTTTCGCCGATGGCGCAGTACTCGTGCATCGACGGCCTGCCCGCCGACTACCACCTCGTGCACCTCGGCGCGCGCGCGATGGGCGGCGCCGGCATGGTGGTCGTCGAGATGACCTGCCCGTCGCCCGATGCGCGCATCACGCCCGCCTGCCCGGGCCTCTGGAACGAAGCCCAGCGCGACGGCTGGAAGCGGATCGTCGACTTCGTGCATGCGAATACCGACGCGAAGATCGCGATGCAGCTCGGCCATGCCGGCGCGAAGGGCTCGACGCGCGTGCCGTGGGAAGGTGAGGACCAGCCGCTGGCAAGCGCCAACTGGCCGCTGATCTCGGCCTCGCCGCAGCAGTACCTCGACGGCATCAGCGACTGGTCGCATGCGATGACGCGCGCCGACATGGACCGCGTGCGCAACGACTTCGTCCGCGCGACACGCTACGCCGGCGAGGCCGGCTTCGACTGGCTCGAGCTGCACTGCGCGCACGGCTACCTGCTGTCGTCGTTCATCTCGCCGCTGACGAACCAGCGCACTGACGAGTACGGTGGCCCGCTCGCGAACCGGCTGCGCTATCCGCTCGAGATCTTCCACGCGATGCGCGAGGTCTGGCCGCCGCACCTGCCGATATCGGTGCGGATCTCGGCGCACGACTGGGTCGAGGGCGGCATCACGCCGGATGACGCGGTCGAGATCGCGCGCGCGTTCAAGGCGGCCGGCGCCGACCTGATCGACTGCTCTTCCGGCCAGGTCAGCAAGAAGCAGCAGCCGGTCTACGGCCGCATGTACCAGACGCCGTTCGCCGACCGCATCCGCAACGAAGCCGGCATCCCGACGATCGCGGTCGGCGCGATCTCCGAAGCCGACCACGTCAACAGCATCATCGCGGCGGGACGTGCCGACCTGTGCGCGGTGGCCCGGCCGCACCTCGCGAACCCGGCCTGGACGCTGCTCGAATCGGCCAAGATCGGCTACACCGAGGTCGCTTGGCCGAAGCAATACCGCTCGGCGAAGGTCCAGCTCGAACGCAATCTCGAGCGTGAGCGCACAGCGGCCGCGCAAGGCGCCGGACTGTCGGCGCTCGAGCAGGCGAACCGGGCGCTCGGCGTCTGACGCGACGAACACGACGATGAAGCAGAACGACCCGTCGCACACGCTGCTCGCCGACGCGCAGGAGCTCGGCCACGAGGCGCGCGCCGGTCACGACGACCACGCCGCGCTGAAGCTGTGGCTGCGCATGCTCGCCAGCACGACGCACATCGAAGCCGAGATCCGGCGCCGCCTGCGCGATCGCTTCGACATCTCGCTGGCACGCTTCGACTACATGGCGCAGCTCTACCGCTATCGCGACGGGCTGAAGATGCGCGACCTGTCGCGCTATCTGATGGTGACCGGCGGCAATGTCACCGGCCTCACCGACGACCTCGCGCATGACGGTATCGTGGTCCGCGAAAGCAGCCCGAGCGACCGGCGCGCCTGGATCGTGCGGCTCACGCCGAAGGGCCGGCGCCAGTTCGAGACGATGGCCCAGGAACACGAAGGCTGGATCCTCGAGTTGTTCGGCGGGCTCGATGCGAAGACGGTGCAGCAGCTTTACCAGCAACTTGGCCAGCTTCGAGTGCACTTGGTTCGGAACGAACAGGCGGACGAGGACGCTTGAATGAATTCGGTGTCGCATGATGGACTTTCGTCGGGGCGTAACCGGGAGGGTGGATCCAGACGCGCAGAGGCGAGTTCTCGATGGCTGCACCAGTGGTTCTTCGCAAAGCCGTGG
>Ga0207650_10000414_pt1 | contig 37982 bp, 46 predicted proteins | sample KBSS63metaG_FD_184325 | JGI IMG/M metagenome (GOLD analysis project Ga0207650, IMG submission 184325) | Switchgrass rhizosphere microbial communities from Kellogg Biological Station, Michigan, USA - KBS S6-3 metaG (SPAdes) (version 2) | ecosystem: Host-associated > Plants > Roots > Rhizosphere...
TCCGTGGCCAGCACGGGGCGCAGAGGGTTGAGCAGTTCGTCGAGGGCATCATCGTTGCGATGGCGCCAGAGCATCACCGGCAGGCGATAACGGCTGAGCGTCAGCAGCCGCGAGTGCGGCAGCACATCGCGACCGTACGCCAGCAGGTCACCGACGCGTCGGTAGCAACGCCGCAGGCCGGGCAAACCATTGGCTTGCCCGCCCACGGCCACCCGCAGGATCGTCCAACCTTGAGCGTCGAGCTTCTCCAGCAGGCGCAGGTTGTCCACCTGAACGGCCGCCGGCCGGCACCACAACAGCGAAAACTGCGCTGAGCTGACGCACCAACTGTCCGGGTAACGCGAGGTCAGCCAGGTGCTCAAGGCTTCCGCCGATTGGCCAGGGCCCAGCTCGAACAGGTAAGGCGTGCGCGCCAGTTGCGGTTTGAGCCCCAGTTGCTGGGCTTCATCGACCAGGCGCGGTGAGTCGCCGGTGTCGGCCAGCAGCAATGCCAGCAGGTCATCGCAACGCTGGCGCCGCCAGTGCTGCTCGGCTTGCTGGTGACGATGGCTGACCAGCATTTCGGCGGTCATGCGCACCAGTTCGGCATACGTGCGCAGCAACTCCGGCTCGCCGGTGATGCCCAGCACGCCGATCAGGCGCTGATCGTGCATCAGCGGCAGGTTGATACCCGGCTGCACGCCCTTGAGGTGCTTGGCGGTCTGGCCGTCGATTTCCACCACGCGCCCATTGGCCAGCACCAGTTGCGCCCCCTCATGGCGGGTGTTGATGCGCTCGGCTTCACCGCTGCCCAGGATCAGCCCCTGGCTGTCCATGACGTTGACGTTGTAGGGCAAAATCGCCATGGTCCGATCGACGATATCCTGCGCCAGGTCATGATCCAGCTCGAACACGGGGGCCATCTCCTCGAAAAAAGTCCTGCACGGCAGGGTTGTTCATCGGCACAGCGCAAAGCCGGCTTGTCTGTGCGCGAGCACAAAGACAGCACCCCGCCGCGTGGCCGAGACTCGTTGGGCGATCAACGTTACCCGCGCATCGCGCAAAATCATAATAAATAGAGAGAACGCCATGTCACAGAGCGCCGCTGCCCCACTGACCACCGATGACGATAAAAACGCCATCTATAAGCGCATTACCCTGCGCCTGATCCCGTTCATTTTCATCTGCTATCTGTTCAACTACCTCGACCGGGTCAACGTTGGCTTTGCCAAGTTGCAGATGCTCGATGCACTGAAGTTCAGCGAAACCGTGTACGGCCTGGGAGCCGGGATCTTCTTTATCGGCTACGTGCTGTGCGGCGTGCCGAGCAACCTGGCGCTGACCCGGTTCGGTCCACGTCGCTGGATTGCCTTGATGATGATCGTGTGGGGCACCCTGTCCACCTGCCTGTTGTTCGTGACCACGCCGACGCATTTCTACACCCTGCGCCTGTTTACCGGTGCCGCCGAAGCCGGGTTCTTCCCCGGTGTGGTGCTGTACCTTGCGCAGTGGTTCCCGACGTTCCGTCGTGGGCGGATCATGGCCCTGTTCATGTCGGCGATCCCGGTGTCGGGGTTGCTCGGCAGCCCGTTTTCCGGCTGGATTCTCAACCACTTCGCCGCCGGCCAAGGTGGCTTGGCCGGCTGGCAGTGGATGTTTCTGCTGCAAGGCATCCCGACCGTGATCCTCGGCGCCCTCGCCTACTTCCTGCTCAGTGACAGCTTCGCCAACGCCAAGTGGCTCACGCCGCACGAGCGCGCGGTGCTGGAAACCGACCAGGCCACCGACCAGGCAAACAAACCCAAGGCCACCACCGACTCGCTGGGGCAAGTATTCAAGAACCCGGCCATCTGGGCCTTCGGGCTGATCTACTTCTGCATCCAGAGCGGTGTGTACGCGATCAACTTCTGGTTGCCGTCGATCATCAAGAACCTGGGGTTCAGCGATAACCTGGTGATTGGCTGGCTCAGTGCGGTCCCTTACCTGCTGGCGGCGGTATTCATGTTGCTGGTGGGGCGTTCCGCCGACTTGCGCAAAGAGCGTCGCTGGCACTTGGTGGTGCCGATGTTGATGGGCGCCATTGGCTTGGTGATCGCGGTGAATTTCGCCACTACGCCGGCGCTCGCCATCCTCGGGCTGACTATCGCCACCATGGGCGCCCTCACCGGCCTGCCGATGTTCTGGCCGGTGCCTACCGCTATGCTCAGCGCGGGCGCGGCGGCCGGTGGGTTGGCGCTGATCAACTCCATGGGCCAGATGGCCGGCTTCCTCAGCCCGTATATCGTCGGTTTCGTGAAGGATGCCACCGGGTCCACGGATATGGCGCTTTACCTGCTGGCCGCAGTGATTGTGGCCGGCAGTGTGTTGGCATTGCGGATGACGCGCAGCCTCAACGCCTGATGCGGTCAGTGCGGGAGGGCTTTGCGCCCTCCCACCTTGGAGGCGGTGTTACAGCAAGCCACCGCCGTCAATGTCGATTACGGCGCCGGTCATGTAACCGTTTTCCATGGCCAGCACATAGCCCGCCGCCACTTCTTCCGCCTGGCCTACCCGGCCAACCGGCAATGCGTTACCGGCCTTGGCAAACATCGCCAGGCGCGATTCCTCGGCCAACCCCGCGTACGCCGGCGTATCAATGACCCCCGGGCTGATCACATTGACCCGACGCGGTGCGAGTTCCTTGGCCAACTGTTTGCCCAGTGCCTCGGTCGCGGCATTGATGCCGACCTTTATAAACTGGCCCGGCACTAATTTACGCCCCAGTTGCCCGGAGGTCAGGCTGATGCTGCCGCGCTCATCCAGAAAGGGCAGCGCCCGTTGAATAGCGCGCAATGCGCCCCAGAGTTTCACATTGAAATTGTCCTGGGCCTGCTCCAAGTCTGTCTCGCTCAAGGGGTTGGCGCGTACCGAAGGGCCAGACGTATACACCAGATGATCAAAATGCCCCACGCGTTCGAACAACCGTTGCAGGGATGCCGGGTCGGTGACGTCCACCGGTTCGCTGCGTACGCCATCGTCGGTAGTGGACGACAAGCGCCGCCCGGCCAGTATCACGTGTGCGCCACGCACCATGGCCGCCTCGGCCACCGCCGCGCCAATACCGCTGCTGCCGCCGATCACAATCACGGTTTTGCCGTTGAGGGGGGATGTCATGGGAAAGGTCCTTGGGGTCGAAAGTGAGCGTTCATCTTCCCAGCTTGGCAATCGCCGAAAAATCCCGGTAAAACGACAGGATCTTTAAAGGATTTTTATAAATGAGCTCGATCCTCGACCTTGAAGTCTTTGTGCGCACGGCCGACACCGGCAGCCTGTCCGCCGCCGCCCGCGGCCTGGGTTTGACCCCAGCGGCGGCCAGCATTGCGCTCAAACGCCTGGAGACCCGCCTGGGCATTCGCCTGCTCGCGCGTTCCACCCGCAGCATGCGCCTGACCGAAGAAGGCAAGCGCTACCTCGACAGCGTGCGCGAGGCCCTGGCGGCGCTGGCCGAAGGCGAGCAGGCGCTCAAGCAGCAGAGCCAAGGGCTGACCGGCCTGCTGCAATTGGCTGCACCGTCGGATTTCGGGCGCAACGTTGTGCTTGGCTGGCTGGACGAGTTCAAGCTGGAACACCCGAATATCCGCCTGCAACTGCTGCTTAACGACAGCAATGCCGACCTGTTCCGCGACACCGTCGACATCGCCCTGCGCTTCGGCGTGCCGAGGGACTCGAGCCTGGTGGCGCTGCCGGTGGTGCCGGGCCACCGGCGCATAGCCTGCGCCAGCCCCGATTACCTCGCGCGCCATGGCACACCCACCACGCCGGAGCAGTTGGCGCAGCACAATACGCTGCGCTACATGCGCCAGGGCCGGGCCAGCAGCACCTGGTTCTTTCGCCAGGGCGACGACCTGCAGGAAGTTGAAGTGACCGGCGACTACTTGAGCGATGACGGTGAAATCGTGCGGCGCTGGGCCTTGGCCGGCCACGGTATTGCGTATAAGGCCAACCTGGATATCGCCCGGGACCTCAAGGCCGGCCGCCTGGTGCAACTGCTGCCGGACTGGCAAGGCGAACCCACACCATTCAACCTGATGTGCCCGCACCGCCTGCAAGTGTCGGAGCGGGTAAAAGTGCTGCACCGATTTCTACAAGTGCGCTGCCAGGCGTTGCTGCGCACGTGAAGAAATGCGCACGGGGCTTGTTCCAGAGCCTTTGAGTCTGGTATTGCATGACGCTCACGTTTCCCAGACTTGAGGAGCTTTGCATGATTTACCGCACATTGGGCCAGTCCGGGTTGAAGGTCAGCGCCCTGACCCTGGGCACCATGATGTTTGGCGAACAGACCAACACCGAGGACTCGCTGCGCATCATCGACAAGGCCTGGGACCAAGGCATCAATTTTATCGACACGGCCGACGTATACACCGGCGGCCGCTCCGAAGAACTGGTCGGCGAAGCCATTGCCCGCCAGCGCCAGGATTGGGTGGTGGCGTCCAAAGTCGGCTTCGGCCCGCCCGACGGCTTACCCAACCGCAGCGGTTTGAGCCGCAAGCGCATTTTCAATGCCATTGAAGCCAGCCTGACCCGGCTCGACACCGACTACCTGGACATCTATTACCTGCACCGCGAAGACCACGCCACGCCGCTGGAGGTCACTGTATCGGCCATCGGCGACCTGATTCGCCAGGGCAAGATCCGCTATTGGGGCCTGTCCAACTATCGCGGCTGGCGCATCGCCGAGGTCATCCGCGTGGCCGAGCGCCTGGGCGTGGATAAACCGGTGATCAGCCAGCCGCTGTACAACATCGTCAATCGCCAGGCCGAGGTGGAACAGATCACCGCTGCGGCGGCGTATGGCCTGGGGGTGGTGCCCTATAGCCCGCTGGCCCGGGGCGTGCTCAGCGGCAAATATGCGCCGGATGTGACCCCGCAAGCGGGCAGCCGCGCCGCGCGCCAGGACAAACGCATCCTTGAAACCGAATGGCGCGTGGAGTCGTTGCGCATTGCCCAGCAGATTCAGGAGTACGCCCAAGCGCGCGGCGTGGGGGTTGTGGAATTCGCGATCGCCTGGGTACTGAACAACGCGGCGGTGAGTTCGGCGATCGTCGGGCCGCGCACCGAGGCGCAGTGGGACGCCTACACGGGGGCGCTGGGCGTGAAGATCACGGCGCAGGATGAAGCGTTTATCGATTCGTTGGTCACGCCGGGGCATTCGTCCACACCGGGGTTCAATGATGTGAGCCACTTTGTCTCGGGCCGGGCGGCGTACGCCTAGCCAGCCTCTCGGGCGTACTGGAAATATGTGGGGGTCGACAGCCCCCACATTCGATCTGGGTAAACCGACCTTTTTTGGTCATTTTCCGTCCCCCGCCCCAAAACAGCGCACCCTTTGCCGCTGAAAGCACCATAATCCGCTCTCGATTCTCCCTGTTTATTTCCAATCGGCTTTCGCGAGGGCAGCGTGTCTAAAGGTGTTGTGTTATCGGTATCGGCCTCGGTGTTGTTTGCCGTCATGTATTACTTCACGTCGCTTCTCACGCCGTTGAGCGGCCTGGAGATTTTCGGCTGGCGCATGTTGCTGACCGTGCCGTGCATGACGGTGTTCATGATCGTCAGCGGCGAATGGCGGCGGGTGCGCGAGTTGCTCTACGTACTGGTGGCCAAGCCTCGATGGATTGCCGGGGTAGTGCTGTCTTCGGCGCTGCTTGGCGTGCAGTTGTGGCTGTTCATGTGGGCGCCGCTGAACGGGCGCAGCCTGGATGTGTCGGTGGGTTACTTCCTGCTGCCGCTGACCATGGTGTTGACCGGGCGTCTGGTATGGGGCGAACAGCTGTCCTACCTGCAAAAAATCGCTGTGTTTTGCGCTGCCCTCGGGGTGCTTAACGAGCTGTACCAGGCCGGCGGTTTTTCCTGGGCGACGCTGGTGGTGATCATCGGCTACCCGCTGTATTTCATCCTGCGCAAATACCTCAAGACCGATCACCTTGGCGGGCTGTGGCTGGATATGGCGTTGATGCTGCCGGTGGCCTGGTGGTTTGTGCAAAGCGGCGAACAAGGCTTTGCGGTGATGGATGCGCACCCCAAGCTGTATGCGTTGATCCCCTTGCTGGGCCTGATCAGTGCCTCGGCCTTGGTGAGCTATATCATCGCCAGCCGATTGTTGGCGTTCAGCCTGTTCGGGCTGCTCAGTTACGTCGAACCGGTGTTGCTGCTGGTAGTGGCCCTGTTGCTGGGTGAAGGGGTCAAGCCGGGGCAATGGCTGACCTATATTTCGATCTGGGTCGCCGTGATGGTACTGGTGTTCGAGGGGTTCAAGCACTTGGTGCGCCAGCAGCGGGCCTGATGCCCTGGCAATAGAAAGCCCGGCCGAGGTTGCCCTCGGCCGGGCTTTTTGCACTTACTCGGCGGTCAAGACGCCGCGACGTACCTGGTCCCGCTCGATGGACTCGAACAACGCTTTGAAGTTGCCTTCGCCAAACCCATCATCGCCCTTGCGCTGGATGAACTCGAAAAACACCGGGCCCATCAAGGTTTCCGAGAAGATTTGCAGCAACAGACGCTTATCACCTTCGATGGACGAGCCATCCAGCAGGATGCCACGCGCCTGCAATTGATCCACCGGCTCGCCATGGTTCGGCAGGCGGCCTTCGAGCATTTCATAGTAGGTGTCCGGCGGCGCGGTCATGAAGCGCATGCCGATCTTCTTCAGCGCGTCCCAGGTCTTGATCAGGTCGTCGGTGAGGAATGCCACGTGCTGGATGCCTTCACCATTGAACTGCATCAGGAACTCTTCGATCTGCCCGGCGCCCTTGGACGACTCTTCGTTCAGCGGGATACGGATTCTGCCGTCCGGCGCGCTCATGGCCTTGGACGTCAGGCCGGTGTACTCGCCCTTGATATCGAAGTAACGCGCTTCACGGAAGTTGAACAGTTTCTCGTAGAAGTTGGCCCAATAAGCCATGCGCCCGCGATAGACGTTGTGGGTCAGGTGGTCGATGACCTTCAGGCCGGCGCCTTGCGGGTTGCGGTCCACGCCGTCGAGGAACACAAAGTCGATGTCATAGATCGAGCTGCCTTCGCCAAAACGGTCGATCAGGTACAACGGCGCGCCGCCGATGCCTTTGATCGCCGGCAGGTTCAGCTCCATCGGGCCGGTTTCGATGTGGATCGGCTGGGCGCCCAGTTCCAGGGCACGGTTATAGGCGTGCTGCGAGTCCTTGACGCGGAACGCCATGCCGCACACCGATGGGCCATGCTCAGCGGCAAAGTACGAAGCGATGCTGTTGGGCTCGTTGTTGAGGATCAGGTTGATCTCGCCCTGGCGGTACAGGTGCACGTTTTTGGAACGGTGGGTCGCGACTTTGCTGAAGCCCATGATCTCGAAGATCGGCTCCAAGGTGCCCGGGGTTGGCGATGCGAACTCGATGAATTCAAAGCCCATCAGGCCCATTGGGTTTTCGTATTGGTCGGCCATTTCGGCGCCTCATTCTTGTGATTAACGGATGTCAATTGCCAGCAAGGATGAGGCGAACAGGTGGCGCGCAGGACAGGCCTCGCACGCTGCGGGCGAGGAAGTCACCAAAGATGAGGGGGGAACCGTGTCGCTTCATGGTGTCATCAGTCTCTGACGGCCGAGGCTTGCGTGAGCGCAAGTCCATATTCTTGTATGCGTAAATCGATTCTACACAGCGTAACAGGGTTTGTCCGTACTCTTATCAAATCCCCATTACCCGCGCCCGTGCAAGGGGTTTGTTGCACAGGTAGATGCCCAGCAGAATGACTGCCCCGCCCAGCAACATGGGGACGGTCAATTGCTCGCCCAGCAGCAACGCGCCGCAGATGACGGCGGTCAGCGGGTTGAGTGCGATAAATACGCCGGAGCGTGTCGCGCCGATACGCCGGAGACCGTCGTAGTAGCCGATATAGGCCAGCGCCGAACCCAATACGCCCAGATACACCAGACTCAGCAGTTGTGGCAGGTCGATACGGGCAACCGCTTCAAGCGTGATACCGCCGCTCAGTGCGGTTGTGGCGGTCAGCATCAACGTGCCCAGCAGCACTGACCAGGTGACGGTCTGCAACGGGCCCAGGGTGGCGTTCAACCCGCGGGAAAACAACGAATAAACGCCCCAAGCCAACACACAGCCGAAGATCAGCAGATCCCCGAGCCAACTCTGGGGGGCGACCTGCATCAGTTGCGGGTTGCGGCTGACAATCACCGTGGCGGCACCGCCCAGGCACAGCGCGATGCCCATGACTTTACTGCGCCCCGAGCGCTCTTTGAACAGCAGCCAGGAGGCCAGCCCAATCACGGCCGGGTTCAACGCCACGATCAACGACGCCCGCGACGCATTGATGTAGTGCAACCCATAGAAGAAGCACAGGTTGTAGAAAAAAATCCCAAAGAACCCCAGCACCGCCAACAGCGCCAATTGCTGAAGGCTTGGACGAACCAGGGGAATGCGGGCCACGCCCATGAACAGTAACAAGGCCAGGCTCGCCAGGAGAAAACGCAGGCTGGCGGCCAATAGCGGGTCGACCTGATTCGCCAGGTATCGCCCGGCGACAAAGGTGCCGCCCCAAATCATGGTGACGGCGGCGAGTTTGCAGTAAGTGAGGCGATCAGAGGTGGCGCGCATGAAGTGGGCTCGAAGAACAGGAGAATGGGCGTATTCTTCAGCTAATAAGCCATCATCGTAAAATGAGCATTTACTCATGACCCTCACGCAACTGGAAATATTCTCCCTGGTGGCCGAGCTGCAAGGTTTCACCAGCGCGGCGCACCGGCTGGGCATCAGCCAATCGGCGGTGTCCCACGCCATCAAGGCGCTGGAGCAGGAACTGGGCGTGGCGCTGTTTCGGCGCCATCAAACCCTGGTAGAAACCAGCGATATCGGCCAGCAATTACTCGGTCGCGCCCGTGCCATGCTCGGCCTCGCCAACACGCTGCAGCAGGAAGCCGCCGATGCCCGGGGCATGAAGCGCGGGACCTTGCGCATTGGATCGTTTGGGCCGACCTCTTCCACCTATTTGCTGCCGAGGATTCTCAGTCGATTCCGCCAGGCGCATCCCGGTATCGAAGTACACGTGGACGAAGGGCCGGACCGACAAGTCATCCACTGGCTGGACGAGCGCAGAGTCGATATCGGCTTCGTCGTGCTCGAACAGGAGCGCTTGGATACCTACCCATTGTTCGAAGACCAGATGGTCGCGCTGCTGCCCACCGATCATCCGTTGGCCGACCGTGAGCAGGTAACGCTCAAGGACTTGTGCGGCGCCCCCTTTGCGCTGACGGAGGCAGGCTCGTCGGAACTGGTGACGCGGCTGTTCAGTGACGCTCGCTTAGTGCCCAATGTGCGTTACCGCTGCTCCCAATTACTGAGCACCTTGGAGACAGTGAGCCGGGGCGATGCCGTGAGCCTGGTGGCGCAGGCGTCCTTGCCCGCCACGCCAGACCCGCGTTATGTACAGCGGCCATTGTTGCCCGCCGTGCCGCGCAAGGTCGGCCTGGCCGTGCTGGACCGGCGCCAGTCTTCCCCGGCGACCCTGGCGTTTATCCGTATCGCCCAGAGCCTGGCGCTATGACCCCACCGCCCTGGACTGCGAGCTTATTGGCGGCGAGCCATCTATCATCAGCGCATCCCGATTGCTGCTACAGGCCGTTCTGCCCATGCCCCTGACCGCCAACGGCCCGCGAAACCGCGCCACTCGCACCTTCATGACCATGCTGGGTGGCTTGCTGCCGATTGCGCTGGGCATCGTCATTTTGCATTGGCAAGCCGAACGCTCGCTGCAACAGAGTACCGTCCGCACCGCCCAGGAAGCCGTGCGCCAGTTTGACCTGATGCTTGATAACACCGCCCTCGCCGCCCAGGCCTTGCTGCCCCTGGCGGGCCAACCCTGCGATGACGCGGCCCAACTGGCGCTGCGCGAGCAGGTCACGCGGCGACCGTTTGTGCGTGCAACCACGTTGTCCTGGCAAAAGAACATCTATTGCAGCTCACTGTTCGGCGGCGACCATGAGTCCAGCGTCAACCCGGCTGACTATGTCGACGGCGCGTTATGGTTGATGACGGGCAACCCGGTTACGCCGGATACCGCGCTCCTGGTGCATCGACTGGTTGACGGCGACAAAGCCGCCTTTGCCTCTATCGACGGCTACCACCTGACCAACGCCCTGCGCTTGATCAGCCGTTACGCGGACCTGACCCTGCAGGTGGGCCCGCACTGGCTCGGTGCCGACGGCAAGGTGCATGACGTGCCGGTGCCTGGCTTTGCCGTGGCTCATCAACACCTGGCGTCCGCGCGCTATCCGTACAGTGTCGACGCCGGCATGCCCGCCGGTGAAGTGTGGCGCTATATGCGCGAGCGTTACCCGGCGTCGTTCAGCCTAGTGGTGTTTTTTGGCGTTCTGGCCGGTGTGCTTGTGCGTGGGCTGCAAAAGCGCTCTTCGACGCCCACCCATGAATTGCAACGAGCGCTGGAAGCGAATGAGTTCGTCCCTTACTTTCAGCCGGTGGTGCGCGGCGACACGCGCGAATGGGCGGGTTGTGAAGTGTTGATGCGCTGGCGCCACCCCAAGGAAGGTTTGGTGCGCCCAGACCTGTTTATTCCTTTGGCCGAACATTGCGGCCTGATCGTGCCGATGACCCGCGCCCTGCTGCGTCAGACCGCTGCGCAACTGGCGCCCTATGCGGCGCGTATCAGCCCGGGCTTCCATATTGGGGTGAATATCACCGCACGCCATTGCCTTGACCTGGAGTTGGTGGATGACTGTCGCGAATTTCTGGCCGCTTTCCCGGCAGGCCAGGTGACGCTGGTGCTGGAGTTGACCGAGCGCGAGCTGATCGAACCCACCGCTATCACGCGACAGCTGTTCGATGCCCTGCATCAACTGGGCGTGATGATCGCCCTCGATGACTTTGGCACCGGGCACTCCAGCCTGGCTTACTTGCGTAATTTCAATGTGGATTATTTGAAGATAGACCAGAGTTTTGTCGCCATGATCGGCGCAGATGTACTATCAAGTCATATCCTCGACAGCATCATAGAGTTGTCCAGCAAGCTCGACCTGGGCATCGTTGCAGAGGGCGTCGAAACAGCCGAGCAGTGTGAATACCTGGCGGCGCACGGTGTGGATTTCCTGCAGGGTTACCTGTTTGGCAGACCGTTACCCGGTGATGAATTCATTCAAACCTTGATCAGTCATTGAATAGCCATACACTCAGCGCGTTGAAATATTCTTAGTTGAGACAAAAGACGTGATTTACTCGTAGCGGATTAACTACTACAATTTTTCCTGCCTGTGCAGAGCTCGCAGGACGACGTATTTTTTGAGTCGTTTAAAGCGCTTGGCTTATAGCTTTGTCTGCAGTTGATATCAGCCAACTACACTATTGGAGTACAGATTTTGTCCAGACTCGCCGAATTTCGCGCAGCAGAAAAAGCCCTTCAAGAGCAGCTTGCCCAGCTGGAATCCCTGAAGAACGACGCAGGCTTGAAGAAAGAGATCGAATTCGAAGAAAAGCTTCAGGCATTGATGAAAACCTACGGCAAAGGCCTGCGTGACATCATCCTGATCCTTGATCCAAACCCGGGCAAGTCCAGTGCCGCCGCGGCTCCCAAACAGCGTCGCGCGCGCGTGGTCAAGGTCTACCAGAACCCGCACACTGGCGAGCTGATCGAAACCAAGGGTGGCAACCACCGTGGCCTCAAGGCCTGGAAAGAACAATACGGCGCCGAGACGGTAGATTCCTGGCTTCGCGGTTGATCGCATTGCTCTAATAAAAAAGCCCCGCTTAAGCGGGGCTTTTTTTATTCACGCGTTCGAACCTGAACTTAAATAACATTTCATTTTGTTCCATGGCAATCGGCCGAACGTGCTTAAAGTTTGAGACTGTCGCGCACTGAACTGACTTCATCCTTGCTCGCCTCGTATGCTTGCGCTTGGCCAGCGTATGAAAAAACATACGCCTTATCGGTATCAACCGCCGCCACCAATGTTTGTGACAATACGTGCCGGCCGTTCTCGGTAATCACGCAAGTAGTTTCCAGCGCTTCAAGACGGCTCAATGTTGCAGCGTGCATTTTGGTGCACACGCTTTGGTAGCCACCTTGGGCAAACCCTTTCTGGATGGACTTACGCATTTCCAGCAAAACGCCCTGAAGATTAACTTTATGCCCACTTTCGACCGGCGTGCCCGTTAACTCCATGACCATCAACGTGTTGCCGTTTTCATCATTCTTGATCGCACGCTGCCGGGAGACCGGTTGCGGTTTTGCCGGTACCTCGCCATCGGCAATCACTTCTTCGGCTTGCCAGCCGCTGGGCCAATGAATTTCCGGATCGGCCGCCAACACAACAGAACTGGCCAACAGCAAACACCCAGCGCTCAATAGCCGTTTACGAACGTCGAACATGCGAAAAACACCCTAGAACCAAGCACCAAAGTGTGAGCCCCTGCGCCCATCGGTCGCAAGGCCTGCGTCAGCTTTTTCATTTGGCGCGGCAGGCGAGCCTTGCGTATCATGGCTGCGCTGCACAGATGCCAGCCGCAAGCCAAGGGAACGCTCCTCTCACCAGGAGCTGCGTTTGCCCCATTTTTTTCTGGAGGGCCCATGAGCCTGCACGAACTGAACACCTTCCCGGGCGTCACCGCCCAACCTGACACCGCCACGTCGAACTTCGTGTTCAACCACACCATGCTGCGGGTCAAGGACATCACCAAGTCGCTGGATTTCTATACCCGCGTCCTGGGTTTCTCCCTGGTTGAAAAGCGCGATTTCCCGGAAGCCGAATTCAGCCTGTACTTCCTGGCCCTGGTGGACAAATCCCAGATCCCTGCCGACGCCGCCGCGCGCACCCAGTGGATGAAGTCGATCCCGGGCATCCTTGAACTGACCCACAACCACGGCACCGAAAACGATGCCGACTTCGCTTATCACAACGGCAATACCGACCCGCGTGGCTTTGGCCATATCTGCATCTCGGTGCCGGATATCGTTGCAGCGTGCGAACGCTTTGAAGCGCTGGGGTGTGATTTCCAGAAACGCCTGAGCGATGGCCGCATGAAAAGCCTGGCATTCATCAAGGACCCCGATGCGTATTGGGTCGAGATCATTCAACCCGCGCCGCTGTAACGAAAAAACCCCATGATCACTCATGGGGTTTTTCATTTTCAGGCCCTGCGTTACGCCGGCGCAGACGTACGGATCAGGTGATCAAACGCACTCAGCGACGCCTTGGCGCCCTCGCCTACCGCAATCACGATCTGCTTGTACGGCACCGTCGTCACGTCACCGGCGGCAAACACGCCAGGCAGTGACGTTTCGCCACGGGCATCCACAATGATCTCGCCGCGCGGGGTCAGCTCAACCGTGCCCTTGAGCCAATCGGTGTTGGGCAGCAAACCGATCTGCACGAAGATACCTTCCAGGTCGATGGTCTTGAACTCGCCACTGTCGCGATCCTTATACGCCAGGCCGGTAACTTTCTGGCCATCGCCTTTGACTTCGCTGGTCAGCGCGCTGGTGATCACATCAACGTTCGGCAGGCTGTGCAGCTTGCGTTGCAACACCGCGTCGGCGCGCAGCTTGTTGTCGAACTCGAGCAGGGTCACGTGACTCACGATGCCGGCCAGGTCGATGGCCGCTTCAACGCCGGAGTTACCGCCGCCAATCACCGCCACGCGCTTGCCTTTGAACAACGGCCCGTCGCAGTGCGGGCAGAAGCAAACGCCTTTGGCCTTGTATTGCTGCTCACCCGGCACCCCCATTTCACGCCAGCGGGCGCCGGTGGCCAGGATCACCGTCTTGGACTTGAGGGTCGCGCCGCTTTCGAAACGAATTTCATGCAGGTCACCCGCGTTTTTCGCCGGGATCAAGGCACTGGCGCGCTGCAGGTTCATGATGTCCACGTCGTATTGACGCACATGGGCTTCCAACGCGCTGGCCAGCTTCGGCCCTTCGGTTTCCTGTACCGAGATAAAGTTCTCGATGGACATGGTGTCCAGCACCTGGCCGCCAAAACGCTCGGCGGCAACACCGGTGCGAATACCTTTACGCGCCGCATAAATGGCTGCCGAAGAACCGGCAGGCCCACCGCCGACAACGAGGACGTCAAAGGCATCTTTGGCACTGATTTTCTCGGCGGCCTTCTCAATGCCGCTGGTATCGAGCTTGGCGAGGATCTCTTCCAGGCCCATGCGGCCCTGGCCAAAGTTCACACCGTTGAGGTACACGCTGGGCACCGCCATGATCTGGCGTTCATCGACTTCAGCCTGGAACAGCGCGCCGTCGATGGCAACGTGGCGGATGTTCGGGTTGAGCACCGCCATCAGGTTCAGCGCCTGGACCACGTCCGGGCAGTTCTGGCAGGAGAGCGAGAAATAAGTCTCGAAGCTGAACTCGCCTTTGAGGGCGCGGATCTGTTCGATCACTTCGACACTGGCCTTCGACGGGTGGCCACCGACTTGCAGCAGGGCCAGCACCAGCGAAGTGAATTCATGGCCCATGGGGATGCCGGCGAAACGCAGGCTGATATCGGCACCCGGGCGGTTGATGGAGAACGAGGGCTTGCGCGCATCATTGCCATCGGTTTTCAGGGTAATCAGCGTGGTGAGGCTGACGACGTCCTGTAAAAGAGCGAGCATTTCCTGGGATTTCGCGCCGTCATCAAGGGAGGCGACGATCTCGATCGGCTGGGTGACCCGTTCCAGGTATGACTTCAACTGAGCTTTAAGATTGGCGTCCAACATACGGGCGATTTCCTGTTAATTCGGTTTATTGCAGACAAAAAAACGCCCGAGCGAATCTCGCCCGGGCGTTCAGAGGGCGGATGCAGCTTACTTAAGTGCGGAATACCGCCCTTGAGACTTCACAGACTTAGATCTTGCCGACCAGGTCCAGGGACGGAGCCAGAGTGGCCTCGCCTTCTTTCCACTTGGCTGGGCAGACTTCGCCTGGGTGGGCAGCAACGTACTGGGCGGCTTTGATTTTGCGCAGCAGCTCAGAAGCGTCACGACCGACACCACCGTCGTTCAATTCAACGATCTTGATCTGACCTTCTGGGTTGATCACGAACGTGCCGCGGTCTGCCAGGCCAGCTTCTTCGATCAGTACGTCGAAGTTGCGGGAGATGGTCAGGGTTGGGTCGCCGATCATGGTGTACTGGATCTTGCCGATGGCTGGCGAAGTGTTATGCCAGGCAGCGTGGGCAAAGTGGGTGTCGGTGGACACGCTGTAGATCTCGACGCCCAGTTTCTGGAATTCGGCGTAGTTGTCAGCCAGGTCTTCCAGCTCGGTTGGGCAAACGAAGGTGAAGTCGGCCGGGTAGAAGAACACTACGGACCATTTGCCTTTCAGGTCAGCGTCGGTCACATCTACGAAGCTGCCGTTTTTGAATGCGGTGGCTTTGAACGGTTTTACTTGGCTGTTGATGATAGGCATCGTTGACTCTCCGTCAGGGGTTAAGAAGTTGATGAAGTGAATCCTACCCACTCTCTTGACTGATGGCTCATTGGCAAACCTGATGCTGACGATTGGTTTTCGCTATCAGACGACTGTATTAATAGAAGAAAACTCAAAGCAGCGGCTGGGTCGCCAACGTCATACCGAGAAAAGGTGTGGATTCAACATAGCGCATGGCGGATTTCATGTCGCTCCAGCCGACGTAACTCATCAACGACTTCAAATCCCAGCCGCTGCGATGCGCCCATGTGGCGAAGCCCCGGCGCAAGGAATGGCTGGTGTATTGCTCGGCGGCGATGCCCGCACGCTCAAGCGCCTGGCGCAATAACGGGATCAGGCTGTTGGGGTGCAGGCCCTCCTCCCCCAGGTTGCCCCAGCGATCAATGCCCCGAAACACCGGGCCACGCACCAACCCCGACGCGCTGAGCCACTCGGTATAGGCTTGCACCGGGCACAAGCGCAGCAGCGCCGGGGTGTGATACGTCTTGCCGAGGTTGTCGCGGTCGCTTTTGCTGCGCGGCAGGTACAGGCTGATACCGGCGCCGGGCGTGGCCTGAACGTGTTCGATACTCAGTCGGCACAACTCATCGCTGCGAAAGCCGCGCCAAAAGCCCAGCAGAATTAACGCGTTATCACGCTTGGCGCGCAGCAGCCGAGGTTGATCCTGAGCCTCGCCCGCTTCGCGCGCTTCGCCATCAAGGGACGCCACCACCTGCTCCAGATGCTTGAGCTGCAACGGCTCGGCTTGTTTCTCCTGAGCTGGGTGCACGGCCCGAATCCCTTTGAGCACCTTGCGCACCACCGGTGTTTTTGTCGGGTCGGCAAAACCCTGGCTGGTGTGCCATTGCGCCAACGCCGAAAGCCGCAGCTTCAAGGTGTTGACCGCCAACACGCCTGCATGGGCCACCAGGTAGCGCGCCACACTGTCACTGGTGGCCGGCAGGAAACCACCCCAACTCACCTCGAAGTGCTCGATGGCAGCGCGATAGCTACGCCGGGTGTTATCGCGGGTGGCGGCATTGAGGTAACGATCCAGATCGCTCATGGGAGGCCTATTCGTACTATTTGGGGGCTGCATAGCGCCCTAACGGTTATTGACACGGGATAATACGCCAATATCCCATCTGTGAATCGGCCGAATTTGAACGAGCTTTGGATAGTGTTATAGTATGTAACTACATACTACATATTACAGTACCAAATCGACGGAGACCCCATGGCACGCGGCGGAATAAACAAAGCAGTGGTTCAAGCGGCACGCCTGGCGATCCTCGCTCGCGGCGAAAACCCCAGCATTGATGCTGTACGCATCGAGATGGGCAATACCGGCTCGAAAACAACGATCCACCGCTACTTGAAAGAGCTGGACGACAGCGAAACCCGCCTGACCATCGCTCAAGCCCCGATTGACGATGAGCTGGCTGAGTTGGTCGCGCGTCTGTCCCAGCGCCTGAAAGAGAAGGCCCAAGAGCCGATTGACCTAGCTCTGTCGCAGTTCGAACAACAAAAAACCGCCCTGCTCGCCCAGCTGAAATCGCTTGAAGAGACCCACGGCCAGCTGCAGCAACAATTCGATATCCAGGGTGCGGCGCTTGCGGAAGAAAGTGCCGCTCTGCAAACCGCCAGAACCAGCCTGCAGATCGAACAAACCCGTAACGCCGGGCTAAGCCAGGCGTGCAGCGATTACGAATTGCGCATTAATGACAAGGACGAACAGATCCGTTCGCTGGAAGACAAGCACCTGCACGCCCGCGAAGCGCTTGAACACTATCGCAACGCAATCAAGGAACAGCGCGAGCAGGAGCAGCGGCGCCACGAAGGCCAGTTGCAGCAGATACAGGCAGAACTGCGCCAAGCCCAGCAAAGCGCAATGGTGCGCCAGGATGAGATCACCCAGTTGCATCGCGACAACGAGCGACTGCTGATCGAGCACCGGGTAACCACCAAGGAGTTGGCGACGCTGCAAGAGCAAGTGCGCAAGGACCAGGCCCAGCAACTTAAGCTGAGCGAACAGGTAAGCAAGATCGACGGCGAACGCACCCTGCTGCAGGAGCGCCTGCGGGTTGCAACCATGCAAAGCGAGTCACGCCAGCACGCGCTGAGTGAGCTTCAGCAGGCCAACAAAGGGCTGGAGCTGGACCTTATCAAGGCCCAGGCCAGTATCGAGGCATTGCGCCTGGCGGCCGTCGTTGCAACGGCGCCAGAGGCAACACCTGAAACCTGATCAGTGCGCCACAGGTGTGCGCATGGTGACAAACTCTTCCGCCGCCGTGGGGTGCACGCCGATGGTGTCATCGAAATGCTGCTTGGTCGCGCCCGCCTTGAGCGCGATCGCCAGGCCCTGGACGATCTCACCGGCATCCGGGCCGACCATATGGCAGCCCAGCACTTTGTCGGTGTCGGCATCGACCACCAGTTTCATCAAGGTCTTTTCCTGGCAGTCCGTGAGGGTCAGTTTCATCGGCCGGAAACGGCTCTCGAAGATCTGCACCTTGTGGCCCTTCTCTTTCGCCTCTTCTTCAGTCAGGCCCACCGTACCAATATTGGGCAGGCTGAACACCGCCGTGGGGATCATCGTGTAATCCACCGGGCGATACTGCTCTGGCTTGAACAAACGACGCGCCACAGCCATGCCTTCAGCCAGGGCAACCGGCGTTAACTGCACGCGACCGATCACATCGCCGATAGCCAGGATGGACGACTCGGCGGTCTGGTACAGGTCGTCCACTTCGACGAAGCCACGCTTGTCGAGTTTCACGCCCGTGCTCTCCAGCCCAAGGTTGTCCAGCATCGGGCGACGGCCAGTGGCATAGAACACACAATCGGCCTCCAGCACGCGACCGTCTTTGAGCGTGGCCTTGAGGCTGCCATCCGTTTGCTTGTCGATGCGCTCGATGTCGGCATTGAATTGCAGGTCCAGGCCACGCTTGGTCAGCTCTTCTTTTAGATGGGTGCGCACCGAACCGTCGAAGCCACGCAGGAACAGGTCGCCGCGATACAGCAATGAAGTCTGGGCGCCCAACCCGTGGAAAATACCGGCAAACTCGACAGCGATGTAACCACCACCAACTACCAACACGCGCTTAGGCAGCGTTTTGAGGAAAAATGCCTCATTGGAGCCGATGGCATGTTCACGCCCTGGAATCTCCGGAATCTGCGGCCAGCCGCCGGTGGCGATCAGAATATACTTGGCGGTAAAGCGTTCGCCATTGACCTCAACTTGATGCGCATCAACAAGCCGTGCATGCCCTTCATGCAGCGTCACGCCACTGTTAACCAGCAGGTTGCGGTAGATCCCATTCAGGCGATTGATTTCGCGATCCTTGTTGGCAATCAGCGTAGCCCAGTCAAAATTCGCCTCGCCCAGCGACCAACCGAAGCCGCTGGCTTGCTCGAAATCTTCGGCAAAATGCGCGCCGTACACCAACAGCTTTTTCGGCACGCAGCCGACGTTGACGCAAGTACCGCCCAGGTAGCGGCTTTCGGCCACAGCCACCTTGGCACCAAAGCCGGCGGCAAAGCGCGCCGCGCGAACACCGCCGGAACCGGCGCCAATTACATACAAGTCAAAATCGTAGGCCATTTCACTCTCCTCGGCAGGCCGTCAGCATACCGACTTACATGGGGCTGAAAAACGAAAAAGCCACCCGAAGGTGGCTTTCTCTTACAAACGCATGGGCAAGCGTGAATCAATAAGCCTTGCCAGTCTTGTAGAAGTGCTCGTAGCAGAAGTTGGTGGCTTCGATGTAGCCTTCAGCGCCGCCGCAGTCGAAACGCTGGCCCTTGAACTTGTAGGCAATCACGCAGCCGTCTTTGGCTTGCTTCAACAGGGCGTCGGTGATCTGGATCTCGCCGCCTTTGCCTGGCTCGGTTTCTTCGATCAGCTTGAAAATGTCCGGAGTCAGGATGTAACGACCAATGATCGCCAGGTTTGACGGAGCATCTTCGGGCGCAGGTTTTTCAACCATGTCACGCACGCGGATCAGGCCATCACCAATGTCGTCACCGGCGATAACGCCGTATTTGTTGGTTTCGGTCGGGTTCACTTCCATGACCGCAACGATGGTGCAGCGGTATTTCTGATACAGCTTGACCATCTGGGTCAGTACGCCATCACCTTCCAGGTTAACGCACAGGTCATCCGCCAAGACCACAGCGAACGGTTCGTCACCGATCAGCGGTCGGCCGGTAAGAATCGCATGGCCAAGGCCTTTCATCTGGGTCTGACGGGTGTAGGAGAACGAGCACTCGTCGAGCAGCTTACGGATGCCGACCAGGTATTTTTCCTTGTCGGTGCCCTTGATCTGGTTTTCCAGCTCGTAGCTGATGTCGAAGTGGTCTTCCAGCGCGCGCTTACCACGGCCGGTGACGATGGAAATTTCGTTCAGACCGGCATCCAGAGCTTCTTCCACGCCGTACTGAATCAGTGGCTTGTTCACCACCGGCAGCATTTCTTTGGGCATGGCCTTGGTCGCTGGCAAGAAGCGAGTGCCGTAACCGGCTGCTGGGAACAAGCATTTCTTGATCATATGGGTCCTTACAAAGGGCTGTGCGTACGAAATTCGGCGCAGTCTAATCAGGCCGCAGCCACCTTACAATGGCAGCTGCTGGCGTTGCGATGTCATCATAGAGAAAAAATGTCAGCGTAAGTTCCACTTATCTTACAAAGACCTTCCTACCGCCTTGGCAAAAATTGCCGGTCACGCATCATTTCCATGGTAAGCCGTCTTTTTAGCACGCTTTTTCAGCCGGAACACTGACTTGGAATAACTTACGCGGCTTCGTGAGATTTGGCGCTATCATTAGGCCCTTGAATCAGACCAGACGAGATTGTTAATAGATGTCAGAACCAAAAGGCGTGAACGGCTACCTGATCACCAAGCGAGCGGACGGCTGGCACCTGATCAACTTTCACGGAGACAGCGTCGCTGGCGTTTTCGAGACAGAAAGCATGGCGATAGCGGTAGCCGAAGTGTTCGTGGATGAAGCCGGCCACGCGTCGAGCAAGCGACCGAAGGGCAAATAAGTCTTCAGCCCCCGCGCAACAAGCCCCGTTTGACGGGGCTTTTTTTGTATCACTCTGTACCTTGATGGCAGTTCGCTATAACCTGCCGAAAACGCCCCACGATAGTGTCAGCGCCTTCCCACACCCTCGACGACGAACACCTATGAACAAACTCCTGGCACTGACAGCGGTTCTGGCACTCGCCGGCTGCACCACCACTTCCGATGTTTACCTGAAAAACGGCGAGCAAGGCCTGACCATCGATTGCTCCGGCGAAGCCAATTCCTGGGCCAGTTGCTACGAAAAAGCCGATGCCTCTTGCGCCGGCACCGGCTATCGCATTGTCGGCACCGAGGGCACGCCATCGCTTAAAGAAAGCGACAAGACCCTGGGCCAGGATGTGGGCAACTACAAAAGTCGCAGTGTGGTGGTGGTCTGCAAGTAACCCTCGCCTACAAGTGAATCTCGGCAAATTTGATACCCAGCTCCCGAAGTAGCTCGGTCAGCTCGTCAAGGCTGGCAAAAGACTCGACTTCGTCTTGCTCGTCCACCAGGAAAAAGCTGCGCCCACCACTTTTCTTGAAGAACACGATCCACTCACCGAGGTGGGCAGGGTTCTGGATGACATGGGTAGCCGAGATTTCACCCTCGGCATGGCGGGCTTTGACGTGTTCACGCTTCATATCTGGTTTTTCCACGACGGCATCAGCCGGAAATGCACTCTTCCCCGGCTTTTTTCACATCGCCCGGGCGGATCGGCACGTTGGACATGCTCTCGTAAAGCTTGATACTGCTGCCACTGGAGCGCTCGTCAATCTCGAAAATGGCCGAAGGGTCGGCCGAAAATTTCTGCGGCACGATCACGCGCACACCTTCTTTGTGCGGTTCGATCTGCGGCGGACGGCGGGTAGCCGATAATTTCTGTATCACACACGCGGCGTATTCCTGGGGCTTCTTCCCGGAAATGACGGCCAACGTCGGCGGGGTCTGCTTGATATCTGCAACCGAAGCACACCCACCTATCGCCAAGGCCAGCACCAACACACTCCACTTCATACAAAACCTCCAATAAAGACCCTACGACAGCGGGGATGGTAATTTTCTCCCGCACACGTAGGATTTATCCCTGATAACTCGGTAAATAACTGTTTTAAATTGTCGACGTCATTGCAGACGGGCCGATAATAAACGCGCTGGGGCTGATAAACTCCATCTTAACCTACGTATCGTTCTGATTTTTCAGAAAAAGCCCTTCTGGAGACACCCTCATGAAATTCATCCACCAGCGCGAGCACCTCAACGAGGGAGATATCGTCGTCATCGAATGCTCGCAAACCTGCAATATCCGCCTGATGAGCGATGCGAACTTTCGCAGCTTCAAGAATGGCGGTCGCCACACTTACCACGGCGGTGCGTTCGACAAGTTTCCCGCCAAGATCACCGCGCCCAGCACCGGGTTCTGGAATATCACTCTGGACGTGGTCACGCGTCGGGCGATCAGCGTCACCCGCAAGCCTGCGTTGTCCCACAAGATTCGTATCGTTCGTCGTACCAGCACCAAGCTGAGCTGATCCGAACGCGCCATAGGAAATAGCCGTGACTGCCACTACCAAATATGTAATCAAGTACAAACTCAACGGCGAACGCCGTTTTGAGTTCGCCCAACTGACGAGCAATAGCCTGGAAGAAGCCAAGCAAGCCTTGGCGAAAATCCACGATGCCAGCGATGAAATCACTGACATCACCGTGAGTAAGGCGTTGTAAGGCATGCCCGGCCCCACTGCCGATCTGTTCGCCGACGACGCCCTGCAACAACCCGCCGGGCGCGAGCAAATCGGCGAACAGTCCTACGTGCTACGGGCTTACGCCCTGCCCTGGGTTGAGCGGCTTCTACCTGAGCTACGCCGCGTGCTGGCTCAATCCCCGTTTCGGCAAATGGTCACTCCGGGCGGCTTTACCATGTCGGCTGCGTTGAGTAGCTGTGGAGAACTGGGCTGGACCACCGATACCAGAGGCTACCGCTACAGCCCGCTGGACCCGCGCAGCCAGCAACCCTGGCCGGTCCTGCCCGACGCATTGCGCGAACTGGCGGTGCTGGCGGCAGCCGACGCCGGCTTCAACGATTTCGCCCCGGATGCCTGCTTGATCAACCGCTATGTCCCCGGCGCGAAAATGTCCCTGCACCAGGACAAGAACGAACGAGACTACAGCGCGCCAGTCGTGTCGGTGTCCCTCGGGCTGCCGGCAGTTTTTCTGTTTGGCGGCCATGCGCGTAGTGACAAGCCGCAAAAGATTTCGTTGTTTCATGGCGATGTGGTGGTGTGGGGCGGGGTTGATCGCCTGCGTTTTCATGGCGTAATGCCCATCAAGGAGGGCGTGCACCCCCGCATGGGACGGCAACGCATCAACCTCACCTTGCGCACCGCCGGCTGATTTGAGCGCAAGCTTCGGAGTGCCAGGTTTTTACGAGGCGGCTAATCTGCCCAGGACCTGTAACGAGTGCCTGCCATGACTACCGAAAAAGATCCACGCTGGGCTGCGATCCTCACCCGCGACCCCAAGGCCGATACGCTGTTCGTCTACGGTGTGAAAACCACCGGCGTGTACTGTCGCCCCAGCAGTGCTTCGCGTTTGCCGCGCCCGGAAAATATCGAGTTTTTCGACACTCCCGCCCAAGCCGAAGCGGCAGGCTATCGGCCCAGTAAGCGTGCCGTCGGCGACCAGACCCAGCGGGCAGCGCAGCATGCGCAACGGGTGGCCATGGCCTGCCGCCATATCGAGCAGGCCGACACCCCGCTCAGCCTTGATGCCCTGGCCAAGTTGGCGGGCCTGAGCCCGTTTCACTTCCACCGTGTATTCAAGGCCGTCACGGGGCTGACGCCCAAGGCTTACGCCAGCGCACACCGCTCACGCAAAGTGCGCGCCGGGCTCAAGGGCCAACATACGGTGACCGATGCGCTGTATGACGCAGGCTTCAATTCCAACAGTCGTTTTTATGCCTCGGCCGATCAGTTGCTGGGCATGAAACCCAGCGATTACAGGGCCGGCGGCGCCCACAACGAGATTCTGTTCGCGGTGGGCCAATGTTCGCTGGGGGCGATCCTGGTGGCACAGAGCGCCCGCGGCGTGTGTGCGATCCTGCTGGGAGATGACCCCGAGCAACTGGTGCGCGAACTGCAGGACCAATTCCCCAAGGCCGACCTGGTGGGCGCCGACCGCCGCTTCGAACAGTTGATCGCGCAGGTGGTGGGTTTTATCGAAGCGCCCGCCCTGGGCCTGGACCTGCCGCTGGATGTGCGCGGCACCGCGTTTCAGGAGCGGGTATGGCAAGCCTTGCGCGAAATTCCGCTGGGCAGCACGGCCAGCTATGCGCAAATCGCCGAAAAGATCGGCGCACCCACGTCGTTTCGTGCGGTGGCCCAGGCCTGCGGAGCCAACCGCCTGGCAGTGGCAATCCCGTGTCATCGCGTGGTGCGCAGCAACGGTGATGTGTCGGGCTACCGCTGGGGGGTGGAACGCAAGCGCCAATTGCTGGAGCGCGAACGCGGCGATTGAACCGCACGAAAAACCTGCGTCGTCCAGTGAATAAAACAGACTGGCCGCGCAGCGATGGCCCTGCTAAAACAGCGAAGAAACCGACTAACGCTGGAGACGCATAACATGGGCACCTGGCCAGACACGCGCATTCTCGACCTGCTGGGTATCGAGGTCCCTATCATCCAGGCCCCCATGGCCGTTGGCACCACCCCCGCCATGGTAATCGCCGCCAACCGTGCTGGCGCGCTGGGTTCCATGCCGGCTGCCGCGCTGAGTATTGAACAACTGCGTGACGCGCTGACCACCATCCGCCAGGCCAGCGATCGACCGATCAACGTCAATTTTTTCTGCCATCAACCGCCTTCCGTTGACGACGCGCGGGACCAACGCTGGAAAGCGCTGCTGGAACCGTACTACCGCGAATTGGGCGCCGATTTTGATGCGCCAACGCCGGTGTCCAACCGCGCGCCGTTCAACGATGCCGCCTGCCAGGTCGTCGAAGAGTTTCGCCCTGAGGTCGTCAGCTTTCACTTTGGCCTGCCGGAAAAATCCCTGCTGGAGCGGGTAAAAGCCACGGGCGCCAAGGTGCTGTCCTCTGCCACCACTGTGGAAGAGGCGGTCTGGCTGCAAGCCCATGGCTGCGACGCAATCATCGCCATGGGCATCGAAGCGGGCGGGCATCGCGGCTTGTTTCTCAGCGACGATCTCAATACGCAGATCGGCTTGTTCGCCCTGCTACCCCAGGTTGTGGACGCCGTGAGCGTACCGGTGATCGCCGCCGGCGGTATCGGCGATGCACGCGGGATCGTCGCGGCGTTCGCCCTGGGTGCTTCGGCCGTGCAGATCGGCACTGCATACCTGTTCACCCCCGAAGCGAATGTAACCGCCGCCCATCACCATGCGTTGCGCCACGCCCAGGCCAGCGAAACTGCACTCACCAACCTGTTCACTGGCCGCCCGGCGCGGGGCATCGTCAACCGGCTGATGCGTGAATTGGGTGCGATCAATCCGGCGGCGCCGGCATTTCCCAAGGCCGGCGGAGCGTTGATGCCGCTCAAGGCCAAGGATGAAGCGGGTTTCAGCAACCTCTGGTCGGGCCAGGCACTGCGCCTGGGCAAGGACCTGGCCACCTATGAGCTGACCCGCGAGTTGGCCGAACAAGCCCTGGCCAAACTCACGTAACCCAGCCACCTGCGGCAACATTGCGCTGTACCGGCAAAGGCCAACCGCTATATATTCGCGTACATAGCGGTTAGCCCTTCTACCCACCTGCCGTACATCCCAAGGAGCTGCTCCATGATGATTCACGCCTCACGCCTGGCCGTGCTGGTCGCCGCGTTCGCGGCCGGCTCGGCCAGCGCCGATGAAGTCCAGGTGGCCGTGGCCGCCAACTTCACCGCGCCGATCCAGGCGATTGCCGCCGACTTCCAGAAGGACACCGGCCACACGCTGGTCGCGGCCTATGGTGCTACCGGGCAGTTTTACACGCAGATCAAAAACGGCGCGCCGTTCGAGGTGTTCCTGAGCGCCGACGACGCCACCCCGAAAAAACTCGAAGACGAAGGCGCCACCGTCAAGGGCTCGCGCTTTACTTATGCCGTGGGCACGTTGGCGCTGTGGTCGGCTAAAGAAGGCTATGTAGACGCCAACGGTGAGGTCTTGAAGAAAAATGACTTCAAGCACCTGTCCATCGCCAACCCGAAAGCCGCGCCGTACGGCCTGGCCGCGACCCAAGTTGTGGCCAAAGAAGGCCTGACCGAGCAGGTCAAGGCCAAGCTGGTTGAAGGCCAGAACATCACCCAGGCCTATCAGTTCGTGTCTACCGGTAACGCCGAGTTGGGGTTCGTGGCCTTGTCGCAGATCTACAAAGACGGCAAAGTCAGCCGCGGCTCTGCATGGATCGTCCCCGCCTCCATGCACGACCCGATCAAACAGGACGCGGTGATCCTCAACAAAGGCAAAGACAGCGCCGCTGCCAAAGCGCTGGTTGAATACCTCAAAGGCCCCAAAGCCGCGGCGGTTATCAAATCCTACGGTTACGAGTTATAAATGCCGCTATCGAGTGCCGATTTTTCCGCCATCTGGTTGACCATCAAACTGGCTTCGCTGACCACAGTGATCCTCTTGGTCATCGGCACTCCGATTGCCCTGTGGCTGTCGCGCACCCGCTCGTGGTGGCGTGGCCCCATCGGCGCGATCGTCGCCCTGCCACTGGTGCTGCCACCTACGGTGATTGGCTTTTATCTGCTGCTGACCATGGGCCCAAACGGTTACGTCGGCCAGTTCACTCAGTGGCTGGGGCTGGGCACCCTCACCTTCAGCTTCACCGGTTTGGTGATCGGCTCAGTGATCTATTCGATGCCGTTTGTGGTGCAGCCGTTGCAAAACGCCTTCAGCGCCATCGGCACTCGCCCGTTGGAAGTGGCCGCGACCTTGCGCGCCAATCCCTGGGACACCTTCTTTACCGTCATTTTGCCACTGGCACGCCCAGGGTTTATCACCGCGGCCATCCTCGGGTTCGCCCATACGGTCGGTGAGTTCGGCGTGGTATTGATGATCGGCGGCAATATTCCGGACAGGACCCGCGTGGTCTCGGTGCAGATCTACGACCATGTCGAAGCCATGGAATATGCCCAGGCTCATTGGCTTGCCGGGGCCATGCTGGTGTTTGCGTTTCTTGTGTTGCTGGCGCTGTACTCCAGCCGTAAAACCAGGATGGGCTGGAACTGATGTCGACGATTGACGTACGCCTGCAACTCAAATACCCCGACTTCGCCCTAGAGGTCGACCTGCATCTGCCGGGGCGCGGCGTGACGGCGTTGTACGGGCACTCCGGCTCCGGCAAAACCACCTGCCTGCGCTGCATCGCCGGGCTTGCGCGTGCGCACGACGGTTTTATCCAGGTCAACGATGAGGTCTGGCAGGACAGCCGCACCGGGTTATTCGTGGCCCCGCATAAACGCGCCCTGGGCTACGTGTTCCAGGAAGCCAGCCTGTTCCCGCATCTGTCGGTGCGCGCCAACCTGGAATTCGGCCTCAAGCGCATCCCCCGCCAGCAGCGCCGCGTGGACATGGCCCAAGCCACCGAGCTCTTGGGCATCGGCCATCTGCTGGAGCGCAACCCCTTGTTCCTCTCCGGCGGTGAACGCCAGCGCGTCGGTATCGCCCGGGCTTTGCTCACCAGCCCAACACTGCTGCTGATGGATGAACCGCTGGCCGCCCTCGACAGCCAGCGCAAGGGCGAGATCCTGCCATATCTGGAGCGCCTGCACGATGAACTGGATATTCCCGTGCTGTACGTCAGCCACGCCCAGGATGAAGTGGCGCGCCTGGCCGATCACATCGTGCTGCTCAGCGCCGGCAAGGCCCTGGCCAGCGGCCCCATCGGCGAGACCCTGGCGCGGCTCGACCTGCCGCTGGCACGGGGCGACGACGCCGGTGTGATGATCAACGGCACCGTCAGCGCCTATGACGCGCATTATCAACTGCTGACGCTGCAACTGCCTGGCAGCGCCCTGCCAATGCGCATCGCTCATGCGCCACTGGCCGTCGGCAAAGCGTTGCGGGTCAAGGTGCAGGCGCGGGACGTGAGCCTGAGCCTGCAGGCCGAAGAACACAGCAGCATCCTCAACCGCCTGCCGGTGACGGTGACCGACGAAATAGCCGCGGACAACAGCGCCCATGTGCTGGTACGCCTGGAGGCTGCCGGCACGCCATTGCTGGCACGTATCACGCGCTTCTCCCGCGATCAGTTGCAACTGCACCCGGGCCAGGCGTTGTGGGCGCAAATCAAGGCGGTCGCCGTGCTCGCATAACTATTTGGCACGACCGCACAGGGCTGCGGTCAATCAGACATACCGGCCTGATGTGTTGCCAAGGAACCCGCCCATGCCCGACTCTGCGTTGCCCGCCGATCTACCCCGCGATTTGCATTACGTTGACGACACCCAGCCCGGTATCCGCCGCAAGAAAGTACGCGGCAAGTTCCAGTATTTCGATGCCAAGGGTGAGCGCATCAACGACGCTGACCAAATCAAGCGTCTCAACGCCCTGGCCGTGCCCCCCGCCTACACCGATGTGTGGATCTGCGCCGACCCGCGCGGCCATCTGCAAGCCACCGGCCGCGACGCGCGTGGGCGTAAGCAATACCGCTATCACCCGCGCTGGCGTGAAGTGCGCGACAGCGATAAGTACTCGCGCCTGCAGGCGTTCGGCAAGGCGCTGCCCCCATTGCGCAAGCGGTTGCAAGCGCAACTGGCGGAACCCGGCTTTACCCGCGAGAAAGTCCTGGCCACGGTGGTGATGCTGCTGGACGCCACGTTGATCCGCGTCGGCAACACCCAGTACGCGCGCGACAACAAGTCCTACGGGTTGACCACCCTGCGCAACCGCCATGTGGGTATCAAGGGCAGCGAAATCAAGTTCCAGTTCCGTGGCAAGAGTGGCGTGGAGCATCAGGTCAGCGTCAGGGATCGGCGCCTGGCCACGGTGGTCCGGCGCTGCATGGAATTGCCGGGGCAGAACCTGTTCCAGTACCTGGATGAAGAGGGAGAGCGTCACACCGTCAGTTCCCACGATGTAAACGCCTACCTGCACAGCCTGACCGGCGCCGACTTCACCGCCAAGGATTACCGCACCTGGGCCGGTACCGCCATGGCGCTGGCGGTACTGCGCGAACTGCAATGGCAGCCCGAATCCGAAGCCAAGCGGCACGTGGTGGCGATGGTTAAGGACGTCGCCAGGCAACTGGGCAATACACCGGCGGTGTGCCGCAAGTGTTATATCCACCCCGCCGTGCTAGAGCATTTCAGCCTGGGCGAGCTGTCGAAACTGCCCAAGCCGCGCAAGCGCAAGGGGCTCAAGGCCGAGGAAGTCGCGCTGGCCATGTTCCTTGAGCAGCTCGCCAAGGGACGTTAGGCGGTGCAACTTAAAGCTGTCTGAGATCATTGCGCACGTCAGCAAAGCGTCCTACCGTAGTGGCCGGATAATCTCACTTGAGGAGCACGGCCCATGCTGCCTTCGTCCCACAAGCCGTTCGCCAATGCCGCGCTTGCTCATCAACAGCGCTGGCGCGGTCGGGTCGGCTTGATGCTGGTGGCCAGCCTCTCGGTGCTGGCCGGCATGACCGACGCCATTGGCTTTATGGCCAGCGGTGACTTCGTGTCGTTCATGAGCGGTAACACCACGCGCCTGGCGGTGGCGATCAGCGCCGGTGATCTCGGTTTGACAGGACGCCTGCTGCTGCTGGTTGCCACCTTCGTTGTCGGCAATGCGTTGGGGGTGGTGGTCAGCCGCTTCGGGCGGCGGCATGCACTGCCATTGCTGCTGTGCATCGCCACATTGCTGTGCGCGGGCGCGCTGTGGCCGTTCGAGGATGCCTTGCCCGCTTTGCTGGCGGCAATCACGGCGATGGGTATGCTCAACGCGGCGGTGGAAGAGGTGAATGGTTTACCGGTGGGGCTGACCTACGTCACGGGGGCACTGTCGCGCTTTGGTCGTGGCCTGGGCCGCTGGATGCTGGGGGAGCGCCGCAACGGGTGGCGGGTGCAACTGATCCCGTGGGGCGGCATGTTTGTGGGCGCGGTGATCGGTGCGCTGTTGGAGCAGCAGATGGGCCTGAAGGCGTTGCTGGTCAGTGGCGTGTTGGCCGGGGCACTGGGGGTCTTGACACTGAAGATCCCTCGGCGTTGGCATTTGGGGTTTATGCCGCGCTAGAAGAAGGATGCTCGCCCGACGTGCTGGCCTCGACGTCCGTGTACTGGTAAAGAGCCATTACCTCGGGCGAGCGGTGTGAATAATAAGCGAATGTCCGGCGGCTGTCGTGCCGGGCATTTCCGAATATGCCTAAGGCACGGGATTACAGGCAGGTCGCCAATGCGGCCAAACGACGCTTGGCGGGCATGCCGTCGGCAGCGGCGTAATACTTGACGGACGATCCGCTACCGGCGCTTTGCACGTCCACGAAGTAATCGCCGCCCGTGGTGTACACGGTAAAACCGCCCGCCCCGCTCGGCTCCTTGAAACCACCGGCGTCCACGCCAAACACGCTTTCATCCTGCCAGCCAAACTGAACGCACTCGGCAACCACCAGGGTGGTTTTATCCGACGCCAGGGTTTTGTAGGGCGTGCCCGCGCGCGCGTCTTTCATCTTCGAACCCGCGCAACCGGCCAGTGCTGCCAGTACCAATGCGCCCATGACCACCTTTCGCATGCCATCGCTTCCTTGAAAAAACGCGACTGTACCATTGCAATGGCGTTGACTGCCGCCTGCATGAACTTTGTTTCACTGTGAAGGAAGAACTCACCACCTATAGTGGCCAGGCTCATTTTTAGAAGTCTTCCTTCTGCCCGCCCTCCCGCGGGCTTTTTTACGCCTGCGCGTCAGACCCACCAGCGAAACAGATAAAACAACGCCATGCTCAGCAGCACGGTAATCAACACACTGCGCGTCCAGTACATCAGGCCTATCGCGCAGATACCCGCCAGTAAATACGGATTGGCCGGGCTCAGGTTGAGCTGGTGATCGGGCAAAAAAATGATCGGTCCGCAGATCGCCGTGAGCATGCCCGGTACCGCAAACCCCAGAAACTCGCGCGCGCCGCGGTTGAGGCGCACCGGCAGGCGCGGCTCGATAAACAGGTAACGATTAAAAAACACCACCAGGCCCATGGCCACGATCATCAGATAAATCATGGCTGCCCGACTCCCAGTCGTTTGCAGGCAAACCCTGCGCTCATGCCCAGCACGCCGGACACCACCACCGCCGACTCCCAATGCAGATAACTCAGCCACACCGAACACAGCAGGGCCACGGCCACGCAGACCACCGTCGGCACATCGCGCACCACGGGCGTGATCAAGGCAATAAAGGTCGCGGCAATCGAGAACTCCAGGCCCAACTGGTCAAGCCCCGGAATGCTTTTACCCAGCACGATGCCGGCGAGGGTGAACAGGTTCCAGATGATATAGAACGTCAGGCCCACGCCCAATGCATACCAGCGGTTGAAGGTCTGGCGGTCAAAATGACTGACCAGCGCGAAGAATTCATCGGTGAGCAAAAAGCCCAGGCTCATGCGCCACCGGGTCTTGAGCGGCGAAAGAACCGGACGCAGGTGCATGCCGTAGAGCAAATGCTGGGAGGTCAGCAACAAGGTGGTGAGCACGATGGAAATCAGGCTGGCGCCGCTCTTGACCATGCCGATGGCTACCAACTGCGCCGCACCGGCAAACACGATGGCGGACAAGCCTTGGGCCTGCAGCGGGGTAAATTGCGCATCGATGGCCATGGAACCGGCGAGCAACCCCCAGGGCGCGCAGGCCAGGGACAGGGGGATAGCGGCGATGGCGCCGCGAGCGAAGCCGTAATGAGGTATGGCAGCAGGCATGGAAAACGACTCATCAACGAACAGTCGACGAGCATGCCAGCGCAAATAAAAGATGTCTTGAACGATCTTGCTCAGGCGAGTTTTACCGACACCTGCTCCACCGAATCACGCGCCTCACGCAGTTCATAGGCGTCCTGGTTGAGCCGGTGAATGGTATTGAGCAGGCGTTGACGCAACACTTCATCGGCGAGTTTCTCCACGGCGCGCATCAGGTCGAACGCCGCGGTTTCGTTATTTTCCGCGACGGAATCCAGGGTTTTGCGCAGGTTGCGAGTGGCTCGGGTCACGCGGGTCTTCCTTCATCAGCAATGGGCAGGCACTTTAGGACATTCATGTTTCAGTTTAATTTCAATCACTTGTGGTTGATTCGACGACCTTTGATCCACGTCAACGCAAAACAGGATTTGACCTACATATACGCAATTCCATATATTCGCCCCCCCTCTATACCGACGTTGAACATGTCCGACTTCTTTTCCCCGCCCGCCCTGTTCAAATGCCTGGCGGACGCCACTCGCGCCCGGATCACCCTGCTGATTCTGCGTGAAGGCGAACTTTGCGTGTGCGAGTTGATCCATGCTCTGGACGACAGCCAGCCAAAAATCTCCCGCCACCTGGCGCAACTGCGCAAAGGCGGGTTATTGCTGGACCGTCGCCAAGGGCAATGGATCTACTACCGCATCAATCCGGCACTGCCTGACTGGGTCACCCAAGTGCTGGACACCACCCTGCAAGCCAACCAGCCATGGTTGCATAACGACGCCCAGCGTCTGGATGCAATGGGCGACAGACCACAACGGGCCAGCACCTGCTGCTGAGCCATCGGAGCGTTTATTCATGCTTGTCGCGATCGCGATTTTTATCGTCACCATCATTCTGGTCATCTGGCAGCCCAAGGGCCTGGGTGTTGGCTGGAGCGCCACACTGGGCGCGATCCTGGCCTTGGCCTGCGGCGTGATCAGCCTGGCGGATATCCCGGTGGTTTGGCACATCATCTGGAACGCCACCGGTACGTTTGTCGCGCTGATCATCATCAGCCTGCTGCTCGATGAGGCCGGTTTTTTTGCCTGGGCCGCCCTGCATGTGGCGCGTTGGGGCCGTGGGCGCGGTCGCCGTTTGTTTGCCTATATGGTTTTGCTCGGCGCGCTGGTGTCGGCGCTGTTCGCCAATGACGGGGCGGCGCTGATCCTCACGCCCATCGTGATGTCGATGTTGCTGGCCCTGCGCTTTTCCCCGGCGGCAACGTTGGCGTTCGTGATGGGCGCGGGCTTTATCGCCGACACGGCGAGCCTGCCGCTGGTGGTGTCGAACCTGGTGAATATTGTCTCGGCGGATTACTTCAAGATCGGCTTCAACGAATACGCGTCCGTGATGGTGCCGGTCAACTTCGTGAGTGTGGCCGCCACCCTGGCCGTGCTGCTGGGGTACTTTCGCCGCGACGTCCCCCACACCTACGACCCCGCCGACCTCGCCGATCCCGCCAGTGCGATCCACGACCGCGCCACCTTCCTGGCCGGCTGGTGGGTGCTGGGCATTCTGTTGATAGGCTGCTTTGCCCTGGAACCACTGGGCATTCCCATCAGCGCGATTTCCGCCGTGTGCGCCGTCCTGCTGCTGGTGATCGCCGCCAAGGGCCACAAAATATCCACGCGCAAGGTCTTGAAGGACGCACCGTGGCAGATCGTGATCTTTTCCCTGGGCATGTACCTGGTGGTCTACGGATTGCGCAATGCCGGCCTCACCACCTATCTCGCGACCTGGCTGGATACCTTCGCCACTTATGGCGTGTGGGGCGCGGCCATGGGCACCGGCGTGCTGACGGCCTTGCTGTCTTCGGCCATGAATAACCTGCCGACCGTGTTGATCGGCGCGCTGTCCATCGAGTCCAGCCACGCCGTGGGCGTGGTCAAGGACGCCATGATCTACGCCAACGTGATCGGCAGCGACCTGGGCCCCAAAATCACCCCGATCGGCAGTCTCGCCACGTTGCTGTGGCTGCATATCCTGGCGCGTAAAGGCATTACCATCACCTGGGGTTACTACTTCAAGGTCGGGATAGTGCTGACCGTGCCGGTGTTGCTGATCACCCTCGCCGCCCTCGCCTTGCGCCTGAGTATCTAAGATGAAAGTCCTGTTCATGTGTACCGCCAACAGCTGCCGCAGTATTTTGTCCGAGGCCCTGTTCAATCACCTCGCGCCGGAGGGTTTCCAGGCCTTCAGCTGCGGCAGCTTCCCCAAGGGCCAGGTACTGCCGCGCAGCCTGAGCGCGCTGCAAGCTGTGGGTATCAGCACCGAGGGGTTGTACAGCAAAGGCAATGACGCTTTTAAAGACAACCCGCCTGACATTCTGATCACCGTGTGCGACAGAGCTGCCGGTGAAGCTTGCCCGGTGTATTTCGGGCCTGCGGTAAAGGCGCATTGGGGGTTGGAGGACCCGTCTGACGTCAAGGGCGATGACGCCATTGTGGAAGCCGCGTTCGAGGCGACACTCAATACCATCGAAACCCGCTGCCGAGCGCTTTTCGACCTGCCTCTGTCCAGCCTGACCCCGGCGCAACTGAAGATTGAACTTGAGCGTATCGCCGCGTTGTAACAACGTTGCCAGGCTCAAACAACGGTCGATTTGAGCGCCCTTGCTGACGTATGCTCTGCCACTTTCTCGAAAGGAAGCGGGCATGCTGACGATCTTTTTTTACGCGCTGGTATTCGGTTTTGTGTTTTGCCTTTCGCCCGGCGCGGTGCTGGCGGAGACCCTGCGACGTGGCTTATTGCAGGGCTTCACGCCTGCCCTGTTGGTGCAGATCGGCTCGCTGGTGGGCGACGCAGTGTGGGCGGTGATCGGCCTGACCGGCATCGCCCTGCTCATCCAGCATGACGCCGTGCGCGTGCCGCTGACGGTGATCTGCGCGCTGTACCTGGCTTGGCTTGGTATACGCAGCTTGATTGACGCCTGGCACCTGCCAAAAATGGACGACGCAGCGGCCACTTCCGGGAAAAACGCACTGGCGGTGGGCGCCGCGATTTCCCTGGCCAACCCGAAGAACATTGTTTACTGGGGCGCGTTGGGGAGCGCCTTGTCCGGCATCGTGGGCGCCACGCCCAGCCATGGTCAGACGTTGATGTTTTTTGCAGGTTTTATGCTGGCCTCGGTGTTGTCATGCTTTTTGATCGCTACCCTGGTCAACCTCTTGCGCAAAAATGCTTCGCCACTGTGGCAGCGCGTCAGTTATGCCGCCTGCGGCGTGGTGCTGATCTATCTGGCGATTCTGGCCGCTCAGGGCATTTAAACCACATGAACCGTATCGAACAGATCGTGCTGATGGCAGCGTACAACCGGTGGATGAACCGCAAGGTCTATGCCGCCGCCGCCCAGCTTTCAGAGGCGCAATTACGCATGGACCGCGAGGCCTTTTTCGGCTCGATCCTCGGCACGCTCAACCATCTGGCGCTGGGCGACACGGTGTGGCTCAAGCGCTTCGCCCAACACCCGACAGGCTTTTCGGCACTGGCCCCGCTGGAAGCCATCGCCATGCCCCGCGACCTCAAGCACTTGGCCTTCGCGGACCTGGAGCAACTGGCGACCCGTCGCGGTTGGCTCGACCAACTGATCATCGACTGGGTCGAGACCTTGCGTGAGCCCGACCTCGACCAGCGCCTGCATTACCGCAACATGCGTGGCGTCGCGAGCGATAAGCCGTTTTCGAGCCTGCTGCTGCACTTCTTCAATCACCAGACCCACCACCGCGGCCAGGTCACAACGCTTTTGACCCAGGCGGGCGTGGATGTCGGCGACACTGATTTGCTGGCACTGATCGACTGAACTCAGCCCTTACCGAACGCGGCATAGGCTTGCATCAAGCGCGGGAAGTCGTGGGGTTCGGGCAGTTTCGCGAAACTTTCGACCGCTGGAGTATTTGCCCAGGGCAGCTTTTCGCAGGTCCAGGTTTCCATGAACGGCCTGTACGCCCTGAAATTATCCAGCAGGCTCGCGCGCACATTGACGAACTCGTCGATGCCATGGGGCCGGGTAAACAGCCAACTCATGCAGCGAGGGCAAAAGTAGTGACGGTCGACGCCGTGCAGGCCACCAATGACCGGGCAGCCCTGGGTCACCGTGAAAGCACCGGCGGCATACAACGCACTGAGGGAAAACGCGCTGGAGGTCATCTTCTGGCAACCGGTGCAATGGCAGGCCATGGTGATCACCGGGGGCTCGCTCAGGCTAAAGCGCACCTCGTTACAGCGGCAGCTGCCTACTTGAAGCAGGGTTTCGGCGCTCATCATCGTGTCCTTTTTGTGATGGAAAGCGTGCAGGGTAGCGCCCGCGGCTGGGGTTGAACAGGCCAGCAAACGATACCGAACCCTGCATCAGCGCCGGGGCAGTACGCCATACGCAAAAGCCCCGGCGGAACCGGGGCTTTCACGTGTCCTCACGCATCATTGGCTACCGGCCTGCCGCGCGCCTTGTACGCCGGCAGCGTGGCGGCGTACGCCAGTGCCTGTTCACGGGAATTGAAGGACGCCAACCGGTCGCTATGCGTACACACTCGCCAGGGGCCGTAATTGACCTGCACGATATGGTATCCATTCAGATGCAGCTTCTTCAGCATTGGAACGCTCATAGTCACCTCGCTTTCCTGAGATTTCCACGGGTTGCACGGCCTACCTTACACCCGCATCCGCCAGGAAGGCTGACCACATGTCGCGGGCTTCAAAGGCTCTTCTGTCATTTATAGACAGTACCCCCCGACTCGACCCCAGTACCGAATCGCCCCTCAAAACCGCGTAGCTCACTGATCTTCCGAGCTTTTTCATCCATTCCCGCGCACAAGAAAGCTAGCGTGCGACCTTGCACATACGCGCCTGGATCTATATATTCCCAACCCTGCTTAACCGCGCTACCGCCCGAATGGCGAAACTGGTAGACGCATGGGACTTAAAATCCCCCGCTCGTAAGGGCGTCCCGGTTCGATTCCGGGTTCGGGCACCATAGATATCAAGGGCTTGCCAGGGAAACCTGAGCAGGCCCTTACTTTTTTTGCTCCGCAATTTTTCCCCCTGCACCGCAATTTCCATTCCTCGGCGTCCTGTCGACCTAAATCAAATCCAAGATTAAGACCCCTGCTAAGCTGTTCACTCCAAGGAGGAACAGACATGCCGAACACAGACCTACTCCCTTCCCTACTCTCCAAGCTCTACGAAAATCAGCTCGCTCTTGAAGCCTCAATCATGGAGCTATCAAACTGGGTAGAGCAGCGTGGCTCCGCGGATGTAGCCGAAAACGTGCGCGGCGCACTGGAAACCATCGACAGCAATGAAGAATTTATCAAGTTGGCCCTCGCCGTCCTTATGACACCGAACTGACCGCCTCTCGTAGCCTCAATCGCGCCATGGTCAAATCTCGATAACAGATACCGATCTCAATCAGCAGCTTCGTAGCGCCCACGAGAACATCCAAGGGCTGATACATATGAACAATGACCTGGTAACCGGCAAAGCCTCCACCTAAGCCGAACTCAAGAAGACACTCGACAATATCGCCAGGCTGAACCTGACCAACTCGGAACTGGGCGGGAAGACCCGTAGCTTTGAGCTGATCGCCGAGCAGCACGATCTCCTGTTCAGGGAGAATCAGCGGCTGCTGATGGAGAGGGAGCGGCAATCATCCTGACGTACGCCTGGCAGGCCGTCAGAGTGATCAATTTCAGCTATTTTCATGTCGAAATCGATAGGCTTATCAAAGTGCCACCATTGGCCTATAGTCTCTAAAATTATTATTCGATTAAGGAGATGGTTGGATGAAACGAATAGTTTTCGCACTTAGGGCTTTGAGCTGCGTGGTCGGCTGCGTGGCACTTCAAGGTTGTTCTACCCCTGCTATAGAAGCGTATGTTGAGGGAAGACCTGAAGAACTAAACCAACTATTGATTACCAAGCAGATTGGAGTGAATGATTATCTACCTCTAGAAAGTAGCACCGACCCTATGACACCTTTGTGCGCCATGCTTGGCAGCACCAACCCCCTGGCCATTAGTTCAATAGACTACCTTATAAATAATGGAGCCGACGTTAATTTACCATGCAGAAAAGGGAGAGATTCCGATGGCAAAACAGCACTTGACTACGCAATTATGGGAGCTAACTTTTCTATTGAAAAACCTGGCCCCTATGCACCAGCGCGCTCCGGACCATCAAAATTTCCTATATGGGCAAACACCATAAATAAACTATTAAAAAATGGAGCAAAATCATACCAAGGCCTGAACACGCCCGAGGCAATCAGCGAGTACATAGCGAGCGTCAACGAAAATCACACTAAATTTGTCGACAAATGGAAGGCAGATATAAAACGTGAAGAGGCAGAGTCCAAGAAAAATAGTATCTTTAACGTTGAAACGCTAGGTGCGGTAGCGGCTATCGCTGGTACTGCCACTACCATTTACGCAAACAATAACAGCACAATTTCAACGATATCGGGCGCCACCATAAATTCCGCACTCAATCGAAATGCGGGATCAGGAAGTGCCGCAGTGAGGGAGAGCAATGCGAACACCTCCTTACAAAATATGGCAGGGATGGACACCGCAACAGCTAATGCTCGTGCAGAACGCAGCAAAAAATTAGACGACATC